>OHMH01000138.1_pt1 | contig 47649 bp, 34 predicted proteins | sample 1569311 | NCBI WGS metagenome assembly OHMH01 (sample SAMEA3879503, study PRJEB24766) | human gut metagenome | biome: human-associated habitat; feature: feces | place: USA | collected 1985/1987
TGCATCCGAACTGCCGTCTTGGGTCCTACGCCCCAAAACTGCTCTATCCGAAGGCTATCGATAAAGCCCTGTGCCTTAGCTGGATGGATCACGAAGAGTCCATCGGGCTTGCGATAGTCGGAGGCTACCTTGGCCAAAAACTTGTTGTAGCTCACGCCTGCCGAGGCCGTGAGCCCCGTCTCCTCGACGATGCGCTGCTTGATCTCGCGCGCCACATCCGTCGCCAGCGCGACCCCGTGGCGGTTTTCCGTCACATCGAGAAAAGCCTCATCAATGGATAGAGGTTCCACCAGGTCGGTATAGTCGAGGAAGATCCTGTGCACCCGCCCCGAGATCTCCTTGTAACGGTCGAAACGGGGCGTGACGATCCGCAGTTGTGGACAGCGCCGCTTGGCCGTGGCAATAGGCATGGCGGAATGGACCCCATACTGCCGCGCCTCATAGCTGGCGGTAGAGACCACGCCACGAGGCCCGTCAAACCCCACAGCCAACGGCAGTCCGCACAGGGACGGATCGTCGTGCTGCTCCACGGAGGCGAAGAACGCATCCATGTCGATATGGATAATCTTTCGTTGGGACATCTCGACGGGCAAAGTTATCAAAAAAATCGGGACTGGCCAAAAGTAGCAGAGAGGAAAAACTCTATTTTCATCAGCAACGAAGGGCTACACGATGCACCATAGGCTGCATCACTCCCTGGCCCCAGCACGCATCTTCCTCAGCCACACCATGAACCACAGAGCGGTAGCCAGTCCCACGCCTCCGCCAATGGCATAGCCCACGGCAGGAGGCAAGGCGAAAGCAATATTGCTCACCATGAGGAAGGAGACACAGACAACGGTCATAAACAAGGCGGGGACGAGGGTGAGGACGTATGCCTTCTTCTCCTGCGCGAGATAGACCGTGAGGGTCCACAGGGTGAAGACCGCCAGCGTCTGATTGGCCCACCCGAAATATTTCCATATCGTATTGAAGCCATCGGGGTTTTGGATCTGCCAGACCAGCAGGGCGAGCGAGACGGCAAAGACGGGCACGCAGATATAGATGCGATTGAGCTTCTTGCGTTGGCTGAGACGGAAGGCTTGGGCGATGATCAGGCGGGCCGACCGAAAGGCCGTATCTCCCGTCGTGATCGGGGCTGCCACCACACCGAATGTTTTCCCTTAAACGATTGCGCATGTTTTTCGTCTAATACTTTAGATAAGTTTAGGATCTTTCACCAAGTATTACCCATCATTATCTACCAGCAATGAAACATGTAACAATAAAAGACATCGCACAATCGCTGCACATATCGGTTTCGACCGTATCACGGGCGCTTACCGACGACAAAAACATACGTCGCGAAACGCGAGAGGCTGTGCTGCACGAGGCAGATCGGCTTGGCTATCGTCGCAATCCTGTGGCATTGAACCTCAAGACAGGACGCACCAACACAATAGGCGTAATCGTGCCAGAGATGCACACGCCATACGCCTCGCAGGTAGTGGCTGGCATACAGAGCATACTCTTCTCCAACAATCAGAAGGTGGTCATGGCCGAATCGGACGAGGACCACGAGCGTGAGGGAGAGCATTTGAAGATGATGGAGGATTTTATGGTTGACGGACTTATTGTGAGCATCTGCAGCTACAAGCATAATGTCGATACGTATCGTCGACTTGCCAAAGAAGGCATGGCCATTGTCTTCTACGACCGCATCCCTCACGGGATGGAAGATATGACGCAAGTGCTGGTGGACGACAACAATGACGCTTTTTTTATGACGGAACACCTGATACGCCTTGGTCGCCAACGCATAGCTTATCTCTATGGGCCTGACAACGTGTATAATACCATGGAGCGCGGTCGTGGCTATCGCGAGGCCATGGAGAAGTTCCGCCTATACGACCCTCAACTTATCATCAAGACAGGAATGACGTTTGCTGATGGTGCGGCAGCAGTAGATCGTCTTGTGCAACAAGGCGTGGACTTTGATGCAGTGTATGCCTTCACCGACACGCTTGCCATAGGCGCCATGAACCGCCTGCGCGAGCTTGGACGTCGCGTACCAGAGGATGTGGCTGTGGCTGGATTCTCGGGGACAGAACTATCGACCATCGTATTTCCACAACTCACTACCGTCGAGCCTCCTCTGATGGAGATGGGAAGGTGTGCCGCCGAACTTGTGCTTGAGAAGGTGCGCAATCCCGAGGCGGAGAACAGAAAGGTTGTCTTGCGTACGGCTATGAAATACCGGGGTTCTACTGGGGAGTAGGAGATAAGACTTTGTACCTTACCTTCCCAATGGATCCCCCGATTTAAAACGTTTGCAGATTTTGGGAACGTTTGCGGAAACGTTCCCATTTTTTTTCATAAAATATTTCTTTTCCTACATTATTTTTTGCCCTAACTTTGTAAGCGAGAAGAGAAAAAGCCAAAAAATAACAACTAACAGCATAGAAATAAAAATGACAGCAAACACAATCAAATCGTATTCCTTCGACCGCAACTCGGTCAAGGCAGGCATCCTTCATTTCGGTGTAGGCAACTTTCATCGTGCTCATCTCGAATACATGACAAGCCATCTGCTTGAAGATCCAACCCAGCACGGCTGGGGCATCTGCGGGGCAATGATACTGGAGAGAGACGAACCGCTGTACAAGGCACTCAAGGCGCAGGATGGCGAATACACACTTACCGTATGTGGGCGCGACGGCAACAACGAGGTTTACCGTCTTGGGGCTCTTGTAGAACTGTATTGGGGCATTGAGGAGAAGAACTCCATACTCAACAAGATAGCCGACCCTGACATCCGTATCATCACGCTCACCATCACCGAGGGTGGATATAACATCTCACGCCAGACTGGCGAGTTTATGCTCGACAATCCGCAGGTAGTCCACGATCTGGAGCATCCAGACGACCCGCAGACTGCATTCGGCTATGTGGCCGAGGGACTTCGTCGCCGCGTGGCCTCAGGCTCAGGCCCTATCACCATCCTCTCTTGTGACAATCTTCAGCACAATGGCAATACGGCCCGCTGCGCTTTCATGTCGTTTGTAGAGGCGCAGGACAAGGAGCTTGCGGCATGGATGGAGGAGAACGTGACTTTCCCCAACTCTATGGTCGATCGCATCACTCCAGCCACACATCCCGAGGACATCAAGCGACTCAACGAGGAGAATGGCACAGAGGACAAGGCGCCTGTATATTGTGAGGACTTCATACAATGGGTCGTCGAGGACAACTTTGCTGCTGGTCGCCCCGCATGGGAGAAAGTCGGCGCACAGATGACAGACGACGTCACTGCTTTTGAGAACATGAAACTCTCTCTTCTCAATGCCTCTCACACATTGCTTTCCTACCCTTCTTTCCTCTATGGCTACCGCAAGGTGGACGCTGCCATGCACGACGAGCGTATAGCCAAGTTTGTGCGTCAGTTTATGGACATCGACATCACTCCCTACGTACCGGCTCCCAAGGACACAGACCTTGAACTCTACAAGCAGACTCTCTGCGAGCGTTTCGGCAACCGTTCCGTCAGCGACCAGGTGGCTCGTCTTTGCTTCGACGGAGCATCGAAGTTTCCTGTGTATGTGATGCCCAACCTTGAAAAGATGATCAGCGATGACAAACAGCTCATCCGCGTGGCATATCTATTCGCAGCCTATCGCCACTATCTCAAATATCACACGGACGACAATGGCGAGCAGTTTGAAGTAGCCGACCCGTGGCTTACAGCCAACGACCAGCAGCTTATCGCAAGCAATGAGCCTCTTGACTTCCTTGCCCTCTCTCCATTCCGAAGCACCGACCTGCGTGAGGCCGACAACTTCACACAGCCCTACCTGCAGATGGTAGAGAGCATCAAGAACGAGGGAGCGATGAAGACCCTCGAGAAAATATTGTAAAAACAAGTTAGTTGCTATGAGGTGGGGCAATCCCTCGTCCCACCTCATAGGACTCCCCCCAGCAACCATCTCACCCAAAACTAACATCCGTATGAAAACGCTAAGCCTAAAGACCGCAGGACCTTTCCTGCTACTCACGTTCATCTATTTCATAGTAGGTTTTCTTACTACTGTCAACGGTCAGTGTCAAGGACCACTCAAGATAGCGTTCCTTTCCGAGGCCACCACCATGCGCAACTCACTGACCACCCTCATATCCTTCGCCTTCTTCCTTGGCTATCTGCTCAACAGTTCGCGCACAGGACGAATGCTCAACCTCATTGGCTACAAGCGCACACTTATCCGCTCGCTGATCGTGATGGTCGGAGGCTTGTTGTTCTACACAGCCTCTGCTTTTTGCGCGGAGTATGCCGGCGAAGCTGGTATTGTAGTAAATGGCGACTTCGTGCCGTTTGGCTATTTCGTATTTCTCATGGGGTCATTTCTTATGGGCACAGCTGCGGCCATGCTCCAGGTGGTCATCAATCCATATATCGCAGCCTATCCGTTGCCTGGCACAAGTGCGGTACAGCGAATGAACTTCACCTGTGCCGTCAACTCATTTGGCACGACCATAGCCCCTCTCTTTGTCACTGGTATCATGTTCGCGGGAGTGCCTCTCGACAGCGTCACCGCATCGCAGCTCACCCTACCCTTCATACTCATGACGCTCTGTATTGTCGTCACCACAATGACCACACGCCGACTTGCCCTGCCCGACATCGAGGGCACACGTTCTTCGTCGGCTGAAACCGACAAAGGAACATCTACTGGAGAAAAAACAAAAAGCGTATGGTCGTTCCGCAATCTAAAGTATGGGGTCATAACCATTTTCTTCTACGTGGGAACGGAGGTGAGCATTGGCAACAACATCAACTTGCACGCTATGGAGCTCACTGCCAGCGGAACTGCTCTGTCGCCTGCCCTGCTTGCCACAATCTACTGGGGCGGTTTCCTAGTCGGTCGTATGGTTTCTGCCTCCATGAAAAACATAAAACCACGTCCGATGCTCATCACCGTCACGCTTGGCGCCATAGCGCTCATGACTGCCGCCATGCTGACGGAAAACCTTTGGCTTCTTGCCTCGGTAGGGCTTTTCCATTCCGTCATGTGGAGCTGCGTGTTTACCCTGGCCGTTGATGGTCTTGGCGAATACACGTCGCGTGCCTCGGGCGTGTTTATGATGGGCGTGTTTGGTGGAGCCGTATTCCCTGTGATCCAGGGAATGCTTGCCGACTGGATAGGCTCCTGGCAGTTCACATGGGTTGTGGCGCTTTTCTGTGAGTTTGTTTTGCTGTGGTACGGACTGAGAGGGTATAGAAAGTGAACACCATGACCATCTTTTTCTGATCTCACACGAATTGCTGGAAAGGTCTTGTGTAAAACTACCCTATAAAAGCACCATACCAAGCCCTGCTTTACAAGGGAGACCCTCTTATTTTTTCAAGTACACTTGAATTTTTGCCCATCTTTGGCTATTTTTTCAAGTGTACTTGAATTTTTCTTCGTATCTTTGCCTAAGATTGACCTGGAGGGCTATATCTATCAAACGTTGCGGCATGCAGGGATTCAATTCTATGCAGGCAAGATGATAAACTAAAACCAGTTGAGACATCGCTGACAACGCCCCCCAACCAAAGGCAATGTAGTAAAGAGTGAAATAGGGAATCATGGAACTTCCAAAAACAATCAACAACATTTCAGAACGAATGATGGACGATCTCAAGACAAAAATGTCTGAAGGTTCATCCCTCTCTATAGCGGCTGCCTCGTTCTCCATCTACGCTTTCGAAGCTCTGAAGAAAGAATTCGAAAGCATAGACGAACTGCGTTTCATCTTCACATCGCCCACCTTCGTCAAAGATAAAATCAGAAAGGAAAAAAGGGAGTTTTTCATTCCCAAACTATACCGCGAGCGCACCCTATATGGTTCTGACTTTGAAATCAAGCTTCGCAATAAACTTGAACAGAAAGCCATCGCCAAGGAATGCGCCGCTTGGATAAGACGCAAGGTGAAATTCAAGTCGAATGTGTCGCAGGAAACAATGGGCGGATTCTTCATTGTCAGCGGCAATGCTCCTTATGCCTATGTGCCTTTCAATGAATTTACCACCACAGAACTAGGATGCGAGCGGGGTAATAGCGTTTATTCCATGATCAATGTGATGCCCTCACCTTTCGCCGAGCAGTATCTGAACGTATTCAATGAACAGTGGAAGAATGGCGATAAGTTCGAAGATGTAACTGCCAAGGTGCTGGAATACATAGAAACCGTTTATCAGGAAAATTCACCCGAGTTTATCTACTTCATTACGCTATATAATATCTTCAGCGAGTTTCTCGATGATATCAACGAGGATGTTCTTCCTAACGAGAAGACCGGCTTCCGGGAGAGTGTGATTTGGAAAAAACTTTATAATTTCCAAAAAGATGCAGCCCTGGCTATCATCAATAAACTCGAAAAATACAATGGTTGTATCCTTGCCGATTCTGTGGGTCTGGGTAAAACCTTCACGGCGCTGAGCGTCATCAAGTATTACGAAAACCGCAACAAGTCGGTGCTCGTATTATGCCCTAAGAAGCTCTATGACAACTGGAGCACCTTCAAGACTAATTACAAAAGCAACCCTTTGGCGGCCGACCGCCTTCGTTATGATATCCTGTTCCACAGCGATTTAAGCCGAGATAGAGGTATGTCAAACGGAATTGATCTTGAAAGAATCAACTGGGGTAACTACGACTTGATAGTCATAGACGAAAGCCACAATTTCCGCAATGGCGGTAATGTGGATGACGAGGATGATGAGGCTGATAACCTGGATATATTGGATGATGGTAAGAAGAAGAAGGAAAACCGCTATCAGCGACTGATGAACAAGGTAATTAGAGCAGGAATCAAGACAAAAGTCCTGATGCTGAGTGCTACTCCTGTCAACAACCGCTTCAACGACCTGAAGAACCAGTTGCAACTGGCATACGAAGGTCATGCTGAGCAAATCAACGAGGTTCTTGACATCGACCGCAGCATAGATGATGTGTTCCGCTCTGCACAGTTGGCTTACAACCGATGGACCAAGTTGCAGCCCAAAGAGCGCACCACGCAACGCCTGCTTGAAGAACTGAACTTCGATTTCTTCGAATTGCTGGATGCGGTTACCATCGCCCGAAGCCGAAGCCACATCGTGAAATACTACGATACGAAGGATATCGGTAAGTTCCCTACCAGATTGGCTCCTATATCCCGCCGCCCAAAGTTGACGGATTTGAGCGATAGCATCTCTTTCAGTGAGATTGCTGAACAGCTGAACAGGCTGAATCTGAGCATCTATACGCCCTCACTCTATATCTTTGATAGCGTGAAGGAGGATTATGAAATCAATATGGAAGGCTCGGGTATCTCTATCGACGGACGAGAGAAAGGTCTCCGCAAGCTGATGGCTACCAACCTGCTCAAACGTCTGGAGAGCAGCGTCAACTCCTTCCGTCTTACCTTGCAGCGCATCCTGGAATATATAGACGAAACGCTGAATACCATTGAAAGCAACGGGTGCAGCGGTTCTGTGGATGTTACCGAGTTTACGGATGATTTGGATAGCGCAGATAGCGATAACGACCCATTTGTGGGCAGAAATTCCAAAATCAACCTCCGGGATATTGATGTGATTCGCTGGTCACGTGATCTTCGCAGCGACCAGGAGAATCTTGCTCTGCTTCAGATTATGCTCCAGGATATTTCTCCCGAGCACGACTCCAAGCTGCAGATGCTCATCGAAGATTTGAAACACAAGTTTGAGCATCCCATCAATCCGGGCAACAAGAAGGTGATTATCTTTACAGCCTTTGCTGATACCGCCAACTATCTGTACGACCAGCTGGCAGCACGCATCAAGGCGGATTGTGGGTTGAATGTGGCGCTTATCACGGGTTCTACGGATGGCAAATGCACCATACCGAAGTTCCCGATGAGTTTCAATAATGTGCTGACCTATTTCTCGCCCGTATCGAAAGACCGGGCTGCTCTCTTCCCGGATGCCACCGAGGAGATTGATGTGCTCATTGCCACCGACTGCATTTCCGAGGGCCAGAACCTGCAGGATTGTGATTTCCTCATCAACTATGATATCCATTGGAATCCAGTGCGCATCATCCAACGCTTCGGCCGTGTGGACCGTATCGGCAGCAGAAACGATGTCATCCAGCTGGTCAACTACTGGCCGGATATGGAGCTGGACCAGTATATCGAACTGAAAGGCCGTGTAGAGAGCCGTATGAAGGCCACCGTCCTCACCAGTACGGGCGACGACAACCTGTTGTCGCAGAACGAGAAGGGCGACCTGGAATACCGCAAGAACCAGCTCAAGAAGCTTCAGGAAGAAGTGATAGACATAGAGGATATGGATACCGGCATCAACATCATGGATTTGGGCTTGAATGAATTCCGCCTCGACCTGCTGGCTTACGTCAAGGAAAATCCGAATGTAGAGCACTCGCCGTTTGGCATGAATGCGGTGGTGGCCAGTTCGGAGAACGCCAAGCCGGGTGTTATCTTCATCCTGAAGAATAGAAACAGGAATATCAATATCGACAGGAAGAACCTGCTGCATCCGTTCTATATGGTGTATCTGGGCGAAGATGGCTCCGTCATCTGCGACCACCTGCAGCCTAAGAAACTGCTCGATGTGATGCGCCACGTTTGCCGAGGCAAGAGTCAGCCGGATAAGGAGTTATGTGCCATCATCAACCGGGAAACGGCTGACGGCCGACAGATGAGCCATTATAGTGATATGTTGGCGAAGGCGGTTGACAGCATCATTTCTGTGAAGGAAGAGTCGGATATCGACAGCCTGTTCTCCATGGGCGAGACGAGTGCCTTGCTGGGAGATGCCAAGGGGCTGGATGATTTTGAGTTAATAACATTCTTAATTATCAGATAGTATGATAGATTTACATTATCCTCCAACCACGTTTGTAGGCAAGCCCGTTCCCAAGAACGCTTTCTACAGGCATCTGGAAGTGAATGCGAAGATGAAGCAGCACTTCGTAGATGATGTGGTGGCTATCAAGTGGCTTTATAAGCTGGCGCCTTCCACTCTCAATGTGGCAGATGGCAAGGAGGTTCACGAGATTGTGGTCTTTTCTGCGCAGCTGAAGTCGCAGGATTGTCCGGATGATGTCTTCCTCTTCATCGATAGGAACATGCCTCGCCACGTGGTGTTTGTTCTGGAATATGAGGGGCAGTATAAGCTGCTACTCAACTATAAGGAATGGCTGGATGCTGCAGCTGGAACCTTCAGGATAGTGAAGTCTTTCGCTTCGGAATGGCTCCGTGAGGCTGATTTATCTTTGCCTATCCAGGGGCTTACGATGGATGCCATCTATGAAAATATGGCAGGCGTGATTTCCGGCTATGGCACGAGCTGTAGCGAGGAAACCAAGCGCATGGTGGAGCTGGAATCCTTGATACTGAAGGGCAGAAAAGAGATTGCAGCCTTGCAGAAGCGGGTTCGGACTGAAAAGCAGTTTAACCGGCAGCTGGAGCTGAACAACGAGGCTCGGGCGCTGAAGAAGAAGGTTGCTAAGTGGGAAAAAGAAATAAATGAACTTTGATACTCATTATCAGATAGTTACAAATTTCCCCCAACTTGGGGGAAAAATATAGTTTCTCGTTTTGCAGTCGTATGAGGTAAAGCTTACTTGCGAAACTTGAGTTAGATAACTTTCGGTAAACGAGAAACCGATAAAAAGCTGCATCTGATTGAAAATGAGGCAAGTAATAAGAAATGAAAGATAATTTATAAAATATAGATGATATGGATAGACCCAATAGAATGAAATTGCAGTCGGCAGATGGAGCGCAGCTGAATCTGGATGCGCTTTATCAGATTGCGCCTTCGTGCTTTACGGAGGTAGCCGACCCTGATTCGGGGGGGGGTAAAACGTGTAGTTAATTTTGACGTACTTCGCCAGCTTCTTGGTGACAACGCAGTGGAAGATGCTCCTGAGGCATACGAGTTCAACTGGGTTGGCAAGCAGGCAGCTCGTGCCGAAGTTTTGAAGCCTATTAAGAAGACGCTGCGTCCTGTAAAGGAGGATAGTGTGGATTGGGATAACACCCAAAACATTTATATTGAGGGTGATAACCTCGAAGTGCTTAAACTTCTCCAGAAGTCTTATCTGGGTAAGGTAAAGATGATTTATATTGATCCGCCTTATAATACGGGTAATGACTTTGTTTATCATGATGATTTTGCGATGTCTGCTGATGAGTATGCTGAGGCTTCGGGAGCAGTAGATGAATTGGGTAATAAATATATCAAGAACATGGATTCGAATGGACGTTTTCATTCGGATTGGTGCTCTATGATGTATTCGAGATTGATGGTGGCGAGAACGTTGCTGACTGAGGATGGAGTGATTTTTATCTCGATTGATGATAATGAGGTTGAGAATCTGAGAAAGATTTGCGATGAGGTGTTTGGAGAAGGAAATTTCATAGCTCAACTTGTTTGGGAAAGAGCATATTCCCCAAAAAACGATGCAAAGTTTGTTTCCAATAGTCATGATTATGTTCTAATGGTTGCAAAGAACTCTGATGAATTTGTAATAGGAAGATTGGATAGAACTGAGGAAGCAAATGCGCGATATTCTAATCCAGATAATGATCCACGAGGTATATGGAAACCGAGTGATATGTCTGTTAAAACATATAATGCAGAATGTGATTATTCAATCACAACCCCTTCGGGGCGTGTCGTAGAGCCTCCAGCAGGACGCTGCTGGAGTCTCTCGAAGAAAGCCTTCTTCGAGAGACTCCAAGACAATAGAATCTGGTTTGGTTCAGACGGGAATAGTGTTCCTTCTATTAAAAGATTTTTGACTGAACTAAAACATGAAGGCATGGCACCAACTTCAATTTTGTTTTATAAAGAAGTAGGTCATAGTCAAGAAGGTGCGAAGGAAGTTGTCGCTTTATTTGGTGATAAAGGAGTATTTGATGGTCCTAAGCCAGTAAGATTGATAGAACGTCTAATAACCTTAGCAAATCTAAAAGAAGCTTCTATTGTGTTAGATTTTTTCTCTGGAAGTGCTACTACAGCACATGCTTTGATGCAAGTTAATGCTAAAAAGAATAAATCATGTAAATATATTCTTGTCCAATTACCTGAACTGGTAAGCGAAACGAAGAAAGATTTAGGTTATAAAAACATATGTGAAATAGGTGAAGAAAGAATAAGAAGAGCCGGCAAGAAAATCAAGGAGGAATCTCCTTTGACCACTGCCGACCTCGATACCGGTTTCCGTGTCTTCCGTCTCGACGAAGGCAATTACGAGGATGTAAAGCGTTCTCCAAAGGAATTCAAGCAAGACCAGCTCGATCTGTTCCTGAACAACATCAAGACCGATCGAAACGACCTCGACCTGCTCTTTGGATGCATGCTAGACTGGGGCGTTCAGCTCTCTCTGCCTATGACCCAGGAAGTGGTGGATGGCAAGACCATCTATACCGTGAACGACGGCGACCTGGTGGCCTGCTTCGCCGAGAACGTATCAGAAGACGTAGTAAAAGCCATGGCAGACAAGATGCCTTTGCGTGTCATTTTCCGTGACAGCTGCTTTGCCCAGGATGCCGACAAGATTAATATCTACGAAACCTTCAAGCAGAAACTGGATTGGAGCGACCAGGAAGTAGTGAAGAATATTAGAGTGATTTAAGCCTATGAAACTCAGATATAAACATCAACGCTTCCAAACCGAAGCGGCGCTGGCTGTGGCTAATGCCTTTACAGGTCAGCCCAAAAGCGACGGACAGAGCGACCATATCGTGGACCAGGGAGTTCATCAAGACCTCTTTGTAGTAAAGGGCTTTGGTAACAAGAACGTCATCCTCGCACCGGAAGCCGTCTGCGAGAATGTAAGAGCCATACAGACAGAACAGGGCCTGAAACCTGTTGAACAGCTGCAGCAGCTGCAAGGCGTAGGTACTGCCTTCACCATCGAAATGGAAACGGGTACGGGTAAAACCTATACCTACATCAAGACCATGTATGAACTGAATGCCCGCTATGGCTGGACCAAGTTTGTGGTGGTGGTGCCAAGCATCGCCATCCGAGAAGGCGTATTGAAGAGTTTTGAGAGCATGCAGGAGCATTTTGCCCAGGAATACGGAAAGCGCATGCAATACTTTATGTATAACTCCAAGCAGCTCAGTAAGATAGATGCCTTTGCTAGCGATGCAGGCATGCACGTGATGATTATCAATACCCAGGCATTCAACGCATCTATGGATGAGGAGAAGTCAACCGATAAGATGGAGAAAGGCAAGTTGAAGAAAGCTGATAAGGCAGCCCGCATTATCTTCGAACGACGTGATGAGTTCGGCTCCCGCCGTCCTATCGACGTGCTGGCACAGACCCATCCTATCATGATTATCGATGAACCTCAGTCAGTATTGGGTGTGGACAAGAAAAACAAGACCCGCAAGGGTATTGCCATGTTCAAACCGCTCTTTACCCTTCTGTATAGCGCCACCCACCGCAAGGGTGATATATATAATATGGTGTATAAGCTGGATGCCATCGATGCCTACAACCAGAAACTGGTGAAGAAGATTGAGGTGAAGGGTATCAGACAGATAGGCAGTACCGCTACCAACGGCTACGTCTATCTGGAAGAAATCGTCATCGGCAAGGGCAATCCGCAGGCTCGCATCAGTTTTGATATCAAGACGCAGACCGGAACGAAACAGGTAAGCAAACTCGTGGATGAGCGCTTCAACCTGAAGGAACAGAGTGGGGGACTTGCCGAGTATGACAACAACTTCATCGTAGAACGCATAGACGGCAGGCAGGGAATCGTCCGCTTTCTCAACGGCTTGACTCTCCATGAAGGCGATGCCGTGGGCAGTGTGAACGAAGACTATATCCGTCGTATTCAGATTCGTGAAACCATCCGCACCCATCTGGAGCGTGAGCGCCAGCTGTTCAGTCAGCATATCAAGGTGCTCAGTCTGTTCTTCATCGACCATGTGGATAGCTACCGCCTCTATGAAGGCGAGGATAGCAAGGGTAAGTTTGCCAAGATGTTTGAGGAAGAATATAACCGAGTGCTTTCAGAAATGCTGCCATCGTTTACGGATGAAGCCTATCTGCGCTATCTTTCAGACCCTCGCAATGCGGCATCCAAGGTGCATCAGGGCTACTTCTCCATGGACAAGAAGGGCAAGGCGGTGGAATCGAAGGAAAGGCAGGGCGAGAACGAAGAGCGTGCCTTCGACCTGATCATGAAGGATAAGGAGCGTCTGCTTTCGCTCAGCGAGCCAGTCCGCTTCATCTTCTCGCACTCCGCCTTGAAGGAAGGTTGGGACACCCCTAACGTGTTCCAGATCTGCACCTTGAAGAACTCGGACAATGAGACCAAGAAACGCCAGGAAGTGGGACGAGGAATGCGCCTTTGCGTGAACCAGAAGGGAGAACGCCAGGATGCGGATGTATTGGGTGACCATGTGTTTGATACCAATATCCTCACCGTGATAGCCAGCGAGAGCTATGATGATTTCGCCAAGAAACTGCAGACGGAGATGGCTGAAGCCTGTGCCGACCGACCAATCGTTATCACCGCCCATCTTTTCGAGGGCAGGTCATATACGATGGCAGATGGAACCAATGGCAAGTTTGATATCAATCAGGCAAGAGTTGTCTATAATGCCCTCATCCGCAAAGACTACGTAGATGATAACGGGGCGTTGACTGCTCAGTATTTTGAGGATAAGCGCAATGACAGGCTCGACTTCGGTAAGGCTAATGATTGGAGGGAGGGCATTATTGCAGCCCTTGATACCGTCTTTGATCCTGCGGCTGTAAGACCGGAGAATGGTAGAAAGCCTAAGCTCGCCAAGTTGCAGAAGGACAATTTTGCCAAGAAAGAGTTCCAGAATCTCTGGAAGCGCATCAACCGCCGCACCTACTATCAGGTAAGCTTTGAAACTTCTGGTCTTGTGAAGAAAGCCATCGAGGAACTTGATGAAAAGTTGAGGGTTACGGAAATCCGCATCGTGGTAGAAGGCGGTTCGATGGATGAAATCAGAGATAAGGAGTCGCTTGAAGCGGGCGTGGCAATGAATCAGGGCGATGTCCGGACCATCCATGTAACGGAAGCAGTGGGCAAGGAAGTGACATACGACCTGATAGGTCAGCTGGTAACGGCTACGGGGTTGACAAGAAAGACCATCGTGGAAATTCTGAAGGGTATCAAGCCTGAAACATTCAGCATGTTCAAGATGAATCCGGAGGAATTTATCATCAAGACCGGTCTGATTATCAACGACTGCAAGGCTCTTGCTGTTATCCAGAGTATTACATACGAGAAGCTGAATGATGAGTTCTCTACCGACATCTTTACGGTGGATGCTCTGCGAGGCAAGTTGGGCATCAATGCCATTGAATCGAAGAAATCGCTTTACGACCTCGTAGTGCTCGACAGCATGGGTGTAGAAAAGAACTTTGCCGAGTCTCTGGAACGTGAAGATGACGTGGTAGTTTATACCAAACTGCCTCGTGGTTTCTACATCAACACGCCTATGGGTAAATACAATCCCGACTGGGCTGTGGCATTCCGTGAAGGCAGCGTAAAGCATGTGTATTTTGTGGCAGAAACCAAGGGTAATGACTTGCTGAGCAGCCAAATCCGCAGTAGCGAGAAAAGCAAGATTACGTGTGCAATGCGTCACTTCGATGCCATCAGCGATGGAAGCCTCATTTACAGCGTGGTAAAGGACTATCAGTCGCTATACGATGTGGTTAGGAAATAGAAAAAGCAAAGGGGGCGAATTGTAACGTCCCCTTTGCCATTAGGCTAACAATTATGCCAGATGTCAAACAGCAGGAATGACTTCCCACATCGTCTGACACCTGTTATAATCTTCACAAGACCGTTTCCACGTCCTGCGATAAGTTCATCCAAGTATTTCTTACGTTCAAATATCATATTAGGGTACTATTTTTGATACTGGTATCATATTTTACACCGCAAAGATAGCGTTTTTATCTCGAAATACAGCATAACCAATGAAAAAACTGCGTTTAAGAAGTATAAAAATGTGACAAAGCAGTATGATAGGCTACATTTCTATTGATTCTTATAGAAGAAAGGGGATGATTGGCAATCACATCCTTTAAGGGAAGTCGTTTCAACCATACCCCTCTAAAATATCATTGGATAACTTTTGGATGCCTTCATTCATCATCTGTGATGGCATAAATTCCTTCATGCAGTCTACAATGGTGTTGAGCATCCGCTCTTTGATACAGTCTTCCCTGATGTATAGGGGTATGCAGCTGGCGTTTGCCGGAGCCGTCGTTTGCGTCATGCTGACCTTGCCGTTATGCAGACGGTTAAGATAAATAATGACTTAAGCGAAGAGCAAAAAAAAAACAAAGGCATTGACAAGCCGTCACGACCTGTCAATGCACATCTGATCCGATTGTGATTTATTCAAAAAAAAGACTGTTTCCTCGTTTCTTATCTCAGTTTCTGATAGCCGTAGGATGCATTATCGCCCAACTGCTCTTCGATGCGGATAAGCTGATTGTACTTTGCCATACGGTCGGTACGGCTCATAGAACCTGTCTTGATCTGACCAGAGTTGGTTGCCACAGCGATGTCAGCGATTGTGGTATCCTCGGTTTCACCGGAACGATGTGAAGTAACGGTTGTGTAACCATGACGATGAGCCATCTCTATAGCATCCAACGTCTCGGTGAGCGAACCAATCTGGTTCACCTTGATAAGGATAGAGTTAGCCGCTCCCATCTTGATGCCCTTCTCCAGGAACTTCACGTTCGTAACAAAGAGGTCGTCGCCAACCAGCTGGCAACGGTCACCGATGGCAGCTGTAAGCTTCACCCAGTTGTCCCAATCGTTCTCGTCAAGACCGTCCTCGATGGAATCGATAGGATATTTGGTGATCAGTTCTTCCAAGAACTTTATTTGCTCTTCAGCTGTGAGTTTCTTGCCGTTAGGATCCTTCTTCTTGCCATCCTTCAGCTGGCGATAATCGTAATACCACTCACCATTCTCCTGAACAGCAAACTCGCTGGCAGCGCAGTCCATTGCAATCTTCACATCCTTTCCCGGCTCATAACCGGCATCCTTGATTGCCTGACAGATGCTCTCAAGCGCATCCTCTATGCCGTTGAGTGCAGGGGCGAAACCACCCTCGTCGCCGACAGCTGTGGAAAGTCCGCGGCTCTTCAGGAGCTTTGCCAAGGCATGGAACACTTCGGCACCCATACGGATGGCCTCCTTCTCTGTAGGAGCCCCCACCGGACGAATCATGAACTCCTGGAAAGCAATCGGCGCATCAGAGTGAGCACCACCATTGATGATGTTCATCATAGGAACGGGAAGTGTGTAAGTGTTGCAGCCACCGATGTAGCGATACAACGGGATGCGGAGATACTCGGCAGCAGCATGAGCCACTGCAAGCGATACGCCAAGAATGGCATTCGCACCCAAGTTTGATTTTGTCTTGGTGCCATCCAGCTCCAACATCTTATGGTCGATAGCACGCTGCTCTAAGGCTGAGAATCCAACCAAAGCCGGTGCAATTACGTTATTCACATTCTCTACGGCCTTTAATACCCCCTTGCCACAATAGCGGCTCTTGTCGCCATCACGAAGCTCCAAAGCCTCGTTCTCACCTGTTGAGGCTCCAGACGGAACTGATGCACGGCCTACAACGCCAGACTTTAATGACACCTCAACCTCTACTGTAGGATTGCCACGAGAATCCAAGATTTCTCTTGCATGAACTTTTTCAATAATCATAATACAATAATACTTTTAACTTTATAAAACTATATTCAAAACCGCATGAACACAACATCGTGTCGCATAAATACGGTTTCTTATTCCGAGTGCAAAAATAGTAATCATAAGAAAAATTTCCAAATTCAAAGCCTAAAAAATAGGTATTTTTTTTAGCCACGCATTGTCTTTACAGTCTTATCCCATATTTACGGACGCCTTCATTCATCATCTGTGATGGCATATTTACCTTCCTTTTCCAGAATCTCTTCCAGAAATTCAGAAGCGTCAGCCACGCAAAGAGGGCATTCGCGAAGCACCTTTCCCGTACCCACACCTTTGAGCAATTTGCATTGTGTTGCACCGTTGCGCTGCTTGAATTTATCCATAATCTGTCTCATGCCCTTGACAGACTTCGCCTTGTCTTGAGTGGCAAGACCGAGTATGATGCCTGCGCCTACGATGGCTCCGCAAGTTCCCTCCATATTACCCATACCTGCAGCAAAGGCATTGCCAGCATTCTTAATGGTTTCTTCTTCCATGCCGGCGAAGTCGTGATAGGTGCAGAGCACAGCCTGTGTGCAATTATGCGAACCACAACGCTTCTTCTCAGCTGCTATTTCTTTTCTTGTTTCCATATTATTATCTCCTTGTTATTTTAATATTCGTTTTGATTTCGACTACAAAGATAATGCTTTTATTATAGATACATAAAAGATATCAGCTATACATCAATAGATAATTTCTATCGTTAGAATATTTGGCGTGGTGAAAAATAATATATATCTTTGAGAAGTGAAACTTACACAAGATAAGATATGGAAGAAAAAATGTATTCATATAAGTATCCGCCCCCCGCTGTGACAACCGACTGTGTCATCTTCGGATTTGACGGCGCAAAGCTTAAGGTTCTGCTGATTGAACGAGGAAACGAACCATATAAAGGACTATGGGCGTTTCCTGGTGGCTTCCAGAATATGGACGAAAGCGCCGAGCAAGGTGCAAGGCGTGAACTGATGGAAGAAACGGGAATGGTGGCTGGATACATGGAGCAGTTTCATGCCTTCACTGATCCTGACCGCGATCCTCGCGAACGAGTAATCACAATAGCCTACTACGCCCTGTGCAATATTCAGGAAGTAAAGGGTGGCGATGATGCTGCAAAGGCTCAGTGGTTCAGCATCGACGAGATACCGCAGCTGGCGTTCGACCACGACTGCATGCTGCATCTTGCTCTTTCGGCGCTGCGCGAGAGACTTCATTTCCGACCCATCAGCCAACTGCTGCCCGAGAAATTCACAAAGGAAGAACAGCAACTGCTCTACGAGGCAATAATGGACGTAAAGCTCGACAGCCCCAACTTTGCCAAGAGATAGATCTGATACAAAAATGAGACATGAGACTATAGACGGATTCAGATAGTTCGTGAACAAGTTCAGTAAGTTCAGAGAAACAACTACCGATACTACAGAAACTATTTTCAAAATAACATGTTGTTCAGAAACAATATAAGGTCAAACAGAGACTGTCCACATGCAAAATCCTGCCATTTTATTTTGTGGTTTCAGTCATTTGTACTAACTTTGCAAAGTTAATATACAATATCTCGGGGTTGACTGGATTTGACAAGAAGCTACGCCTACTATTATTCAATGAAATTGAAAAGATAGAGATCGCTGTGCGTTGCGCTATCGTCAACTTTGGAACTGAAATGACAGGTAACTCTTTTTGGATGACTGATGCCAACAATTTCTCAAATCCGTCCAAGTTCAATCGCTCTATACGTCTTATAGAAGATGAACTGAACCATACCAATCAGTACCCACCTTCATGGATGCTGACCGAGATATTGCCATTTGGGGTAATCACCAATGTTTATTCTAACATCAAGAATAAGAAGATAAAGAAGCGTATTGCACAGTCATTTGGCTTGCAAGTTGCACCTTTTGAATCTTGGCTTACCATTATCACTGTAACAAGAAACTCATGTTGTCATCATGCACGTGTATGGAATAGGGTATTCTCTATTCGTGCTACCATGCCAATTAGAATGTCACGTTCTTGGATTACCTTGCCGACAGATCCATTGAAAGTGTACTTTGATATGTGCATCATCAAGTACATTCTTGACATCATATCTCCAAATAACGATATGCTTGATAAGATGAACAGACTTTTTGCTACGTTTTCAGCAGGATTATCAGAAAAATCCTCTAAATGCGTGTGTTTCTCGATTTTTATTTGTATTTTTGCCATGCCGTTCAGAGTTCTGCTATGCCTGTTGTCGCGACACGAAGGTTAGTGAAAAATCTGGCAAGGCAAAAGGACCCGAGCAACAATCAATTGCTTAGGCGCTTATAAACAACAAACATATAGTGTTGCAGAAACGAGGAATACTATTAGCCTATGCAATACCCACTCATATCAGAATATCTCGCTGCCATTCAAGATGCTCACGACAATCTTGATAAGCTGAACCATTTAGTGCCCGTGCTGGAAAAACATGGCGAGCCGTATCGTAGCAGCGGTGCGTTTGCCGTCGTGTTCAAGATGAAGGACGAGCAGACTGGGAAGTGCTACGCCCTGAAATGTTTCACCGAGGATCAAGAAGGACGCGCGGAGGCATACCGCCAGATAGCAGAGGAATTGGAATTTGTCGATTCGCCTTATATTACTTCCGTGAAATACCTGGAGAAGGAACTGTTTGTTGACAGCAATTGTGAAGACGACGAGTTCCCCGTGCTGCTGATGGACTGGATTGAGGGCGAAACGATGGAGACGTACATTGCCGAAAACTATACAGACAGCTATGAAATGTCGATGCTCTGCTACCGTTTCTGCAAGATGGCGGCTTGGCTTCGCTCGCAGTCTTTTGCGCATGGCGACATCAAACCCGACAATATCATTGTGCGTCCGGATGGAACGCTCACCCTCGTTGACTACGACGGCATGTTTGTGCCGGCAATGAAAGGTCAGAAGTCGCCGACTATCGGCACCAAGGACTTTTCGCACCCCCTTCGCACCATTGACAACTTCGACGAAACCATTGACGATTTTGCCTTGGCTTCCATTGCCCTCTCGCTCAAAGCCATCTCTCTTGATTCGTCCCTGCTTCAGAGCCACGGAGCATCCGACCGTCTCCTTTTCTCTGCCACCGATTATCTCGATTTGAGTAAGAGTAAGATCTTCGCTGCCCTGCTAAGTTTATTGGCAGACGTGGAGGCCAGAACTCTTCTATCGATGTTCCTATTAGCCAGCGCCCAAAAAGACTTGTCCATGTGCTCCTTCCGATTGTTTGGTTTGCAGAAACCGAAGGAAAAGGAAGTGTGGAGTACAGAGGTTACCAAAGAGGATCTTAAAAATGCTGTAGAAGATGAGTATGGCGTAAAATATAGCAAGGATTGGAAAAGAGTACTTAAAGCACCATCAAGATTAACTGGTAGATACTCTATCAGAAAAGGAGCGAAGGTTATCGGAAAAGGGGCTTTCTTCAAATGTATTTCCCTCACAAGTATTAATATTCCTGGAAGTGTGACATCTATCGGGGAATTTGCTTTTCTCAATTGTAATTCCCTCACGAGCATTAAGATACCAGAAGGTGTAGCAACTATCGGGGGTGCTGCTTTTAGAAATTGTAAATCCCTCCCCAGCGTCATTATTCCAAAAACAGTGACTACTATTGGGAAATTTGCTTTTGCAGATTGCAATACCCTTGTCAACATCATTATTCCAAATAGTGTGGTTAATATTGAGAGAGGTGTGTTTTTCAATTGTAAATCCCTCACAAATATCGATATTCCAAAAAGTGTGAGAAATATTGGAATATCAGCTTTTTCACACTGTAACTCCCTCACGAGCATTAATATTCCAGATGGCGTAACAACTATTGAAGATTACGCTTTTGCGTTTTGTACATCCCTCAGTAGTATTACAATTCCAAGTAGTGTAGTCACTATTGGTGACAATCCTTTTGTCGGATGTCATGCAGATTTACACAACAAATCAAAAGCGTTTGTATACGAAGACAATGTTTTATTTAACAAAGACAAAACAACAATTATTTCGTACAGATCTAAAGAAACAAGCTATATCATTCCCAATAGCGTAACCAGCATTGGAACACAAGCTTTTAGGGGAAGCGAGTCTCTTAAAAATATTATAATTCCAAACAGTGTTACAAGTATTGGGACATACGCTTTTGCGCTTTGTACATCCCTCGGTAGTATTACAATTCCAAGTAGTGTAGTTGCTATTGATGGCAATCCTTTTTGCGGATGTCATGCAGATTTGTTTAATGAGTCAAAAGCCTTTTTATATGAAGAGGATGTTTTATTCAATAAAGATAAAACGACACTTATTTCATATAGGGCTAAAGAAACGAACTATACCATTCCTGCTAGTGTTACAAGTATTGGGAAAAACGCTTTTGGGAGATGTGAGACTCTTAAAAGCATCACTATTCCTAATAGTGTGACCAGTATAGGGAAAGGTGCGTTCGTCAATTGTAACTCCCTCGCGAGTATTAATATTCCAGAAAGTGTAACCAGCATCGAGGTGGGTGCTTTTTATGGATGTGATAGTCTTCCCTCCCAAGTCAAATCCGACATCATCCAACGTTTTGGCAAAAATGTCTTTTAATCATGATAATAATAGATTCCAAGCGCAGAAAGCGCGAAAACATATTGAAGAAATATCCTGACGCGGTAATTGCCGATGTCACCAGCCAAGCCACTGATAGTTTGGTGAAACTAAGTCCGTTTTATCCACACGGAGGAATTCCTGTACCCTTCAGCGAGGGCTACACCGCAATGTGCGTTGAAGCGATATGGCAGGGACTGAAAGTGTTTGAATCGGCGGATGTGGACGTGAATATGTTTGCCAACGACACGATGAAGAACATCAAGCGTACCGTCAGGCGCTTTGGGAAACCACTCGGTCATCGTAAGGGCGTAAACGGTACCGAGCTGTTAGGGTATATAGAGGCTCGCAAACAAATCTATCTGCCAGCATATAAGTGGGTGCTTGAGAACAAGGTGGCGAGCATCATCGAGCGGTTGAAGGAGGCCAGCAAGACGAAAACGATTGTGCTACTCGACTATACCACAAACTGCGATATTGACAATCCGAAGGCGCCATTATCGCACGCCTTCTTGGTCAAGGCATACGTTGAGGGTCTATATCCTTTCGGCGATAAGAAGCCGCAGACGGAAACACCACAAGAACCGTCGCTATTCTAACCATATAAACAAGAAAACATGATGAGCAAAAGAAACAATTGGGAGGAGTTCAAGAAACTTCTCGAACAGAACAACATAACCAAGTTGTATCACTTCACAGATCGCGACAACTTGGAGAATATCATCAAGAATGGCGGTCTCTACTCATGGAAAGACTGCGAGGATCGTGGCATCGACATCCCCAAGCCGGGTGGTGGCGGTCCAGGCTCGCTGTCATGGTCGCTCGACAAGCAGGCAGGCCTGGAACATTACGTTCGTGTCAGCTTCACTGCCAACCACCCGATGATGTATGTGGCCATGAACGAAGGGAGGATATCAAATCCCGTATTGTTAGAAATCGACCCCGAGGTGATTTACGATGAGAACGCGCGCTATGCCGACCGCAACGCCACACGAAATGGGGCAAAAATTGGCGGCACACTGAACGACTTCAAGCAGATACACTTCCAAACCGTCAAGGCAAAGAAGCATTTCGACCTCGACGCCGATGAACAACCTTTCTATCAAGCGGAGATATTGGTAAAAAACTTTATACCATTGAAGTATATCACCAATATCGGCAACTTTGGCATACCGATTCCGAGTGAGCCTCAGCAGATGCAAAGCAAGAACGCCTACACCGCACGCGTTGACCGTGAGCATCCTACTGCATTCATCTTCCTTGTTGACCAAAGTGCGTCTATGAGGCGCTTGACAACATTCAACGGAGAGGAAATGACGCTCTCTGAGGCGGTGGCGAGAATCGTAAACTCGCAAATCAACGAGCTTGTGGAACGGTGTGTAAAGAACAACGAGACACGCCATTATTTCGACATTGCCGTGATAGGGTATGGCAAAGAGGCTTACAGCGCATGGAACGGTGCACTTGAGGGCAGCGACTTCGTTACACCAGAAGAAATACGAAACAATCCGTTTATGAAAAAGATGGTCAAGGAGGAAGTGCGCACACGAAAAGGCATCACAATCAAGGAGGTAGAAAAGAAGCAATGGATGACAGCACGCCACGACGGTAGTTGGACACACATGGACAAGGCGTTTAAGCGTGCTGAGGGATTGTTGGAGAACTGGATGAAACAACATCATGACAAGGACTGCTATCCACCGACCGTCATCAATATCACTGACGGAGAGTATAATGGTGTGTCTCATGACGAGATGCAGCAGTTGGCCAACCAGTTGAAGTCGATGTTTACGAACGATGGCAATGTGCTACTTTTCAATATTCACGTAGTACCTGGAAATACAGAGTCAGTGGTATTCCCTGCTTCTCTTGGCGAATTGAATGGCAACGGCTATGGGGAAAAGCTATACAACATGGCAAGTCTCCTGCCGCTTAACTACAATGAGCAGATGAGAGCTATTTTCGGTGACAAGCAAACCGACATACGCTATCACGCTATGGGCGTGAACACCGGCATGGAACGCCTCGTAAAGATGATGAAGATAGGCACGCTGTCAAGTATGTTTGTCAACAACCTGTAAGATAAGATGAGTGAAAGTGTAAGTATAGCAAAACCTAACGACCACGCGCCCAACGAGGACGCTGTATTCTGCTCGCCACAGTGTATAGCTGTATCGGATGGAGCGGGAGGCTGCGGCCTCTATGCCGACAAATGGTCGAGATACCTTATAGAGCAACTGCCAAAGGACGCTCCACTCTGTTCGTTCACAGAGCTGGACGAATGGCTGGACGGTATATGGGAGACGTTCTATGACGAGCATGAAGAATTAGCCAAAATGGGCGACGGCATCTTGCTTAACAAGTTCTACAACGAAGGATCATGCGCAACCATCACAGCGGCTTGGGCTACAAAGCCAGGGCAATGCCAATGGATGGCGTATGGGGATAGTGTCGTTTTCCATTATAGCCATCAGACCGGATTGCTGGAACATAGCTTTACACGACTGGCAGACTTTAGCAATCCCCCTCGCCTCATCAGCTGCAAGGATCCGCTGGAGGAAGAAGGTTTTCGATCTGGCATCTTCCACCTTGAAAAAACTTCTGTGGTGTTTGCCGCCAGTGATGCGTTGTCGCATTATGTGCTGATGATGTACGAACTTTCGAAAAGATCGGAGTTTGAAAGAGAACTGATGGAGTTGCGGACGAAACCGACAAGCAATTCGCAGCTGCTTCAAATGGCGGAGAAGGAAGAGTTTAACTTTTACGACGATGTGCTCATACCTCTTATAAGAAGTGCAGAATCTGAATCTGCCTTTAAGGAATTGATGGAAACATTGTATGCCAAAAGGTTGATAGACATCGACGACTACACGTTGGCAATACTATAAACCGTGCGTTCCGGAAATAGATAACCAACCAAACAAGACGACATTTAGACCTATGCAATACCCGCTTATATCAGAATATCTCACTGCCATTCAAGATGCTCACGACAATCTTGATAAGCTGAACCATTTAGTGCCCGTGCTGGAAAAACATGGCGAGCCGTATCGTAGCAGCGGTGCGTTTGCCGTCGTGTTCAAGATGAAGGACGAGCAGACTGGGAAGTGCTACGCCCTGAAATGTTTCACCGAGGATCAAGAAGGACGCGCGGAGGCATACCGCCAGATAGCAGAGGAATTGGAATTTGTCGATTCGCCTTATATTACTTCCGTGAAATACCTGGAGAAGGAACTGTTTGTTGACAGCAATTGTGAAGACGACGAGTTCCCCGTGCTGCTGATGGACTGGATTGAGGGCGAAACGATGGAGACGTACATTGCCGAAAACTATACAGACAGCTATGAAATGTCGATGCTCTGCTACCGTTTCTGCAAGATGGCGGCTTGGCTTCGCTCGCAGTCTTTTGCGCATGGCGACATCAAACCCGACAATATCATTGTGCGTCCGGATGGAACGCTCACCCTCGTTGACTACGACGGCATGTTTGTGCCGGCAATGAAAGGTCAGAAGTCGCCGACTATCGGCACCAAGGACTTTTCGCACCCCCTTCGCACCATTGACAACTTCGACGAAACCATTGACGATTTTGCCTTGGCTTCCATTGCCCTCTCGCTCAAAGCCATCTCTCTTGATTCGTCCCTGCTTCAGAGCCACGGAGCATCCGACCGTCTCCTTTTCTCTGCCACCGATTATCTCGATTTGAGTAAGAGTAAGATCTTCGCTGCCCTGCAAGGTTTATTGGCAGACGTAGAGGCCAAAACCCTTCTGTCTATGTTCCTATTAGCCAGCGCCCAAAAAGACTTGTCTATGTGCTCCTTTCGATTGTTTGGTTTACAGAAACCGAAAGAAATGAAAGTATGGAGTACAGAGGTTACCGAAGAGGACCTTAATCCAACACTACAGCCAACTCCAACGCCACGACCTTCATCAGGAGGAACATCTGAAAAAAGCCAACAAGGAACTACTTCTTCTAATAGTTCATACGGCGGATGGTTTGTAGTATTTTTTTTGAGATTTGTTGTTTTTGGAGGACTTGGTTTACTCTTAGGAGCTGCAATCGGAAGTGGTATTGGCGGAGATAATGGAACATTTTTTGGAGCCATTTTGGGTTTTATAATATTGAATATCACCCTGGGTAAATTATTGGATTAAATAGGGATTGCTAATTTAGACAAGTTGCTGATGATTAAGATACTTCCTCACAAGTATCAATATACCAAAGAATTTTGGTTCTTCCGGAAAATCGAGTGATTGGGGTTGTGCTGTTGCCAATAAGCCCTGCTGAGTTAGGGAAAACAACAAATACAACTTTTACAACAAGTTACAACGCTTCGCGAGGACAAAATGACGCTACGCGTCAAACAAGCCTTCTGCAAGGTAAACAACAAGATACAACAGCTTCGCGGGGACATAAAACTGTCCCTACCCTGCTGCCTTTTTCTAAACAACCCTGCTCTTCATCCGTTATTGGGCTGTAAAGGGGCAAGAGGAACAGAAAAACGCAGAAGAAAACAGAAAAAATAACCAAAAATTTGGAAGTACAGAACAATCTACATACCTTTGCACCCGTTTTTCACCAACGAACGTAAAATAACGAATGCAAAGAAAGAAACTTGCATGCATTGCGATGGCAATGCTTTCGCAGACCGCTGTCTTCGCGGGTGGTCTTCTGACCAACACCAACCAGAGCTTCATCTTCGGTCGCAACTTCGCCCGTGATGGTGTGATTGCTATCGATGGAGTCTATTCCAATCCTGCCGGCGTGGCCTTTTTGGGTAAGGGCCTCCATCTCTCTCTCGGTGGTCAGAGCGCCTCACAGACGCGTACCATCCGTAGCGGCATGACGCTCCTCAAACCTGCTGGTCTTCCCATGACCGACGAACAATGGATGCAGTCACCCTACGCCCATCCGCTGAGCCTCAACGGAGGCGACGCCAACGGCATCAAGCATTTCAAGGGTGAAGCTTCTGCCCCGTTCATACCTTCGGTACAGGCGGCCCTGAACTACGACAAGTGGGGATTTCAGTTTGCCTTCGGCCTCGTGGGCGGTGGCGGTAAGTGTACCTTCAACCGCGGTCTCGGATCCTTCGAGCGCCAGGTGGCCTTGCTGCCCTCCATCCTGCAGTTGGCCAACACCACCTACCAGCAGCAGTATGGCATCGACCTCGGACTGGGAAGCAACACGCCGGGCTACTCCGTAGAGAGCTACATCCACGGTCAGCAGTACGTCTTCGGATTCCAGTTTGGTTCCACCTACAAGGTCAATGAGAACCTGGCTGTCTATGGCGGCTTCCGCTTCAACTACATTTACAACAAGTATGAGGGAAGCATTTCCAACATCACCGTGAACATCAACGGCCAAAACGAAAACCTCTATAGCTACCTCGGCACCAAGGCGGACGCCCTGGCCAACCAGGCGCTCTCCTATCAGGAGCAGGCCAGCAACTACACCCGCTTGGCACAGGAAGCAACGCTCGCTGGCAACGAGCAGGCCGCACAGCAGTATGCTGCCGCTGCTGAGCAACTCACGAAGGGTGCGCAACTGGCGCAGGGTGGCGCGCAGGCCATTGGTGGCGTGCGGAGTCAGGTGGCCGACCGCAACCTCGACTGCACGCAGCGCGGATGGGGTATCACGCCGATCATCGGTGTTGACTACCGCTGGGGCAAACTCAACCTCGGTGCGCGCCTGGAGTTCACGACACATCTCAACATCGAGAACGACACGAAGGTGGACGACACGGGCCTCTTCGCCGACGGTGTGAACACGCCCAACGACATCCCGGGCATCCTCACCGTGGGTGGTTGCTACGAGATACTGCCGACCTGGCGTGTGATGGCGAGCTACCACTACTACTTCGACAAGGACGCCCGCATGGACAAGGACAAGCAGAAGTTGCTCAGCAGCAACACCTGGGAGTGGGCCTTGGGATCGGAGTATGACATTTCGGACGCCCTCACGGTGAGTGCGGGAATGCAGCGCACGAAATATGGTCTCGGCGACGGCAGTTACCTCACGGACATGTCATTCACGACGAGCAGCTACTCATATGGCTTTGGCGCAAAGGTGCGCGTCGCCCCGAAAGTCACGGTGGAGGCCAGTTATTTCTGGACCAACTACGAGACCTTCGACAAGGAGTATGACCAGGAGTATAACGCAGCCGGCATGTCGGCCACGGCCCACAACACCGACCAGTTCACCCGCACCAACAAGGTGTTTGGTGTCGGCGTAAACCTCGATTTCTAAGAAAAGCACACACATAGACGCCCATTGCCCAGCAATGGAACAACGAAAGCGGAGAGAGACTACGGGTCGGGGCTCAGCCCTCCCACAGTTTTCGCTCCGCTTTTTTATTGCGAGCTATTTAAAACGACACATGCAACTTATAGGTTGCTTTTTTTAGGCTCATCCAAAAAATGGCGTGATAGGACAGTCCGTGTTGCTTCAACAGAACATGCTGGTAAGGGATATTCCTTATATGAAAAGTTGCTCCATCGTAACTTCACTATGCACCAAACTATGATGCAGCCCGTCAGCGATGCCATAGGTTGTAACAAAGGTGATGACCAAAGAGAACTTGGTCTTGGTAGAGCTTTGGAAAAGTTCTAAGCGCTGCCTTAGCAACTGTTCGTATGCCTCCGTTATGCGGTATTGCGATTTGCTGAATTTCATCTCGCACAAATGGATGATGCGGTCAGCACGTTTGATGACCAAATCGATCTGTCCACCATTTTGTCCATCAGCTGCTGCCTTGCGCCATGATGAAACTTCGGTCGCCATCCCCGAAATACCCAAGGCACGCTTGATGCTGTCCGTGTGCATAAGACATACGATCTCAAATGTAAGCCCCTGCCACGTGGAGACTTGACGCGACTCAAAATGATGACTCCACCATTGTTCGTCGCCCGAAACATCGGGCAAGATGAACTTATAATAAAACAAAGTATAGAAATCCACTAAACGATAGATGGTATCTTTCACCTTATGAGCGAAATTCTGATTTCGGGAAACGAAGTCGCATCGTTCAAGATTGGTCAGCACACGCGTGAGGGTTCCACCAGTGATTCCTGTAGCCTTAGATATTTCCTCACGAGACATTCCATCATGATGGGCAGCCAAACCCTTCACCACACTGATATATAAGTCGGCGTTTGAAAACAAAGCATTGTAGAGTTCGTCGAACTCGCTTCGCATAATACCTCCTTGGGCAAAGAACAGTCTATCGACATTCTGCACGAGACTTTCTTTTGCATTGATGAGACTTAAGTAAAACGGGATGCCACCAAACACCATGTAACACTGCAATATTTGGTATCTATCCCATTTGCAGTGTTTTCTCAGAAGATACGCCTCTGTCTCATGCAAAGTGAAAGGTCGGACATAAATACTGCTTGTAATGCGAGCATGCAGTCCCCCTTGATTTTCTATCAGATTGTCCACCATCCATGAGGTAGCCGATCCACTGGCAATAAACACAATATCACTACGACGAGCAGCCCAGCCATTCCAGAAGTTCTCCAATGCCGCAAGAAAGTCAGACTTCTGTGTGTCTATCCAAGGCATTTCATCTATAAAAACCACCTTTTTTCTGTTGGCATCGAGCGACTCAAGGTATTCTTCAAGCGCATCGAATGCGTCGAACCAATCGGAAAACTTATCAGGTTTCGTGCCAGAGAACTTTTTCAATGCTCGCGCAAAACTCGTAAGTTGTCTTTGGCGCGATAGATTATGGCCTCCGACAAACGTGAAGTCGTATTGTCCCTGATAGTATTGATCCACAAGAAAAGTCTTGCCCACTCTTCGCCGACCATACACTATGACAAATTCAGAACGATCGGACTCCATCACTCTGTGGAGTTCTTGACACTCTCGCTCTCTACCAACAAGTTTGCTTCTCATGCCCATACCGTTTATCTATTAACCTTGGCAAAGGTAGCGTTTTTATGGCAGCAAAAAGAAAAAATACGCGATTTTCTACCCAAATCTATATCAAGAAGGGAGATTTGGGTAGGAAATCGCCCATTTTTGACCTAAATCAAGTCATCACTTGCCCTGTTGCTACAGGACGAACAGTAGTATGATCACGCTATTAATCTATGCCAACATGCTATCTATAGTAAGCAGCTTGCCTGGCGATAAAGGCCAAAAAGCGGTATGGGAATCTTGCTGCGAAATTCCCATACCGCTTATATTCAATGCTTCGAGCTGAGATAAAGATAATCAGCTTGTGAGCGATTAATACTCGTCCTCGTTGAAGAGGAAATCCTCCTTGGTGGGGTAGTCGGGCCAAATATCCTCTATGCCCTCATAAACCTCTCCTTCGTCCTCGATCTCCTGCAGGTTCTCGAGCACCTCCAGAGGTACGCCCGATCGTGTGGCATAGTCTATCAGCTCATCCTTTGTTGCGGGCCATGGCGCGTCTTCCAGCTTTGAAGCCAATTCAAGAGTCCAATACATAGTCTTCTGTCTTTAAGTTTATAAAAATTTGCGTGCAAATATACTATATTTTATTTGAACTGCAAGCGCTATGGCGTATTTTTTCGCACACACTGCAAACAAAGTTGAAATAACTACCTATATAAGCAGGAATAACTACCTATATCCATAGAAATAGCCACGAATCTTGGGGGCACACGGAAGCCTTTTGCACTAAAAGTTGATCTTATAGTGCTGCTTATACTTCTTCTTGTCGAAGAAGAGAAGGCCACAATAGTAGAGGTCGAAACTGACGCGCACGCGCTTGTCCTGCAAGATGCGCGCCCAGCTGCGGCGGGTCTCTCCATTGCGGTGGATGCCCTCCACGATGAGCAGGGAAGCATCTGTGGCCCGGTTGATGAGCGACAAGACCTGCTGCTCCATATCCTGTCCATGGGCCACGACAGCCAGCGAGAAGGAATCCTCAGTAAGTGAGCAAGCCCCCTCCCCCATCGAAGAAAACGCCATCCGGAGGCAACCCGCATGAAGGTAGGCCCGCTTGGCCTCCGAGACATCGCCCACCAGCACGGCCTCGTCGGCCTGCTGGTGGTTGGCGATACGGAGGTAGAGTTCGCAGACCCTCCGTTCCCGCTTTGAGAGATGCGGGAACAGGGGGCGGAGGTCGTCGTAGGCATAGTAGGGATAGTGCTCATTGACGACATAGCGCACGAAGCGGTAGGCCCAGGGCGACTGGATACCGAAGCCACGGCAATACTTTGCCCGGCTCATCCACAACACGCCACGTCGCAATCGAGACAACATTGCCATGGTTTCTGAGACTAGACCTAAGGTTACGCCTCGATGGGCTTGCAATGATCCTGGAGCCAGGCCAAGTCTTCGCCATCGAGATGGGGAGCGAGCTTCTCGCAGACCATCTGGTGGTAGGCATTGAGCCACTGCTTCTCCTCGGCGGTGAGGAGAGAGCTATCGACGGGCGCAAGGTCTATCGGACAGAGCGTCAGCGACTCCATCTGCAAGAAGCGGCCCAGTTCGGTCTCCATATAATCCTTGATCAAGCACGTGTTTTCGATGCGCACACCAAAGCGGTCGGCCAGATAGATGCCAGGCTCGTTGGTGACGGTCATTCCCGCACGCAGGGCAGCCGGCATATACTCCATGCGCACCTGGTGGGGACCCTCATGGACATTGAGGTAGGAACCTACGCCGTGGCCCGTGCCGTGGAGGTAGTTGAGACCCGCGCGCCATAACGGTTCGCGTGCCAAGGCGTCGATCTGCGTGCCACTGCAACCATCGGGAAACTTTGCCAGTTCCAACTGGATATGGCCCTTGAGCACCAGCGTATAGACGCGGCGCTGCTCTTCGGTGACGGGACCCAAAGCTATCGTGCGCGTGATATCGGTCGTGCCGTCCTGATACTGCGCGCCACTATCGATCAAGACCAAGCCACGGGGCTCCACGGGGATATCCGTCTCGGGAGTGGCCTCGTAGTGGACGATGGCACCATGGGCCTCATAGCCCACAATGGTATCGAACGAAATGCCACGGAAGAGGTCTTGTTCCGCACGCAGGGCCGTGAGTTTCTTGTCGAGGGAGATCTCCGTCTGTCCTCCTGCCTCCACAGCAGGCTGAAGCCAGCGCAGGAACTTCACCATCGCCACGCCGTCGCGCGTCATGGCACGGCGGTAGCCCGCTATCTCGGTTTCGTTCTTGACCGCCTTCATGGCGGGGATGGGCGACGGGGCAAACCTCACCACCGATTTCTCGAGGGCACAGGAGGCGAGATAGTAGCAAGTCTTCACACTGTCCAGCAGCAGACCGCCCTCGAAGGCATGAGACCGCAGGTAGTCGGCCACGGCAACATAGGGTTGCACCGCCACGCCAAGGTCGGAGAGGTAGCGACGCACCGCGTCGTCGAGTTTCTCCTCGTTGACAAAGAGCGTGGCACTTTCCTGCTCTATCATCAAGTAGGAGACGAAGACAGGATTGCAATAGACGTCGGAGCCACGCAGATTCAAAGTCCAGGCAATGTCGTCGAGGGCTGAGACGAGCATGGCCTCGGCATCACAACTGCGCAGCGACTCACGGATGCGGGCGAATTTGCTCTCCGTCGTCTCGCCAGCAAACTCCAGGGGATGGAGCTCCACCTTCGCTGTCGGGATGGAGGGGCGGTCCGTCCAAATCTCGTTGAGCGGGTCGAAATCGGTACGCACCTGGATATCGTAGCCCTGGAAGAAGGCCTGCATTCTCTGCACCTCGTCCGTGCCATTGACCCATCCGTCGAGACCCACCACAGGATGGGAGGCCCCACGAAGTTGTTCGGCCAGCCAGTCGGTGATCGTCGGCGTGCCCTCCACCTTGAGTTTCATCAGCATGATACCCGTGCCGCGGAGTTGCTCCTCGGCAGCAAGGAAGTAGCGGGAGTCGGTCCAGAGCGCGGCAGCATCCATCGTGACGACGACCGTGCCGGCCGAACCATTGAAGCCCGAGATCCACTCGCGGCCCTTCCAGTGGTCGGCGACATACTCACTATTGTGTGCATCTGTGCTGGGGAAGATGAAAGCCCCCAGTCCCTCGCGCTCCATCACCTGGCGGAGCGCGGCTATTCTTTCTACGATCTTAGTCATTATATATAGGGTATTTGGTTGATGGTTTCTGAAAGTTATTATCGGTCCTACTCACACATCGCCCGGCAGATGCGGTCCTGCAGTCCATTGGCCTGGCTGGCGCGGATGGTTCCCTGGTTGAGGATGCAGAAGGCCAGGCGGTGGCCATTGCTGGCCGTGCAGAATCCTGCAAGCGTCTTGACACTCGTCACCGTGCCTGTCTTGGCCCGCACATTGCTATCGGCCGCCGTGCCACGAAGCCGCTTGCGGAGCGTGCCGTCGCGTCCGGCTATGGGCAGCGTGGGGAGCAGGGTCTCGTAGGCCTCCGTGTTATGGTAGTTGAGGCGCAAGAGGTGGACGAGGAGATCGGCCGTGACATAATTGTAGAGCGAGAGGCCACAACCATCGGCCGCGTAGTACTGCGCAGGATCAAGGCCTGCCGCACGCACCACCTGGTTGATCACCTGTCGGCCCTGGCGCGCACCTGCACGCCGCACACCTGTGCTCTTGGCCAACTGGTAGAAGACCGACTCGGCATGGAGGTTGTCGCTCTTCTTCATCATCCGCTGCAACACCCGCGTGAGGTCGTGGGTCTCCTCGGCCAGCAGCGTGGATCCTGCGGGGAGCGTGGCGTCGCCCAGCGTTCCCTCCAGGACAATGCCGGCCGCTCGCAGGCGCGAAGAGAGTTCGGCCAGGAAGCGGTCGCGACGGTTGTAGAGCAGGGGCGAGAGCGGCGGATTGCTATCGTCGTCATCCCAGCACCAGCCCTCTCCCATCGGTTTGTCGTCCTTCATCGACTTGTCGGCCAGCAGGTCGCCCGTGACACGACGGATGCCTTTTTCACGCAGCGCACGGACGAAGGCGCGCATATTGGCGTCGCCAAAGAGGGGGTCCATGCCACCGACACAATAGAGCGAACCGTGGAGCACGCCCGTGGAGTCGATGTCGCCACGGCAGTAGAGGCGCGTGGAAAACTGATAGTCCACGCCGAGGCGGTCGAGGGCCGTGATGGCGGTGACACACTTCTGGACAGAGGCCGGGCGCATCCGCTGGGCCTCGTTGAAGCGATAGACACACTGGTCGGCACTGAGGTCCCAGACCATCACTGCCATTTGGGTGCTTTGAAGCAGTGGATCCTCGATGATGGCGGCCATGCGGCTGGCAAAACTATCGGTCCAAAGGCGGTCGAAATCGGCGCCATCGGCTACGACGGGACGGTCCGCCAAAGGAACCGTATCGGTGTCGGCCACTTCGGCGACGGGGGCTGCCACCAGCCCGGCGTCCTCGGCCAGGAGACGAGCCACGCGGGCACTATCAACATAGACGAGATTGACCTGCGCCTGCATGGGCAGAGCCAGCAGGGCGGCCAAAAGGAAGAAAAGTTTTCTACGAATACTTGTCATTGTTTTTTGTAGGTTTTTAAGATTAAGATTCTGTTTCTTTTTTTTCTTGGCAAGTGTTCTTGGCAAGAGAGACACGCTTGCCGACTGCCTCGACAAACGAGGCTTCGTTCTCCGGGGTGAAGATACTGATGTTGTGGTCGCCATACTCCACCATCACATAGCTGCCCGTGAGCAGGTGGCGGGGCATACGGCGAAGTGCCGTGATGGTCTGCAATGGGATGGCCTGTCCCCGTTGGCACCCTATTCTGCCGCTCTGCGTGGTCAGTTGGTCGTCGTCGAGGACATAGTCGGTATGGATACCACGGTCGATGCCTCGCACGGCCACGGCCACAAGCAGCGCGCCAAGCACAGCCATGGGCCACGTGCCGAACCAAAAGCAATAGAGCGAGGCAAGGGCGAGGAGCAGGATGCCGCACAGTTCGCCCGGCGTGAGTCGATGATGAAATACTCTTGTCATAGTCGACTGCAAAGGTACGAAAAAAATGGGGAGCCACTCCCATTTCGATCCAAGAAAAATAGATCTACACCTTGCCTTGGGCGATAAATTCTCAAAAAACATGCAACTTCCTGCCGTCACAAAGGAACTAAGCACAAAAATCGGGAGAAACATTCGCCCATCTGCCAATAAATGAGTAATTTTGCGGGCGAAACGTTATTCCGCTCCCCATACGGAGCACAACTGTTTGCTTAGAAATGATTCATAAATACGATTTCCTGATCATCGGCGCTGGTATCGCCGGAATGAGCTATGCCTTGAAGATAGCCAAGGCGCACAAGGGAAGGGTTTGCATGATTTGCAAGACGACGCTCGACGAGGCCAACACCTCGTTCGCGCAAGGCGGTGTGGCTTCGGTGACGAACCTCGCCGTCGATGACTTTGACAAGCACATCAAGGACACCATGATAGCAGGTGACTACATCTCCGACCGCAAAGCCGTGGAGCAGGTGGTGCGCAACGCGCCGGCACAGATCCAGGAGCTGGTCGAATGGGGCACCCAGTTTGACCGCAAGGAGGACGGCAGTTTTGACCTCCACCGCGAGGGCGGCCACAGCGAGTTTCGCATCCTGCACCATGCCGACGACACAGGCGCCGAGATCCAGCGCGCCCTGATGGAGGCCTGCCGCAACCATCCGCGCATCGAGATCAAGGAGAACCACTTCGCAGTGGAGATCATCACGCAGCACCACCTCGGCATCGAGATGACACGGCGCACGCCCGACATCGAGTGCTACGGAGCCTACGTGCTCAATCCTGAGACCCAGAAGGTGGACACCTATCTGAGCCGCGTGACGCTGATGTGTACGGGCGGTTGCGGAGCGGTGTATCAGACGACGACCAATCCCATCATCGCTACAGGCGACGGCGAGGCCATGGTCTATCGCGCCAAGGGCACGGTGAAGGACATGGAGTTCGTACAGTTTCACCCCACGTCGCTCTACCATCCGGGTGAGACCCATCCGGCCTACCTCATCACCGAGGCTATGCGCGGCTACGGCGGCATTCTGAAATTGCCCACGGGCGAGACCTTCATGGAGAAATATGACGAGCGCCTCTCCCTGGCCCCCCGCGACATCGTGGCGCGGGCCATCGACAAGGAGATGAAGACGCACGGCCTGGACCATGTCTGCCTCGACGTGACCCACAAGGACCCGGAGGAGACGCGCCAGCACTTCCCCAACATCTACCAGAAGTGTCTCAGCATCGGCATTGACATCACGAAGGAGATGATCCCCGTGCGCCCGGCGGCCCACTATATGTGTGGCGGCATCAAGGTGGATCTCAACGGCGAGAGTTCCATCCATCGTCTCTATGCCCTGGGCGAGTGTTCCTGCACGGGACTGCACGGTGGCAACCGACTGGCCAGCAACTCGCTGATAGAGGCCGTGGTCTATGCGGACGCAGCAGCCAAGCACAGCCTGCAGGTGGTGGACGGCTACGACTGGAACGACCGTGTGCCGGAGTGGAGCGACGAGGGCACGATGACCAACGAGGAAAAAGTGCTCATCACACAGAGCATCAAGGAGGTGGGACAGGTGATGTCCAACTATGTCGGCATTGTCCGCTCCGACCTGCGACTGAAGCGCGCATGGGACCGCCTCGACTTGCTCTACGAGGAGACGGAAGCCCTCTTCAAGCGCGTGAAGGCGACAAAGGACATCTGCGAGCTGCGCAACATGATCAACGTTGGCTACCTCATCACGCGCCAGGCCATCGAGCGAAAGGAAAGTCGCGGTCTCCACTACACCATCGACTACCCGAAGCACGCCTACGACCTCGAGAAGTAGGACTTCGGGGCCAGAGATTCAAGGGACCTAACGGCTTTGAGAGAGAAACAACACGATTTTGAGAAATACAATAAAATAGCAAATCCTAATATCTATCCCCCCGCCCCCATCGGCAAGTGCGGATGTGGGGCGGGGAAACAACCAACCAAAGTATGAGAAAGAACCAAATTTTAGCGGCGGCTCTTCTCTGCCTCACGATGCAGGGCCATGCGCAGACGCCGACCAAGGGTGGTGGCATCTCCAGCGAGATGCTCACACAGATCGAGCGCAATGGCGTTCAGAGTAGTGACCGCGTGATCAGCAATGCGCTGGCAACCAACAAGATCGACGACTTGGCCTTGAACTTCAAGGAGCAGGGCCGTTTGGACACCTACTTCAGCGTGGAGACCCCCGCACAGAGCATCCACAACCAGAAGAGTTCGGGACGCTGCTGGCTGTTCTCGGGCCTCAACGTGCTGCGTGCCAACTTCGCCCGTCAGCACAAGGACAGCATCCGCGTGGAGTACAGTCAGGTCTATCTCTCCTTCTACGACCAGCTGGAGAAGGCCAACTTGATGCTGCAGGGCGTGATCGACTGCGCCGACAAACCCATTGACGACCAGCGCGTGCAGTTCTTCTTCAAAAATCCGCTCAACGACGGCGGTACGTTCTGTGGTGCTGCCGACCTGGCTGAGAAGTATGGTGTCGTGCCAATGGAGGCCATGCCGGAGCCCTACTCCGCAGAGAACACCTCGCGTATGGCGGAGCTGATCTCCTCGAAGTTGCGCGAGTTTGGTTTGGAGCTGCGCAAGATGGTGGCTGCCAAGAAGTCGAAGCGCGACATTCAGGCCCGCAAGACTGAGATGCTCGGCACGGTCTATCACATGCTGACCGTCTCGCTGGGCAACCCGGTGAAGGAGTTTACCTACGCCTTCAAGGACAAGAACGGCAAGACCGTGGGCAAGCCCCGCAAGTACACCCCGAAGGAGTTCTACGACGAGACCGTGGGCCATCCGCTCAACGGCACCTTCGTGATGGTGATGAACGACCCGCGCCGTCCCTACTGGAAGACCTACGAGGTGGAGTATGACCGCCACACCTACGACGGCCACAACTGGAAGTATCTCAACCTGCCCGTGGAGGAGATTGCCAAGCTCGCCATCGCCTCACTCAAGGACAGCACGAAGATGTACTCCAGCTACGACGTAGGCAAGCAGCTTGACCGCAAGCGCGGCTACCTCGCCATGGACAACTACGACTACGGATCGCTCTACGGAACGACCTTCCCCATGGACAAGGCCGACCGTATCAGCACCTTCGATAGCGGTTCCACCCACGCCATGACACTCGTGGCCGTCGATCTCGACGAGAACGGCCAGCCGAAGAAATGGAAGGTGGAGAACAGCTGGGGCGCCAGCTACGGTCAGGGCGGTTGCCTGATCATGACCAACGAGTGGTTTGAGAACTTCATGTTCCGCCTGGTGGTCAACAAGAAGTACTGCTCCGAGGAGATCATCAAGGCCGAGCAGCAGAAGCCGATCATGGTGATGCCGGAGGATCCGCTCTTCCAGGCTGACAGATAAATTCTTTTGCCTGAGGGCCAGGGACCAAAAAAGGGGATGGGAAGCAATTGCTTTCCATCCCCCTTTTTCTATATCATAGCCTCCTGCGGCTTTTCTATATTAGGCCTCGCTGCCTTCGATACTGTCGCCAACGTTGGTTTTGGGCGCTGTGCTCGCTGCAACCTTCTGTTCCTCGGAAGGATTGGTTATGGCCTGCATGATGAGCGCTTCCAGCTCCTCGCAGAGTTCGGGATTGTCCTGGAGCAGTCGCTTCGTGGCGTCGCGGCCCTGCGCCAGGCGCGTGTCCTTGTAGCTAAACCAGCTACCGCTCTTCTTGATGATATTGTAGGTCACACCCAAGTCGATAATCTCACCGGCCTTGGAAATGCCCTCACCGAACATGATGTCGAACTCCGTCTTGCGGAAGGGCGGCGCCACCTTGTTCTTGACCACTTTGACGCGGACCTGGTTGCCGATGACCTGGTCGCCATTCTTGATGGAGGAGATCCTGCGGATATCCAGTCGGACGGAGGAGTAGAACTTCAGGGCGTTGCCACCCGTGGTGGTCTCGGGACTGCCGAACATCACGCCGATCTTCTCGCGCAGCTGGTTGATGAAGATACAGCAGGTGTTGGTCTTCGAGATCGTACCCGTCAGTTTGCGCAGTGCCTGGCTCATCAGGCGCGCCTGGAGTCCTACGCTGCTATCGCCCATGTCGCCCTCGATCTCCTTCTTCGGAGTCAGGGCCGCCACGCTGTCCACCACCAGGATGTCGATGGCGGAGGAGCGGATGAGCTGGTCGGCGATCTCCAGGGCCTGCTCTCCCGTGTCGGGCTGCGAGATCCAGAGGTTATCGACATCTACACCCAACTTCTGGGCATAGAAGCGGTCGAAGGCGTGCTCCGCATCGATAAAGGCGGCCACACCGCCCATCTTCTGTGCCTCGGCAATGGCGTGGATGGCGAGCGTCGTCTTACCAGAAGACTCTGGTCCGTAGATCTCGATGATGCGGCCACGGGGATAGCCGCCCACGCCCAGGGCTGCATTGAGGCCAATGCTGCCCGTGGGGATCACATCGACCGGCTCCACATGCTCATCGCCCATGCGCATGATGGAACCCTTGCCGAAATCTTTCTCTATCTTGGCCATCGCTGCCTGAAGGGCCTTCATCTTGTCGGCCTTCGGGTCCTGCGCGGCATCTTCTTTCTTTGCCATATTTTTTTCTATGTATTATCTTGCTAAACCTCCCTCCTCCCCTGCTTGACCGGAAGCCACGGAGGGTCTTCGGCGAAGCAGGGGGAGAGAAAAGGGATGATTACAACTCCAAGTCCTTGTCAAACTCCTCGTGCCAGGGCAGTCCCTGCGTGTTGAGCAGCTCCATGAAGGGATCCGGATCGAACTCCTCCACGTTGTGCACGCCCGGCTTCTTCCAGACGCCCTCCAAGAAGAGTTTCGCACCGATCATGGCCGGGACGCCCGTCGTGTAGCTCACGCCCTGCATACCCGTCTCCTTGTAGGCCTCCTGATGCTTGCAGTTGTTATAGACGTAGTAGGTGTGCTCCTTGCCGTCCTTGATGCCACGGATACGGCATCCGATGGAAGTCTCGCCCTCGTAGTTCTCGCCGAGGTCCTGCGGATTGGGGAGGACGGCCTTGAGGAACTGCAGCGGCACGATGTTGACCTTCACCTTCTTCGTCGGGTCATCGGCGAGCGGTGCCTCGTAGGTCACCTCGTCGATGCGCCCCATACCAAGGTTCATGATACAGTCGAGATAGGTGAGATACTGCTGTCCGAAGGTCATCCAGAAGCGGCCGCGCTTGATGGTCGGGAAATTGAGCACGAGGCTCTCCAGCTCCTCGTGGTGCATGAGGTAGCTCTCGCGCGGTCCCACGTTGGGATAGTTGAGCGTCTTGTGGACGGCCAGCGGGTCTGTCTCAAGCCATTTGCCATCCTCGTAGTAGAGGCCCTTCTGCGTGATCTCGCGAATGTTGATCTCCGGATTGAAGTTGGTGGCGAAGGCCTTGTGATGGTCTCCAGCGTTGCAATCTACGATGTCAAGGTAGTGGATCTCGTCGAAGTAATGCTTGGCGGCATAGGCCGTGAAGATGCTGCAGACACCCGGGTCGAAACCACAACCGAGGATGGCTGTGAGGCCCGCCTGTTCGAAGCGCTCACGGTAGGCCCACTGCCAACTGTACTCGAAGTGGGCCTCGTCCTTGGGCTCATAGTTGGCGGTGTCGAGGTAGTTGCAGCCGCAGGCCAGACAGGCCTCCATGATGGTGAGGTCCTGATACGGCAGGGCGAGGTTGATGACCAATTCGGGCTTGTAGCTCGACATAAGGGTCTTCAACTGCTCCACGTCGTCGGCATCGACCTCGGCCGTCTGGATGTCCATCTTGTAGCCTTTGTCGTGGATGGCCTTCACGAGCCGGTCGCATTTCTCCACATGGTGGCTTGCGATCATCATCTCGGTGAAGACGTCCGTGTTCTGCGCAATTTTGAAGGCGGCGACGGTAGCCACGCCACCCGCGCCGATCATTAATACTCTGCTCATTCTATGTTTCGTTTTATCTTGTTATTTCATCTTTTGGTCTATCTCTGACTGAGTGATGCCGAGGGCGTCCATGAGAGAGAATCCGAGCATCTCCTCGCGGCAGCCGGCAGTCTGCGTGGGCTGCATGGTGAAGAGCGTGACGTGCTTCTTCTCGTCATCGACATCGCGGAGGGCCTGGCGCAGCTCCTGCCAGAGCGAGGGGTCACTGCCGTCGGGGACTATCATCAGGCGCGTCACTTCCTCTTCCGAAAGCAAGAGGCGGACCAAGTCGGTCAGCACGGGACCTTTCGCCTGTCCCTCCTCGCCCGTGGCGATGCAGTTGATGATAAACTCGCCCAACTGTTCTGAGCGGAAGGCCTTGCCGTCGAGTTCGGACTCATAGTCGGCGGGGGAGAAATGGAGGAGCTTCGGGGTCTTGCGGTCGTGGAGCAACACGACCTGGGTCTCGTGGTCGCCCGGGCGAAGGCGTCCATCGAGGGCGACATCCACCAGCCATTGACTGAGGTCGGCCTGGGGGATACGACGCCCCAACATGCGTTCAAAGTTGACTATCAGGTCGAAGGCGACGTGATCGACGAAATCAGCATCGACGATGATGATATTCTTGCTCCAATTGACGGGATTGATTCCTTGCTTTTTCATTGGCACAAAGATACGGTTTTTAGCTTAGTGGGCCAAACTTTTCCTTGTTTTTCTTTTGATTCATCCGATAAATGGAGCGACTGGGTTGTTTTGCTCATCGCTTGTTATTGTCCCAACTCCTCTTTCTCATTCTCTGTCTCGACGGGCGGGATTTTGTCCTCGGCGGGCTTTACCTCGGTAGGCTCGGACTTTACCTCTACAGGCTTAGTCTCTACCTTGGTGGGGGCGGGCTTGACCTCGGCGGGGGTGTCCTCGTGCTTGGCGGGCTTGACCTTGACTTCTCCCAATTTCAGACAACGCTCCACATCGGAGAGCAGGCGACGGTAGGGTTCCGACTGCATGAAGCCCATGTTGCGGCGGAGCGTCGGCACGATATCGACCGTACTATGGTCGTAGCAGGACAACTCGTTGAGGCGCTGCGTGTTGTGGACCGCCAGACGGTTGATCTCATTCTCACGAGATCGGATAAGCTGGTCGCAGACCTTCTGCATCATCGGCACGACGACACCGTCGAAGAGATGATGGCCCTGGATGTAGAGATAGGTGGTCTCGGGCGTGACACCCAGTCGGCACAGGTCGCGCGACAATTCACTGAGTTTTTCCTTCGTCCCCGGATTGCCCTTGCGCAGGGCAGCGAGTTTGCGGTTGACCTTGCGCTGCAGGTTGTCAAGCAGAACGGAGGCCTTGCCCGTAGAAAAGGCGCCGAGAGCCACGACATTGTTGAAGTCGGCAATGGTGAAGAGGTTGTTCTTCCTCCTCCGATAGAAGAAGATGTTCCACAGAAAGAGGGGGTAAATGATCTGACTGTAGCGACGCAGGAAGGCATCGAAGTCGAAGGTCTTGCGGTCATTGAGGGTCACAGAGACACACATATCGTGGAGGCTCGGTCCGTAGCACTGGTAGTTTTCTATTGCATAGACGTAGGTGTGGAGGACGTAGGGATTGTCGCAGACCTGTTTCGAGTCCTCCGTCCGCCCCTGGAGGAGGTAGTCGTAGTCGGCATCGACGCAGGCCAGCATGTCCTTGCCCGTGCCGTGGAGCAGCAGGCTCGTCAGCACCGACTTCTTGCCGCGCGAGAGTTTTTTGCGCGTGGGTAGCATCACCTCGAAGTAGCGATGTTCGTTCTCGTAGCGGGCAAGCACCATGCGCCAGAAGAAGACATCGTCGTAGGCCTCAACATAGGCCACGATCCTGCGCCTCGCCTTGCGCCCGTTGAGGCGGTTGGAGGCAGTGACGTAGTCGGAGGTGATATTGTCTTTCAGCCGTTTTGCCATATCGCAGCCTTCCCTATTATTCGTCCTCCGTTATCTCTGACACCTCCGTCACGTTGTCGAGCCAGCCGTTCATGATGACAGCGGGACTATGGGTGGTGAGGATGATCTGTACATTGGAGTTGAGTTCGAGTATCAGGTCGATGAGCCGCTTCTGCCATTCGACGTGGAGACTCACCTCGGGCTCGTCCATGAAGAGCACGTAGTTTTGCCCGTCCTCGATGAGCACGGTAAGCAGGATGACCAGCATTTGCTTCTCGCCGCTGGAGAGTTGGTAAGGCATGAGCGTCTCGCCAATCTGTTCGAAGCGAATTTCATTCTCCGTGCGCACGATCTTCTTGCCTGTCTCGGAGAAGAGGTCGTCGATGAGATCCTGGAACTTCCGCTTCGGTTGGCTGATGCGCTGGGCCTCCTCGGCAGCCTCGGGTGTGGCCTTCTGCAGGGCCTGGATCATGCGGTTGCCGATATTGACCTGGTAGTCGAGATACTTCCGCTGCAGTTTGTAGATCTGCCAGTCGAGTTCGGTGACGAGGGAGGCGTCGATCTTGTCCGTTATCTCCGTACTCATCAGCGGGCGGTCGAAAGAGCGGATGATGTCGAAACGTACCCAGCGTGCTTCCTCAGGCGCCACACGCAGGCGGACCCCCTTGACGGGATGGCTCGGCAACTCGCCGCCACGGGCCAGGCTCCGCACCACCTTGTTGAGGATGGTACTCTTTCCCACACCGTTGATGCCGCTCAGGATGTTGACCTGTCGGTGCAACTCCCAGCAGACGTGCTTCTTGCCGCTCCAGAGCGAGTCGATCTCTATCTCCTTGATGTATTCAGCGTATTTCTGCATAACGTTCAGGTATAATTGTTTGTTGGGAAGCGCGTGCCATGAGGGCTGGCTTCTCTTGCAAAGTTAGTCATTTTTCTTCATACCAACACGCTGCGGACGGTCTTTTTTCTTCAAAAACACGTTTAAACGCTTACTATGCTATTTTTCCTCATCTTTTATCGTCTCTCTTACTTACTTTTTTCTTTATCATCATTTGCGCAATCAGTCCTTTTTTGCTACTTTTGCAACGTCAATTTCAACCATCACCAACCAACGACACCACCAAATAGATGAAACGTATCTTCCTCCTCGCCCTGCTCGCCACCGCGCTATGGGCTCTCTCCACGTCGGTCCTGGCGCAGAGCCAAGACGGCCTGAGACAATATGTGGAGCCGCGCATCGGCACGGCCCACTGTCGCTACTTCCACTTCGCGCCCGGCGCGCTGCCCTTCGGCATGGCCAAGCCCGGACCCTCCACCAACGGCCACTACGGCAACGTGGACGGCTGGCAGGCCACGGGCTACGACTATCGCGACCGATCGATCGAGAGTTTTCCCTGCACCCATGAGTTCCAGGTGGGCGGCATCAGCGTCATGGCCACCACGGGGCACCTCATCACCGTACCCGGAGACACCACGGAAGCGGGTATACAAAAGGGCTATCGCTCCCACTTCAGCCACGACGACGAGGTAGCGACGGCGGGCTACTACAGCGTCCTGCTGCAGGACTATGGAATCCGCGCCGAGATGACGGCCACGCAGCGCGTCGCCCTGCAGCGCTACACATTCCCCAAATCGCAGGAGAGCCACCTCATCTTCGACATCGGCCACCGTATGGGAGAGAGCGGAGCTATCAAGGATTCCGAGGTACGCATCCTCGACGACGGCACTATCGAGGGCTTCGTCGTCACCTATCCCGAATACGTCAAGGCTTACCAGCCTGGGGCGACCGTACCTATCTATTTCTCGGCCTCGACCAGCAAGCGACCGAAGCGCTGGGGCACCTTCCACGACGCCACCATCCATCGGCAGGTGAGAGAGGCGCGCGGCGAAGGGGCGGGAGCCTATCTCACCTTTGCCACGAAGGAGGGCGAGCAGGTGACGGTGAAGGTGGGCATCTCCTACACCTCCGTGGAGAATGCACGGCAGAACCGACTGGCCGAGGCGCGGACGCTGACCTTCGACGAGGCCAGGGAAGAGTCGGCGCGCCAATGGGAAGAGATGCTGGGGCGCATCCGCGTCGAGACAGACCGCAGGGAGGACAAAGTGAAGTTCTACACGGGCCTCTACCATGCGCTGCTGGGGCGCGGCGTCTGCAGCGACGTCTCGGGCGACTATCCGAAGCACGACGGCACGGTGGGCCACCTGCCGACGAAGGAGGGGCGTCCGGCCTTCAACCTCTACAATACCGACGCCATGTGGGGCGCACAGTGGGGACTGACGCAGCTCTGGGTGATGGCCTATCCCGACCACATGAGCGACTATATCAGCAGCCACCTGCAGGTCTACAAGGACTGTGGCTGGCTGGCCGACGGACTGGCCTGCAGCCGCTTCGTCTCGGGCGTGGGCACTAATCAGCTGAGCAACATGATCGTGGCGGCCTATATGGCGGGCATACGCGACTTCGACCTGCCGCTGGCCTACGAGGCCTGCCTGAAGAACGAACTAGGATGGGAGGACCGCCCGCGGGGAGCTGGCAAGGCCGACACCAAGGACTTCCTGCGCCTGGGCTACGTGCCCCACGTTCATGCCGCAGATGGGGGACTCTACAACTTCTCGGCGTCCCACACGATGGAGTATAGCTACAGTGCCTACGCCGTGGCGCAGCTGGCCCGGGCCTTGGGCAAAGAGACCGACTACGATCGACTGATGGGCCTGTCGCACGGCTGGGAGAACCTCTACGACTCGACGTGCAACTTCGTGCGGCCGCGCTACGACGACGGCACCTTCGTCGAGAACTTCGACCCGCTGGAGGTGTGGCGCGGATTCCAGGAGGGCAACGCGTGGCAATACACTTTCTACGTGCCCCACGACCCGCAGGCGATGATCGCCAAGGTGGGGACCGAGGTCTTCAACGCGCGCCTCGACAGCATCTTCACACTCTCGCAGCGGCGCATCTTCAGCGGCGGCACGGAGGTGGAGGCCTTTGCCGGACTGCGCACGCTCTACAACCAGGGCAACGAACCCTCGCTCCACATCTCGTGGCTCTTCAACGAATCGGGACGCCCGTCGAGGACGCAACACTGGGTGCGCGCCATCCTCAACGAGTTCTATGGCACGGACGGCATCCACGGCTACGGCTACGGACAGGACGAGGACCAGGGAATGCTGGGGGCCTGGTACGCCGTCTCCTCCATCGGCCTTTTCGACGTGAAGGGACTCGACGACCTCCAGCCCTCACTGGGCCTGGGCAGCACGATCTTCGACCGCGTGACCATCCAGTTGCACCCGCGCTACTACCCCGGAGGCCAGTTTGTCATCCAGGCCGTGGACAACAATCGCCAGAACGAGTACGTGCAACGCTTCTCCCTCGACGGCACGCGACTGACCACTCCACGCATCCCCTTCCAGCGCTTCGCCCAGGGCGGCACGCTCACCGTGCACATGGGCTCCACGCCCGTGGACAACTACGAGTAGCCATTGGTCAGCACGCAGAGGAAACAAACAATCCAGCGCGACCTTTAGTTATCACTAAGTGTGGTCATCAGCAACCTTCGGCAAGGTAGCGGAACACGCCACGAGACTGCAAGACAACAACATCACCGCTCGCACGCCACCCTGGAGCACCCACCAGACAACCAGCAAAAACGCGGTTCTCGCGGGGGGGGTAAAGCTCAGATTACACCCACGGCCGCGCGGCGATGCAAAAAGTGCAATAAAAACAAAATCGGAGCATTCTTTTTCAGTTATCCCTGCACGTTTTTCAAGAACAATTCATAACTTTGCATCTGTCTATTCATACTCGCAACGTGCCAGTATAGACTACAAGACAAGCGGAATAAAAGTCGTGCCGACCGGCAAGGAAAGGGACTGCCGTTGGCGGCTCGCGCTAAGCCCCTGCAACAGTCGGCAGGGAGTGTAGCAACGCGCCACAGTCCATCCTCCTCGCCATGCTGACACGGCAAGCATAGAAAAGGCTCATAACGGCAGAAAAGAAGGGGATGCTCCGTTGGAACATCAACAAAAGCACCAGCCTTCACACTGCAAAGACGATCAAAGAACAAAATATGAAAAAATACACCATCAACTCTCCACTGAGGCGAATCATACTATCGGTCTGCGCCGTGGCATTGTGCGCATGCTCGTCGGAGACAGGAGAAGGCGAGCAGCCGGACACGCCGCGCACCCCACCCGATCCGGCAGCGAAATGGCCGATACGCATCAGCAGCGTGCAGGAAACTCTCGGCTCGGACGACGCCTTCGAAGAGGGCGACAAGATAGGCGTGTATGTGGTGAACCGCAACAGCGACGGATCGCAGGTCGCACTGAAGACTGAAGGCAACTATATAGACAACAGGATGTATGTGCTCCGGAGCACCTGGACCTCGGCAGTGCCGGAATACTGGAAGGACGCGGCTACCCACGCCGACTTCTACATGTACTATCCTTACACCACGACCATAGCGAATGTCGAGGCACTGCCATGGAGCGTGAGGACCAACCAAAGCGCAGCGTCGGACTACAAGGCCAGCGAACTGCTCATCGGCAAGACGCTGGACGTAGCTCCGAGCGAGAACGCTGTGAGCATCAGCGCGAAGCACGCCATGGCGCAGGTCGTCATCACCCTGGCGGCGGGCCAAGGATTCTCCACGGCCTCGCTGGCGAGTGCCCAGGTCAGCGTGAGGATCAACAACGTGAGGACGCACGCCACAGCCAATCTCGCCACAGGCATCGTGACGGCCACAGAGGGCAAGGGCTATGTCACGCCGATGAGGGAAGGCAGTGTGTACAAGGCGATCGTGGTGCCGCAGCAGTTGGACAAGGGCCACTTGATCACGGTGACGGTGGACGGCACGGACTTCAACCTGCAGAAAGACCCACGGCTCACGGCCTTTGAGCAGGGACACCGCTACCAGATGACCGTGACGCTGAGCAAGACCAGCGGCGGCATGAGTGTGGGCATAGTGAACTGGAGCGACGACGGCGTCGACTATGGAGGCGTTGCCGAACCGAATTAAGCCGTTGCGAAATCATCATTAGAAAAAAGAAAGATCCATGAGAACTATCATCAATAACAGTCTGTTCTGTCTCCTCGCCATGGTGGCAGCGACGCTCTGCGGTTGTAGCGACAGCATCTTCGACGACGAAGCACAGAACGATGGCGGCAGCATCCGCCTGGCGGCAGACATCGAGCAACTCTCCGTGATGAGGGTGAACGACAGCGGCTTCTGCGACGGCGACATGATGGGCGTGTACGTGGTGGACTACGAGGGTGGCAACCCGGGCACGCTAAAGCTGAAAGGCAACCGTGGCGACAACGTGCGCTACACCTTCGACGAGGCGGCCAACAAGTGGACCGGTGCCTACGAGCTGTACTGGAAGGACGGCCACACGCCGGTCGATGTGTACGGATACTACCCGTTTGCTGCGCCCGAGAGCATCGAGGACTACCAGTTTGAGGTGCAGAAAGACCAAAGCAAAGCCTCCTCCAGCGACGAGATGGGGGGATACGAGGCGAGCGACTCCCTCTGGGGGAAGGTGGACGAGGTGGCTCCCACC
>OHMH01000141.1_pt1 | contig 47191 bp, 49 predicted proteins | sample 1569311 | NCBI WGS metagenome assembly OHMH01 (sample SAMEA3879503, study PRJEB24766) | human gut metagenome | biome: human-associated habitat; feature: feces | place: USA | collected 1985/1987
CAATGTTCATTTTCAGCTGTGCTGAATATAATCACTCAAGATTCCGAGAGATTATCTCTTTTATAAAATTCCGCTTGTCTACTATACATTTCTGCATATAAACCTTTTAAGTTCATTAATTGATCATGGCTACCATCTTCTTGAATCGTATGCTTTGAAAATACAAGTATTCGATCACAAAACTTTCCACTAGCTAATCTATGTGAAATAAAGAAGGATAATCTTCCGCGCATAAGCAGAACCAATTTTTTATATAAATCATACTCAGCTAATGGATCCAATGCTGCCGTCGGTTCATCCATGATTACAATTTTAGAATCTTTATAAAGTGCTCTTGCAATAGCCATTTTTTGCTTTTCCCCACCTGAAAACTCTGTGCCATTATCGTCATATAATCTAGACACAATCGTTCCCATCTTCTCTGGCAGTGACTCGATTTTCTCATCTAAACCAGCTAATCTCAGCACCTCTTTCACATGATCTGCATTTACTTTTTTCCCTAATGTTATATTTTCAAGACATGAAAAAGCAAATGTTTTATAATCCTGAAACACACTCGAAAACATTGTGAGATAGTCATTATACTCGTATTCATTGATATTAACACCATTTAGCAAAATTCTTCCCTTTGTTGGTCTATAAAGACGAAGAAGCAAATGAATAAATGTCGTTTTTCCAGCTCCATTTTCTCCAACAATCATAATTTTTTCATCGTTTCTGAACTCACAACATATATCCTCTAATACATAATTTTGTGCTCCAGGATATTGAAAATAAACATGAGAAAACTCTATTACAAATTCGTCCTTATTGCCAATCTTCTGTTCTCCTTTATTTTTATCTTCTATATTCATATAGTCTATTAAATGCCTAACATTGAGACCATTCATACGCAAATCAACAAAATCTGACATAATTTGTAAAATTGAATTTTTAAAATTAGAAACAGCATTAAAATACATTGAAAAATCACCAATACTGATTGATCTACGTATTAAAATTTTAATTCCAAGAATTCCATAAATAATAACATCCTGCAAACCATTTGTAATACCACCAATACGAAAAACTCTTTGTTGTCTTGTTATAATCTTCTTCATAAAAGAATAACACATTTTTGACAATCCGGAATATTTTTCATCAATGAGTTCAACGCAATCATTGATTCGCGTCTCTTTAACAAAACTAAAGTCACTACATATTGATTGAAGATACCCGATACGTCTTTGATAAGGAATCACTTCAACACTACATTGATACTGTACTTTCTTTGCCTTAGAATTAATCCATGAATTAAATGCCACAACTAAAACAACTGGAATTAACACATAAAAGCCAATTTGCATAACAATCACTGTTACACCTATTATCACAACCACATTTGAAATAATGCTCCGGATACTTCGGATCATATCTATAAAATTAGATCCGCTAACCACTTTTAACCCAAGTTCCCGTTTTTCTAATATTTCAGGCTGCAAAAGCATTTCATATTCAAGATCCATGGTTTTTCTATTAAGTTTATAACTTAATTCAAACATTAACCACTGTCCTTTTAACTCTACCTGTTGCTCAAAAACATGAAAAACATATTGTATAATAACGTCAGAGATTACCAAGACAGATATAATATACAAAAATTGCTGAAGTGACTCCCCCTTTACTAAATAATCAAATATGATTTTTGATAAAATAATTTTAGGAAAAGGCTGCAATGCTCCGAAAAAAATGTCTCCAATCAAAATTGATATTAACATTTTATCATATTTGATTATAACTTTAAAAAAATCAATAATGCTCTTCATCTTCTATCTCCTTTCTTAGTACACAAGCTTTATTACACGCAAAATCTTCATATGCCATAGCGGACTTGATTTCACCACAACTCAACTTATTCGAAATCACATTAATCCACTTAACTCCATTTTCTTCAGCAAATTTTATTAAATTTTCAAAATCTCCTACATTATCTTTATAATGGCTCAGTTGTCAAGACAAAAATTTGATATTTTTATAATGAACTGATATGTTGACGAGTTACATGGAAAATGCGGGAAGCCTCTCCCGGATTTTTATATTATGCGTCTGCTCTGGCTGCATCCAGAAGCATTACCGGATAGTATACCTCGGCAGGCCGCTTGTTCCCAATGGACTGATGGCATCTTTCAAAGTTATAGGTGTAGATATACCTTCCGATGGCTTCTCTTGCTTCCTCATACTTGAAGCTGCGGAACCAGCGTTCAATCATGATATTATCTGCCCATCGACTTTTGCCATCCATGCTTTGCTGGATTCCGTTATTACGAATAAAGTCGATGTATTTGTCACTGGTGAACTGGCTGCCCTGATCCGAGTTGATGATTAACGGCTTAGCTACTTTAAATGCTTTTTTACAGGCGTTGATGACTATAGTGGTATCCAGAGTATCATCAACATCCCAGCCAACGATACAACGGCTGTACCAGTCGATAATGGCTGTCAGGTAAAGAAATCCATGCTTCATTGGAATGTATGTAATTGTCAATCGACCATGCCTGATTGGGACGGTCTATGACTGCATTACGAAGCAGATACGGACAGACTTTTGCCCGCTTTACGGCGACCAACCTGCATGGTAAGTTGAGCGACCTTTTTGGCGTATTCGGCTTTTTCCTTGCGTTCTTCGGCAAGTTTTTCTCGGAGATTGTATTCCCTCTTGTTATCAAAAGCAAGAGAAGCATTTGCAAGAAATTCTTTCTTCCATTTGCGCAGGAGATTTGGTTGAATATCGTTTTCAACAGCAAGGACATTAAGTTCTTTTACTCCTTTAAGCAGTTGGAGTACGAGGTTTGTTTTAACTTCAGCACTGAAATTTCTTCTTGATCTGGACATAATAAATACCTTCTTTCATTTGTTGGTTATAATATATCAGATTCATTAAGAAATGTCGCGTTCAGTGTCTTAATTTATGAGACCATTATACTCATCTTATAAACTTAGAATATATCTTACTCATTTCCAAAATAGTTCATATATACATCCTCAAGATTTTTTCCATTTACCTGGTGAATTAGATGTTGTGGTCCAGCATCTGCTACCAGTTCTCCTTGTTTCAAAATCAAAATTTTATCTGCAATACTTTCTACGTCACCAACAACATGCGTAGCCAGCAAAATAATTTTATTCTGAGATAACCGATGAATATAATTCCGCAAATTTACCCTCTCTTTCGGATCAAGTCCAGCAGTAGGCTCATCAAGTATCAAAATTTTAGGATTTCCCAGCAATGCCTGCGCCAACAATACACGTTGCTTCATACCACCCGAAAAACTTCCTATTTTTTTATCCGCAGCAACAGATAAATTCACAATATCAAGCAGCTGTCCAATCTGGCTCTTTGCCTCTTTTTTTCGAATTCCTTTCAGCTCCGCCATATAAAACAAAAACATTCTCGCCGAAAAATTTTCATATATTCCCTGTTGTTGTGGCATATATCCCACCTTTTCAAGGTATCTATTACCCATTTTTAATATTTCTTCACCATCGTAAAAAATTTGTCCTGAATCCCGCTTCAAATTATCAGTAAGCAAATTCATCAATGTGCTTTTTCCTGCCCCATTGGCTCCTAGCATACCATAAATTCCATCTTTAAAATCATAATTAAAATTTTTTAATGCTACTTTTTTCCCATATGTTTTCCTTAAATTTCTTATTTCAAGCATTTTAATCCCTCCATTTCCGATATGTAATCACCATGCTGAAACATATGCATATTAGTGTCATTACAAGAATTATTACTGTTTTTTTTAACCTGTATGTTCCTAATATCATAAATTCCGAAACTCCTGAAATTGGAGTCAGCACCAATAAACTTAATGAAATCATCTGTGCTTTTTCAATACGTTCTATAAATGCTGAAACCATCAAACTCATCATTGCTATCATTATATAAATCAATAATCTCATAAAAAACCAGATACCCAGAAACTGCCCAATCGTAAATGAAAATGGTATCTTTTCCAGAAGCGATATATTCTGAACCGGTGCAGATAAGCCTTGAAAAGAATAATCTTTTCCTACTTCATACATTTCTGTTCCTACTGTCAGCACTGCAGCAAACGTAGCAATTACAATCGCACAAAATACTTTTCTAAAAAATAATTTTTTCCTTCCTTTTTTTGTACATTTCAAGATATAACAAATCCCCGACTGTCGTTCCATTGCAAAACTTCCTGCCAAAGTAAGTATCATAGCTAGAATTGCCAGTGCTCCATGAACCATTCTTTTGCTTACATTTTTTTCTCCCAAAAGCTCGCAATATCCTATTTCATTGAGCCACCAACCATCAATTCCTTTTTTCTCAAGTTTTTTGGCATAGTCCAGTCGTTTTCCTAACTTCTCAAACATGAGCCTTGTTGCCTCATATGATTGATAAATATCTGTCGCCTCTTCTTTAGTTTCATCCGAAGAATTGACAAACGCATCATATGCTTGTCTCAACTCTTTTTCTATTTTTTTGTATGGTTTCATTCTCTCATTAGTTATTTCCCCAGTATTTTCTTCATAGAAATGATTCAATTCTTCTCTAGCAGGACTAAATAACATTTCATCTTTAGAAATACCGCTTATTATTAAAAACAAAAATATCCCAATAATCAAAATGCCCTTTTCCTGAATCAGTAATTTATATACCTCAAAATAAAATCCTGTGCAGTAACATAATACTTTCTTACACTTCTCATTAAATTGCTTCATCAGGTATTCTACAATTCCTTGCACATAAAATGGTCTAGTTATTTTATTTATGTAAAATACCAAAATGCTAAAAACTACAATTCCCCCTGCTAGCCCCCATTGTACAAATTGCCTGAGATTTACCACAAATGTTCCAATAGGGAAATTGTTATAATCAACAAAGATTTGGTTTGGTTTTATCAAAAACCAAAGATTAAAATATCGCAAAACACAAAGTGGATGCTGTTCTGGTAGAATATAATATAAAGCCATTTCAATTCCATAAACCAGAACTAACACTATCATTCCAAGATTGCGATTGTGTACAACAGAAAGAATTCCCCATATAAATAGCCCGAACATAATCAAAGCTAAAACATAAATTCCCCAAGCATAAAAGAAAAACTGCAAAACCGAAAACGGTAAAGTAAAATTTTGAAGCATCGTTACAGACTGCACTGACGAAAAAATTATTTCTCTTCCTCCATAATCCCAAAAAGCGACACACAATGTCTCCACAAATATTATTCCACTAAATACAATCGTGAGAAACACTAATATACCAAACCGTTTCAATACTAATATCGTTCTTCCTCTTTTGCAAGTATATGTAATTTGCCAAAGTCCAGATTTTCTTTCATCAAAAAAACATAAAACAGTTATAAAAACAAATAATAACAAAAAATAAACTATTTCATCATATTCTAGAAAAGCTAACACAGCATGATCCGAATACTTTACATCAATAATTACTTCTTTTATTTTTTCAAAATCCTCTTTAGTTTTCCAAATATTTTTATTTGAAAAATCATTTTTATTCGAAAAAATACTTATTTCAGACAATTCTTTGGATTGTTCTGTCATCATCTGAACCTTATCTATAAACTGTTTTTTTGCTGTTTTTTGATTTTCTTTCCACTCTTTTTCGATAACATTTCTTGTTGTTGTATCTTTTATACTTTCAAGCGTATCCATTTGAAAATATTGAAACAAACACAAATTAGTTAAAAGCAAAATAATAACACTTAGCAGGTATTTTTTTTGAAAAACAATTCGTTGTAATTCTTTCATAACTTTTTCCCTCTACTCCAATTTTGACAAATCCGCCATTTTTACTATTTGGTAAGTTTCCTTTTCATTATTCCGCAACAACAATTGTTCGGAGTCTGACCATAAAATAGCAAGATTTTTTGTACCAAACTTTTTCCACTCACAAACTTTATTGCCATCATAATCAACAATCACAATTCTCCGTTTTGTATCAGGCAGATCATGAAGATACAAATAAACCATATTATCAAAATAAAAATATTTTTCATCATGATAAATCATCGTTTCATCATATTTCCATTCAAATATATTTTTTTCATCTCCCCCGTCCTTATCAAAAGACAAAAGCCCTTTCCCACCTTTTTGATAACAATAATATCGTTCATCTTTGGCAACAATTAGAGTTTTATCCTTAAAAAAATCTAATTTTCTAATACTATCTTTCAAAATATCCAATTCATAATTTATCACTTCTAATTTTTTCCCATCCTGATCTATATAACGATTTGTACTAAAATAAATTTTATTTCCCCGGCTCTCATTAATATATATCAATGGTACATATCCCGTTATACTTGCTATCTCTTCCTTTTTTTCAGATGTATCCAGAGAAATACGATACATACTTTGTGTTCTTTCTGTTCTATCTTTTTGTACCCAATTTGTCACCATATAACCATACCCTCTATGTATCATAAACTCCAAAGCGCAGCTTACATCATTATCTTCATTCGCGTATAATACTTTTAATTCTTCTTTTTTACTTCCATCTAGACTAATTCTATATAACGACTCCGTTCTGTCCTTAGACCCTCGTGCTACCACATAAATTTTCCCATCATATGCCTGAATATTAAGTGGAGCATTAAAATAAGCATTGCAAGTACTATCATTATGTTTACAATTCACTTTACCACAGAGTGGTATTGCTTTTCCTGACTTTTTATCAACAAAAAATATATACTCTTCCTGAATGGTATAAAAACCATCTTCTGTAACCGTCTGTTCTCGATTGGCTGAAAAATTTTGCGAATCGTATTTTCTATTATAATTTTCTCCATATCCTTCTTGCTCATTTTTACTGCAACTAACAAGTCCAATACACATAATCAAATATAATAATACTTTCTTACCTTTCATTTTTACCATTCTCCTTTACAAACTAAGTTTGCTTTCTCCATAAGCTAAAGAAAAAGCAACCTTTTAATTACGTCACATCATTTCATTAGCTTGGTCTTTTCAAATATTCATATCTCATATTAATCATAAATCTTTTATACATATTATACTTACAATACATAAAAATCAATACCACTTGCACGAAACGACATTTTTCGTACCTTTTTGGTCATTTTTAATCTTTGCATTAATCCTTTTGCCATTTTAACCGCAAAACACATGGTAATTGTAATAATGCAGATAAGCAAAGACTAATCGCTACACAACTTGCATAATATCTCAAACGAACTATAATTAATATTACATAAAACATCATTATAACAATCACTAGTTTTCTGCTTTTGGGCAGCATTCATCCAAATAATGTCCCTTTAAATATTTGTGATAATCTTAGATTATGCAGTTCCGAAGACATTAAATTAGCCGGAGAAATGGTTGAACTCATGGTTGCAAGAAATCAACATAATTGGAATAAAAATAAGTTTTAATATTTTATCCCATCCATTCTTCATATACTTGATTTTTCATTAATTTTATGTATAATGGAAGTATATGAAGAAAGGGGGATGTAAGTTTGCAGATTTTTATTTGTGACGACGACAATATTATTGTAGATAAATTACAAAAATATATTATTGAATATTTCAAACAAAGAAAGCTTAAAGTTCCCAAAATCTTTACTTACAACAATGGAGAAGATCTTCTTCATGATTCAAGCGATAAAGATATTGTTTTTCTTGATATCGAGATGCCCGGGCTTAACGGTATCTTAATCGGTCAAGAATTAAAACAACGCAATAAAAACACAATCATATTTATAATAACTTCTTTTACAGAGTATTTGGATGATGCAATGCGTTTTCATGTATTTCGTTATTTATCGAAGCCCTTGGATAAACAGCGCTTGTTTCAAAATATGAACGATGCCCTCGAATTATATAATTCAACTAATACAAAAATTCCGCTAGAGACAAAAGACGGAGTTTATACCGTTTCCGCCTCTGATATTATTTTTATAGAAGGACGGAAACGGACTATACACGTATATACAACACATCGAGAATATATCGTAATTCCTAAAATGTCCTATTGGGTTACCGCCCTTGACAGCCCTTGTTTTTTTCAATCTCATCGCAGTTTTATTGTAAATATGCAATATGTGACCAATTTTGATCACTCACTGATTCATCTTTACAACGATCAATATACTGCTTATTTGACAAGAAGAAAATATTCTGATTTTAAGGAAGCTTATTTTTTATATCTTGAAAGTACGAGGTGATATTTATTATGCCAATACAAATCTGCTATATTATAATTTACATACTTGAGGGCTGTATTCTTTGGCAGTATTGTAAAAATCTATTTATCCCTTCCCACACAAGGCGGCGACAAATAGCGGTCTTGTCTTTTTGCTATGTTTTGTTATTTATCGCTTCCTTACCACAAAATTTTGCAATTAACCTTTTGGCATTTCTAACTCTCAATTTTATATACATTTTCTTTATGTATGAGACAGAATTTCTTACTGCTTTTTTCCATTCTTTTCTCATTACAATGATTATGACTTTGAGTGAACTGGGATTTTTTAGTATTCTTTCCTATTTTATTCCGGATTTTTATAATAACAAAACTTATTTTCAAAATGTAATAGCATTGACCATTCCAAGTAAATTATTATATTTTGCTTTACTTCAATACATTTCCCAATATATTAAGAAAAAAAAGACAAGAGAACTTGCCTCTGACAAAAACACCCTCTTCCTCAATATAATCCCGATATTATCCGGGTTTATTGCTATTGTTCTTGCTACCGTCTGTATGTATGTTCACTTACCATTGTACCTGAACATTATGATAACAATTAGTGTCATTTTGCTTCTTGCCATCAACGTTTTTCTGGTTTGGTTTCATACAGCAATACAGGAAAAAAATCAAAAATTTTTAGAAATGCAGATTTTGCTGCAAAAAGAATCCGCTGCAGTAAATTATTTCGATGCGCTGCATAAACAAGACGAGAAACAAAAAATATTGATCCACGATATTCGAAAACACCTATCTTCAATTGCAGAATTAAATGAAAAAAATGAGCCACAAAAAGTGGCCTCCTACATCCATGAAATCATTAAATCTTCTGACTTACAGACCTCGGTCCGTATCTCCGATAATGATTTGCTTAACACTATTATTTTTAAGGTTAAGCAGCAATGTACGGAGTTTCATATTTCATTGATTACAGATGTTCGGGCCGGATGTGTTGATTTTCTATCTGAATATGATTTGACAGCATTGTTCAGCAATCTGTTAGATAACGCTGTTGATGCTGCCAAAAACATACCAAATTCATTTATTGAATTAAATATTTCCGCTCACAACCATGACAGTATCGTTATTTCCATGGTCAACTCATGTAAAAAAGATCCTTTTACCCGAAGCCACCGTTTAACATCAACCAAAAAGGATAAACAAAATCATGGCTATGGCATGAAAAGCATCGAACGTGTTATTAAAAAATATAATGGTAACTCTCGCTTTTATTTTAACCAAGAGAGTTGCACATTCCATGCTGTTATTATTTTGAGTTTTAATTCTATATAATTACATAAGTATCTTGCTCCCACATTTTTCTTTGTCAAACTCTTTGTCTTAAGAGTGATTTTTTTCAAGTTCTTACAACCGCTAAATGCCTCGCGTCCTATGGATTTTACATATTTTCCAATCGTAAGTTTTCGAAGTGATTTGTCATATTTAAAGGCTCTTGCACCTATGGAAACGACCTTGTATTTTACGCCCTGTATTTTTACATAATTTGGAATAGCAACAGCACTTGTCTTGGAGTAATGTTTTACCAATTTCACTCTTTTTCCCGATAAAATTTTATAGATATTTCCCTTCTCAACATGACCATTATCTGCCATGGCAGAATCAGAAGAGGAAGGAGATTGTAGCTCATATGCGGATGTTCTGCTTTTTTCCCATCTGAAACGGTACGGCTTACGGACTGCAGATAGTTATTATAGGCATAGCCCTGAACGCCTTTGTACTCGACATACATCCAGTTGCCAACTGCTTTTCCGGATATGTACGGCACACTGCCCCTTCCGGAATTTCACCGAGACTGACTGCCCCATTATGAATCACATAAGTTTTGATATCACTATAATCTTCCTTTATGAGACCATTATTAATATTCTTTTGACTCAAAATAGCCTTTTGTATTTACGAATCTATATTATTTTTAAGATTCCACTTAACAGGCACAGTCTTTCCATCGTCCACAACTAACAAATAATCGCCTTGTACGTATATCTCCTGCCCACTTAGATTTTGAAAGTTATAGATTACTTTGGTATTTCCTGATTTTAGATTTCGTTGCATTATACAATTATCTTTCTGATAAATATAAACATTTTCCGATGTCATTATCCCGATTCCCGATTTCTCTTGGTGCATTATTACAACCTTGCCTTCTTTATCAGAAATCTTATAACTGAAAGAACTTATTACATCCTGCCCTTTAATCGGCTGAGAATAAATCCTCTTTTCAAAAATGTTGCAAACACCATAAATGTTATTACCATTCTGATACTCATGTACTGAATAAATTGCATCCTTCATATTCTCATTTCCAGCAAATTCTTTTAAAACTAAACTACGATTTTTCGCCTCCTGCTTTGTTTCTGTCTGAAATCCGTAAACTCTATCTTTTACTGTAAAATCTCCCATCGATGTTCCCGGATAGTCCCCCCACGCAGGCTCCGTAGAAAAGTATCCTTCTATGTGATAATACAATTCAACATCTCCAACCATACATATTTCTGTCTTATTCGGAAATAACTTCTCAAATTCACTACCAAACTCATTCTCAGCAATATAACTGTTTGCATAAAATCCGTTATAAAAAGGATAAAAGTACGGATAAAAGTACGGATACAAGCCATCTTCCCTTTCCCGTTTTTTCCAATTTCCTACAAACAGATAGCCTTCTCTACTTGCAATCGTTGCCAAATTAGGAACTATGCACTCTTTCATCTTATTAGATTGATAGTCATACTGAACAATCTTACCTTCATCCCTTTCATTATACCATAGGTAAAGCAAGAAATAAGAATCCTGACCAAGTGCTATTTGATTTGGACATCCTTCTTTTGTATCAAGATAGGATACTTCATTACCAAGATTATCAAAAATCACTACTTTATTATTCTTCCTATCTATTATTCCCATATTATTTTCATTTTCAGAAAGCATATTTGAATAATCGTAAAATATAAATACTCCTTCATTCTTTTGTCTGGAACCTAATAAAATAGAAATCAGTATTACACCCAATATCAATATTACCAGTATAATAATATGTAATTTCCCAAAGCGTTGATTATTTTTCATTTTCGCCTTCCTCGTATTATAAAGTAGTAGTGTTTATAGACCCTCTCCAAGGTCTGTATGCTATACTATTAGAGATACTGTGGATTGTTTTTCGCCTCCTACCACTTGATGGTTTATGAAAGGCTACAACCACAGTCTCTTTGTACATTTGTTAATCAGTTAGATACCGCATGACGGTTTATTTAGAACGAGGTTACAATCGCAAGGAGTACCAGTGGTTCTAAACAGTATCAAATACATTTCAAAGGAGTTTTTATTATGATATACGTTGGAATTGATGTTGCCAAAGACAAACACGACTGCTTTATCACTAACTCAGACGGTGAAGTATTATTTAAGTCTTTTACCATCGCTAACAATCGCGAAGGTTTTGAAACCTTATTTCAAAGAATTCAGTCTGTATCAGATGATTTAACCAAAGTAAAAGTAGGACTGGAAGCCACTGGACACTATAGTTACAATCTTCTGGGATTTCTTCTTGATAATGGTTTGCCGACCTTCGTTATCAATCCGTTACATACAAATCTTTACAGAAAAAGTCTAAGCCTTAGAAAGACGAAAACGGATAAAGTGGATTCCCATACCATCGCTTCTATGATCATGTCTGATGTAAACTTAAAGTCCTACTCAGATACATCTTACCACAACGAAAAGCTAAAGTCATTAACTCGTTATCGTTTTGACAAAGTAAAAGAACGGGCAAAACTAAAATCTTCCGTTTCCAGACTTGTGTGTATCCTTTTCCCTGAATTGGAAAAGCTCGTTCCTCAGCTTCACATAGCATCCGTTTATGCTTTATTATCCGAATTTCCATCTGCTCATGCTGTTGCATCAGCACATCTTACCAGACTTACACATCTGCTTTCTGAAAGTTCTAAAGGTAGATATGGTAAAGATATGGCAATCATCTTTCGTGAAGCAGCCAGAAATTCAATCGGATCGAATATGCCTGCAAAATCTCTGGAATTAAAGCATACCATTAAACTCATTCGGGAACTAACTTCTGAAATTGACGAAATTGAAATCGAAATCAAATCCATTATGGATGATATCAATTCTCCAATCCTCACTATTCCCGGTATCAGTTATAGAATGGGGGCTATGATAATTGCAGAAATCGGTGATTTCAATCGTTTTAACTCAGCTGATAAGATACTTGCTTACGCTGGAATGTCTCCATCCACCTATCAATCGGGGCAACTTGATAACTGTTATTCACATATGGAAAAACGTGGTTCTCGCTATCTTCGATATGCCCTTTACAATGCGACCAAATATGTCTGCCATTGGGATCCAACGTTTGCTGAATACCTTGCAAAGAAACGAGCAGAAGGCAAGCATTACAATGTTGCTATATCTCATGCCGTCAAAAAACTGGTTCGAGTCATTTATGCAATGGAAAAGTCAGGGCAGGTGTACAACAAAGCATCTTAATTCTTTTTTGCAAATATCTCCTTTTTTGAGTGTCGAAAACGACACTCTGTTTGTCATGCAGTTTTCAATGTTCAAATATATCTGAAATGCATTTCTGCAATTCATTCAAAAAATTTTATTTTTAGACTTGACTTTTAATAGTTAGTCTTTCATTTTGTATGAAAATTAGAAAAATTAAGAATTATCACAATCTTTTCCCCTCTTATGCTTTTAAAAAAAACTACTGGTCCCAATTGGACCTGAAGGCAAGCTAATCCCTCGTAAATTTTGTTGCTTTATATTTTAATACTCTCCATAAAATATTAGTTGTTTACTACTTGGAACAAAATAGAATTCTCCAACAAAGGAATTAGACGTATAGTCATAGGATACGGATTCAATTTCTTCTATTTTAGGAAATTTTGATTTTACAAATTCGATATCCGAATAAACCTTTTCCTCACTCTTCTTTTTTATTTCCACATCATTGATTTTACAATATACTCCAACGCAAAAAACAGCCAAAATAATTACACTTATTGATATGTGTTTTTTCATCACTTTTATTTCTCCATTATTATAGTAGCGCTTATAGAATTTCCTCCGCAAAACTATTGCGGCAAGTTCTTTCAGACTATCATATTAATCTAACCTTGTCAAGCACTGCGAACTTTACTGCATTTCATTTGATATCCCACCTTTCCTCTACATCAGGTATTCCATCTAACCAACTCACCCAAAACTTGATCTTCGCCACGGACTTCCAAAAAATTTCCCTGCAAAGCCAGCAACACTTTATAAGGATTCTGAATTTTCTTCAAACATGTGCATTCATGCGTCGTGTAATTTTCTTTTATTATTTCATCTTCCTTCTGATAAATTACAAAAGTCTCATTGGTAAAAATAAATAACTCATTATTGCTTTTTGCCAAAACTGTTATTTCATCGGTCTCAGCATCAATAACAAAAGAAAAAGAACTCATCAAGTCTTCCTGTGCTAACAAAAATTGACTCTTATCTACATTGGAATACCCATTACAAACTCCATAAATATAGTTGCCTGTTTGATATTCCCAAACCCGCAAAACCTTTCCCATATTTTCCTGCAATACTGATAATACCAATTCATAATCCTTCTGTGCTTGAGACGAATAGAACTTTTCTTTTTCCTCAAGATCAAATGTATACGTCATTGTTCCCGGATAATTTCCTATATCTGGCTCCGTACAATAGAATCCCGTGTCATGAAAAAACGGTATTTGCAGCTCTTTGGAAATGGATTTTTTGATTTTTTTAATCGTTTGTCCAAATTTTTTCTCTTCAATATAGTAATTAGCACTAATGCCATTCAGAAAGTAAGGCACTTTATTCTCTCCTACTTGTATTCCCATAAACAGAACTCCATCCTTGCAGGAAAGCGTAGTAAGTCCCTTTAACTTCATTTCCTGCATTTTAGCAAAATCATAATTAAACTGAGCAACATTTCCTTCATCTTCGAAACTTTCCGCCTTTGAAAAAACAAAAAAGCTATCTTCTCCCAATACCACCTCATCCGGGGCAAAATCAACAGAAACATTTCCTAAATTCTGCCCCAATTTACCCTCTAATATTATCTGCCTTCCTACAATTTTAGCTACTACCGACTCATTTTCCGCAACTTGACTGTTCAACGCATATGCGGTTATCCCAGTATATGTTTTATCCGAACTATAGCGTCTACAACCTACAAGTCCCATTATACAAGCAAACACACATATTAATACACCCGTTTTTTTCATTTTCTATCCTCTCTTATTATTGTCTTGAACCATAACTGCGCAATAGTATGGACTCCATTAAACAAACCACCCCTATTCCAAAAAGAAATTATATATACTTTATTTTTCTTTGTTCTTACCCAAATCGCATTATATATTGCAACCAGCTCACGCCCTGCATCTCTACCTGATCACTGTCTCATACAAAGACTGTTTTCTCACCATTTACCGTGCTTTCCTTTGTCGTTCTGCCAAAAGAATCTTTTTCATTACAGGTTCTTTTTTGCTTCATATTGTGCAACCATATCTTTACTGGCTGGTAGCAAATTATCTAGGCGCATTATCTGCTTATCATTCTCCGATAACCATAAACAATTCTCACAAGACTCATATACATGCCTTCTTTTTTCATCCATTAGCAAAGTCAAATTATCGCAATGACAAAATGGACATATTCTATCCGTTGTTGGCAAAATCAAATCCCATATCAATTGTGATAATGTTACCCAAATAAATTCATCTGATACAGTATCTTGCTTAGCAGATTCTTTCAATCTCAATTCAAAATCATCTCCAGTTGTCCCTACCAAGTAATCGTTCGCATCAATTTCCATTACATAATCTAAAAAATTCAAATCGGCTATTTTATGAAAAAAAGCATAATTTTTCCTAACTATCCCCAAAATCTCACACAACAATTCTCTTAGGTTCTGATTGCTTGCAGATAGAAAAACATCTTTACATTCTTTCCACAAAATTGAATTTATATCTTTTTGACTCATAATTAACTCTCCTTCCTATGGGGCAGGACATGGATATGTAGTAATCAAATTCCCTTTTACATCAGTTATTATCGTAAGCCATTTTGTTGGCTTTCCCCCAACCTTAGGAATACTTGGTTTTATTGTTCCAACGACTTCTCCCGCATTCACAATTCGCGTATATTGTCCAGAAGTTGTAGATGGAACTCCTAGCGTATTAATAATATCTTTTCTTTTTAAAATACTTTTCAATTTATCTACCGAAATAGTAAACTGTCCTGCATTCCTTCCTGATGAAAAATGTTTTTTACCAAATGTTACTACCGCACCAAATTTCCCTTTTAACTTGGAAATCGTACTGCCTATCTTCACACTTAGCTTACTATTTCTTACTGCATTGTATACAGTTTTTCCACCTTTTACTGTATAAGAGCCTGGTGCAACTGGAATAACTGCTGCCCCAATATCCCATGCCAAATAACCTGCATTTCCCCATGATGGGTCTTTAACAAATTCATAAGTACTATATCCTATACTAGCAATATCTGCAATCGTTTCTACTACATGTCCACTCGGATCTTCATTGTTCACACCATCATTCTCACAATATGCGTACAAGTGCAAACTAAGCGGGTCATCACCTTCTCCGGTATATGTGTCTCGTGTAATAAATCTACTTACTGTCGGCTGATAATATCTTGCACGAAGATAAACTCTCCCCGTCTCCTTATCAAAATATTCGCCACAATAACGGAATGGATTCTCATCTTTCTTATCAGGGTCTACTTCATTTCCAAAGGAATCATACTCATAGATCTTTGTAACACTTCCATTCTCATCTAACAACTGCACTACATTTCCATGAGTATCTGTCACATAATAGGTCTTTTCTGTATTTTCTCCTCTGTCCGCAAACACAAGGTCATTTCCGCGGATATAACGGTTCTGTACAGTTCCTCCTTTTGACAGTTCCATTACTACCTGGTCGCCGTCCCAAACAAAAATCGTCTTTTCACCATTTACTGTCTTACTGGTGCGCAGTCCCTCGGCATCATAAGTAAAGCTTACTTTATAGTTCTTGGTAAACGTCCTTGTCAACTGATTCAAAGCATTGTAATGATTAACTACATTATCGTTCAACTGATTATCTCCCAAGGTCACATCCACATCAATGTAGTTTTCATCATTTATGCCACTTGGAATCTCATAACGGTTGACGGTAGCCAGCTGATTTCCATTTTTATCGTTTTTACAGATAACAACTTCATTCTTCTCAGTCTCTGAATTTAGCGTATCCGTGCGAAGTAATTCATCATTTTTGTTATATTTGTAAGCAGTTGTCTTGTTTCCCACTTTCATTTTTTATTATATCTCATTCTTTGTACTAAGTCCAATTAGATTTTGTTATATATTTTATAACTTTGAAGTTATATTTCTTTTTTTCGGCATCTCACCACGCAAACATCTCCTCCCCCACTTTCCGGGGTGCTCCCCTCCGCCATACGGATCTTGGGCATCTTTCCCTGCGGAACTATTTCTGCGGAGCAGAGGATGCGTGGAATTTCCCGAGAAGAAGGTGATGCGGAGTGCAGAACTGTCTGAAGAAAAGGGATAAAGCAGAAAAAGCCCCGATTGCGTACCGCAATCGGAACTTTTTCCTTTATATCTTTTCAAGTTTTCTGCACGAAACATCTTTTTCCTTCTTCGAAAGAAAGTCCTGCATTCTCCTCTGTAGAAATTCGTTCTGCAAGGGGAAGATGCCAAAGATACTACGCGATAACCTTCTTCGGACATTTCTCTGCACATTTTCCGCAGCCCTGGCATTTGAGTGGATCGATTGTCGCAAGGTTGTTTTCTAATGTAACAGCACCAAATTCACACTGTCTTACGCAGAGACCGCAGCCGATACATCCGGCTTTGCAGACACTCATAACATCTTTACCTTTATCTTTGGAATTACAATTTACCTGATATTTGGTGTCATATGGCTGAAGTGAGATTACGCCGTTTGGACAAGTTTCTACACATTTGCCACAAGCGACACATTTTTCCGGATCAACCGATGCGATGCCGTCTTTGATCGACAAGGCACCAAACTGGCAGGCAGCCACACAGGAACCAAGTCCGAGACATCCGTAAGAACAAGCTTTGTCTCCACGTCCGGGAACCATTACCGCCTGACGGCAGTCCTGCGCTCCTACATAATTGTATTTGACACTTGCCTGCTCGCAGGTTCCGGCACAACGCACTTTGGCAACCATTTTTACGGCTTCTCCTGCTTCTACACCGAGGATTGCGCCGATTTTCTCTGCGACAGCTGCTCCACCGACCGGACAGCCATTTACTTCTGCTTTTCCGGCTACGATAGCTTCTGCCAGTGCGTCACATCCGGCATAACCACAACCACCGCAGTTATTGCCCGGCAGACACTCTCTGACCTGTTCTACACGTTCATCCACTTCAACTGCAAAAAACTTACCTGCTACACCAAGCAAAAGACCGATAGCGATTCCAAGAACTCCAAGGAGCACCATCGAAATAAGTATCGTATTCATATGAATTCGCCCCTTTCTTTAGAATCCCACGCCGCCGAAGCCACAAAACGCAATCGCCATAAGACCGGCTGTGATCAGCACGATCGGTGTACCTTTGAAAGCTTCCGGAATGTTACTGTTTTCCAATTTTTCACGAATTCCTGCCATCAGAACAATTGCAAGCAAGAATCCAAGAGAAGCGCCGATACCATTTACAACGCTCTCAAGCACGCCGTATTCATTCTGCACACTCAGGAGTGCCACACCAAGTACAGCACAGTTCGTCGTGATCAATGGCAGATAAACCCCAAGTGATTTGTAAAGAGCCGGCATCATTTTCTTGAGAACCATCTCTACAAACTGCACAAGGGCAGCGATCACAAGGATAAATACAATCGTGTTCAAATATTCCAGCTGAGCCGGAACAAGCAAATAATTATATAAAATACTGGTACAAAGAGAGGCGATCGTGATAACGAATACAACCGCACCTCCCATACCTGCCGCTGTTTCCACTTTTTTACTTACACCAAGGAATGGACAGATACCCATAAACTGGCTCAGTACGAAGTTGTTTACAAGAGCAGCCGTAAAGAGAATTGTAAAGATTGTCATTTGTCATCCTCCCCCTTTCTCTCTTCCGGTGTGTTGCCACAGGTTTCAATATGACTTGCACATGCTGCACAATTTCCGGTACATCCTGCTTCTTCTGCTTCCGGTGTATTGGTTGCGCAAGGCATTTTCAATTTGTTCTGGATCGCAGTCAGTCCGGCAAGTACGAAAAACGCACCCGGTGCCATGACAAACATAGCGATATGGAACTGATCCGGAATCAAATGGAAGCCAAAGATCGATCCGCTTCCGAGAATTTCACGGAAAATACCGATCAAGGTAAGACCGACCGTAAATCCAAGTCCCATACCGATACCATCCAGTGCCGATAGGATAACCGGATTCTTGGAAGCATACGCTTCGGCACGACCAAGAATAATACAGTTTACAACGATCAACGGGATATATACACCCAGCGCGCTGTCAAGTGCCGGCAGATATGCCTTTAAAAGCAGCTGCACAATCGTTACGAAAGACGCAACAACAACGATAAATCCCGGAATACGTACACGATCCGGTATAATATTGCGCAGTGCCGAAATCATCATATTGGACAATGTCAATACTACCGCTGTAGAAAGTCCCATGCCGATCGCATTGATGGCACTTGACGTAACCGCCAGCGTCGGACACATACCGAGCATCATGACAAATGTCGGATTTTCTTTGATAATACCGTTATGAAGACGTTCTGTATATTTATTCATCATTCAGCCCCCCTTAACTCTTTATCATAGTAAAGGATACCTTTAACTGCATTGGCAATCGCACGGGAAGTAACGGTCGCTCCGGACATTGCCTCAATCTGTCCCTTCTCATCTTTTGGCGTCGTTCCGGCTTTGTAGAACATCGGAATTTCGTCACTGGAAGGATATTGAAGACCTTTGTCCAATGCAAATTTATTTTTAAAACTATCGCTTTCACAGTTTGCACCAAGTCCGGCAGTCTCTGACTGGCTCGTAATCTCGATACCGGTCACCGAACCGTTGTACACACCAAGTACAAAGGAAATGCTTCCGCCGTAACCTTTTTTCGCATCTGCAATGTACACATATCCGGCATCCGAACCATTTACCTGAAGTTTCTTCACCGTTGTCACATTGACATATTTGGAATACGATTCGGATTGTTCCTCTTCTACTTCTTTTGAGGAATTCAAAATGTGTTTGGTAAGGAAATCATTTGCCTGTGCTACGGCATCGTCGCCGGCATCGGCAACGGTCGCACCGTCTACGGAAGCAATGACTTTCTCGCAGGCCTTACTGTCTGCATCTGCCTGTCTCTGGGCAATGGTTCCTTTGGTCATGGTATAAACGCCAGCCAGGATACCTCCCAGAACCAACGTGATGACGCAAAGAATAATCGCATCGATCACAAAAGAGCGTTCTTTTTTCTCACTACTCATTGACTTTGCCCTCCTTTCCAAATGCCTTTGGAATGGTAACTCGTTCAATCAATGGCACGAACAGGTTTCCAATGATGATCGCAAAGGAAACACCCTCTGCGGATTCTCCGAAGAAACGGAACAATCCGGTCAGAAGACCAAGAAGAATCGCATACAATACTTTTCCCTTGGATGTAATCGGGCTTGTTACATAATCCGTCGCCATGAAAAAGGCACCAAGCATCAAACCGCCGCCGCACCATTCCATAAATACAGGAACGTATGCGCCTGTTGCGCAGCTGTAGATTAAAGTAAATACAGTAAATGTCGCTATGTAAATTACTGGAATTTTCCAGTCAATGATCTTTTTCGCGATCAGGTAAATTCCACCGATCAAAAGAGCAAGTGCGGATGTCTCACCGATCGTTCCCCAAGTTGTACCGAGGAACATATCTTTCAGCGTCGTTGCGAGGTCTGCCTGACAGGTAGCCTCTTTTACCTGCATCAATGGTGTCGCACTGGAAACCGCGTCCAGTGTTGCCTGATAACCGCCCCAGATCTTATTTCCTTTCGGAATCGCAAAACTGTTTGTCATAGCGCTGCTGAATGACAGCATCAAAAAGCATCTTGCGCCGAGCGCCGGGTTCATGAAGTTCTGACCCAGTCCACCAAACAACTGTTTTACAATGATAATCGCAAATACACCGCCGATCACGCACATCCAAAGCGGCAATGTCGCAGGCAGGTTGAGTGCCAGCAAAAGTCCTGTCAGAAGTGCACTAAAATCGTAGGTTGTAACTTTTTGTTTCATTAATCTCTGCCATACATACTCTGCCAGCACGGTGCTGACGCATGTCGTCAGAATGACAAGCAGCGCACGTACGCCAAAGTTTCCAATTCCTACCAATGTCGCAGGAATCAGTGCAATACATACATCTCTCATGATGGATTTGGTAGATGACTTGTCTCGTACATGAGGAGATGATGATACATTTAATAATTTCTCCATCTCAAATAACCTCCATTTATCTGCGCAAATTATTTTTTGCGGCTCTGATCCATCACGGCACGGCGTGCCTGCTTAAAGGATTGTGTCAAACGTCTCTTCGCCGGGCAAACATAGGTACAAGTACCACATTCGTAGCATTCCATACCATTTAATTTCTGGAACAGATCCAGATCCTGGCGGTCTGCTGCCTCTGCCATCTTCTGTGGAACGAGGTGGCTTGGACAAACGCTTGCACAGCGTCCACAACGGATACAATTTGTCGGTTCATTGGCTGCGACTTCGTCCTTCGTCATCGCAAGGATGGAAGAACTGGTCTTGGTGATCGGTACATTGAGATCAAACATCGCCATACCCATCATCGGACCACCGGAAATAATCTTCTCTGCGCCCTCTTCCACAAGTCCGCCTGCTTCTTCCAGAAGTTCCGCATGACTCATACCAAAACGAACTTTATAATTCTGCGGCTGTGCCATCGCATCTCCGGTCAATGTCATAACACGGGTCATCGATGGTGTACATTTGCACACTGCATCATATACTGCCAATACTGTCTGCACATTGTCCACAACGCATCCCGCATCTGCCGGCAGCATTTTCGAATAGATCTTGCGGCCTGTCGTCACATAGATCACCTGACGCTCTGCTCCCTGCGGATATTTTGTTTTCAATGGTTTCACCGTAATTTTCGGCTCTTCCTGTGTCAGATACTGCAATTTGGCGATTGCTTCCGGCTTATTATCCTCGATCGCGATAATACCTTCTGCATTGTCAAACAACTGAAGCAGCACTTTCAAGCCCATAACGAGGTCTTCCGGACGCTCAAGCATTAAGCGGTAATCCGAAGTCAGATACGGTTCACATTCTGCTCCATTGATAATTACATACTCAATTTCCTCTTCATTCTTTGGTGTTACTTTCACATTTGTCGGGAAACCGGCTCCGCCCATTCCGACAATACCGGCATCCTTGATGATCTGACGGATTTCCTCTTTGGACAGTGTCGTATAATCCCTGTCTTCTCCTAATCCTTCTACCGGAGTATCTTCTCCATCGTTTTCAATCACAACACAAGTTGCCTTGGCACCGGACCCCGTCAGACGCGGTTCGATCTTTTTCACAGTTCCCGAAACAGAACTAACGATGTTAGCAGAGATAAATCCACTCGCTTCGCCGATGATCTGTCCCATCTTGACTGTATCACCTACTGCTACCGTAGGAGTTGCCGGAGCACCGATATGCTGGGACATCGGAAAAACCATCTCGGTTTTCGGTTCCATCACACGAATCGGCTCATCCATGCTGAGTTCTTTTCCCTCGTACGGATGTGCTCCTCCTCTAAAGGTTGAATTTCCCAAGGTAATTCCCTCCTTTGGCGTGCTTTCTTATTTAGAAGCACTGCGTTTTATTGAGATTTTTTATCTAGTAACTTACATCATACCACTTTTTTTTACAAAAAACAAGATTTTAAGATGTGAAAAAAGGGCGAACATTTTATAAAAAATGACCGCCCCAAACCAAACATCCATTTGGTTCAAATGTCTGCAATTTGATTATTGCAATATTCTTCAATTAACTGTAGAAATTCATCCGCAACATCAATTTGCCGCTCTGTCTCTTCCCTACTCGCGATATAAAAGTCATCATAATCACTTGCATGCCTTATTTCTTCAGCTTCGCTTATCTTTCTGCCAATTTCACGTGGAAAAATCTCCGTCTTAACATAACTCTTGTTAAAATTAGCTATTGCATCTTTATGTCGTTTAAAAGCATCCCCATTTACCGCGTGAACCGCATTTATTGCATGAAATATTGCATAATATGCTCTATTATTAGCCCCTTTATATTCGCCTGCCCGCAACAAAATTCTTGCCGAGCTCAAATCATCCTTTGCCGTTTGAACCCGATACAAGACCAAATCCTTCACCGTCCCTATATTCTCATGATTCTCCATACAACACTACTCCTTCCCGTCTTACATTAGCATAAAAGGGATAATTCACAACCCACTTATTAAAATGTTCTTCATTCTTTGCAATTGTTTTAATGTCCAGATCATTGTCCATATTAAAATCATAAGTCATATAGGAAAGCTGCTTGCTGTACTGCTTTAACGCAATATCCGGTATATCCAGCAGTATCATAATATCGACATCGGAATCTTCCCGCGCATCTCCTCTGGCATAAGACCCATATAAGATCACTCTTTTTAAATGTGTTCCATATATTTTCTGAACTTCAATAATATACTGATCCATTAAATGTTTCATTGCCTGCGTCATATCCCTTCCTCCTTCTAAAATATATATCCTTAAAGTTATGATATCAATTTTGCTTTTGGAATGCAACTCACAATTTTAAAAAGGGCGAACATTTTATAAAAAATGACCGCCCTAAACTCTTACACTGTCTCATGTAAATGATGATACTTTTCTTTTGTCGCCATTCCACCCCGGATATGCCGTTCTGACTTGTTGATGTCTAAAATCTTCCGGGCTTTTGCCGCCAGCCGCGGATTGATTTCTTCCATCCGCTCGGTCACATCCTTATGTACCGTACTCTTAGAAACCCCGAATTTCTTTGCTGTCTGCCGCACCGTCGCCCCATTTTCCACGATATAATTGGCAATCTCGACAGCCCGCTCTTCGATATATGTTTTCAAAAAACTACCCCCTGTATACTCGTTGTTTCATTGTATGCAGGGGGTGTAGGGTTTATGTATGAGAAATCTCAGTCTTTCTCACATCGTTCACAGATCATCTGATAAATCTCCGCATGATCTTTTTCTAAGGCAACTTCCAGTTCCGAATACAATGTATCTTCGGCAAGTGCAAAATACCGTTCGTCTACTGCCGTGCTTTTCCAGGTGCAGAATATCCTCCACTTTACAGATTCCTTTCTCCAATAATTGTAACACAATTTTTCAGAGAATTTCAAAGGGCATTTTGCACAAAAATTCATCTAGCATATACAATGGAACATTTATCATCCATTCTTGTTGTCTATAATTCGACATAGACGAACGTATCGCCGTTTGAGGTCTATATTTTTCACAAAAAGCCTTAAGGCTTTTTGCACGCAGATTTTCTTCCGCTTTGACTTCAATAGGAATACATTGCATATCTTGCTGTATCAAAAAATCAATTTCACCAGTAGAATTTTTTGTAGAAAAATAATATAATTCTCGATCTGCTGCTTTCAACTGCTGTGCCACAAACTGTTCTGTCAACGCTCCTTTAAACTCTTCAAATATCCGACTGCCATCAAGCAAAACTTTTGCCGTTATATCCGCCCTTGCCCCTAGCAATCCAACATCCAGCATAAACATTTTAAAATTATTTAATTCCATATATGCAATCAACGGAATCCCCGGTTTACTAACCCTATAATTTTTTATAATCAATCCCGCATCTTCCAGCCATTGAATGGCCAATTCAAAATCTTTTGCCCGGGCACCCTCTCTAACAGAACCATAAATAAACTTACGATTTTCCTTTGCAAGTTGTGCTGGAATTGAATTCCATACCATTCGGATTCTAGGAATAACATCCTTTGGAGCATGCTTACTGAAATCTTCCTCATAATATTTCAACAAATCCCTTTGTATTTTCCGTACCTCATTAAAATCCTCTGTATCCAAATAAGTTTGAACCACTTCCGGCATCCCACCAATATAATAATACTTCTTCAATAATTCTGTATATTTTACCGAGTACGCATTTATCATTTGATAATCCTGTGACTGTAATAACTCTGCTAAATTTTCCTCTCCGTTTGCACGCAAAAATTCAGAAAAATTCAACGGATATAAATGCATAAAATCCACTTTCCCTACCGGAAAAGATGTTCCTTGATGAAGTGCAACACCAAGTAATGACCCAGCTGCAATAATTGCATATTGTGGAGCATTTTCATAGAAATATTTTAGCGAAGCTAATGCTTTCGGTGCCTCTTGTATTTCATCAAATATAATGAGTGTATTTGCCACCTCAAAATTTTTTCCATATTCAATTTTTATAGCTGATATAATGCGGGAAATATCAAAATCAATCTCAAATACATTTTTCATAACCTCATTATTGTCAAAATTTATATAAATAGTATCCTTAAAATACCGTTTACCAAACTCTTTCATAATCCAAGTTTTCCCAACCTGTCTGGCCCCCTGAATAATGAGAGGTTTTCTTTTTTTCTTATTTTTCCACCCTTCTAACTTACCAAACAAATTTCTTTCCATACAGAATACCACCTTTCCATCAAATGAACTATACCCTGTTTGTTCTTATTATATCTGCTTTTCGTCAAAATATCAACATTTTTCAGGTGGTAAATTTTGCTTTTACAACATTTTTAAGGTGGTAAATTCGATTTTCAAAACACTTTTCAGGTGGTAACGTCTTATTTTTTATACCTTACTTCCCCTTTTTCTTTGACTTTCCTTTATCGTTACTATGCTCACGATTACAATAAAAATCGGTAACACAATTACCGTTTCAAGCAAGCAGACTCCTCTTTCAAGCCAAACAAATTTTTCCATCCATCCGGAAAGAACTTTATTCCATGTGTAAATAACAAATGGCGGATAAAGCACAACCCACAATTGAATTATCCCAATTGCCAACAGATATCCTTCGCACAAAAGCAGTTTCTTTAGAGCCGCCTTGCAGCCATTTGTTTTTATCCTTTTCTTTGTGCAGATCATTTGATAGAAACTAACAAAAATCCCTACCAAAATCCCCACATCTACGATACCGAGAATAATATCACCAAAATCCATAAAAATCCCCCCTTGTTTTTGTTTTCCAGTATACCATACTTTTTGGGGAAAAGCACCAATTTTTGATAGACGACAACAATTTAAGGATAGACAACAAAAATATTTCTATTAATTATGCTGCTTGAGAATATTCCCAAGCAGCATAACTGAACTAGTTCTTTTTGTTATATCGGTCTCCTTAAACAACCGAATTCATTACAATATTGTCACTTTTTTCTTTGATGCCTTTACCTTCTTTTGATTAATACCGTTTTTCACAAATACACAAGCCCAATTCTTTTTATTAAATGTTTTTCGAACCCAGCTTGATTTTGCTTTAATGCGAGTTGTTTTTATGGTATGCAAATCTTCTAATTTTGTAAGATTCCGGACATCTAAACTGGTATTATCAACAAAATAGTAAAGTGTAGCAATGTTATTTTTCTTCGGAAACCGTATCTTACAACTAACTTTTTTCTTTGGTTGATAATAGTAATATCCTGACTTCTTTTCGCGCTTTGGTTTTCCTGTATACACCTTGACAGAAGTAAGTTTTGTATTCTTTCTTAAATCCAGTGAAGCCGGAGTTATATTAGCCAATTCAATGTCTTTCAAAGCTTTATGCTTTGACAAATCCAAGGCTTTCATTGTCTGATTTGTTCCATCCGGCAAAATAATACGAAGCACTTCTAAGTTTGGCATATCTGACACATTTAAACCTTTAGATGGAATCTTAATATTTATCATATGAAAATAACTCAACTGTGCAAGTGGAATTTCCTGCTGAATTTTTTCATAAGAAACTGCTCCATAACGTGAACTTTTTACCCAAACTTTTTTCAAATTTGCGTTATTTTTCAATGAGCCCTTTTGTATACTGTAATCTCTTATCAAAATTTCTTCCAGATTAAACAGATATTCTATTCCTGTAATATCCATAACCTCTGCCGGACGTCCTGTAGAAAAATCCGTTAGTGAAACAGAAAATGTTTTTTTACTTGTACTTTTAACTCGTCCCTCATCTGCCGTAACAGATATCCCAGGTGCATATCCGTACCAATGTTCTGAAAATTTCATGTCCGTATACCACCAAGTATCTTTATACCCTACACCTCCAATTTCTGCATAATAGACATCCTCACGTTCTGCTTTGCTCAAAATGCCATCTTTGTTGACATCAAGAAAATTTTCTACATTTTTTCTGAAATTCTCATCCGGAAAATGCGCCTCATCTATCAACACATCCTCCATATACTTTGCCTCTGTTTGTGCAGCCTGAGCCATACTTGGTTTTGAAATAGCAATCGCAGAAACAACTGCCAAACCACCCAATAACATCATAATGCTTTTCTTCATAAATTTTTCCTCGCTTTCGCTTTTTTCCAGTATAACATATTTTTTCTATAAAATCACCATTTTTTGACAGACAACAATTTAAGGATAGACGACAAAAATAATGGTTAATCCGCTTCTATATATTAGATACTTTAGAATGCCAAAAGGTTCACAAGGGAATTTTTTTAATGGCGCTGGTCTGCTGCAAACACATACCAGCGCCAGCTTTAATAACCGCTAGTTAAATCTTGATCTCTTTCGTTCATTATATCTGTCTCTTGGTAGAACTTGATAAGCCACGCATGCATCAGCTTGTTTCATTATAGCATGCTTTGTTACACACTATAATCCTCCACCATTTCATAACCATATGAAACATCTTTGCTCTTTGTCGGCTTAAGTGTTATCACATTTCCGCTATTTTTCACTTTTAATTTTTTCTGTAAGAAACCTTCGCTATATACTTTAAGTTTCTTTTTTGTTTTCTTATACCATTTTTTAGATACCTTTACCGAGGTGTCTTTTGTAATTGATACTTCTCGCAAAGCAGTCAATTGTGACAGATTAATCTGTTTATTTGCAGCGTAATACTCCAACTTTTTAATTTTGTTCTTTGCCGCAAATTTCACCTTACAGCTTTGTTCCGGGAACTTGAAAAAAGTCTTTTCTTCCATTTTCCCTGTTTTTAAGTTTGTCAGATAACTTTCTTCGCCATTTTGCACTGCAACTTCCGTTAATTCTTGGTTTTGAGATAAATCCAAAGTCTTAATCTTCGTATTTCGGATGACTATTTTTGTTAGTTTTTTATTTTTTGTAACCTTTAAACTTTTAGTATCACAATTATCCAATACTAATGTCTTTAATTTTTTTGCTTTAGACATATCCAGCTTTTCAATCGAAATTCCCTGCAATGTTACAGATTCCATTTTTTCCATCTTTGACATCTTTTCAATTTCTGCTTGAGTAAGCTTTACACATCCGCTGTTTTCATATAGACCATTTAACACCTCAGCTTTTTTGCTTTCATTGTCAACACGTACATCTACCTCTTCTTTGGATACCGCCGCAGCCATACTTGGTTTTGAAATAGCAATCGCAGAAACTACTGCCAAACCACCTAGTAACATCATAATTCTTTTCTTCATACGCATTATCCTCACTTTCGTTTTTATTTCTATCAAACATTTTATTTTTATATCCTTATATTATAAACACTTATTGACACAAGCCTTCATTTAAATTCATCATAACATAATATCACTTATTAGTAAAGTACTCTCCTGTTCTAGGATAAAAACTATAGTAACCAATTCCTGAAGCCCTATCTTTACCAAATAAATTATTTACATGTTTATATAAATAACCTAATGTACATTCCTGGTAAAGCGCATGATTTTCGTCTCGTATTGCAGCAGTTTCAAAGATTTTTTCTGTTTTTTCAGGCCATTGTCTTTTTTTAAAATAAACTAAAATCTCTTTTGATGCCGTTTGCGCTGCAACAAATCTATTTCGATAAAAACTCTCTGTGTCCTCCAATTTAGAACCGCCTTCGTCGTTTAATATATCGCGTATTCGTTTTATCATCATTCCGTCCCGTACCTCTTTACAAAAATCCTCATACGAAGTACATGTAGTTTGGTTTTTATAATATGTTTTAAAATATTTTTTGGTGATTTTTTCTGAACATGCTCTCACCAGAACTCTAGCATCATGTGCATAAGTATCGCCAATCGTATGCATTATCATACCTACTATACGTAATGCTTGTTGCTTATTTGTCGCAAGAGTACTTGAAGAAAAGCCCAAATTATTTTTTGTCATATAAAGTATGGCTGTATCAATTGTCTTCATTAATTTCTGATCAACATCTGGATAATATGTATGCGGGCTATACGGATACGCATTGCATGCATCTTCCACCCTTCCACCTTCATAATATAGTTTAAATGCAACTTTAAATAAATATTCTATTGTTGACACATAATTAAACCTTCCATGGAAAATCAACTCAGTATCCTTTTTAAAATATTTTCTATATTCTGGCCTATCTAAATTTATGCTCGCCTGTTTAATTATTTCTAACTCTTCTGTAGAAAATCCTACTGTTTGATTTGCAGTTTGTATTATACTATTATGTCCGGCACCATTCCATCTTGCCTTAAAGAGATCTGAGTCTACTATTCTTAATTTCTCATTATTTCCAATTTCATTTTCCTCTATTTTTGATACTTCTTTTTCACATATTTTAACCGCTTTATTCATATCCAGAATCCCATATTGTAAGGTATTATTGTTATTATTTACTGATGCTTTAATTGCCTTTTTTATTAGCTCCGGTTTCATTTTTTTATTTTGCATTAACACCGAACAAGCTCCGGTAGCATGAGCTGCCGCTATACTTGTACCACTAATTAATGTCTTTGATCCTAAAATGCTATTACAAACAACATTTTCTCCTGGTGCAAGAACATCTATTTTGCCATTTTCAACACTCTCTTCTGACATCATTCCCTCTTGGTCTACTCCCGCAACAGAAATAACATCATTAAACTTTGCTGGATATTCAACAATATTGTCATTTCCCGCCGCTGCAATCATTAGAATTCCATGCTTATCTGCTAAATCAATCGCATCTTCTAGTATCTTTGAATAAGATAATGATCCAAAACTCATATTAATTATATCTATATCATTTTCTATACACCAATAAATTCCTTTTACAATTGTATCCAGTTTCGCATTGTTTTCGTCATTTAATACTTTTACAGAATATATTTCTGCACAAGGATTAATTTCAGATACAACATCAGCAATACTGGTTCCATGCCCTGTTCCATCTTCAAAATAAGGTGCTATTTCATTCTCAAGCATATTTACCCTTATAACTGATTGTTTCGTAGTGTTGTATTCAACACCCGAATCCATTATTGCAACTTTAATTTTATTTTTCTGTGCTTTCTTTTTTCCTTTAACTTTTACCTTATCGGCATTAATTAAAGCCAAATTCCACTTATCAACATTTTCTTTAAAGTCTTTCTTTTCACTACTTTGTAAACCTGAAAATGAAATATTTTTCTCAACAGCAACTATTTCTTCATTTTCCTCCATCTTTTCAGCTTCTGCTTTCGTTAATTCAACATAGCCGAGCTCATTTTGAACACCATTATCACTAATTCCACTTATTTCTTTAACATTTTTTAAACTACATTTTTGATTAGATAACACAAGGTATTCATGCTTTTCCTCTTTAGCAGACGAAATATTTCCGCTAAAAATCATATTCACACCTATTGCTATGCTCATGCTCAACGCAACCATTCTTTTAATTCTCTTCATTTTTTTCTCCTTTTCTTAACCTAAACTTGGCTGAAAAACCAGCCGCTTTTTCCAGTTTCCTGATTCACTTGAACCTCATTACTGTATTGAAACTTCCATTTAAACTCTTCCTTCCACTCCTCTTCGAATAGTTTCTGGTAAAGTTTTTCAAACTCTCCTCCTTCCATATCATTATCCAATACAACATTTATCAACAGCGAGTCTGTTGTCTGCTGAAACACTTGAAACTGATAAATCATTCGTTCCATACATTGATTTATCTGCTCTACCGGTCCCAACAAAACATCCGGCAATTTACTGCTTCCATCCGGCATCATCAACAGATCATTTTTTCTCGCGTGTTTTAATTCCAGCCTGGTCTTAGTAATATCTCTCATCACGATTCTTCCAACATCACCAATTCCATATCTGACGAACGGCATCGCATGATTATGCAGGGATGTTACATAAACCTCTCCATATTCTCCATCATTTACTAATTGTCCATTTTTATCAATAATTTCTACATATGTAGATTGATTAAACAATTGATATATTTCTTGATATTCATATCCGATTGTACCAACTTCCATTGTTCCATAATGACTTCTTACCTGACAAGAAAATACTTTTTCTAAACTTTGTTTCAAGCCCGCCGGCACCATCTCACCTGTTAATTCAATATATTTCAAATTTGGTAATATAGGTAATTGTTCTTCTTTTACCATTTGCAAAATCATCTGCGCAATTCCTGGATGTACTAATAACCATAACGGATTAAATTCTTCCATCTTTTGATAAATTCTTATTAATTTTTCCCTATTTAACTTTTGCTTTGATATTAACATTTTATTGCCCTTAATCTGGTAATCTTCTTGTAATGTCGTATTAAAAAGGCAAACTCTATCGTTTGTTCGTATTCCAGCTTGTCGAAACCTTTCCATCCACAAAGGGAGCAAAGCAGCCGACATATCTGTCTTACTCCAGTATACATCAAGATAGGTTCCTGTACTTCCAGATGTATGAGTGCGATTAAGCCTCTCCATAACTAACTCTGCCAAATAGTCATCGGATATAAACTTATCTTGCTGTAAAACAATTTGATTTTTTTCAACCAAGGGCAGTTTTTCCCACTGACCACTTTCAATCCACATCAGTATTTGTGGTTCTTTTTCCGCTAATTCCCGATAAAAAGGGACTGTCGTATAAGCATGCCTTGCCATTTCAAATCTACGATTCATTTTTCATCTCCTTTTTCCTGAATAAGTTTCACTAAGTATCCAACCAGATCATCCAACTCATTCATATGAAATGTAAGTTCTTCAAAATCATGATATTCGATTTGGAATTCCTCCTCTAGTTGCAAAACCAAATTAAACATAGCAAAAGAATCCATCTCCAAAGGCTCTTCAGCATATTTCTGGCACAACTCTTTTATGTCTAATTCACAAGAATCTGCTATGATTTTCAAACATTTTTCTCTTATTTCCTCAGGCATCTCTACTCTCCTTTTCATCAATTTTCCATTCGTACACTAAAGCATGCATGAGTTTTTTGTCATTTTCTTCCAGTTCAGATACCATGTGTTTTATCACTCCATCCTCTCTTTTATCTGGACGAAAACGATATTTCTGCATCAAATGCACCAAATTAAATGCCGTTGTTCGTGCTGTTTCTGAAAATAATTTTATTTTTTTGTACAACTCTTCATTTATTAGTTTTTCTTCCCACATATACTCGATACGTTTTTCCATAATTACTTTATGTTCATACAACAGATACGAGATTCGCCTGTCTGCAATCAAAAGATTAATTCCTTTCTGGGTACAAAGTTCTCGATAGATTCCGATTCCTTGAACCGTTTTTTCTGTTGGCAAAAATGCCTGCATAAGCAGTTCTGTATTTTTTTCTTCCAAATAATCTTTGCAAATTCTTTGTATGTATTCCGGCATAAAACGATAAAACCGAAAGCCCTGGCAATACGTTATAATTTTAATTATATGACTCTTGTTTCGTTTTAACGTTTCATTTATATCTCGATATGAAACGTTATATCTTTGTATTTTACCTGAGTTATCATATCCTACTGTCATAAACACTTTCTGTTTATCATCAAACCCATAAATCAAATTCTGATGAAGGTGATGTGCATAATGATATTCGTCTCTTCCAAACAAATAATACTGATCCAATTTTATCTCTATATATCTTTTCTGCTCCAGTTCCCATTTTAACGCTTTGACACCTCCATAATGCAGCATATCACTCACTTTAATATAGTTATAATCCAAAAAATGGTTAGGCAGATCGAACTGTTCCTTTTTATAAAAATTGTAAAATTCCAGCCGTCGATGTTCACTATCCAAATTACATTTTATCTGAATAAAATTACTAAACAGCCATGGATAAAACGAATTTTCTTCATGTCTTACCTGCACTCCGATGTATAACTTTTTCGTGGTATTAATCTGTTTTTCTCCAATCTTTTCAATCTGTTTTCCTGTTCCAAAAAAGCACTCTATTTTGCCATTTGACAGACTTAATACAAAGTCCCCTTGTTTTCCATCCAGCCTTTCCTTCATCTGCTCTTTTTTTCCTGAATAATACAATGATACTCCATCATGAATAAAGTTTCCAAAGCGGCAGATATACTCATTGTCACCTAATAAAACATTTTCTTCGTCATCTGTCAAAAACACATTGACAGCAGCCCATGGTTCGGATTCCTGCTGAAAATTTACTTTAATATGTACATATCCTTCGTTGTCTGATAACGGTCGATAAATACATCCATTACAAAAACGGTTATATTTGTCCTCAGTTTCATATTTCCAATGCATCCCTTCTTTTTTCATCCCGATAGACGTCCATGTATCATTATCCGTTTCACAGATCTCAAACTCCGCGATTCGTTTTCCAATTCTTTCCTCTGCCATAATGATGCATTGAGGCAGAGCGTAATAAGAGTAAGTTCGAACTTCCGGTGTGGTACATATAGGAAGTTCGATTCTTTTTATCTTTTGCGTGTCTTTGTTTATCACGAAAACTTCCTCCTCTCGTCCCTTCTAAGTACTCTTTTTCCTATCATCAGCGAACCTGCGACTCCCATATGACCGGTTAAAATAATGGTTACAATTTGATTTTTCTGAAAACAGATCAACGCGATTACAATTGCACTTTGTATTATAAGTATGATTCTGGTAACCCTTTTAAAATAAATTCTTTCACTCTCCGATATGCGCCGTGTCTGTGTATCTATCGGTGCCAGCCAAAAAACAATTCCGGCACATACTCCCTCAATCAGCACGTTATACGGAAAAATCAAATGGTTTTTTGCAAAACCAATCCATAAAACAGCCCCTATCATGTACAATGCTGATAGAGTCAAACATGCCGACCGCGTTTTGGCATGATAGCCTCCCGCATATTGCCTTAAAGGGATAAATGCAATACACAGTATAATGATCTCCCAGTAGGCCTTAAAAATAACTGCTATTGTGATTGTAATAAGAATGATAATCGTTTTTTCGAGCAGCAACGTATATCCATATATGTATAAATCCCTTTTGCTTTTTGAAAACTCGCCCTGTTCTATCTTCTTATCCACTATGCTGTGTATCCACTTATCCATAGTCTCACCACTTAGTGTCTTTTGAAGCAATCTGCTGATTCCGGTGCTTCCGGCTGATGGAAGAACCACATGCAAGCCTGGTTTACATTCTGAGCAACAAGCACAAGGGCCAGACTATTCAGCACGCCAAATGACATAAGTTTCGATACCATTTTCCTGAGTTTCATAAAAAAACACCTCCTATTGAATTTGATAATTTTATCATCGCATAATTTTTTATCAATTTCAACTGAAGGTGCAATATTTGCATTTTAAGTGCAATATTTGTAATTTTTGTGACTATTCAGTCTCTATTTCAGAAGTCGGATTAGGGAGAACTATCATTGTCTCAAATATTTTACCGTCAAAATTTCTATAAATGTCCCCCGAATAAGTTTCAACAATCCGGTTTACATTACGCAGTCCGATACCGTGAAAACTTTTTTCTTCTTTTGTCGTCATAAACTGTTCACCGTTTTGAATGATGGTGCCATTATACGTATTTTTAATCCGGAAAACAACAAACTCCCCATCATTCTGCATATACAAATATACCCATATTTTCCCTTTTTTACATTTTTTAGCTGCTTCCAAGGCATTGTCCAGCAGATTTCCTAAAAGTGACGTAATGTCAATTTCCTGCACAAATTCAACCTTGAATCCTCCCTCCACAAATATTTCTGTCGGTACCTTTTCCTTTTCTGCCCCTCTCTTAAAATCACCCAAAAGTATATTTAAAAAATGATTGGCACAAATAATCTTCTCCTCTTCTTTATGAATTCCTATCTGCAGACTGTCAAGAACTTCTTGAATCTTATCGTCCTGTCCTTCTTGAAGATAAATGCCAATCTGTTTTAGATAATATTTGATATCATGTATTTTTTCTTTATATCCTTTTTCGATACTCTCCTGCTTATCATGCCAGTTTTTCCGCTCATCGTATTTTGTCTGACTGATCTCCAAAAGCATTTTCTGTTCCTGAAGCTGACTGTATTTTGTAAAGATGTAAAACAAAATAATATTTCCGCAAAGCAGAATTAGATATAAAATAATCAACACCACATCTCTTGAGGTAAGTTCATCCCCGCCCACACGAATGTAGGGAATCAGTGCCATAAGCCCGATCGTTGCAAGCGGAATAATAATAAATGCACTAAATATTTTCAATGATATTTTTCTTACCTGTATCTTCGATATCTGCTTAATGATCGTTAAAATGACAAACTCAATTAATTTTATCGCAATAATACTGCTTAGCATCACAAAATGATTTTTATATATTTCATTTGTTGGCAAATTAACCGAAACATTTAATAAAAAGAAAAACACCATCTCCGCACTCATACAAACAACAATTACAATGAGCCAGTGAAATAAACGAAGCAAAATATTTCCTTGCACAAAAACCAAAGCCACTATTAAAAACAATCCGCATGACACAATAAAATTCAGCTGGCTGTTGTTTTGCAGATTTGCAATTGTATTGAGTACAATGACAATTCCTGTCAACCCGAGTTCCCAAACGCGGCTTCTGAAAATTTCTGTTTTTGCATGAAAAGCTTTATAAAAATCGAAAACAAGATAAACTTCTACCATGGTCGAAACAAGCATGCAAATATTGTAAAGTATACTTTCGTTCATCCATTGTTCCTTTCCGGATATTTATTTCCAAAATACTGCATCATTTTCTTTTTAAATTCCTGTTTTTTTGATCTTGAAATAGAGATCATTTCTGTTCCTATTTTAATAAAGTCTCCTTCCCGCTGCCCCAATATATAATGCAGATTCACAATATAACTGCTATGTGGCATGGCAAAATCGGATTTATCCAGCATATTCATCAATTCTTTGAAAGAGTATGGCGCAATAATATTTCCATCGGAATATATTTTTTCAAGGGATTCTTTTACATGCAATATGCTTTTTCCATTTTTATGATGCGTTATGAATGTGATGTCTGCTGTTTGAACCGTAATTTTCTCCCGCTTATAATACGCTTCTATGCTATAGACCTTTTTGCGTCTCGCAATTTCCTTGAAGATATCGTAAAGATCTTTCATTACCTCTTCTTTTTCTGCCTGCTTCAATATGTAACGATAGGGCGAAATCTTAATCGTCTCGGGTGTCGGCATGTAAATTCCGGAACAGTGTACCAAAACTCCCTGATACCCTCGTTTCCTAAGTTCAACCGATATTTCATTTCCGTCCATTCCTTTCAACTGAATGTCTAGAAATACAACATCCGCATTATCAATATCACTGTTTAATAATTGTTCTCCCGATGTACATTTCACAATCTCTAATAGGTCTTCCTGCTGACTACATTTCTTAAGCAATTTTTCTAATTCATCCATGTAATTTGTGTCATCATCACAGAGAGCAATCTTATAATTCATCTGAAGCCACTCCTCTCCTTATCCTTTTTCCATATTTCTAGTATAACATGTTTGGGGTTGGAAAACAATGGGAAAGGCTGTTTTGAATTAATATATCCACTATTTTCGTATTCATTGGATTGTCCGAGGATTCGAAAGTATATATGATATTATCACCATGGTAATAACCATTTTGAGTATAAAGATCAATTTTTCTAAATGCTTTTCGACTATATTCTTCATCCCCCATCATACCAAAATGCTCCCAAATAATTTCCTTTCTCCGGCTTATATCAAGACAGTGAAAATCCGGATAAACCGTTCCATACCCCTTAAGGTAAATAGGTCTTTCATACTGATATGGTATATTCTTTAAAAACAATTTATCTGCTATAATTTTCTCGGATTTTGAACGTACTCTTTCTCCTCTTTCCGTATAAATTTCCTGTGTTCCTTCCTCAAAATCTTTTCCTTCAAATTTTATCTTCTGCCATTGTTTTATGTAATTTGCATCGCTTATTAATAATGGTTTGACAAGACTTTTTCTGGCTGTAGTCAATCCGTCGTATAAATTGTATATTTTTCCCAAATCAAACACTGCAAGAAATTTTTCAATCTGGTAAATTTTATCATTAACGTTCGTTAACAACTTTCTGTCATAGTCTCTCTGCGCAAGTCTCTCCGCAAGTTCTCTATCTGACTTTCTTATGTAGTTCATCTTATCGTTTATTTTTTGATAAAATTGCTGTGTTGTCCGACACATCTTACATTCCAATGTTCCAGACGGTGCCCCTTGAAGCCCCTCTTCCAATTCTTCTTTCATTTTTTTCAACCAAGTACATGTTTCCTCTAAATATTGAATTGCCACTCTATCTTTCATCTAATATCCCCCTTATATTTTTTCTGGTAACTATTCAGGATCAATGTATGGAAATCAATGAATCGCCGTGCTTGCACGTAAGAGGCTTTGATTCCCATACATTTAGATCCTAATAGGGCTTCCCCTCCCCATATGACCATATGAGCATTTTTAGCCTTGTCAAAGGCGAGAAAGAACACGAAGTGTTCGAAATGCGAATGTGGGAAGGGGGACCTGAATAGTTACGAAAAAAAGAAAATAAAAGGCAGCCAATTCCCGGACGAATCCAAGGACTGGCTGCCTGTATCAAGCACTCTAAAATTATTTAAGCTTCGGTATCCGTTTCTTCTGTTGCAGTTTCTTCTGTAACCTTTTGTTCCGGCTCGTCAGAATCTGCGGTTTCTGTTGCTGTAGCGGCCTGCTCTGCAGCAAGTGCAGCAGCTTCTCTCTTTGCGCGTGCCTCTTCTTCTGTATCAATTTTAATTGCAGAAGTGGACAATTCTTTAATTGCAATACTGAGAGGTTTTGGATATTTTCCCGATACCAGAGGCTGGGAACCGGCAATAAGCTGACGGGCACGTTTTGCGGTTGCCAGTACGATGGAATAACGGCTGTTAACTACCGGGTGTTCTCCCGGTTCAACATCACTGTTTACGACGTTCATTAAATCATTATAAGATGGGTGTAACATAATAAAGATCTCCTTTCAAATTTCCACATAATTTCTATATCTATTTTTTATCTTTGTATCCATTCATTATGGTGTTCCAAATTTCTTAAGCGGCCAGATACGCAAAACAACGTGGCCGGCGATATTTTTTTCTTTGATCGGGCCAAGTTCGCGGCTGTCTAGGCTTACTTCGCGATTATCACCAAGAACAAAATATTCATCTTCGCCCAATGTGATCGGCTCAGATGCCACACCGGCATCTCCGTCTTTCATCGCATTTTTCGCATAAGGATCATCAATTTTTTTGTCATTGACATAAATGTCATTTCCAATAATTTGAATTTTTTCCCCTGGAAGACCAAATACACGTTTTACATACAATTCGGAATCTTCTTCTTGGTCTCCGGAAGCCGTAGTATCAATTTCCAATTGATCTTTCATACTTTCCGGAACTTCATCACCATTCTTTCCATATGGATAGAATACAATAATGTCATAACGCGATGGCTGTTTAAAATGATAGGAAACTTTTTCCACCAGCAAACTCTCGTTTGTATGAAGTGTATTTTCCATGGATTCCCCTTTTACTACAGTTCGCTGAAGGACATGTTCCGGTACCCAGAATATACATAAGAGAATCAATGCCACATAAATAGCATATTCTATCGCATAACTGACTTTCGAGCGCTTTTTCTTTTCTTTTTTTGCATTTTTATCAATTGTTTTGGCAGTTTCAGGTATGTTCTCTTCTTCCTGTTCTGTATCTGTCTGATTCATGTTGCTCTCCCTTCTTTATTTACCTACCAATGTATTTAACTGCTGCGTCATTGATTTGATCAATTCAGCGCAATATGCGGTTTTATGATGTCCAGACTGAATGAGGTGATGGAGGTCTTCTACCGCCGCTTCCAGTGAGTCATTTACCAGAATATAATCATACTGTTTCATAAAATCTGCTTCCTCAGAAGCACGGTGTAACCGGCGCTCAATCTCTTCCGCACTCTCAGTGCCACGACCGGTCAGCCGATCCTTTAATATTTCTGCACTTGGTGGAGTTACAAAGACAAGCATAGCATCCGGAAATTGTTTTTTTACTAACATACCGCCCTGCATTTCAATCTCTAAGAGGACATCTTTTCCGGCTTTCAGCTGCTGTTCTACATATTCTTTTGGCGTACCGTAGTAATTTCCTACGTATTCTGCCCATTCAATCAATTTGTTTTCTTCGATCATCTGTTCAAATTCTTCCCTTGTTTTGAAAAAATAATCGACACCATCAACATCGCCTTTGCGGGGCTTGCGGGTTGTGGCGGAAATCGACAGTTCATAGTCATATTTTTTTCGAAGTTCTTTTATGATCGTACCTTTTCCTGCTCCGGAAAATCCCGAAACGACAGTAAGAATACCTTTTTTCATTGCAATCTCCTATCTATTTTTATTAACTAGTAACGTAACTATTATTTAATCGATTTGTGATCGTATCCGGTAATAGCGAACTTAACACGATCATATGGTTTTCCATAACAATGACAGCTTTTGTTTTTTTGCCGCAGGTAGCATCGATGGCAAGGCCGGCATCTTTTGCTGTCTGAACCATGCGTTTTATGGGAGCTGCCTCATAATTGATCACGCTGATGATTTTTTCTGTATTAACAATATTTCCATATCCAACATTGATAAAAGCCATGAGTGCCGTCCTTTCCCAAAACTATTCAAGATTTTGTATCTGTTCACGGATTTTTTCAATTTCCGTTTTCAGCATGATACCAAGATCCGCAATAACAATATCATTGGCTTTTGATAATGTCGTATTTGCCTCGCGGTTTAATTCCTGCGTAATAAAATCCAGTTTACGGCCAACGGTTTCTTCTTTTTCAAGTGTGTCACGCATATGGCTGATATGACTCTTTAAGCGTACCAACTCTTCATCCACACAGATTTTATCTGCATAGATGACCAGCTCTGTCGCCAGAACACTTTCGTCTAAATTGCCGTCTGCCAGTGTTTCATTAACTTTGGCAGTAAGCCGTTCTTTGTATTCGGCAAATACTTCCGGAGAGCGTTTCTCAATTTTTTCTGCAAGTTCCGCTAAAAATTCAAGTTTTTTCAGCAGATCAACTTTTAATAATTCACCTTCGATCTCTCTGGAGTGAATAAAGTTTGTCAATGCTCCATCTACGGTTTCGTAAACCAGTTTTTGAAGTTTTTCTTCGTCAACCTGCGCTTCCTCCATCGTATATACATCCGGATAACGGGATAACGCGGCAGCATCCAAACCGGGATTCAGAGAAAAATCATTGGATAACTGTTGTATCAATTGAACATAAGCCTGTGCCATATCGGGATGATACGTAATACTGCCCTCGGCTTTCGAGACTTTTTCATACGTTACAAATACATCAATTTTTCCACGACTGATCCGGTCTTTTAATTGTTTACGGATGATATTTTCAAAAGGATTCAGATTTTTTGGAAGTCGTATAGAAATATCGCAGTAACGATGATTTACCGACTTGATCTCAACAACCAGTCTGGATTCTTCATTTTCAGCTTCATAACGGCCGTAGCCGGTCATACTTCTTATCATAACGTCCTCCAAAATTTAAAAATGAATCTATGCATTCCGTATTATTATAAAGGAGAAAGACGCATAAGTCAAGATTTCTGTGAGTTTTTTTGAAATTTTGAAGTTTGACCCTGTCCGCGGATTATAGTATAATGAGAAAAGAAATATAAGATGGAGGAATTTGATATGGCTTTTGATGGCTTTTTGATGGCTGCCCTGACAAAAGAACTGTCGGATCGATTGACAGGTGGTCATTTACAAAAAATTTCACAGCCGGAGCAGGACGAATTGATCCTTGCTGTGAAAAACAACCGGCAGACGTGGAGGCTGGTTTTATCGGCAAGTCCTTCTCTCCCACTTATTTATTTGACGGATAAGAGCAAAACGGCACCCCTTACAGCTCCCAATTTTTGTATGCTGTTAAGAAAACATTTAAGTGGTGCACGGATCTGCCGTATCTATCAGCATGAACTGGAACGCGTTATTTTTATAGAATTTGAAAACAGAAATGAACTTGGAGATTTGGTGCACCGCAATCTTGTAATTGAGATTATGGGAAAACACAGTAATATTATATTTTTGGATGAAGAAAATAAGATCGTGGACAGTATCCGGCATGTTTCGGCTCTGGTAAGCTCTGTACGTGAAGTGTTGCCGGGAAGGACGTATTTTATTCCAAATACGCGCGAAAAACATAATCCTTTTGAACTTACGACGGAATTGTGGATGACAGAACTGACAAAACAGCCGGTGTCAATTGCAAAAGGCTTGTGTAATTATCTTACCGGCTTTAGTTTTTCCATGGCACAGGAAGTGGCTTACCGCTGTCATTTGGATGGAGACGATCCTTTTGCTTCCTGCAACGGAAATCAATTGTCCACGCTTCTCTCCTGTCTGCGTGCTTTGATGGAACATGTAAAAAATGGAAATTTCGAACCGGAAATTGTGTTTCATAATGGGGAACCGGTTGAATTTTCGGCTTTTGAAATGAAACGATATGAGGCCGAAGGATACGAACACCGTCCGTTTGAATCGGTCAGCCGGATGATCGAAGTGTTTTACGGCGAAAAGGAAATGATTCAGAGAATCCGTCAGAAATCCGCGGATCTGCGTAAAAATGTAACCAATCTTCTGGAACGTGACCAGAAAAAGATCGACATTCAGCGCAAGCAGTTAAAAGACACCGAAAAAAGGGAACGTTTTAAAGTGTATGGTGAACATATCAACACGTACGGATATCAGCTGTCGCCGGAAGACAAAGTGCTGCGCTGTACGAGCTATTATGATGGCTCGGAACTCTCGATTCCTATCGATCCAACGAAAACGCCGGCAGAAAATGCCAATAAATATTTTGACCGTTACAATAAGTTAAAGCGAACCTTTGAAGCGGTTACGGTTCAGATTGAAGAAACGCAGATGCAGATCGATCATTTGGAAACGATTCTTACGGCGCTTGATATCGCCAGACAAGAGGAAGATCTCCAGCTGATCAAGCAGGAATTGATTGACAGCGGTTATATGAAAAGCCATGCAGGAAAGAAAAATAAAAATAGCAAGGCAATGCCAAAAAGCAAGCCGCTTCACTTCCGTTCAAGTGATGGCTACGACATGTATGTGGGAAAAAATAATTACCAAAATGATATGCTGACGTTTAAGACAGCGACCGGAAATGATTGGTGGTTCCATGTAAAACAGGCACCGGGTTCGCATGTCATTGTCCAGTGCAATAACGAGGAACCGCCGATACGGACATTTGAAGAGGCAGCAAGCCTGGCGGCACATTTTTCACAAAAAGCATCTTCGGACAAAGTTGAGATTGATTACACGCAAAAGAAAAATGTCAAGAAACCAAATGGAAGCAAACCTGGATTTGTCGTTTATTATACAAATTATTCCATGGTGGTATCTCCGGATATCGATGGCATTGAGGAAGTTCATTAGGAGGAAAAAATATGGTTCAATACGATGCACATATGCACACACAGTTTTCGACGGATAGTGAAGAACCGATGGAAAATATGATTCGGGAATCGATCCGGCGAAAACTCTGTGGAATTACTTTTACCGATCATATGGATTACCGGTTTCCGGTTACCTATGACTGGGAGCTTGGGAAAGGCGAAAAACCGTTCCAGTTTGATTTTGAGAAATATCGGGAAGCCATTGCTGTTCTGCGTGAAAAATATAAAGAGCAGATTGAAATTCATACCGGTGTGGAAATTGGATTAAAATCCGATGCCTATGAGGAAAATGTGGCATTGAGCAATCGCAGTGATTTGGAATATTGTATCGGGTCCATTCATTTGGTAGAAAATATGGATCCTTATTATCCGGATTTTTGGGAAAGTTATGGTGAGGAAAACGGCCTGAAACGATATTTTGAAACAACCTATGAACAACTTAAAAATCTGGGAGAGATCCGGATTGATACCGTTGGACATTTGGATTACATTACACGTTATCTCCCTTCCGGTTATGCGTTTTATCACTATGAAAAATATGTAGAGCTTATTGATGAAATCTTAAAGATTATTCTTGAGCGAAATATTATTCTGGAGATCAACACATCCGGATATAAAAATGGTGGAATTATGCCAAATCCATGCTTTGAGATTATAAAACGATTCCGGAAACTTGGGGGCGAAAATATTATCTTTGGATCGGATGCCCACGATATTTCCCGCGTGGCGGCTGATTTTGACCGTGCTGCCATGCTGGCACAAAAGGCTGGATTTTCCGGCTATGTGTCAGTAAAGGATCATGTTCGCCAATTTCATTCTTTTTGATTAAAAAGTAAAAAATACCGTAGATCCCTATTTTGGAAATCTACGGTGTTTTGATTTTTTACAAAATCCGGAATCAGTACTCTTCCTCGGTATCTTCTTCCCCTTCATGAATATCAGATTTTGGCTTGGAAAGCCCTTCAATCTTAATCCCATGTTTTTCTGCATAATCCCAAAGGGCTGCATGAATTGCTTCTTCTGCAAGAAGGGAACAATGAACCTTTACCGGAGGAAGTCCATCCAATGCCTCCATAACGGCTTTGTTGGTTACTTCCATTGCTTCCTGAATGGTTTTTCCTTTTACCAGCTCGGTTGCCATACTACTTGTCGCTACGGCAGCACCACAGCCAAAAGTTTTAAACTTACAGTCCTGAATTACACCATTATCGTCAATATCTAAATACATACGCATGATATCACCGCATTTTGCATTTCCAACGGTACCAACACCACTTGCGTTTTCAATCTCTCCTACATTTCTTGGATTGCTGAAATGATCCATTACTTTTTCGCTATACATTACGATACATCCTTTCCTTATTTTGCTGCATTTTTCTTTACAAAATCTTCGTACAGTGGAGACATACTTCTCAATTTTGCAACGATACCTTGCAATTTATCGATCATATAGTCGGCATCCTCAATGGTGGTTTCTTCACTTAATGTCATACGAAGGGAACCATGTGCAATTTCGTGAGGAAGACCAATTGCCAATAATACGTGAGAAGGATCCAAAGATCCGGAAGTACAAGCAGATCCGCTGGATGCGCAAATTCCTTCCATATCTAACATGATTAACAGAGACTCGCCCTCGACAAACTGAAAACTAAAGTTTACATTATTTGGAAGACGCTTTGTGCGGTCACCATTTAATCGGCAATACGGAATGGTCTTTTTGATTTTTTCAATCATATAATCGCGGACTTCTGTTTCATGCTTGATTCGTTCATCCATAGTCTCTACGGCGATGGAAACGGCTTTTCCAAGTCCTACGATACCCGGTACATTTTCGGTACCGGCACGACGTTTTCTTTCCTGTGCGCCACCGTGAATAAAAGAACGAAGCTTCAAGCCCTTGCGAATATACAAGAAACCGATTCCTTTTGGTCCGTGGAGTTTATGTCCGCTGGCACTCAGCATATCGATATGAAGTTCATCGACGTTGATCGGAATCTGACCAAACGCCTGAACCGCATCGGTATGGAATAAAATGTCGTGTTCTTTGGCAATTTCACCGATTTCTTTGATTGGCTGAATGGTTCCAATCTCATTGTTAGCAAACATAACGGAAATTAAAATTGTGTCAGGGCGAATTGCTTTTTTCAATTCATCTAATTTCAAAATACCATTTTCATCGACATCAATATATGTGATCTCAAAACCACGGGATTCCAAATAATCACAGGTGTGTAAAATGGCATGATGTTCAATTTTTGATGTAATAATATGCTTTCCTTTATTTTCATAAGCTTCTGCAGTGGCAATCAATGCCCAGTTGTCGGATTCACTTCCACCTGCGGTAAAGTAAATGTCACGTACATCAGCGTGAAGCGCATCGGCGATGGTCTGTCTGCTGTCATTTACCGCTTTTTTGTTTTTGGCGGCAAAATCATATACACTGGAGGGATTTCCAAAGCTCTCTGTAAAAAATGGATACATAGCATCAACGACTTCTTTTTTTGTTGATGTTGTTGCTGCATTATCTAAATACACAAATCTACTCATTGTGATCTCCTTTCTCTATTGACAGCCGCAGATTTTATCTGAATTTGATTCCTCGAGTAAATCGGAAATCATAAGACTATCTACAGCATTGTTGATACTCTCGCTAATGCGCTGCCATACCAGTTTGGAAACGCATTGTTTGGATTCTTTGCAGGGACTTCCGTTTTCAATGACTTCTGAGCAGTTTACCGGTGCAAGATCTCCTTCTAATGCTCTTAGTACATCTCCAACAGAAATTTCATTTTTGGGCTTGGCAAGCGAATAACCACCCTTTGCTCCGCGAACGCTGGTTACGATGTCCGCCCGGCGCAATTTGGCAATCAACTGCTCCAGATAACTGACGGATATATCTTCACGAACGGCAATATCACTTAAGGAAACCGGCTCGGAATCCCCATGTATCGCAATATCAATGACTGCGCGTAAACCATAACGTCCTTTCGTTGAAATTTTCATTGCAATCCTCCTTTGAACAGTGGAATTACAGTTGTTCTCCCTAGATAAAAAGGATTGGAAAAAGTCCGACTGTTTTAATTCCTATCATTTTTATCGGGATTAAAAATATTATAAACTTTGCTATTTTTTTTGTCAATAACATTTCTCAAAAAAAATATAAAATTTGGCTAAAAAATATCCCACATATAGAGAGCTATACATGGGATATTATGGTTCTGCTATCCTTATAATATGCAGAGAATATCATAATTGTGTAAATTCTCTTTATTGATAATATAACTGGTAGTATTCACGCTGGAACGTACCATTATCGTAGATATTCTTTTCTGCATATACTTTTTCTTCGTGATGTGTATGAACATCTTCAAGATGCTCCACTTCTTTTCTTTCCTCCGCAAGCATTTCCGGTGTCACTGACTGGATTTTGGAAATACCATCCAAGCCGGTGACAGCAGTTTGAGAGGAGGCTTCCCGGGTATTTGCCGGCTTTGCCGGTTCCTCTTTTGGTTTTGCAACTTCCGGCATATTGGTAGAACGGATTGGTATGCTGGAAGAATACTTGAATTTCTCTTTTTCTTCTGGGTCGCTGGCCTGTTTTTCGCCCATCTCATCCAAAGAAAGTGAGAATCCCTCGTCTTTCTTCTTCGCATTCTTTTTCCGGTTTTTCTTCTTTTCTTTTTCCTGTTTTTTTAGGTTTTTTTCCAAACTTGAAACTGTCGGAACTTCGTTATAATCTTCAATGATCAAAGAAGAAACATCATCAAAGTCGTTCATTTCTTCGACAAAAGAACTGCCCTGATCCGGATTAACAGGTTCAAAGTGAAGTGTAAATGGAACTTCTTCCTGTGCCGGTTCCTGTGCTTCTGGCTCTGTATCAGAAGAAACTGCTGTATGTTCAGGTTCAACAACTTCTTCCACCGGTTCAGGCGGACTTGCAATGCTTTCTACATCTGTCTCATCAATAGTAGGGGCAGCTATTATTCCCTGAGATTCCGTCATTACTTCGTCTAATTGATGGGATAATGTATCGTCCATCGGAGGAATCAGACTTTCAATCGTATTTTCGGTATCCAGATCTGCTTCAAAATCCAAAGCAGGCTCCGCTTCTGCTTCAAATTGATAATCTGCTACCTCCGGCTGCAATTGAGGCTCTTGTTCAAAATGCAGCTGTGCTTTCGGTTCCGATTGAGGTTCTTCCTTAAATTCAGGTTGAAGTCCGGATTCAAATGTCAGATCCGGTTCAAGTAGAGGTTCTTGTGCAGGCTCCGCTTCCGGCTGCACTTCCGGTTCTTCTGTTTCAAAGGAAACTTCCTGTGTTTCTTCTTCAAATTCAGCTGAGGTTTCCGTAAATGGATCATCATCTTCTTTGTAATCCAAATTAAAGTCCGGATTTTCTTCCTCTTCTTCTGTAAAATCTAAATTCGCATCCGGGTCAAATTCAAAATCGGACTCGAAATCTAAATTTGCTTCTTCCGGTTCTTCTTCTACTACAAAATCTAAATTAGATAGAGTTTCATCTTCATCCTCGCCAAAATCAAGATTTGCATCTGGAGATTCATCGTCGTTTTTGCTAAAGTCAAGCGTAGCTTTTTCCAGTTTTGACGGATCCGGTTGTTCCGGCTCTGCTGCAGTTTCTGCAGTGGAAGCACCCTCTGTCTCTTCCATCGAATTATTCTCTGAAGTTTCTTCATTTTCTGCAGCAAGGCTGTTTTCTTCTTCATGATGTGTTAATGTATTCATGGCGGCCGCAACTAAGTTAGACATATCAAAACTGGAAGTTGAGTCGGCTTCTGCTGCATCCAGATCAAGAGCATCCGAAGCAGGTTTATTAATCTCCTCTGCATCTTTTATACTTCCCTGGAATGCACTCAAATCAATATTTTCCTCAGAATACTGTGGTTCATCATCCAGATCATAACCCATGTCAAACATGTCATTGGTAA
>OHMH01000152.1_pt1 | contig 45609 bp, 43 predicted proteins | sample 1569311 | NCBI WGS metagenome assembly OHMH01 (sample SAMEA3879503, study PRJEB24766) | human gut metagenome | biome: human-associated habitat; feature: feces | place: USA | collected 1985/1987
TAGAAGAAGGTCTTTGCGGCAGAACAACCATATTTGACGATGCTTACAGGAAAAATCGCAACGGTCTCGAATCTCTGCCTGAAATATTAGAGTCAAATTATCCTATTGATGCGGCGATTATTATGCTTGGTACGAATGATTGTAAATCTTATTATAATTCAAATCCGTTTAAAATCGCCAAGGGTCTCGGTTTGTGTATTGATGAATTTTCAAAATATATTTCACCTGAGAAAATTCTTGTTGTTTCTCCGATTTTTCTTGGAGAAAATGTTTGGGAAGAGGAATACGACCCTGAGTTTGATACTAATTCTGTAAAAACTGCTAAATCGCTTCATAATGAATATAAAAGAATTGCGTGTGAAAAGAACACTAATATAATAAGCGCTGCCGATTTTGTTCAACCAAGCGAAACCGACCAAGAGCACTTAACCGCTCAGGGACATGAAATTCTTGCAAATGCAATATTCAATGCAGTTGTAAGTGCAAGTATTGTGTGATTTATGATGACGAGATGAACGCAAATATTACGAGAGATAAAGCTACAAAGCTTTTGAAGGCGGCAGGCTGTTCACGTGATATTATTAAATACGGCTCAGAACTTCTTGGTTGGGATTTGAATAAGCTTTTTGATTAAACCATACTTTGCTATGCGTTCATGTGAAAATGACGTAAAAAGCGAACTTGAAGCACTTCATTTAAAAGTTTAATAACTATAAATAAAAGCCATTCAGTCTTTTTCAGATTGAATGGCTTTATTTGAATTATTCTACAGTTTGATTTTTATGTAATCCTTTTATTTATCCCCAAACTTCTTCGGCGATTTCTTTTACCAGTTTCAATTTTGCCCACTGTTCTTCTTCCGTAAGTTTGTTACCTATTTCGCAGGAAGCAAATCCACACTGTGGACTTAAGCACAAGCGGTCAAGCGGAACATATTTGGCTGCCTCATGGATTCTTTTGATCACCACTTTTTTATCTTCTAATACCGGCGATTTTGTCGTAATAAGTCCCAGCACAATTTTCTTATCCCCGGAAACTTTCGCAAGCGGAGCAAATCCTCCGGATCTCTCATCGTCGTATTCCAGAAAAAGCGCATCCACATTTTCCTTGGCAAATACATAATCTGCGACAGAATCATACGCGCCACTTGCAAAGAATGTAGAATGATAATTTCCTCTGCAAATATGTGATGTAATCACCATATCTTCCGGTTTTCCTTCAAGAGCAAGATTATTGACAGCAAGCAGTTTTGACTTTACTTCATCAAGATCGATTCCCAGCGATTTATATCTGAGTTTTGCAGCATCTCCAACAATTGCACCCCAAGTACAGTCATCAAATTGAAGATTGCGGCATCCCGCATCATAAAACTGTTTGATCACATTCTGATAGGCGGTTCCGATATCCTGGATCAGTTCCTCATCGGTTGCATAAAATTTTCTTGTTGATTCATAATTTGCCGGTACAATGAGCTGCTGATACATCTGTGCCGGTGCCGGAATCGTATATTTTGCAACCGTATTTTCATCCTCAAATTGTTTTAAATATTTAAAATATTCTACAAAAGGATGCGCTTTTGGCTTAATTTTTCCAACAAGATACGTGTCGTCAAGTACCGCCAGTTCTGCATCAAACTTCACGCCGTTACCTGTATTCTCATGAGCAATGCCTTCAAAGCCCCACATGAAATCAAGATGCCAGAACGTTCTCCGGAATTCCCCATCTGTAATAACATGGAATCCTAATTCTTTCTGTTTGGCAACGACTTTATTTATTTCTTCATTTACTACTTTATCCAATTCTTCTTTGCTTATCTTACCTTCCTGACAAGCTGCTTTCGCCTCTTTCAGCGCCTGTGGTCTTAAAAAACTTCCTACAAAATCATAACGAAAAGGTGTTTTTAATGTACTCATATTATCTTCTCCATTTCTTATCATCTAGTTAATTAACTGATTTCATTATAAGTACAAACACCTCAGCTGTAAAATATATAAAAAGAGCAGTTTGCCATAGTTTGAAACTATAGCAGGCTGCCCTTATTTTCTTAATCCCCTTTTTTACAACTTCCAGTCTCTGGCAAGAAGCTGGGTCTTAACCATATTTGCGTAGATTCCACCCTGCTTTTCGAGGGCTTCCGGGCTTCCGTTTTCTGCCACCGTACCGTCTTTTAATACGACGATCTTATCGGCATCGGCGACTGTACGCATACGATGCGCAATGATCATAACCGTCTTATCTTTGATGAGGCGGGACAGAGATTCCTGAATCATCGTTTCGTTATCTACATCGAGCGAAGCGGTTGCCTCGTCGAGAAGAATGATCGGAGCGTCTTTCAGAAAGGCACGTGCGATTGAGATTCGCTGTCTTTCTCCGCCGGAAAGTTCCGAACCATTTTCACCGATCATCGTATCCCAGCCATCCGCAAGTTTTTCTGCAAATTCATCACAATGAGCAAGTTTCGCTGCCGCAATTACTTCTTCGTCCGTTGCATCCATTTTTCCGATACGGATATTTTCCATCACCGTATTATTGAACAAAGTTACATTCTGGAATACAATCGAATATAGTGACATCAAGGTCTCCGGATCAATTTGGGAAATGTCCATGCCGCCTACCGTGATGGTTCCCTGATTGACATCCCAGAATCGCGATGCCAGACGGGATACTGTCGTTTTTCCGCCGCCGGATGGTCCGATCAATGCCGTAACTTCGCCCTGTTTTGCCACAAAAGACACATCATTTAATACGGTTTCGCCACTTTCATAGGAAAATCCGACATTAGAAAATTCGATGTCATAGCCTTTGTTATCCATTTTCCGGGTACCTCCCTGTACCTCGTGGGACAGAATCTCATCCAAGCGGCTGCTCTGTACACCGGTGGCAATGATGGCTGCCAGATTTTGAAGCGAAACCTGCATTGGGTCGTAAATTCTTGATACCACCATCAAAAACATGAAAAATGTAATAACATCCAGTTCTCCTTTGGCAAGCAGGATTCCCCCTACCAATGCCACCGTTCCGATACCAAGTTTCAAGATCATCTGCGAACTTCCTACAAAAACAGCCGTTCCAAGTTCTGTAACAATTGCATGTTTTTCAACCGCTTTGATCTTCTTATCCAATCCTTCCATATACTCTTCCTGAGAATTATAGGCACGAAGATCTCTCGCACTTTCAAGGCCTTCCTGGATTCCATCGGCACATGCCATTTTCAGATCCATCTGTTTTTTATTTAAACTTCTCTGCACTCTTCCGGAACATGCTACAATGATGAAAGAAATCGGGAGTACCCAAAGTGCTGCCATTGCCATACGCCAGTCAAAGAAAAATAATCCGATGGCAACGATTGTCGTCGAAATACAAGCTCCGACGAGTTCCGGAACAAAATGCGACGATGCCGTTTCCATCTGGGCACAGTCCGCCATGATCGTACTCGTAAGATCGGACAGATCTTTTTTCCCGAAAAAGGAAAGCGGGATCTTTCTTAATTTCTCAGCAAGTGTAATTCGTCTTACTCCACTCTCAATATACGTTGCCAGAAATGTCGCATTGTATTGAATGTATGTAGTAACAGCAATCAGGACAAATGTGACTACAATTCCCGCCACATACCAGAAGCCTTTTCCGGCAAGGTTTCCTTCCATATAATCTTTAACCATATAGTACAAAAGAGCGATCGGCACCATAAGAACCAGATTCGATACGGTGACGGATACAAATGCCTTTATCATGTCTTTGGCACCCTGTTCGGAGAGAGCACACTTATGCATCAATGTTTCTTTTAACTTCATGTCACACACCTACTTTCCAGCATACCGATTTATTGTATTCTTCCCACATATGAGCATACAAACCATCTGTTTTTTCCAATTCTTCATGTTTGCCGCTCTGACAAATTTCTCCCTCTTTCAGCACACAAATACGGTCTACTCCGACTACGGAAGAAAGTCTGTGAGCGATCATGATCACCGTCTTCCCCTGAGAAAGTTTGGTAAATGCCGCCTGTACCTTTGCTTCGTTATCCGGATCTGCAAAAGCGGTTGCCTCGTCTAAGATCAGAATCGGTGCATTTTTCAACATGGCTCTCGCGATAGAAATACGCTGTGCTTCTCCTCCGGAAAGATACGTTCCTTTGGAACCAATCACGGTATCAATACCATCCGACAGTTTGTCGATAATATCTTCGCATTGTGCATTTTTCAATGCTTCCATTACTTCTTCACGAGTTGCATCTTTTTTACCCATTTGAACATTGTCAAAAATTGACATTTTTAAAAGATGGCTGTCCTGGAATACAAAAGATATGGTATCCATAAGTTCTTTCGAATCTATGCTTTTCACATCCACTCCGCCAATCTTTATTTTTCCTTCCGTTGCATCGGCAAATCTTGCGATCAGACGCGCTAAGGTCGTTTTACCACCGCCGGATGGTCCGACAAATGCCACCTGCTCACCTGCTTTGATATCCAGATTGATGCCGTGCAGCGCATCTTTCGCTGCACCTTCATAACGAAATGAAACATTTTCAAAACAGATCGACGTATCTTTTGACTGCTCTTTTTTCTGCGTCTCAGAAAGCGGCTGGCGCTGCAAAATACTGTCAATACGCTTCAAGGAATCTTCCACGATCATTGTATTTTCACCCGCATACATCATTTTTGTCAAGGTAACCGTGATGATTGGTGTGATAATGATATAGAACATCAAGTTAAGCAGGAACGTTGTATCCACCATTCCGCTCTTTACCCCGCCAAACAGATAAGCTGCGGCGATGAGAATGGCAAACACCGAATTAATTCCCACGGTATATCCCATCATCGGGATACGAAGATCTATGGTATAAGAAATTACCCATTTTTCATATTTTTTGATGGAATTCTGAAATCTTTTAAAGGAAAATACCGACTGTCCAAACGTTTTTACTACAGGGATTCCACGGACATATTCCACCGCTTCATTGGACATTTCTTCCAATGAATTCTGATATTCTTCCATCTTCTTTTTCATATTTTCTCCCATCATGGTACTCATGACAGCAAACGCAGCAACAACAGGGATCAGACACAGAAGTCCGAGTCTCCAGTCAAAGATAAGAAGAAGGATTGCAAGTCCTATCGGAGTAGCGAAAGCGACACATTTATCCGGCAGCTGGTGCGCGATATAAGTTTCCGTCGCCGCACTGGACTCATTTACAATTTTCCGAATTTTACCACTTCCCTCTTCTTCCATAAAACCAAGCGGAAGGGATAAAATATGACGCATAAGCTGTGAGCGCATATTGGCCTGCACGCGGAATGCAGACAGATGCGAGCAGATCAATGCTCCTATGTAGATCAGCATGGCAAGCACCGCTGTTCCGACAGCGCTCCATCCATAAAATGCCAAATTCTGAGCTGCTCCATAATCCGGTGCCACACGCAGCACTTCTTTGATCAGACACCAAATAAAATAAAATGGGACAAGTGCCGCAAACGCACTTATCACGGCGAGTACCCATGACGCAATTGTCAGGTATTTAAAATTTCCGGCATACTCAAACAACCGCTGAATCGGTTTTTGTTTTGCCTCTGCATTTTTCGCCATTTTCAAAAGCCTCCTTAAACTTTCTATTGGAAACCATTCAAAAGGGAATCGTTTCCTTTCATTTTATAAAGAAATGCTCTTCCCTGCGAGAAATTCATCTCATAAGTACAGCATTTATTTATCAATTCCCAGTCATGCGAAATGATCAACACACTTTTTCCCATGCTTTTTAGTTGTTTAAAACACTCTGCGGTCTGAATCATATGACGGTAATCCAATCCACTTGTCGGTTCATCAAAAATCAATATTTCTTTCTCTGCCAATATTGCGGATACAATTGCAACACGCTGCTTCTGTCCCCCGGAAAGTGACATCGGATGTCTTTGCCGGAAGGCTGACACCCCTAATTGCTCCATCGCATCATTTTTATCCTCTTCCGGTCTATCCTCGACCCCAAGACTGATTTCGTCCTCTACCGTTTCGCAGAACAATTGATGATTTACATCCTGCATAACCATATAACACTGTTTTAACATCTCCTTATTCTTGTACTTTTTGCCATCTAAGACCGTAGTTCCTTTAAACTTTTTCTCAAGTCCGCATAAACAACGCACAAATGTCGTCTTTCCTGCACCATTAAGACCAGTTATCGCGACTATTTCATTTTGAGGAATCGTAAAATTATCTATATCAAAAACCAATTCCTGATCATAGGAAAATTGGTAATCAATGCACTCAATTCCTTTTTTTATGGATATTTCTTCTTTTTCAAACTTCTCTGCAACATTTTCCATAGTCCGTAATCCAAACTCTTTTCTTTGTGCGGACGAAAACTGCATAAACTCTTTTATAGACAAATTCCATTCCACTTTTCCATCTTTCAAGTAAATTACACGGTCGCAAACTTCCTGCAGCCAGTTAAGTCGATGTTCTGCAATTACTATAGTTTTTCCTTGATCTTTCCAAAATGATAAAATCTGTTTTAATTTTTCAATTGATTTTATATCCAGGTTCGATGTCGGTTCATCAAGTACAAACACCTCTGGCATCATTGCCGAAACCGAGGCACAGGCTACTCTTTGTTTTTCTCCACCGGAAAGTTGAAATATGTCGCGATCCAAAAGCAGATCCATCTCCAGTTGATCCGCCACTACATTCATTCGCTCTCGAATCTCTTTTTCCGGCAAACCAAGGTTTTCACATCCAAAGGCAATCTCACTCGTCGTGTCCATACAAAAAAACTGACTTCGCGGATTTTGAAACACGCTTCCCACCTTTTGAGAAATATTGTAGATTTCTTCCTTTTGAACATCCATGCCACAGACAGTCACTTTTCCATGCATTTCTCCCTCATAAAAATGAGGAATCAGTCCATTAAGCATTCTCGTAATGGTCGTTTTTCCACATCCGGATTCACCACATAAAAGAACACATTCACCAGAGCCAATTGTAATTGACACATCTTTCAATGCTCCCTTGTCGGAATTGTTATACGTAAAATTTACATTTTCTAACTGTATCATAGTTTCTCCTTATACAATCAAGCTTCGTATCAGCGCACCTGCCCAGATTACATACGGTATCACACATAGCGTAAACAAAATATAATCCTGCGCATGAAACCCAATCTGACATACATTAGTACGCTTTCGATCTGCTCCCAGCCCGCGTGTTATTGCTGCCGCATTCAGTTCCTCACCAATTTTGGCCGAACAGACCAATAAAGGGACCAGCCGATATTCTATCATCTTAGTCACATTTTTTCCTCCAAATCGGATATCTCTCATGCGCATGGCATCATTGATAGAAGAAAATTCATCTGCTATCGTAGGAAAGAAGCGAAACATCACAGATAACGGAATGCTTATCTTTTCTGATACATGCATTCTTTCCATCGCCGCATTAAATTCACTCACTTTTGTTGTTCGGATCAAATAACTTCCTGTCATGATTCCGGGTAAAAAACGTGTTAAAATTCCACAGCACGCCAGCAAAAGATAACCAATTACCCCGGAAAGACGTGGTAAGATTCCTATGTACAAACCATATGCCACTGCATATAAAATCAAAGACCAAGCTCCTGTCTTCCATTTTCCATCAAGTACAAACAAAATCATAGGAACAATGCAAAAAAGCGGGGTATATCGGTCAAAAAGATCACCGCCTGCATTTCCAAGAACAAAAACTCCCATAGTAAACAGAAGTAACAGTTTCGGTCTCGGATCAAATACCAACTTTCCTTCTTTCATCACGCGATTCCTGCTTTCTCAAAATGTTTTTGCAATACAGATTTTCCAATGATTCCTCCAATCCAGCCACAAACCAAACAAGAAATAATCATTGCCGGAATCAGCCATTTATGACTCATAATTTCAGATAACGAGTCTATATACTCCTGACCAAAGCTTTGTCTCGTCACAAAATATTCGTGTGCATTGATAAATAATGGCACAAAATTTCCAAATAAAATAATATCAAATACACTTCCACTTAGAATTGCTTTGGAACTACTTTTATAATTTCCGCTTTTTGCAATCAGATCAGCAAGAAGACCAAACACAATTCCAAACAAAAATGGCCAATATCCCATCCCTGTGATCCACAAAAACAGCCCGATAATGATGGCATATATTGTGAGCATTCCAAATTTGTCCACTTTGGTCATGAAAAGCATATATGGAATCCCTCCAAGAAGCGGTACCAGTACACACAGCATTGGCATCATGATTGGGATAAATCCCAGCATTGCGACTGCCGTCATGATAACGCAGTATATCGCTGCGTATATTCCAATATTAATCAGATCTTTTCCTTTTAATTTTCCACTTGTATTCATAGCAATCTCCTTTTTTTGCTTTATTATTTCGTGTTATCTCTATTACCGCAAAAGGTTTTGCATGTCATACTTTTGTAAGTTTTGACTAACTCTTAGCTAAAAGAATTGACTGCAGGCTCGTCTGTCATCTGCAGCCACTTTCTTTCGATTCGTGCAACCATTAGTAGCAATTACTGTAAATTACATCCCAGCCGGCACTATGATACTTCTCCAGCATACAGATGTAACGTCTCGCTTCTTCTTTGGACATATTGTGTCGGACAACTTCAAAAAAACTTTCAAACAATGCTTTATTCATAATATGCATAAAGTTTTTTGTAATCCGTTCTCCTTCCTTCATTTGAATGCCGGTGGCATCCATGAATCGATAGGTATATTCCGTTTCAATTTCTACTAGATGTTCCACAAAGTTCTGAAATTTTGTACCATATGCGCCATCGACCAGTAACTGAAAAATCTCAAAATGATCATACATATAATCTAACATAAGCATCATTCCATTTTCCGCATACTCGTCTAGATAGTCTGCCTGCTTTTCAGGTTCTATTTTTTGAAATTTTTCCTGCACACTTACAAATATCTCTGTAAATTCTTTTGCTGCCGGTTCCACAAGTGCCGAAAAAAGGCCCTCTTTTCCACCATATCGGGAATAAATAGACCCCGTCGTTGTTCCCGCTTCTGCCGCTATCGTGCGAAGAGAGGCATCGACATATCCTTTGTCCAAAAATTCTTTTTTTGCACATGTTTCAATTTTTTCTGAAACACCTTCGATTGGTTTTGACAAGTTTACCTCCGTTTTGTAACATCGTTATATAACACTGTTATGAGTATAGAACGCCATCTCCTTTTTGTCAATACTCTATCGGTCGAAAACCGATTATTGAGAATTTCTATCACTTTTGCCTTTTCATTTATTCGTGCTTGTCATCTTGCGAACAAATTGTTACAATAAATGTAACTTTTTTCCAAAGCAAGGAGGATACCATGAGCCGGATTATTTTTCAAAAATCATATCTTATATTACTGCCCTCTTATCAAATGACACATCCTCATAAACATCCTTTTTTACATCTGTTTTTTAGCAAAAAAGGATGCCGGATCTGTTTCGATGACACAACGTTGCAAGTCCGTCCCATCTTGCGTATACCTGCCAAAAACTAACAGGCATTGCTATATCGTTGATGACACCGTATTATTTTCGGGAGACTGCCTTGCCGTGAACGAACAGGGAGGATATAGTTTTTTTGACTTTTTCACCCAATTTCCGGACATGAATAAAAAATCCCTGCTCCATTTGCAGAAAATTGTCAGCACTATTCAACCTCGTTATGTATGTACCGGGCATAGTGGAATCCGCAAATATTCACCTGATATATTCGCACACGCACATGAATCCGCTCAATTCAGCCTCAAAAAACCTTTTGACCCATATGCTCCCTATGATGCATTTACTCAAAATACCCATTAAACACCACTGAATTTTTGCTATTCGGGAACAATTCGTGATACAGTGCGAGGAAATAATTGTCCGTCATGCTGGCGATATAATCGACAACGATCTGATTCGGCTGCTCTTTTTCCATATAATCATCAATAAAATCGCTGTTATAATTTATCTCTTCCAGATATTGTATATGATGACGATACAAAATAGAATTTTTCTCCATGCTGTGTGCCTGGCGGAGCAGTTCTTCATACATCTGCTCAAACATTGGCTGGATCTGTTGATACACGCCATCTACCAGTGAATTTTGATAAATCTGCTGATAGTTTTCCTTCTTTGCTTTTGAAAAGGCATCGTAATAGTCTTTTTCCATACAGAGATACGGTTTTCCATAGCTGTTTTCAATGATATTTACGATCATGTTATTGATGATCTCCGCATTGGTCGTTCCGATTTTCCCACCGGTAAACTGCCCTTCGTCTTTTAATATTCCGACTTTTACCGCGTCCTGCCGGTCTTTTCCAAGATACGCGATAATGTCGCTGATCCGCATCACGCAGCCCTCTAATGTCGATGGGATCTGCTGTTTATTCGCCTCCGGATCGGTATAGCAATCCTCCACTCGCTTATCAAACTGCTGAAAATCCGTCAATTCCACCGGCTGATACCGCTCCAGTTCCATCTCGCCATTGTGGCAGAGGACACCGTCCAATACCTGAAGACTCATATTCCGCGACACGAGTTTATCCAATACCCGCACACTGTGAACATTATGGTTGAAAAACCGGCCGGTATGAGCATGGTACAATTCATTTAAAAACCGCTCTCCTGCATGTCCAAATGGGGTGTGCCCAATATCGTGTCCGAGTGAAACGGCCTCAATTAAATCCTCATTTAAGCCCAGCATGCGCCCGATATTCCGTGCGATCCGGGCAACCAGCTGTACGTGCAGGGCGCGCCTTGAGATGTCATCATTCTGATAAGCCGATAATACCTGTGTTTTATCCGAATACCGGTTGTAATACGGATTGTGAAGGATTTTTTCAATATCACGCACAAAGGCCGGACGCCACAAATTTGCAATGTCATGTGCTGGTGCACGTCGCACAATATCCTCATCTGAAAAGGCATACGGATTTTCTCTGTGGTTTTTCCGGTCTTCTAGTATCTGTTTTTGCAATTTTTCCGATAATACATGATAATCTGCCATACGTTTTCCACCTTTCCTCAAACTTTGAGACGATACAAAACGTCTTCAAAACAAACCCCATCCGTCGGTGGGATATCTCTCTTTTCCGTGGCAAGAATGCAATCTCTGACAAAGGCGGCCGCTTTCTTTACAGAATTTTCCAATGGATGCCCATTGACACAGTCGGCGGCAATGACCGCAGCAAAGATGTCTCCTGTTCCGGAACGCACTTTTCCCACACGCTTCTGCCGGAGAAATTTAATCTCGCCCGGCGTTTCACTTACCACATTGGTAATATACGAGGTCGAATTCAGTCCGGAAATAACAATCTTATCCGCACCAAGTTCACGTAATTTGTCTGTCATTTTCAGGAAATCCGCTTTGCTCCAGCCGTCTTCCCGGTAAGGCATCCCGGTGAGCATGCAGGCTTCTGTCAGATTTGGAGTAAGAATGTCGGCATAACGCACAAGCTGCTTCATCTTATCACACATTTCCAAAGTATACGTCGGATAGGCTTTTCCATTTTCTCCCATTACCGGATCAATGATCACTTTGGTTCTCTCATCCTGAAACTGTCTGATAAAATCGCTGACAATCTCAATCTGTCTGGCAGAGCCCAAAAATCCGGTGGCAATTCCTTCGAACCGAAGATCCAGTTTTTTCCATTCCTGCATATACGGCGTCATTTTGTCCGTATAATCATCGTAAAAGAACGACTCAAAACCGGTATGATTGGAAAAGATCGACGTCGGCAGCATACACCCCTGAATCCTCATATGTGAGATAATCGGAAGTGACACTGCGATCGAACACCGTCCAAAGCCTGATATGTCATTGATTATAGCAATTTTTTTCTGATTGTTATGCGACATTTTTTTCACTCCTAATAGGTCTTACTTTGCGTTAATGTAATTCATCAAACCTTCGGCTTTGATGATCTTCTGCATAAATTCAGGAAATGCCTGACCCTGATAGCTCTGATTTTTCGTCTTATTTACGATCACTCCGCTGTCAAAATCAATTTCCACTTCGTCTCCTGCCTCAATATTTTCAGAAGCTTCTTTACACTCAATGATCGGCAGTCCGATATTGATCGCATTACGGTAGAAAATTCTGGCAAATGTCTCTGCGATAACACAGCTGACTCCCGCTGCCTTGATGGAAATCGGTGCATGTTCACGGGAAGAACCGCAGCCAAAGTTTTTCTCGGCTACGATGATATCGCCTTTCTGCACATTTTTCACAAAGCCCTTGTCAATATCTTCCATACAATGCGTTGCCAGTTCATCCGGATCGGATGAATTCAGGTAACGTGCCGGAATGATAACGTCTGTATCTACATTGTCTCCATATTTAAAAACTTTTCCTAATGCTTTCATGGTTTCTTCCCCTTTCTATAATCCTAATTCGGATGGCTCAGAAATTTTTCCGGTCACTGCACTTGCTGCTGCAACTGCCGGACTTGCCAGATAAACTTCCGAATCCACATGTCCCATACGGCCGACGAAGTTACGGTTTGTCGTAGAAACAGCTCTTTCTCCGGCAGCAAGGATTCCCATATGTCCGCCAAGACAAGGTCCGCAAGTCGGTGTGCTGACAACCGCTCCTGCCTTGATAAATGTCTGAATCAATCCCTCTTCAATTGCCTGAAGATAAATTGCCTGCGTCGCCGGGAATACGATACAACGCATACCTTTTTTCACTTTACGTCCTTCCAATACTTTCGCCGCAGCACGCAGATCTCCGATTCGTCCATTGGTACAAGAACCGATAACAACCTGATCGATCTCCACATCACCGGACTCTTTTACGGTCTTTGTATTTTCCGGAAGATGTGGGAACGCAACCGTTGGCTCCAGGGTATTTAAGTCGATTACGATCATCGTATTCTGCATCTTCATCCGGTTCATAAATCTTATATTCTTTTGTAGAATGTTCTTTCATATATTCAATCGTTTTCTCATCTACCGGGAAAATACCATTTTTCGCACCGGCTTCAATTGCCATATTGGCGATAGAAAAACGATCGTCCATTGTAAGACTTGCCACACCATCTCCGGTAAATTCCAAAGAACGGTACAATGCGCCGTCTACCCCGATCTTGCCGATCAAATGAAGAATCACGTCTTTTCCGCTTACCCATTTCTGCAATTTTCCGGTAAGTACCACTTTGATCGCAGATGGTACTTTAAACCATGCTTTTCCTGTGATCATACCGGCACCCATGTCTGTACTTCCTACACCTGTAGAAAATGCTCCCAGTGCTCCGTATGTACATGTATGTGAATCAGCTCCAATACATGTCTCTCCTGCTACGATCAAACCTTTTTCCGGCAGAAGGGCATGCTCGATTCCCATCTCTCCTACTTCAAAATAATTGGTGATTCCCTGCGCTTTCGCATACTCGCGCACGCATTTACAATGTTCCGCAGACTTGATGTCTTTATTTGGTGTAAAATGATCCGGAACAAGTGCAATCTTGTCCTTATCAAATACGGTCTTTTTATTTAACTTCTCTACTTCATGAATGGCAACCGGTCCGGTAATATCATTTGCCAATACCAGATCCAGATCTGCTTCAATAAGCTGTCCTGCCTGAACACTTTCCAATCCGGCATGTGCTGCCAGAATCTTTTGGGTCATCGTCATTCCCATCGTCAATTCATCCTTTCTATTTTTACTATTTTCCCTGAGGGATTTTTTACTTAGTTAAAGGTAGGCTGTAGGGGTTCGCCGAGGGCGGCGAGGTTGTGAGGTTATGGAATCCCTTGTTTTTGGATTTCAAACCGCCGGTTATACGGGCTCCCCGGTTTGGGGATTTCTGGGCTCCCCGGTTTTGGGGGATGCAAAAGCAACCTTTTCAGGTAGCTTCGCGTGATTTCGTTGCCTTTTTTCCTCTTATGTGGCAAGAAAAGCAACATAAACTGCCTCTTTTTCCTTTTTTGGTTGCCTTTTGGCAACCATACTTGCTTTAAAAGCAACCTTTTCGGGTGATTTCTCTTGGTTGCGTTGCCTTTTTCTCTTCACCGCGGCGGGAAAAGCAACCTGATTCGCCTTGATTTCCTTTTTTCGTTGCCTTTTTGCTTTTCTATCTCAAACTCTTTCAGCCTTTCACTTTATATATAGTAACAAAAAATTCTCAAAAAGTAAAATATTCTTTTCTTATATTTGATATAACTTTTATTTATATCTCTTTTCTTTTCTATTCCTTTATGGTATAGTATAACTACTAAGTTTGTGGAAACTGCTTTTTATTTTGGTCATGCACCACGGAAATGCTAGAAATCAAGTTTCTCCGGGGTGCCTTGCCACCTAAACACTCACACTTGCACCTCTGAAATGAAAGGAGCCCTTATGGAATCATTATCACAATATCACATTTTTTACACGGTCGCCAAAAACGGCAGCATCTCAGCAGCTGCCAATGAACTTTTCATCAGCCAGCCTGCCGTAAGCAAGTCAATAAAAAAACTGGAGGAACTTCTCCAAACCACGCTTTTCATCCGTGGTTCGCGGGGTGTTAAATGCACCGAGGATGGCAGGATTTTGTACGAGCATCTTGCCTCTGCCTTTTCCTCGATTCAGGAGGGCGAACAGATGTTACAGCGCAACCGCGCCTTTGAAGTAGGACAGATCCATTTTGGTTCCAGTACCACTTTGTGTAAGCACATTATGCTGCCGCTTCTTCAGACATTTGTTGAAAAAAATCCGCATATCCGCGTCACGATTGACGGCCTTTCTTCCCGGGAAACTGCACTGCAGCTTGCCGCCAATAAGATGGACGTCGGACTGCTGGTAGAAACCAGTGCTTCAAAATCTCTGGCATTTACCCCTTTAACCGACTTATCCTATACTTTTGTGGCTTCCAGACAATATTTGGAAAATTTGAAATTGCGTGAGGGAATTGATTATTCGAAAAAGGATCCTGCCTTTTTTCAAAAGGCAACTCTTATGCTTATGGATCATGAAAATATATCAAGGCAGCATATTGAAGCCTATTTTTCCGCCAATTCCATCGAAACACGCCAGATTCTTGAAACAAGTAATATGGAACTTTTGATTGAATTTGCCAAAATCGGGCTGGGTGTTTCCTGCCTTATTCGAAATTTTGTAGAAAAAGACATAAAAAACGGCACGCTTATCGAGATTCCATTACGCAAAAATATCTCGACGCGTACCGTTGGTTTTGCCTATTCCAAAGAATCCGTGCACAATTCTGCCGTGACAAAATTCAAGCAGATATTAAAAGAAACTTACGGAAAATAATATATGAAAAACACCTATTTCTATCTTGTTTGATAGAATTCCCGCATGACCTTCCGGGCAAATTCAAGGCATCCGTTTCCTCCGGCGACGCGAATCGCTTTCTTCCAATATTTGTCATCCAGCATTTCTATCACTACTTGCTTTTGACCTCCTGTTATCTCATGTAATTCTTCGGCTGCTTTTTGCACTTTTTCATCGCAGGGATCCAGATTCATAAGCTTTCCAAACTGATAAAAAACGTCCATTATTTTTCCTGTTTCCGCCGTATTTCATAATCCGAATACGCCGCTTCTTTGTCGTCAATCTTTTTTTCACATCCATCGAAAACACCCCATCCTGCAAAAGTACGCCATGACCGTAAGAAATGCTTCGTGCGAGCCCGCATGTTCACAGCCTCCATTCTCCTTTTGTATCTGTGACGCCACTTCTCCCAGTTCCAAGTTGAACATACTTGCAGTATCAATCTTATTAACGGTGTTGAGCTGTCTGTAAAGCTCCTCTCTCTGTTCTTTTATATTAACATGAGAAATATCCGGATTATCTATGGTGTATGCTCTCCAGTCCTTTGCTTTCGCCTTTGCCATGCCTTCCTCTGAATAAATCCGGCATTTCCGATCTGCGATAGTGGTACCGTCCCGCATAAATCTGTGAACCTGATACATCAAGTGCCATAGTGTCATCCTCCTCCTTCTCCTCTTTATTTTTCAGTGGTTTTTGAAGATGTGTCTGAACTCTTGTCTTTATCTCCTACCCTTTCATCCACTGTGCTGGGAACCAGCTTTGAGAGGGTGTTCGAATAACTACCACTGCTTGTATATGTTACTGCCTTACTCCTTGACGCAGCATTTCCTATACTTGTTGCTTTCTGCGATATTTTACTTGCATAGGAATTGTAGCCCGTAAAAACAGATTGCAGTGAACTAATATCTGATTTGTATAATCACTAAAACTATTTATTTCTGACATTTAACCAACCTCCTTGTCCTTATCAGCATCCATGCAAGATTTATTTCATTAACAAACCTACAGTTTCACATCAACATTATGTCCAACAGGTTCTGAAGTACTAATGTTTACACCATCTGGTATTGCATCCACCGTTTCCTCTGAAACTGAATCATTCGTATCAACTGTAATATCCTGATTTTCTCCGGTTGCTTCTGATTTTTTATCTTCATCAATCTTGTCATCTGCATTCTTCTTTTTAGACTTATCTTTATCCTCAGTCTTTGAAACCTTCTGATCTGCCTTTGCAGCTTCTTCCATCTTCTTATTTACATCTGCAAGTGTGGATACCTGTGCCGCTGTTGCCGCCTGAGCCTTTGCCTGTAAATCAGCCAGTTCTTCCTCTTTCTTTTCTGTACTTGCTCCTCTACCTTTATCCATCTTAATTTCAGATTCCAACACACCTGCTTTGCCTTCCATTTGTGTTGCCATACTACCCTGTACCTTTGCCTGTTTCATAGAGGAATCTGCGGAAATCATCGCCTGCATACTTGCCTGTGACAGACCTGCACTCTGCTTTCCTGATTTCGGACCAGTCTTCCTGCTGCCTCCAAGCATATCATCCATAGATGTTTTTTTCATCTGCTGCTCTTTTCTCTGCTCCATCTGATGCTGTCGTAACTGCTGATTCAGATTATTGATCTCCCGCTGTATTTCCTGTCTTTTCTTCATCTTATCTTCCATAGAAAGTTCCTCATTAGAAGATAATTCCTGCAACTTTTTCTGTGCATTTGCAATCTGATTCTGAATATTTTTGCTGACAGAATCCATCTGGGTAATTCTTCCTGAACTTCCTGCCTGCATACCATTATTTGCTCCACTAATACCATTTACTGTCATCGTTTTGTCCTCCTTGATAAAGAATTTGAAATCCGTTTCTTATAAATTTGCATTACACGACTTCTTATTTACTCTTTCGGCATCTTCACATTTGAAAAAAAGTAAGATGTTGTGAACCGACCTTTTTTTGTTGTGAAGCAGCATATTTTCATCTATATTCGCACAAAAAAAGTACTAAATATCTTAGTTTCAAAATTCAAGATACTTAATGCTTCTTGTCTCTATTCCACCTGTAACATAATACTCAAAATTACTTCCTTATCCACCTGCTCCAAAGATATATCTCCCATATACATTTTGGCAACCCGGCGAATATTATTCAGACCGATACCATGCCCTTTACCTGACTTTGTTGTTTCTGGCAGATCGCTGTCACTATAGTTTAACTCCCCCTGATAGCTGTTCTTTATGGTTATCATAAAAATACTGTTTTTTCGAAAAGAAGAAATGCTGATATACGGATCATCTCCACTTACATTTTCCATGCAGTTATTCAGTGCATTATTCATGATCACACTCATGTCAAACGCATTCAACTTCGTATTCTCCGGATAATAAAGATCGGATGTAAACCGAATCCGTTTTTCTTCTGCTTCTCTCATTTTTTCCATTAAAATCACATCAATTACCGGACTTCCTGTCTTTATTTCTGGAGATACATCATTCCACTCCTTTTGCAAATGCTCCATATATTCTGCAGCATCATCCATATTATTATGTGCCACAAGATGTTCCAGTATCTGTATATGATTTCCCATATCATGGCGCAAGGAGCGAATATCCTGATACAACTTTTCTACTTCCCCTATATGTTTTTCCATATCACTGACCTGATTTAACACAAGCTCCTGTTCAAACTGTTCCTCCTGTGCCACCTTCCAATTTTGAAACATCACAATCATAACAAGAATTGCAATGATAGAGATAAGATAATGCAAAAAACTCAAAGCACCATAAAATCCATAGGTATCAATCAAATTCTTTCCTGTATCCTTTTCATATATGTTCAAATAGTATTGCAAAATTCCATACCCGGTAACTCCTACAAGAGAAGGTATCATTAACAGAACCATCTCTTTGATACTCATTTCGTCTTTTTTATACACAAATGCTTTATTAATCAGCCATACCCCACCTGCTATAAAAACAATGCAGAAAATTAGATTTAAAATTCTGGTTCCTGCATATAGTCCGTATTGTAGCCATTCCCTGCTTGCAATCGTATTTTGAAAGACGAAAACCTTCGTAATAAGGTCATCCAGTCTGGCTGCCATTGCAACCGCAACCCAGCGAAGGGAAAAGAAAGTGACAGCAAGAAATATTTTCTGGTATATGTTCCTTCTATCTTCTGCATACATCACAATAAATGCTGCCATAATGCCCATCATATATGCAGAAAAATTGTCTATCTGTGGTGGAACAATGTATAAAACAAGCATTACTGCAATATAAACAGTACTTACTGCAATGGCTTCTTTTTTCTTTTTCATATATGGACGAACAAAAATACCAAAACATATTCCTGTAATAATCAGAACTGCAATAACAGAAACATTCGATGTAATCATCCAGCATTTTTCTACCAAACTCATCCTATCCTGCTTCCTTTCCTCTGATTATATTTTAAGTATTGCTTTACAAACTCAGGATAATTCTGTTTGGCTATCATTGCAATTCCGTTTTCTAAAGTTACACAATTTGCATCATATTTTACAACATATTTAAAATGGACAAGATATGCTCTATGTGTCCGAAAGAAATCCGCTCCTGCAATATCACATAAATCCCGTAATTTCCCATAATACTCAATATCAGCATTTCGTGTGTGAATAATAACCTTTCTATTGAATACCTCAGCATACACAATATCACGCAAAAAAACTTTTATATGACTTCCTGCCGACTGTATCATCATATATTTATCGTCATTTTCGTTGGAAGAATTTTCTCCGATCGTTTTTATTGCTCTTTTCACAACTTCCTCAAATTTGTCATCTGAAAAAGGCTTAACCAGATAATGAAATGCCCCAACATCAAATGCCTGAAAGACATACTCCTCCACCGCTGTAACAAAAATCAGAATCATGTCCTTATTATTCCGGCGAACAATTCTTGCAGTTTCCATTCCGTCCTTTCCCGGCATCTGAATATCCATGAAAAGAATATCTGGTTTGAATCCACTTGAAATCAAATCATCACCTGATAAATATTTTTCTACAACCGCATCCGGTAATAACTTTTTTACTTTTTCTTCTAATATCTGCCCCATGGATTTTTCATCATCACAGATAGCAATTCGCATAGTATCACTTCCTTACCCATAGATATACTTATTATATCGGAAAAAAGCAATCTATATCTGACTCCAATGTTGTGAAACAACCTTTTTTTGTTGTGAAATAGGAAAAAGCAGCCGCATTCTTCGCAAAGGAAATCGATTAAAGCAATACCAATTTATTGACCAATACCACAATGAGTTCGGAGTAAGATGGCTTCTTGACCGATTCCATATTTATCCGAATTCCCACTATAATTACAAAAAGAACAGAAAGGCAGGTTATCTGGCAGACAAAGAAAAAACAACAAATATTAAGTATTTACTATGAATATGACAGACGTCCCGGATATCGGATGATGGTTATATTTTTAAGAAGAAGGGGAATCCGTCTGAGCAGGACAACTGTACTCAAATATATGAGGGAATTAAAACTCAGACCTGTATGATAAATCGGTACTGGCAACCCTGAACAGCAAAAGAATTGATGCGGAATTGGCTATCCAGACATTACAGATTGCCCTTGACAGAAATCCTGTAAAAGGAGAAATTATTCTGCATAGTGATCAGGGTTCACAGTATACCTCCAGAGCCTTCACAGAATTTTGTGAGGGAAAAGGGATTCAACAGAGCATGAGCAAAGCAGGATATCCTTATGATAATTCTCCATCGGTTTGAAACAGATCAAGAGTTAAATAAAAGCACGTTGGATTATGTATATGGCTATTACAATCATATACGTCCACATTCTTCAAATGGATACATGACACCGTTTGAAAAGAGAGATTCCAATCAATGATTTTTTTCAGTGTGAATGTTACAAAAATGCTTGACCATCTCACTCTGAAACCTTTTTACCAGATGTCGTATTTCTTTTCTTGTGTCTGATATATTTAAATACCCATCTTTATCACCTCCTGATTTTCTTTTATATAAATAGAAAATGGGAACAAATCCTAATTACTTCAAAAGGACTTAATCCCAAATTTTGCTTTCTCTTATCGCAAAACAAGGGAAAGCATATAACTATACTTTCCCTTGCTGATATTTATGCATACTAGATAAATACTTTCACAGTAATATCCTTAAATCTGTTGGCTTTTGTGTACTCATCACGCTGAGCCATAAAGGCTTTCACATCTTCATGAGTAACCGTAATATCGCAACAATGAACATACTGTTTATTATTTACTCTTCTGCGCAATAGCTGCCTGTGCTGCTGCCAAACGTGCAATAGGTACACGGAATGGAGAACAGGATACATAGTCAAGACCAATCTTGTTGCAGAATTCTACAGAAGATGGATCTCCACCATGCTCACCACAGATACCGCAGTGAAGTGCGCTGTTTGCAGGTTTTCCAAGTTTCAGAGCTGTTTCCATCAACTTACCAACACCATCCTGGTCAAGTTTAGCAAATGGATCGTTCTCGAAGATCTTAGCATCATAGTAAGCATCGAGGAACTTACCAGCATCGTCACGTGAGAAACCAAATGTCAACTGTGTCAAGTCGTTTGTACCGAAGCAGAAGAAGTCAGCTTCTTTTGCAATCTCATCAGCTGTCAATGCAGCACGTGGAATCTCGATCATAGTACCAACTTCGTACTCAAGGTTTGCACCAGCTGCTGCGATTTCAGCGTCAGCGGTCTCTACTACAAACTTCTTAACATATTTCAATTCTTTTACATCACCGATCAATGGGATCATGATCTCAGGTTTGATGTTCCAGTCAGCATGAGCTTTCTGAACTTCGATAGCTGCGCGGATAACTGCTTTTGTCTGCATCTTAGCGATTTCCGGATAAGTTACAGCAAGACGGCATCCACGATGTCCCATCATAGGGTTGAACTCGTGAAGAGAAGCAATGATTGCTTTGATGTCTTCTACGGATTTGCCCTGAGCATCAGCCAATTTCTTGATATCTGCTTCCTCTGTAGGAACAAATTCATGCAAAGGTGGATCCAAGAAACGGATTGTAACCGGGTTTCCTTCCAAAGCTTCGTAAAGTGCTTTGAAGTCTCCCTGCTGATATGGAAGAATCTTATCGAGTGCAGCTTCTCTTTCTTCTACTGTATCAGAACAAATCATTTCACGGAATGCATCGATTCTGTTACCTTCAAAGAACATATGCTCAGTACGGCAAAGACCAATACCTTCTGCGCCAAGCTCACGAGCTTTTTTAGCATCTGCAGGTGTATCTGCATTTGTACGAACCTTCATAGTACGGAACTTGTCAGCCCATCCCATGATGCGTCCGAACTCACCAGCGATTGTAGCGTCTACGGTAGGAATGATTCCGTCGTAGATGTTACCTGTAGAACCATCGATAGAGATTGGATCTCCTTCGTGGAACTCTTTACCATTTAATGTAAATTTCTTATTTGCTTCGTCCATGTTGATGTCACCACAACCGGATACACAGCATGTTCCCATACCACGTGCAACTACGGCTGCATGGCTTGTCATACCACCACGAACTGTCAAGATACCCTGGGAAGCTTTCATACCAGTGATATCTTCCGGAGATGTCTCAAGACGAACAAGTACGACTTTCTCGCCGCGGGCATTCCACTCTTCTGCATCTTCTGCAGTAAATACGATTTTACCACAAGCAGCTCCCGGAGAAGCACCAAGTGCTTTTGCCATTGGAGTAGCAGCTTTCAATGCAGCTGCATCAAACTGTGGATGAAGAAGGGTATCGAGGTTACGAGGATCGATCATAGCAACTGCTTCTTCCTCTGTTCTCATTCCTTCATCTACCAGATCACAAGCGATCTTCAAAGCAGCCTGAGCTGTTCTCTTACCGTTACGTGTCTGAAGCATGTACAATTTTCTGTTTTCTACAGTAAACTCCATGTCCTGCATGTCTCTGTAGTGATTTTCAAGTGTAGCGCAAACCTCTTTAAACTGAGCGAATGCTTCTGGGAATTCCTGCTCCATCTGAGCGATAGGCATCGGTGTACGAACGCCGGCAACAACGTCTTCACCCTGTGCATTCTTAAGGAATTCTCCCATCAATTTCTTCTCTCCTGTAGCAGGGTCACGAGTAAATGCAACACCTGTACCACAGTCATCACCCATGTTACCAAATGCCATGGACTGTACGTTTACAGCAGTTCCCCAAGAATAAGGGATGTCGTTGTCACGACGGTATACATTTGCACGTGGGTTGTCCCATGAACGGAATACGGCTTTGATAGCGCCCATCAACTGCTCTTTTGGATCGTCTGGGAAATCTTCGCCGATTTTTGCTTTATATTCAGCTTTGAACTGAGAAGCAAGTTCTTTCAAATCATCTGCTGTCAGATCAACGTCCTGCTGAACACCTCTGTCAGCTTTCATCTTATCGATGAGCTCTTCGAAGTATTTCTTACCAACTTCCATAACTACGTCAGAATACATCTGAATGAAACGACGGTAGCAGTCCCATGCCCAACGAGCATTTCCGGATTTCTCTGCGATTACGTTTACTACTGTCTCATTCAAACCAAGGTTAAGGATGGTATCCATCATACCCGGCATAGATGCACGTGCTCCGGAACGAACGGATACAAGAAGAGGATTCTCCTGATCACCGAATTTCTTTCCTGTGATCTCTTCCATCTTCACGATGTACTCATTGATCTGTCCCTGGATTTCATCATTGATCTCTCTGCCGTCCTCATAATACTGAGTACAAGCTTCTGTTGTAATAGTAAATCCCTGAGGTACCGGAAGACCAAGACTTGTCATCTCGGCAAGGTTCGCACCTTTACCACCAAGGAGTTCGCGCATGTTAGCGTTTCCTTCACTGAACAAATAAACCCATTTTGCCATGTTTATTAATTCCTCCTAAATATTGTATTAGTTTGACCTTCAAAAACTCTTTGAAATGTCGCTGTGAATATTATAACACACTTTACCCCGAAAGATAAAGTGTTTTTTTGCAAATTTCTCTTTTTTTTCGGGCAATTCTATGAATAATAACAAAGAATACAGATCCGTCATTTGGAATCGTTATAAAAAAAGAGAAGAAACCAGGTCGGAATTTCCTGCTCCTGCGGAAAAATCAAAAGAATTTCTTAGTAAAAATTTTACTTTTATCACTTTCTGTCAATTCCCGATATTCACCTTGACACAATGTGTCATCCAAACACAAATTTCCAATGGCGATCCGTTTCAGATAGACCACATAACATCCTACTGCTTTCAGCATTCGGCGGACCTGATGTTTTTTTCCTTCCGTAATTACGATTGTTCCGGAAAAAACAGCCTGCTCTTTCCGATTTCCGATCCGGATTCCGCTTGCCAGATCCAGAATGTCTCCCAATGTCTTTGTTTCACACCGCTTGATCTTGGCCGGCTTAGCCGTCATTCCACGAAGTTCGACTCCGTTCTCGATCCGATGGATTTTTTCCTCATCCAATTCTCCCAATGCCCAAAAGAAATAGGTTTTTGGCACATGATTTTCCGGATGCATGATCTCCTGATTCCATTTTCCATCATTGGTAATGAGTAAAAGTCCTTCGGTATCTTTGTCCAATCTCCCGACCGGATGAAGTCCTTCTACTTTTTCATCGGCAAAATATTCCATCACCGTTTTATGTGTCGGATCCGTTACTGCCGTAATGCAGCCACGCGGTTTGTGAAACATATAATACTTCAACTCTTCCATGAAACCTCCAACGATAAAACGGCAGCACGGAATGAACAATTCATTCCTGTGCCGCCGCTATTGCAAATAATTTTACATTATTTGTAATTTACAATCTTGCCAAAATCCGGTTTCAAAGAGGCACCGCCTACGAGGCCTCCGTCGATATCCGGTTTTGCAAACAATTCTGCTGCATTTCCGGCATTTACAGAACCGCCGTACTGAATACGGATCTCTGCTGCTGTCGCATCGTCATAAACTTCTGCGATACAGTCACGGATTGCCTTGCAGACTTCTTCTGCCTGATCGGATGTCGCTGTTTCACCGGTTCCGATTGCCCAAATTGGCTCATAAGCGATAACCGCTGTCTTTGCCTGGTCTGCTGTCACGTTCTGGAACGCAATCTTAATCTGCATACGGATCCAGTCGATGTAAATCCCCTGTTTTCTCTGTGTCAAACTTTCGCCACAGCAAATAATCGGTGTAATACCATGTTCAAATGCTTTGAGCACCTTCTTATTTACTGTCTCGTCTGTCTCGGCAAAATACTCACGTCTCTCAGAATGTCCAAGAACTACATACTTTACTCCGGCATCGGTCAGCATATTTGGTGCGATCTCACCGGTATATGCTCCGCTTTCCTCAAAGTACATATTTTCAGCGCCAATCTGGATATTACTTCCTTTGGCTGCTTCCATACATGGAATAATGTCAATAGCCGGTACACAGAATACTACATCTACTTCGTCATTTGCTACGAGTGGCTTTAATTCATTTACCAAAGCAACGGCTTCCGAAGGTGTCTTATTCATCTTCCAGTTGCCGGCGATAATTTTCTTTCTTGCCATGTCCCCACTTCCTTTCTCACTAAAATACCTGCTATTTTTCTTATTTGTCGTCTGCTGCTGCAACACCAGGAAGTTCTTTTCCTTCCAGGAATTCAAGAGAAGCTCCGCCACCGGTGGAGATGTGGGACATCTTGTCGCCATATCCAAGCTGGTTTACAGCTGCTGCACTGTCACCACCACCGATGATTGTGATAGCATCTGTCTCAGCAAGAGCTGCTGCAACGGCTTTTGTACCTGCTGCCAATGTAGGGTTTTCGAATACGCCCATAGGTCCGTTCCATACTACCGTCTTTGCTGTCTTTACAGCATCGGAGTACAATTCAACAGTCTTAGGTCCGATATCGCATCCCTCTTTGGAAGCGTCCATCTGATCTGCTGCACATACTGTGGTATCTACAGGAGCGTCGATTGGGTTAGGGAAATCTTCGATCATTACAGTATCTACAGGAAGAAGCAGTTTTTTACCAAGTTTTTCTGCCTTTTCCATCATTTCTTTACAATAATCAATCTTGCTGTCATCAACAAGAGATTTACCGATTTCATATCCTTTTGCTTTCAAGAATGTATAAGCCATTCCACCACCGATGATCAATGTATCACATTTCTCAAGAAGGTTAGAGATAACATTCAATTTGTCTGCTACTTTTGCTCCACCAAGGATAGCTACAAATGGTCTCTCCGGGCTGTTTACTGCATTTCCAAGGAAATCGATCTCTTTCTGCATCAAGTAACCAACTACAGCAGTGTCAACATATTCTGTTACACCAACATTAGAGCAGTGTGCTCTGTGAGCCGTACCAAACGCATCATTTACAAATACATCACAAAGAGAAGCCAGTTCTTTGCTGAATGCCTCTCCGTTCTTTGTCTCTTCTGCACGATAACGTGTATTCTCAAGAAGAACAACATCTCCATCGTTCATAGCGGCTACTGCTGCTTTTGCATTGTCGCCTACTACGTTAGCATCTGCTGCAAATTTTACTTCCTGTCCAAGAAGTTCGGAAAGACGAACTGCAACCGGTGCCAGAGAAAGTTCTGGTTTTGGCTCTCCTTTTGGCTTACCAAGATGAGAACAAAGAATGACTTTTCCACCATCTTTGATCAATTTCTGGATGGTAGGAAGAGCTGCTACAAGACGGTTTTCATCTGTGATCTTGCCATCTTTCAAAGGTACATTGAAATCGCAGCGTACAAGAACTTTTTTGCCCTTTACATTGATATCATCTACTGATTTTTTGTTTAACATAATTTACCTCATTTCCGCGTAACACGCATAACATTTTGAGCGGAATCCCCGCCTCATTTTAAAAATGGGTCCGGTCCATACAGACCGGACCCATTTGGGTTTCAAATATGAATTGTGTTTGTCTTAAACTTAAGCCAACTCGCTGAAGTATTTGATTGTTCTTACCATCTGGCTTGTATAAGAGTTTTCATTGTCATACCAAGATACAACCTGTACCTGTGTATTTCCATCATCCATAGGAGATACCATTGTCTGAGTTGCATCGAAGATAGAACCAGCTGTAGCACCGATGATATCGGAAGATACGATTTCATCTTCGTTGTAAGCATAAGACTCTGTCTGAGCTGCTTTCATAGCTGCGTTGATCTCATCAACAGTTACTTTTCCTTCAACAACTGCTACAAGGATTGTAGTAGAACCTGTAGGACATGGTACACGCTGAGCGGATCCGATCAATTTACCATTCAACTCAGGAATTACAAGACCGATAGCTTTAGCAGCACCTGTGCTGTTTGGAACGATGTTTACTGCAGCTGCACGAGATCTTCTAAGATCACCTTTTCTCTGAGGACCATCCAAGGTCATCTGATCTCCTGTATATGAGTGAATTGTGCTCATGATACCGGATTTGATCGGACGAAGGTCATTCAATGCTTTAGCCATAGGAGCCAAGCAGTTTGTTGTACAAGAAGCTGCAGAAATTACTGTATCTTCTGGTTTCAATGTGTCATGGTTTACGTTGTATACGATAGTAGGAAGGTCGTTTCCTGCTGGTGCGGAGATAACTACTTTACGAGCACCTGCTTTGATATGAGCAGAAGCTTTTTCTTTGGATGTATAGAATCCTGTACACTCAAGAACTACGTCTACTTTAAGTTCTCCCCAAGGACAGTTTGTTGCATCTGCCTCTGCATAAATTTTGATTTCTTTTCCATCAACAATGATAGAATCCTCTGTAGCAGAAACTTTATCAGCCAGAGCATATTTACCCTGAGATGAATCATATTTCAATAAGTGAGCAAGCATTTTAGGGCTTGTCAAGTCATTGATTGCTACTACTTCATATCCTTCTGCTCCAAACATCTGTCTGAAAGCAAGACGTCCGATACGTCCAAATCCATTAATCGCTACTTTTACTGCCATTTGTCGATTCCTCCTAAAATTTACTTTTAAGTATGTTTGTTAAATTTTTTACAAACTCTTAAGTCTATTCTAACCAATTTGGTTAAAAATTTCAAGTGGTAATTGCGTTTTTTCTCATTTTTTTGTATTTTGTCTTTATTTAAACTGGTGTCCGCTGATACGAAGTTTCGGACTGGAAAGTCTCTGGCTGAAGAAATGGTACTTTTTCATACTCATTTTTCGGCCTTTGTACGTCACCATGCGCTGTCCTTCCAGCACTTCCTGAGCGGCTTTCATGCACTCTCTTCTGGCTCCGGAAGAATATTTCCCACGTTTAACATTTTTAGTTTCTCTTGCAAATTTTCCCTGGCGAACCGGACTAAACTGCCCTCTCTGCTTAATTACTTTCAATACCGTATTGGGGAAGCTTGAAGATTTTACACGGTTCATAACCACACAGCCAACAGCTATTTTTCCTGCGTAGCACTGATTACCGGCTTCACAGTAGATGATCGCTGCCATGTATTTTAAATCATTATCTGTATATGATTTTTCTGCCGCCTGAGATGTCTGTGCCGGACTAACTGCCGCACATGCGATCACAAGAAGAAAGGTAAGAATTGTCTTTAACACTTTTTTTGAAAACATAATAAAATTAACCTCCATGTCAAAATGATGTCTGTATCATTTTAGCAATATTTGTAATATATTTTGTTACGTTTTGTAACATTTATGTAATAATTATAACATGAAAAAGAAATATTTCAACCCTTTTTTTCAAAAAAAATGAACGCTGCATCTGCAAACGTCCATTTTTCGGTATCTTCAAGATTGTTTTGAAATTCACGAATAGTGTTTCAGCACCTCATCAAATTTCATTTTTCCACCAAATAGATCTAAGGCACTTCCAATCGTGAAATCCATTTTTCCACCGGATAAAGAATCCAGTTTTTCAAGATCAGAAAAAGATCCAATCCCCCCGGCATACGTTACCGGAAGTTTATTGCAGCGGGACAGGATCTGAACCAGTTCGCAATCGATTCCGGTTCCGGTTCCCTCCACGGCTACACCATGTACAAGATATTCATCACAATACCGGCTCAGTTCGTCCATCAACTCTTCATCAAGTGGTTGATCTGTAAATTTCTGCCAACGGTTTGTAACGATATAATATATTCCTTCTTTCGGGCGACAGCTCAAGTCAAGCACAAGGTGCTCTTTTCCAACTTCTTTCCGCAGTGCCTCCAGACGGTCAAAATGAATCTTGCCTTCTGCAAATACATAGGAAGTAACTATTACGTGGCTGGCACCCGCTTTGATAAAATGCGCCGCATTTTCTACGGTAATACCGCCTCCGACCTGCAATCCATCCGGATAAGCAGCCAAGGCTTCTTCGGCCTGTCTTCTGTCTTCCTCATAATACTCGCTTCCTGCCGGATTTAAGAGGATCACATGCCCTCCGCGAAGATGTTTCTTCTTATATAGATCGGCATAATCGGCAGCGCTCATCTCCGAAACAAAATTCTCTTTTGCCCGGTTCCCGGCGTCCTGCAGACTGCCACCGACAATCTGCTTTACTTTTCCATTATGAATGTCGATACATGGTCGAAATTTCATCTGCCTGTCTCCTATAAACCAAGGATTTCTTTTACTGTTTTTTCCATTTCCGATTTGTCGCATACCTTGTCATGCAGAATTGGAGCGGTTCGAATCTCCTCAATTGCCTGTGGTACTTTCACACCGGAAAGCTTATTTAATTCATCTACGAGTTCAAAATCCGTCATGCTGTCATATTTTTCATCGATGGAATCCATGACACTTCTTGTAAATTTGTACGGGCTTGCTGTCGATGCGATCACTGTTTTCACACCGGTTTGCGCAGCTTTCTGGTAATATACATTGCTGGCCACTGCAGTGTGTGTATCCATAATATAGCCTGTCTTATCATAAACATCTTTGATCGTCGCATGGGTTTCCTCTTCGGAAGCAAATCCGCCGACAAAATCTGCCAGTTTTTCTTTCATTTCCGACGTAATGCTATACTCGCCTTTTGTCGTCAAAGCATCCATAAACGCTTTGGTCTGTGCAGCATCTTCTCCGGTAATACGGTAGATCAGACGCTCCAAATTGCTTGAGATCAAAATATCCATCGATGGTGATGTCGTAAGAATAAATTCTCTCTTACGGTCATATGTACCTGTCTGGAAGAAATCAAACAATACTTTATTTTCATTGGAAGCACAATACAAAGTTTCAATTGGAATTCCCATATTTTTTGCATAATATGCCGCAAGAATGTTACCAAAATTTCCGGTTGGAACAACAACATTCATCTTTTCTCCGGCTTTCAGTTCACCCTGACGGAGAAGCTGGCCATACGCATAAACATAATATACGATCTGTGGAACCAGTCGTCCGATATTGATGGAGTTTGCGGAAGAGAACTGGTATCCTGCCGCATCCATTTCTTTGGCAAGTTCTTTCGAATTAAACATCTGTTTTACACCCGTCTGAGCATCATCGAAGTTTCCGATAATTCCGACAACATTGGTGTTTTTGCCCTTTTGTGTCAGCATCTGTTTTTCCTGAATCGGACTTACTCCGTTTTTCGGATAAAATACGATAATGCTAGTACCTTCCACATCTGCAAAACCGGCAAGTGCAGCTTTTCCTGTATCTCCGGAAGTCGCCGTCAAAATAACAATTTCATTTTTTACTCCGTTTTTCTTTGCGGATGTCGTCATCAGATATGGCAGGATTGACAATGCCATGTCCTTAAAGGCAATTGTTTTGCCATGGAACAATTCCAGATAGAACGCACCGTCTTTTTTAACCAATGGTGCGATTTCTTTGGTATCAAATTTATCGTCATAAGCACCATGGATACAATGAAGCAGTTCTTCTTTGGTAAAATCTGACAAAAACAGTTTCATTACTTCATATGCAGTTTCCTGATAAGAAAGCCCTGCCAGTTTCTCCAATTCTACATCCAGTGCAGGAATGGAATCCGGCACAAACAATCCGCCATCGTCTGCCAGTCCTTTTAAAATCGCCTGGGAAGCGGTCACTTTTTCACTGTTGCTTCTTGTACTTTTGTACATGATACTCATAATATTCCTCCATTTCTGCGTACATTTCGGCACGCATTGCATTTTACACAAACTAATTGCTTTCTCATTGTAACATTTTTTTCATTCTTTTACAATAACTTTCTATTTGAAAAATTCATGACAGCCATGCTGTGCTACTTTTGTGAGATCCCGGTCAAACCAGGCGACATTTTTCGGGTCGGATGCGCTTCGGCACATAAAGTACAATGCCCCTTTCGAGATATCCTTTCCCGCCAGCGCCTGTTTTACTGCCCTTTTTGTCTTGTCCGAAACCGTCACGCGATAATATCTTCCATTGGAAACCGGCGAAAATTGGTATCTACCGGCACGGTTGGCAAACACCACTCCTTTTATGGTATCAGGAAAATGTTTGGAATGGACGCGGTTCAAAATTACATTTGCCACCAGAATCCGGCCTTCCAGATCCTGATCTCCTGCCTCGGCTTCGACAATCCGTTCCAAGATCTGCCGCTCTTCCTGCCGCCTCTTCTCCTCACGGCGTTTGCGTTCCCGGCGTCTGCGCTCTTTTTCTTCGCGTTCCCGCTGTTTTTCCTCAAACTGCTTTTCTTCCGCAGCATACGAAGCTTCCTGTTCCGAATACCGGCGTACCTGTGTATCGCACCAGCACTTCACCGCCTCTTCCCTTGCCTGCGTTTCCTTGACAGCTGACTGGTTCTCCTGCGTCACCTCGTCCTGCAGCACAATGGCTTCGGTCGCTTCCGGTTCTTTTTCCGGTAAATTTTTCCATGCTCCTGACAGGAGAATGACAGCCGTAGCTCCCATACTTATTCCATATAATTTTATTTTTTGAATCATACATATACTCCTTTCATAGTTTAGAGTATATGCATTTTTTTCAAAGTTATTACAAAAGTATTACAAATTTCTCACTTTGAATTCCCGCTCGGCCGCACGGCGCTGATCTTTCTTCGCGATATCTTCGCGCTTGTCGTACAGTTTTTTACCTTTGGCAAGGGCAATCTCCACTTTGATCAGACTTCCTTTAAAATATACCTGGAGTGGAACCAGCGTATATCCTTTTTGTGACATTTTACCGATCATTTTACGGATCTCGCTGCGATGCAGCAGAAGTTTCCGCACTCGAAGCGGATCTTTATTGAAAATATTTCCTTTTTCGTAAGGGCTCACATGCATTCCGTAGATAAATACTTCTCCTTTTTCCACTCGGATAAAAGATTCTTTAATGCTGCAATGTCCCATTCGCATGGATTTCACTTCCGTTCCATGCAGTTCGATCCCGGCTTCGTATTTTTCTTCAATAAAATAATCATGCCACGCTTTTTTATTATTGGCAATCAATCGAATACTTTCTTTACTCATCTTCTTCCCTCTTTTCCATATTTTCCGGCAAAAAATCAATGGTTCGCAGATTTTTGTCTGCGCGCACGACCTGCACACGCATTTTCTGTCCCAGACGGTACTCTTTCGCGCTGTATGTGCCGACAACACGGTAATTGGCGGCATCGTATTCGTATACATCGTCCGTAAGATCTGCAAGACGGATCATTCCTTCGATCGTATTTGGCAGTTCCACATAAATGCCCCACGATGTCACACCACTGATCACACCTTCATAACATTCTCCAATCTTGGACTGCATAAATTCCGTCTTCTTCATCTTGTCCACTTCTCGCTCGGCATCGTCTGCACGCCGTTCCAGGCTGCTGCAGGATTTTGCCACTCCCGAAAGGATCTCCTGATAATGCTCCTGCCGTTTTGGAGAAAGTCCTTTTTTGAAACTTTCTTTTAAAATACGGTGAATCTGAAGATCCGGATATCTTCGGATCGGCGAAGTGAAATGGCAGTAATATTTGGTTGCGAGGCCAAAATGTCCCTCATTTTCCGGCTCGTATTTGGCACGTTTCATCGCACGCAGGGTAAGACGGCTTAAAAACGTCTCTTCTTCCGTTCCCTCGATACTTTCCATCAATTTCTGGATTTCACGCGGATGCACTTCCTGTTGTCCCACTTTCAAGATATGGGAAAAACTGTGTGCCAGGGCTGCCAGTTCCCGGATTTTTTCCAGATCCGGATATTCGTGGGTACGATACAAAAACGGAAGTTCTTTCCAAAAACTGTCTTCGGCAACCACTTTATTTGCCGCAAGCATAAATTCCTCGATAATCTTGGTCGCAAAATTGCGGTCATATGGCACGATATCGATCGGATGCCCTTCGTCATCAAGAATCAGTTTACATTCTGGAAAATCAAAGTCGATCGAGCCCTGTTTTTTTCGCTCTGCCCGTAGGATTACAGCCAGTTCTTTCATCTGCTCAAACATTGGCACAAAAGTTTCGTATTCTGCCATCGTTTTTTCATCATGATCGGTCACAATAGCATTGACGTCCGTATAACTCATACGGCGGTCTACGCAGATCACCGATTCTCCGATCCGGTAATCTTTGATATGCCCTTTCGCATCATAATGAATGATACAGCTGAGTGTAAGCCGGTCCATTCCCTGATTTAATGAGCAGATTCCATTGGACAGTTTCCGCGGAAGCATCGGGATAACACGGTCCGCAAGATACACACTGGTTCCGCGGTTCAATGCCTCTTTATCAAGCGGCGAACCCTCTTTGACATAATGACTGACGTCCGCAATATGCACACCCAGTTCATAGCCTCCGTTTTCCTCTTTATGCAACGTGATCGCATCGTCGAGATCTTTCGCATCTTCGCCATCGATCGTCACGGTCATTCGGTCACGCAGATCCATTCGTCCTGCAATATCCGTCGAATCCACTTTCTCCGGAATATGCGGAAGTTCCCGCAGCACTTCTTCCGGAAATTCCTCCGGTATGCCGTAACCGCGCACAATGGATAAAATATCAATTCCCTGATCATCTGCATGTCCGAGAATCTCCGTCACGACACCCTCCGGGCTCTTTTCTTCGCTGCCAAAATCCGTTATTTCTACAACGACTTTTTCCCCGGTTTCTGCCTCTTTCGTCTTTCCCTTCGGAATATAGACATCGCTCGTAAACTTCTCACGGTCCACCACGACAAAACCATAGTGTTTATTTCGCATAAATGTGCCGACAACTGTCGTATTGGCACGTTTTAAGATGCGGATGATCTGGCCTTCTTTTCGCTTTCCATTCTTCGAATCCTTGTAGATCTGTACCATAACTTCATCGCCATCGTAGGCATTGGAGCAGCCGGATTCCGGGATGAAAATATCATCCGGCTGGCCTTCTACCCGCACAAATCCAAATCCTTTTGATGTCGCCATAAACGTTCCCGCATTGACATTTTCCTTCGGAAGCTGATATCGTCCGCTTCCGTCTATCACTATTTTTCCCTCTTTTACCAGTTCGTCCAGCAGGGCATGAAATTTGGCACGTTCCTTCTTTGGCACACAAAACAGCGCCGCGATCTCTTTGCCTTTCATCGGACGATACTCTTCTTCTTTGATAAATGCATAAAGCATTTCTTTTCGATCCATACTAAGTCCTTTCCTTACAAGCACGACAATCCGCTGCTTGTTTCACATTAGACCTGAATAGTTACCTAATCAGTAAAAAACCTCTGAAGGCTTTCTCTTTACAAAGGCTCTTCAGAGGTTAAAATCCATTTTATAGTATCTCTTGATTATTTCATATTCATGCAGAGTACAATGGATAAGATAATGAACAATGCACCAAGTACACTTGTAATCTTAACCAGTTTTCCTTCAGCAGAACGTCCTTTGTTCTTACTCCAATACGTATCTGCCGCGCCGGAAACTGCACCAAGACCGGAAGTTTTTCCCTCCTGCATCAATACAACAACAACGATGGCGATACATATTACAATATATAAAACCTGAATGATTGTTTTTACTAAAGTAGACATCTCTTAGTCCTCCTTCTTTCTATAATTTTGTATAAATTCCGGAATTTTAATGCTGTCATCCTCTTTTTTCATCGTCGGGCTGACTTGCTGAGGTGTCCGGTTAATTTTATGATTTACCACAGGCATGTCCTGATTTACCGTAGCAGCTGATGGCTGCGATTTTCTGGCTGCGCTGTTAAATCCACTCAAAAAACTTGGCTGCGACATCGGTGTAGGTTTGGCTACATGTGGTACCGCGGTATGTCCTAAATTCATTTTTCCGCCAAGAGAACCATTGGAAAATGTACTGCCAAAACCTCCAAAAGAAGAAGCCTGTGCGGTCTCATCTTTTAAGCCTGTCGCAATGATCGTGATGGTAACTCCGTCATTGTCATCGTTATCATCCAGCATAATACCAAAGATGATATTGGCATCTTCTCCTGCGAGTTCACGTACATACTCGGCAGCTTCGTTTGTCTCCTGAATACCGATGTCTCCACCGCTGAAATTCAGGATAAAGTTTGTCGCACCATCCACGCTTGTCTCAAGCAATGGACTTGTGATAGCCTGCTGTACGGCTTCCATACATTTGTTTTCGCCGGTTCCGTAACCAACTCCGATATGAGCGATACCTTTGTCTTTCATGATCGTCGTGACATCAGCGAAATCGAGATTGATCAATGCAGGCAGGTTGATCAGGTCTGTGATACCATGTACACCCTGCTGGAGTACCTGGTCTGCCATGCTGAACGCTTCTTTCATCGAAGTTTTCTTATCGGATATGGAAAGAAGTTTTTCATTTGGAACAACGATCAGTGTATCAACGTTTTCTTTTAATTTATCAATTCCTGCCAGTGCATTATCCATACGGCGTTTTCCTTCGAACTGGAAAGGTTTTGTCACAACACCGACAGTCAGAATATCCTGTTCTTTGGCAATCTGTGCGATAACCGGAGCCGCTCCTGTTCCGGTTCCACCACCCATACCGCAGGTGATGAACACCATATCATGTCCCTGGATCAGGTTCAGAAGTTCTTCCCGGCTCTCTTCTGCCGCCTGCTCTCCTACTTCCGGACGAGCTCCCGCACCCAGACCTTTTGTCAGTTTTTCACCGATCTGAATGATATGCGGTGCTTTACATCTGCGTAAATGCTGCTTGTCCGTATTGGCACAGACAAAATCTACCCCTTGAATTCCTTCGTCAATCATACGGTTTACGGCATTGTTTCCTGCGCCGCCGACTCCGACCACAAGGATTTTACAAACATATTCCGTATCGTTGTTATTCATTATCTCTAACACTGCAGTTCCTCCTTCTATCTATCCATAACTATTTCATATATTCAATTATAGCAATTCATTCCTATCAAGTCAGGGGCAGTGAACATTTGTCCCCAACGTCGCATATACTTATATAATAAAGTTTTTCGGAAAAAATATCAAGTATAAATTGTATTTTTTTTGTTAATTTTTCTTTAAAATCACATCACCGCCGGCACGATACGATGACATATCAATCTCTCCCGACAGTTTTTGCTCTTTTGCCGTCTTCAAAATATCCGATAATGCGGCGATTGCTTCATCGTAATTGTCTTTTTTCCCGAGGTTCACTTTAATGTCCCCCGAATACAAAAACGCAGCATTGTCACTGTCAAACACGACGCGGTCCCATGTAACCCCATAATGCTGGAACAATCCCGACAAATTCATAATCCTTGACAAAAGTGCCTCATCTTCCATCTGTACTTTCTCATATAAGGAAAATGTTGTCATTGTTTTTGTCTCAAAAAGCGGAATTCCTTTAATTTCATCCTGTGTACTTTTCAGTACAACGCCATCTTTATCAAAATAGATGAACTGATTCATATAGGAAATCCCGGCGATCATTTTCTTTTCGTACAACTTAATGTGAATCTTATGAATTCCCGGATAGGTCACCTGATACTCACGCACATAAGGAAGAGACGGACAAAATCCAAGTTTCCGCTTGATCCAGGAAGATACCACATTGTGATCCAAAAAGGTGTTACATACTTCCCCGGCTACCACTTCCTGTGAAAAAAAGGTATTTCCCTCGACAGTGATCTCATTGACATGAAATACTGCTGCGATAAGAAGCACCAGGGCTAGAATGATCCCCGGAATAATTAATTTCCAATGTTTTCCTTTTTTCTCGTTCATACTCTTCCTCCTTGTATCTTCTTTTCCCTCTGTCTAATGCACACAAAGTCCGATATTTCGCATGTTTTGTATCGGATTTTCATATCCCCGCAATATATTTTCTGCCTGTTGCACAATGGTCTCTCCTTCTGCCATCGCTCCCGCCAGTAAAATAGCGGCCCCACTTCGCAGATCCGTCGCCTGCACCGTCTCGCCATGCAGTTTCGTCACTCCGTTAATATAAGCACATTTGGCAACTGTATCGATATCCGCTCCCATTTTCTTCAGATACGGAATCATTTGAAAACGGTTTTCAAATACCGTCTCGCACAAAATACTCTCTCCATGCGCCCGCGAAAGCAGTGTCAGGAAAAGTGACTGTGCATCGGTCGGAAATCCCGGATACGGTGCTGTCTTCAGATAAGGAATCGGATGAATGCCCTGATTTCCTTCTGCAAGAACTCCCTCCGCGTCCTGTGCAAAAAAACATCCGGATTTTTCCAGTTCTTTTCGTTCCGGAAGAAACGACTCTTTTTCTGTCCGAATACGAATTTTCCCCTGTGTCCCAAGAGCCATCGCAGCATAAGTCATAAAGACAATGCGGTCGCCCGGAATCGTCACCTCCGTTCCATGCAGTTTTCCTGCACCACAGATATGAATCGTCCCTGTCGTCTCTCCGTTGATCTTTGCCCCCATGTCGCGAAGCATCTCACACAGGGAACAAATTTCCGGTTCTCTGGCAGTATTTTCCAATACCACATCTGAATTTCCAGATGCATGAAATAAGAGAAGATTTTCTGTCGCACCGACACTCGGATAGGAAAAACGGATCTTTACCGTCTTCGGCACCCGTTCGCGCCGGCATACCAGCCATTCTCCTTCATCCTCCACTTTCACGCCGGATTGTTCCAGTGCTTTGATATGGATGTCAATCGGCCGTCTGCCGATGGAACACCCTCCCGGCATGTGTACTTTGGCTTCTCCGGTTCTTGCCAGCAGGCTTCCCAGAAAAAGAATCGAAGCCCGAACGCGTCCGGCTTCTTTCTGTAATATTGCACTATGTTTTAACACATCTGCCTGCACGCGGAAAACCGAATCTTCCCATGCCGTCTGCAAACCAAGATTTTCCAAAAGTTCTGCCATCACTCTGACATCGGAAATGTCCGGGCAATGTCGGAAAATCATCTCGTCGCTCGTAAGAATACTGGCCGCGAGCATTGGCAGGGCGGCATTTTTACTTCCCTGAAGCACAACCTCGCCCTCCGCACGCCTGCCTCCGTGAACTGCAATCTGCACTGTCAAACCTCCGCACTTATGTTTCTACTTTATAGTATGCGGATGTTATGTATTGGTATCATGTCTTTACCCGTTTTTTCGAAATCTGCAAAACCAATCCAATTTCTGCCAGCAAAAAGATAACGCTGCTTCCTCCATAACTGATAAAAGGAAGTGCAATACCGGTAGATGGGATGGAATTTGTGACGACGGCGATATTCGCAAGTACCTGAACCGCAATCTGAGCCATAACTCCGGTACAGATCATACCGCTGAACAAATCCGGTGACGTCGTTGCAACATCGTAAATACGCCAAAGCAGAATCAGAAACATTAGAATCACGATGCCGGCTCCGACGATTCCAAGTTCTTCACAAATAATGGCAAAGATCATATCGTTGTGAGGTTCCGGAATAAAGCCAAGTTTCTGCATACTCTCTCCGAGTCCGGTTCCAAACAGACCACCCGAGGCGATCGCATACAACCCCTGTAAGATCTGGAACCCCCCCTCATTATTTTCTACATCAAGCCAAATCTGGATTCGCTGCATACGAAATGCATCTCCAAAAAAGATGAACAAGCCCACCAGTCCGACGCCAACGACAAGTGTCAAAAAGTATAATCTTTTATACCGCGCCGCCACAAAGCACATGATAAACACAATGCCCATCATAACAATCGCGGAACTTAGGTTTTCTTTTCCGACAAGAACGATCAGTACCGCAGCCGCAAGAAGGATTCGAAGTGCTCCTTTGATATGGCTTACCATCGCCGGCGCATTGTTAATAAACGATGCCGTGATGAGAAGTACCGCGATCTTACTGATCTCCGCAGGCTGAATAGAAACCGGTCCGAGGTACAGCCAGCGCTTTGCTCCGTTGAATTCTCTTCCGACAAAATATACGGACAGCTGCAAAAGCACGGCACAAAAATAGAGTACTGTCACAAGATGCACCCGGAGTCCCGGCAGCCGCTTTAACAAGATGCGGTAATCAAACTTCGACACTATGATCATTACAACGATTCCGACGATAACATTTATCAGCTGTTTTTTCAAAAAGTAGGCAGAATCCTGAAATTTTACCTGTGCCGTATAAGAACTGGAACTATAGATCATCAATAGTCCAAATCCAAGAAGACATAGCACGATCAAAAGGAGACTGTAATCAAACGAATACACCGCTCCTGCATTCCCGGCTGCTTCCTGCTTTCTGTTTTTCATGAACCAATCACTCCAAACCTCTTACAAAATCTTTAAACATGGTGCCCCTTTGCTCGTAGGAATCAAACATATCCCAGCTTGCACACGCCGGTGAAAGCAATACGGCATCTCCGCTTTCAGCCAGATCATGCGCCGTTTTGACCGCCTCTTCAAGAGAATCTACAAAACGATACTCAAAAAATCCACACTCCTCTGCTTCCTGAGCGATGCGGTCTTTCGTATCTCCGAGAAGGAGCAGGCATTTTACTTTTCCATCAAAACTGCGGATCCAGTCACTAAAACTTCCGCCTTTATCATATCCGCCACCGATCAGGATCGTCGGGCGGTCCATCGACTGAATGCCTTTGATCGCAGCATCCGGATTGGTTCCCTTAGAATCATTGTAGTATTCCACACCATTTATCGTAGTAACATACTCTACACGATGTTCTACCGGATGAAAATGTCTTGTCACTTCCACTGCCACATCATCCGGTACGCCCATTTTTTCCACCATAAGAAGTGCTGCCATAATATTTTCGGCATTGTGGTCGCCCGGTAGTTTGGTCTCTTTTTGATTTAAAAGCACCTTACCATCCCGGCTGCGAACCAGATTACCGGAAGCATCTTTATACATACCATTGGCAATTTTTTGCTGACTGCTGAAAAATTCCACCTGACATGGAAGGCTGTCTGCCGCATTCCGCAGTCTCTCATCTTCATAATTCAGGATGCAGAACTGCTCTTTCGTCTGATTTTTCGTAATTGAGAGTTTCGTCTCGGCATATTTTTCCATCGTTCCGTGGCGATTCAAGTGATCCGGCGTAATATTTAAGATTGCACTCACTTTCGGGCAGAAACTAACCGTACTTTCCAATTGGAAACTACTGATCTCAGCCACCGTAACAGAATCTTCTGACGTTTTTGCCGCTTCACTCGTATAGGGGTTTCCAATATTTCCCACTACAAATGTTTTCTCATTAAAAGCTTTCATGATCTCACCAACCAATGTCGTCGTAGTCGTCTTTCCATTGGTTCCCGTGATTGCCATGACACTTCCTTTTTCTACGAGATATCCCAGTTCAATCTCGCCAATGATCGGAATGTTTTTTGACCGGAAGAAATCTCCGATCTTTTCAAAGACAGGTACCCCGGGACTAAACACGGCACAATCCACATCGTCCCATCCTTCTTCTTTAAAATCTCCGGATACCAGCACTTCGGCATCTATTCCCGGAGCATTACAATCTAATTTCTGATCGTACAAAATGCGTTTTGCACCAAGTTTTCCAAGCAGTTCAAGTGCTGCTTTTCCACTTTTTCCATAACCGATGACGGCTACCTGTTTTCCTGAAAAATCCATTTTTCTCTCTCCATTCCTGTATTGTTTATAATGCCATCAAACCAATCAGGCACAAAATTGCTGTAATAATGCTGAACGCTGCCACTACCTGTGTCTCGGAAAAACCGGACAATTCAAAATGATGATGGATCGGCGCCATCTTGAAAATACGTTTTCCATGGGTCAATTTAAAATAACCGACCTGAATAATAACGGAAAGCACTTCTACCAGATAGATCAATCCTACGATCACAATGTACAACGGCATATGAAGCATCAATGCTATGGATGCCACAAATCCACCAAGTGCCAGCGATCCGGTATCACCCATAAACACACGGGCCGGATACGTATTAAATAAGAGAAATCCCAAAAGGCTTCCTACCACAGCTCCGGTGATCGGTGTCATCGCCGGTTCGATCGCAACGGCCGCAATTGTGAAAAAGGTTCCTACAATGACTGTCACGCCGGAGGCAAGACCATCTAAGCCATCCGTAAAATTGACTCCGTTTACGGTTCCTAACACGACAATAAATACAAAAATGATGAACAGCCAATCCGGCATCGTAAAGAAACTATTCATAAACGGAATGCGGATCGTCGCTGTCATATGTGCTACATTATAATAATAGCAGACAAATACAACTGTCACGATAAACTGTCCAAACATCTTTTGCAATGGTTTCAATCCCAGAGAACGTTTCATGACAACTTTAATATAATCATCCAAAAATCCAATGATTCCAAATCCCAATGTCATAAATAAAACCGGAATCAGTTCCGAATATCTTCTTATGTAAAGCAGAGACGTAAGAAGGATCGACACCAGAATGATCAGGCCTCCCATCGTCGGAGTTCCCGCTTTTTTCAAATGAGACTGCGGTCCGTCATCTCGGACAAACTGTCCAAACTTTAATTTACGTAAAAACGGAATAACAATCGGGCACAAAACCACGCTTATTCCAAATGCAATTACTACCGGCATCAATATACTCAAATCCAAATTCACTTTTTACACCTCATTTTATCGTTTTTATTTAATGTAACTATTGTACCCCATTATATCCATAACCGCAAGGTTTTCTTGTCACTCTTTTAAGAGATATGGCAAAATATTGGTATACAATGTCGAAATTGCGGGAGCCGCGATCACACCGCCATAATACAGTCCCTGGGGCTCATCGATCCGCACCATAGCGATCACACTTGGATTATCCACCGGCGAAAATCCGATACAGGAAGCAATGTATTTGCCATTTCCGCGGGGAAGTTTCTGGCTGGTTCCCGTTTTGCCTCCGATAAAATATCCATCGACACCGGCTTTCTTCCCGCCGCCTTCGCTGACAACTTTTTCCAGTGCTTTGCGGACTTCTTCGGAAACGGATGCATCCAATACCTTTTTCCCCGAAGAATACGACATCTTTTTCATTCTCGTTTTATCGCTGTTTACCGCATACATACCAAAATGCGGCGTAATCTTTTTCCCTCCATTGATGATCATGCAGACCGAAGTGAGCATTCGTATCGGAGAGAGCTGGAACGACTGGCCGAAAGACATCGTCGCAAGTTCTACCGCTCCGACATTTTCCTGTTTGTGCATGATCGTGGCGGCCTCACCCGGCACATCAATTCCTGTTTTTTCCAAAATGCCAAACTTTTTCATACCTTCAAAAAGCCCTGCCACACCGACTCTTGCTCCCACTTCCATAAAGACCGGGTTGCAGGAGTTCATAATTCCCTGCTCAAACGTCTCCGCTCCGTGGCCGGTCGTCTTATGGCATCGGATCCGACGGTCTTCTACTACTTTATACCCGGGACAGGAAAAGGTGTCTGTCATTTTTACCACACCTTTGTCAAGTGCCGCAGCCGCGGTCACTACTTTAAACGTCGAACCCGGCTCATACGTATCGCTGACTGCCAGATTTCTCCACATGGCATTGAGCGCTGTCATCTTCTCCTTTTCACTCATCCCCTCTTTTCCATTTACAAGTGTATAGGGATGATTCAAGTCAAATTCCGGTGCATTTACCATCGCATAAATCTCACCATTCTGTGGATTCATAATAATAATTTCCACCGTCTTTGCCTGTTTTTGTTCTAGCAGTTTATTGGCAACCTGCGTCGCATACTCCATGACATTGAGATCAAGCGTCGTCGTAAGATTCCAGCCGGCGATCGGTTCTTTGCGGTCCTCTGCGCCATTGCGGATCTCTACGCCGCCTGCCGTCGCCATCGTAAGGATGGAGCCGTCAAGACCTTTCAAAAGAGATTCATAAGATACTTCCAATCCCACAATTCCCTGATTATCTCCTCCGGTAAATCCCAGCACTTTGGAGGCAAGGGTCCCGTATTCATAATACCGTTTATAGTCCTCATCTACCGTTACACCTGCCAGCTTATAAGCACGGATGCGGTCTGAAATTTCTTTTTCTACATTCGATTTTATTTTCTCACGGGAGGAAATTTTTTCCACTTTTTTCCGTATCTCTGCTTCCTCGATGCCAAGTTCCTTACTCAAAACCGAGATTACTTTTTCCGGTTCTTTTACCTGACTGTGAATGACAGAGATGGTAGACACAGACACATTGCCAGCCAGAACGTTGCCATTGCGGTCTAGGATCTTCCCCCGCTCCGCCTTTATGGTTCGTTCTCTCTCATGAAGTTCTTTTGCCTTCACGCCATAATAATCTGCCTTTGTAAGCATAAGATACCCCAGTCGTACGATCAGGATCGACGCCACGAGGGTACATACAAAAAATACCAAAAACAAACTCTGTCTTTGGTACGTTTTGTGCCCGACAAGCATCCTGCCTCCATTCCAAAGCCTCTGCTTTTGAAATAAGTATCTTTACTAATGTATTCTCCGGCGATAAAAATATTCCGCTTACTGTTCACCGCCCTCCGGTACTGCCGTTGGTTCTTCTGTCGCTGTCGGTTCCGGTTCATCGTCCGGTTTCTGCGTCGCCGCCGGCTCCGCTGTCGGTTCCGCCGTCGAATCTGCTTTTGCCACATCGTCAGTATTTTCCGCATAAATTCCTAAAAACGGAAGAATTTTCTTCATGATTTTAGAAGCAAATTCAGTAGCATACGTACTGTGTGCCTGATCTTCCACATGCGGTTCATCAATGATAACATAAATAACGGCTTCCGGATTTTCTGCCGGCACACACCCCAGGAAAGATACAAGGTATTTGCGTGCGGTCACCGGGCGCTTCTGCGCCGTTCCTGTCTTTCCACCGATGGAATATCCTTTTACACCCGCCGGTGCAGCAGTTCCTTCTTCTACCGTTGCCTTCATATACTGACGGATCAGACTGCTTGTCTTATCCGAAACGGTCTTTTTCACTACGATTGGCTCATTTTTCTTTACAATGGCACCATTTTCATTTTGAATCTCTTTGACAATGTGCGGCTCGTAATAATCTCCCCCATTGACAAGAGAACTAAAGCCGGCTGCCATCTGAACCATCGTTACAGTCTGGGTCTGTCCAAAACTGCTTGTCGCAAGTTCTACCGGATTCAGCTCTTCTTCGCTGTGAATCAGTCCCGCTGTCTCACCCGGCAGATCGATTCCGGTTTTTTGTCCAAATCCAAAGATTTTATTGTACTTACTAAAATTGGTACGCCCTAACTTTTGTCCAATTACCATCAAGGCACTGTTGCAGGATTCCATCAAACTTTTTTCAAGGGAAATGCTTCCATGTCCCGATCGGTTTGAGCATCGGATTCTCACACCTGATACGGTAAGTCCACCGTCACAGTTAAAGTAATCTGAATCCTTCACAACACCTTCATCCAAAGCTGCCGCCACTGTAAATGGTTTGTACGTCGATCCCGGTTCGTAAGCTGATGAAACACAGAAATTTGACCACATTGACATCAATGCATCGCTTGTCGCCTTCTCATCCATCGCGTCAATTTGCTCCTGTGTATACATCGACGTCAGATTTCTCGGATTATTGAGATCATATGTGTTTTTTGACGCCATCGCAAGGATCTCTCCGTTGTTCGGATTCATTACAAGAACAGAGATATTTTCCGCTCCGGTTTCTTCGTTGTATTTTTGGATCTGTTTTTCGACAAGCCGCTGCACATTAGCATCAATTGTCAGAATCACATTATTTCCGTTGGTCGCTTTTTTTACCGTCCGCTGAAATTCCATATTGGCATCAAAATATCCATATTCACGGCCGGTTTTTCCATTCAGATCATCGTTGTAACTGCCTTCTACGCCATACGTTCCCTGATTTTCGGAAGACGTAAATCCGACGATATTACAGGCAATCTGGTTGAGCGGATAATTTCTCGTATACGTCTCTTCAAACCAAACGCCCTGAATCTTTTCATTGTCTTTCATCAATTTTTTAAATCCATCCACCTGCTCTACGGATAACTGTTCCAGTCCTTCTACATGCTGGTACATGGAATTTGGGTTTTCACTGATGATATTCTCGATCACACTGGTATCAAACGCAAAATAAGCGGCAATCTGAGTCAACGTTTCTTTTTTGATGTCCTCTTTTGTCGCTAACGATCTTGGTTCTATGATCAGATTAAATTTACGTATACTCTGCGCAAGCACAGTATCATTTCGGTCTTTGATCGCACCACGGCGGTAATCCAATACCGCATTGGTGTATGACTGCTGTGCCAGCACTTTTTTCTTATAATCGTCTCCCTTATCCCAGTTATATCGGCAAATGTTATACAATAATCCGCAAAACAGAAGAAAACATACTCCCAATACCCACAGAAGGCCAAATTTCATTCCACGGGTAAAACGTTTTGGTTTCTTTCTTCGCATTCTGCGGTGTCTCATACGGGTATTCATCTGTCTTCCCTTCTTCCAAGCCTATCTTTTATTTTTGATGCAGGCGCACCTGTGTACTTTTCTTGCTCTCATATGTATAAATCTGGCTCTGTGATGCCGTTTTCATACCGAGTTCTTTCGTTGCCTTTTTATATACAGCAGATAAATCAAGACTCTCCTGCAACGCCTGAGAAGCATTGGAATTGGTTTTCTCCATCTCCATCACTTCACTTTCCAGACTAACAACGCTCTTGCTAAGCATTGTCTTCTTGGACTGCATCTGAATATACGAAAAGCAAATGCCAAATGCGACCGCAAACGTAAGTGCGATCAATAAAACAGATACTTTGTCCACACGCTGTTTCGGCTGTGGTCTCGCTGCCGGTTTTCGTTCCGGACGTCGCTGTTCTTCCTGCTCCGGTCTGCGTTTCGGAGCCGCATACAATTTTTCTGCTTCGGTGCCATAAATATATCTTGTCTTCGCTGCCATCATAATCCTCCTGTTATTTTTTATTCTCCTCGCTCAAATATACGTAATTTAGCACTTTTTGAACGTGAATTTATTTCTAATTCTTCCTCACCCGGAAGAATTGGTTTTCTGGTTATCACTTTTCCTTTTGGTTTCTTTCCACATACGCAAACCGGAAA
>OHMH01000177.1_pt1 | contig 39616 bp, 29 predicted proteins | sample 1569311 | NCBI WGS metagenome assembly OHMH01 (sample SAMEA3879503, study PRJEB24766) | human gut metagenome | biome: human-associated habitat; feature: feces | place: USA | collected 1985/1987
TTTGTTGCTCAGGTACTTATAAAAAATGCTAACTCATAGTGCTGCGGAAATTAGGTAAAAATAGTCATCCTTTTAATTGATGGTGTAAAGATACGAAAAATAATCCATATAACGGCATAAATCAGAGATTATTTTCGTGAAATATAATCTTTTAAACAGGCCTTACTTTTTAAAGTGGGCTCATTTATAATAGTGTTGCGGAATTAAGGTAATATACGAATATGGCACTGAATCAAACCAATAAGCTCGTTTGGATAGTGGAAACAATCTATCGGGCACGCAAGATTTCTTTTGAGGAATTGAACCGCCGTTGGATGAATAATGTTGATCTGAGTGGCGGTGAGGAGATGTTGAAGCGCACCTTCCACAAGTGGAAATGGAATATCTTCGACACATTCGGTCTGTCTATCGACTGTGAGAAAGTGGCTCCTTATAGGTATTACATTGCCAATGTAGATGATATAAAGAGTGGAAGTATTGAAAATTGGTTACTCAGTACACTATCGGTGAGTAATTATCTCCTTGAAAGCAAATCAATCAAGAACAGGATTATCCTTGAAGACGTGCCCAGTGGCAGGGTATATTTGGAGCAAATCATCGATGCTATGAAGAAGAACAAATTCATTCATATCAACTATTTCAACTACAAGAAAGGTGACACACATGACCATTATGTGATGCCATTATGCGTAAAGCTATTCCGTCAACGCTGGTATTTGGTGGGGCGTAATTGGCCTGCAGGCTACGACCTCGTCTTCTGTCTCGACCGCATCCAAAACTTCCGTCTGTCGAGCCATACTTTTGAATATCCCGAAGACTTCGACCCACAGGAATATTTCAATGGTTGCATTGGTGTAATCACAGGCGACGGCTGTGGTATCGAGAAGGTGAAACTCAAAGCCAGTACCGCTCAGGCAAACTATCTTCGTGACCTTCCTCTGCATGAGTCGCAACAAGAGACTGGGCAAACAGATGAATACAGCATTTTTGAACTGCATGTCCGCCCGACATTCGACTTCCAACAGAAACTGCTATGCTATGGTGAAAACCTTGAAGTGCTCGAACCTCTTTGGCTTCGTAAAGAGATAACAGGAAAAGTAAAGAGGATGTGGAACATGTACAAGGAGGATAAGTAATGTAGGACTTTGGGGACAAGAATTTCTGTACTGTTGCCACAACCATTGCTGATAGACAAGGAGAAATACTCAACTATTTCATCAATCGTGCCACTAATGCCTCTGCTGAGTCTCTTAACGCTAAGATTAAACTCTTCAGAGCACAGTTGCATGGGGGTGTTGATGTTATGTTCTTCCTGTTTAGGCTAACAAATATCTATGCTTGACACAGGTTTTTGCATGTGCTCCTGAAAGGGCACAGGGGGAATTTTCCGTGGATTACCCCCGTGCCGTTTTGTCTTGCTGACAAGTTTCGAGAGTATATCCCTGCCAGTAAGCTTCAGGGGGCATACCTTTGGGATGAAATGGTGGAACAACAGAAGAAGTCACTAATTCGTGAAATTATATCATAACGCAAAAAGTCTATAGTATGGCACTTTGGAAAAATACAGTAAAGAACAATGGCAACGCCGCTTGTAAGAAAAAGAGACAACACCTTGAAAAAGGTATGTTTGTGGAAACCAGCACTGAAACTACGACGCCGCCTATCAGTTTGACACGTGAACAACCCTTCTGTCAGTAGAGGCAGAATACTAATAATAATACTACCTTTGCTTTGTTGATAACCCTGTGGAAAAGCAGGGAAATAACCTTCTCATAACCCTGTGGATTTCCACCGACCCACGGCCGAAACCTACCCATAGTGGATATTCACAGGGTTATCCAAGCCGATTTAGACAACTTTTCAACGGATTTAGGCGCTCAAAAGATATAAACTTATTATCTTTGCAACAGATTGTGGAAATGTGGAAAAATGGGTTTACTAACTGACTATCAGAAAATACAAAAAATGATAAAGCAGGGAAAAGGCTAGGAAAGTGTGGATAATGGAAAACGGGCAATAAGCCCCAAAAGTTATCCACGTTATCCACGGCCTATCATAACTCATCATATTTTCTTTTAAAGAGAAAAAAAGAAATAATAATATAAATAAGTTGAGAATATGAACGTGAAAGAAGAATGGAAGTCGAAAGGTTTCATTGATGAGCCCGTTGATGAGTCTCTGGATCTGAAGCAGGAGATACGCCGTCTCTGCCGCGAGAAGGACGCTATCATCCTGGCCCACTACTACACGATGCCGGAGATACAGGACATAGCCGACTTTGTCGGCGATTCGCTGGCCCTGGCGCGTGAGGCGGCCAAGACGGAGGCCAAGGTGATGGTTATGTGTGGCGTCCACTTCATGGCCGAGACCTGCAAGTTGCTTTCGCCAGAGAAGACGGTCCTCTCGCCCGACCTTACGGCGGGCTGCTCGCTGGCCGACAGTTGCAAGGCTGAGGACCTGCGGAAGTTTAAGGAAGAGCACCCGGGCTACGAGGTGGTCTCCTACGTCAATACGACGGCGGCGGTGAAGGCGCTGACCGACGTGGTGGTGACCTCGGGTAACGCCAAGAAGGTGATCGACTCCATCCCCAAGGACACGAAGCTCATCTTCGGACCAGACTACAACCTCGGAAGCTATATCAACTCCGTGACGGGCAGAAATATGTTGCTGTGGAATGGTGGCTGTCACGTCCATGAGCGCTTTAGTGTGGCGGAGATCGTCAAACTCAAGGAGCAGCATCCCGAGGCCGTCGTCATGGCCCATCTGGAGTGTAAGGCGCCTGTGCTGGCCGCTGCCGACGTGAAGGGATCGACGGCCACGATGATCCACTATGCACAGGATCATCCTGAGGTCAAAGAGTTTATCGTTGCTACAGAGGCTGGTATCCTCCATGAGATGCAGCGCACCTGTCCCAACCAGACTTTCCTCCCTGTGCCTCCCGAGGTGACGGAGGGTGGCAGGGGCTGCGCCTGCACGGAGTGTGAGTATATGAAGAAGAACACGCTCGAGAAGGTGTATAACGCGCTGAAGTATGGCTGGCCGGCCGTGGAGGTGGATCCTGCCATTGCACGCGACGCCGTGAAGCCCATCGAGCGCATGCTCTCCCTCAGTTGATCCGCATGAAGGGTAGGGTGGCTTATCAGTTCTAAAAATACAGCAGGATGATGGAAAGGTCCGTCTCCTGCTGTATTTTACTTTTTATTTGAGTGAGAACAAACGGATTTTTTCTAAAAACTAACAAACAAGTCTTATATACAATAATCAAACTTATCTTATGAGGAGAATCGTATGTTCAGTATTTGCATTGTGCTGCTGCTCGCTGGTGCTTGCGCAGGAGAAGACGCGCAGTCTGTCGGTAGAACTGCTTGGTGCTCAAAATATGGTGGGCGTCAACTATGATAGCCGTTTCAAGGGCAACTCGGGCTGGGGCTACCGAGTGGGCATAGGCTATGGTTATGGAGACAATTCCAGTTGGATCGATCAGAAAATCAGTGGTGTGGGTGTGCCGTTGGAGTTGAATTACCTGCTTGGAGAGAAGAAGAGTAAACTGGAGGTAGGCTTTGGCGCCAGTCTGGGTATGTATCATATCAAGGAAACGTCATGGTTCTATTCTCAGCCCGTGCCGCCCGAGACGGAAGAAATTGCAGAGCGCTACGAATCGAAGGAGAACCGTTTCGGCTATTTCTTGTTTGGCAACATCGGCTATCGCTACCAGCGTACCAACGGTTTTATGTTTCGCGTAGGCTTATCGCCGTCGTTCAACTTCGGCGATAAGCATGGCATCAGTAAGTCCGCCTTCTACCCGTACATCGGACTTGGCTGGTCGTTCTGACGCTATCAAGGCGGACAGTTTTTTCTCTATATATATAAAGCTCAGTTTTTTATATATAGAAAAAAAGGAAGGTAGGTTTTTCTATATATAGGAAAACCTACTGATCTAATGTATAGGAAAGACGCTACTGAGCGTTCTCTTCCTCTTTCTTGGTGAGCACGTGGTCCACACCTTCCATACGGTCTATTAGATAGACGGGGCGGCGCTTGGTCTCGATAAAGACTTTGCCGAGGTATTCGCCGATAATGCCCAGGGAGATGAGCTGCACGCCTCCGAGGAAGAGGATGAGGATGACGATGGTGGGGAAGCCTTGGACAGCTTCGCCGACCACGAGTGTCTTGATGAAGACATAGACCATGTAGAGGATGGCCAGCAGGGCACTGAGCAGGCCGATGAGGGTGGAAAGGCGGAGCGGGGCGGTGGTGTAGGAGGTCAGACCGTCGATGGCCAAGTCGGCCAGGCGGCGGAAGTTGAAGGACGATTGGCCTGCCGTGCGCTTCTGCTCGTGGTAACTGATTTCCTGTTTCTTGAAGCCAATCCACACGTACATGCCCTTGGTGTAGCGTTGCGACTCGCGAAGTTGCCGTAGGGCGAGGATGCAGCGACGGTCGAGGAGGCGGAAGTCGCCTACGTTTTCGAGCACGTCGAAGCGGGTGGAACGGTTGAGGAGGCTGTAGTATAGGCGGCTCAGACGGCGGCGCAGCCAACTCTCGCGGGCGATGTCTCGCCGCGCATAGACGTCCTGTGCTCCCTCCTCCCAAAGGTGCAGCATGTCGGGTATGAGGGCAGGCGGATGCTGGAGGTCGGCGTCGAGGATGATGACGCAGTCGCCCGAGGCGTGGTCGAAGCCCGCCAGCATGGCATTCTCCTTGCCAAAATTGCGCGAGAGGCTGATGAAGGCCACCCGTGGGTCCTTGCGACGCAACTGCCGCATAACGCTGAGCGACTGGTCTCGGCTGCCGTCGTCGATGAGCAACACCTCCCATTGGTATTGCACCTGGCTGTCCATGACCTCGCACAGGGCTGCATGGAGGGCGGGGAGCGACGACTCCTCGTTGTAGCAGGGAATGAGCAGGGTGACTTTCTTCATTTTTTCTTATTTCGTATGTCTTTGGAGACGGATAGTCGATGGTTGAGTTGGGGTTGGAAACCCAACAGAAACTCTATGGCCGAACTGTTTTTGAAACCTACAGAGATTTTATAGCAGGGGGCGAGGGAAATCAGTTGATGACGGCAATCTTGCAGACCACACCCTTGCTGCCATCTTCCGTGGCTGCCTCGACCATATAGACGCCACTTGCCACCCGTTTACCGTCGAGGTCGTTGCCGTCCCATGTAAAGGTGCCACCTTGGCTTCTACCCTCGGCCACGAGTGTGCCTGCGGTAGTGACGATTTTCACGTCGGCGTTGTAGCTCAGTCCTGTGACGGTGATGGTGCCACGGTAGTCTGGGCGAACGGGATTGGGATAGGCGTATGTTGTTTCCTTGTCCATCGTCTGCGAGGGCTCCGAGGCGTCGCTCAAATAGGAGCAGAGCCCCTTGTCTGTGCCGATGAAGACCTCTCCCGTCTTGGGGTCGATGGCCAGCGACTCGATGTTGTCGCTCACGAGACCACTGTTGGAGGAAAGGAAATGGTGAACCTGCGTGTTGAGGTCGGCGCTGATGAGATAGACGCCGTTGCCGCCCGTGCCAAACCACTTGCGGTTGCCACCATCGACGGCCATGCAGGTGATGTCGATGTTGGTGAGCAGGTAGTCGGCGAGGTTGCTGCCGTCGTTGCGTGGCACCTTGTACTGCTGGAAGACCACGCTTCCGGGATCGGTTGCCAGATCGGAGGGCTGCAGATAGACAGGGCCACCGTTGAGTCCCGCCCAGATATTTCTGTCGCGGTCCTCTGCCATGCAGCGCACGCCACCGCCGCCATTGACCTCGGCATTGTCCTCGTTGACGAAGCGTGTGTAGCGGTTGATACCCTTTGTGGAGGGCTGATAGACCACCAGGGCTGGCGTCTTGTAGTGGTTGTTGGCCAACCAGAGATTGCCCGAACTGTCGAAGGTCAGGCAGCCGCCGTTGTTGAGCGATGTGTTATCGCTGCCCATGAACGACTTGTTGTGGTGGCTCAGCCATTGTCCATCCTTAGTGAGCTGGCTCAGGGAGGAACCATCGCTGATGCCATTGAAGACCCACAGGTCGCCCGTGGTGTCAAACTTCAGTCCGCTGACGATGACATAGTCCTTGTTGCCAGCCGCCACGCCATGGGCCACCTGCAGGCAGCCGCCACTATTATCGTAGTTATACTCGCGGACGAAGGTGCCGTTGCTAAACTCGTAGAGGCCCGTCCTGCCTCCCGCCAGGACGCGGGCAGAATTGGTGGGATCGACGTCTATACACATCAAGTCAAGATACTGGTGGCCCGTCTTCGCCGCCACGTCGTCCTCATAGATTTTCCACTCTCCGCCGTCGAGCACCTGGATGGTGGCGGGACGGCGCAGCTCGGTCAGTCCGTAGCCGCCACCGACGGTATAGAGTTTGCCGCCGCTATAGCGCATAAAACCGAAGTAATTGTATTGGGGGCCGCCTGGAGAAAGCGTCTTCGCTGTAGCCATCAGATCGGGGTCAGGACTCACGCTGCGCGCCACATAGTCGCCCGTGCGCCGCCAGTTGCCCTTGTCGAGCAGGTTGTCCGTCATGAGGGCCCGATACTGTCCCTTCTGCTTCGACTCGGCGTAGATGTAGCCGCCCTCGATGTGGCAGTAGTCCACGGCAAAGCCGAGGTTGTAGGTGTTGGCTATCTCCGCCTGCGCCACGTTGAGGCAGACGATGCCGAAGCCTGTGGCGATGTAGCAGAGCTTTCCGTAGTTGTAGATGCTATGGATGGTTTTGTCGGCGGTCATGGAGTGGTTGTAGTAGTCGCTGATGCTCACTACGTTGTCCTTGCCATCGACCAAGTCGATATAGCCCGACTCATAGATGACGACGAGGCGCGCGGCCCCCTTGTTCCACCCGATGAGCGTCACACCCGTATCGGTCAGTCCGTTGGTCTTGTCGAAGGTGTGGATGCTCTGGTCCTTCTCGTTGTAGGCATAGAGGTCGTTGGAGGCGAGGACGTAGAGCCGGTCGCCTCCTTTCTCCACCCATGTAGGGTTGTGGTAGGACATATACGCCTTCCACGTTCCGATTTCCTGTGCCTGCAGGCCCGTGGCCGAACTCAGGAGTCCGGACAAGAGCAGGGCTGATACGAAATGTTTCATCATCTATGAGATATAATAGGTATAAATGGGGACGGACAAGCCTTGACGGGCAAGGATAGCTGTTCCGTCTTGTGCTTACGCCTTCTCTCCGTGGAGAAATGCCACCAGTTTTCTGACGGCTCTTCCTCGGTGAGAAATTTGGTTTTTGACGGTCTCGCCCAGTTCGGCAAACGACTGGTCGTAACCTTCGGGGATGAAGATGGGGTCGTAGCCGAAGCCTTCCGTGCCATGCTTCTCCAGGGCGATTTTTCCCTCCACCTCGCCGCAGAAGCAGTCCGTGCAGGGTGAGGCCGACGGCGCGTCCTGTCTCCTTATTAACGTGATGATGGTGCGGAATCGTGCCTTGCGGTTGTTATTATTTCCTAATTTGGCCAGCAGTTTGCGCATATTGGCCTCGCTGTCGTGGTCTGTGCCCTCGGCGTAGCGCGCGCTATGGACTCCAGGCTCGCCACCCAAGGCATCGACCTCCAGTCCCGTGTCGTCGGCAAAGCAGTCGTAGCCATAGTGGTCGAAGACATACTGTGCCTTGGCGAGGCTGTTCTCCTCCAGCGTAGCCCCGTCTTCGGGAATATCCTCGTGGCAACCGATGTCGGCCAGGGAGAGGAGCTCGTAGCCCTCTCCCAAAATCTCGCGCAGTTCGCGCAGCTTGTGCGCGTTGTTGGTTGCAAAAACCAGTTTTATCTTGTCGTTGTTCATGTTCTATTCGTCGTTTATTTTCTTCTAGTCCATCATCTTCTTGTTGATCATGCTTTTTCCTCTGCGGCAGGTATTTCCCCCTTCATAGTGGGTTTCTGTTCCTTTGCGTCAGGGGCCTCCGTATGGTTCTTTTGGGCTGCTTTCTCGGTTTCCTCGCCCAGTGCCATTTCCTTGCGCATCTTCTCCGAGATATTACCCTTGATCTCGTCGAAGCCATTGCCAAAGACGCCAATGACGGCCGACTGCGATACGAAGGCGTGGGGGTCCACATACTTGATGAGGCGGAAGATATACTGGCTCTCGCGCTTGCGGGCCAGGACGAAGAGCACCTTGGTCGGCGTGTTGGTGAACCAGCCGTAGCCGTCGAGTATCGTCACGCCGTGGTGGGTCGTGCTGCCAATGGCGCTGGCTATCTTCTCATAGTTTTTGGAGAAGATCAAAAATTGCACGCTCTGTCGTCGCGAGTTGAATACGTAGTCGAGCATGACGTTCTCCGTCAGCAGCGTGAAGAGGCCGAAGACCACCGTGTGGAGACGCTCCTGCATCGTTGCGCCAAAGGCTGAGAAGAAGAGACAGGAACCGATGATGCAGAAGTTGACGCAGATGAGGACGTTGCCCAGCGAGATGTCCTTGTACTTGTTGATGCAGGCCGCGATGATATCCGTGCCACCGGTCGATCCATTGCTCAGGAAGACGATGGCAAGGCCCGATCCGGTGAACATCGTGCCAATAATCAAGGCCATGAACGTGTTGCCTGCTCCGAGGATTTGGATCATCTGGCCGTCGGCCCCCGTCATCCAACTCTGTGCCAGCGTGAGCATGGTGGAGAGCAGGACGATGGCGTAGATGGTCTTGAGCAGGAAGCGCAGGCCCAGGATCTTCAGCGCCGCGATGAGCATGACGACGTTGAGCGTCAGGTAGGTTTGGTAGATGGGAATGCCCGTGACGTAGAATATGATGGCGGAGAGACCCGTCAGCGCACCTGTCACAATCTTGTAAGGCAAGAGAAAGCAGGTCCATCCTATGGTGTAGAACATCAGGCCCAGGGCGATGCAGAGGTAGTCCAGCATCTGGTTTTTCATGTGCTCCCTACTGTTGAGAAAGTTTTTTACCGTTTTTGACATAATTGCTATTGAGATATACTGTTACTATTGATACTATAGAGATATACTATTGCTGAGACAAAATCTATTGAGATAATCTTGTGTCTGTGAAGAGGGGTCGGAAGATGTTTTCAGCTCCCGACCCCTGTTATGCTAATCGTCTTTGATCGGTCTATTTTACCACGATATTGATGATGCGTCCCGGTACGACGATGGTCTTGACGACCTGCTTGCCCTCCAGGTACTTCTGGCTTCGCTCGTCGCTCATGGCCGCCTCGATGATGGCCTCCTTGCTGGCCGTGGCGGGCAGGTTGATCTGGAAGCGCGCCTTGCCGTTGAAGGAGACGGGCATCTGCACTTCGTCCTCGACGAGGTAGTCTTCGTTCCAGGTCGGCCACTCGGTGTCGCAGACGCTTCCCTTGCCGCCCGTCTGCTCCCAGAGCTCCTCGGCAATGTGGGGAGCGAAGGGTGCGAGGACCGTCACCAGGGTACGGAGAATGCGGAGGTTGCGACACTTCTGCTGCGTCAGCTCGTTGGTGCAAACCATGAATGCGCTTACGCTCGTGTTGTAGGAGAAAACCTCGATGTCCGTACTCACCTTCTTGATGAGCTTGTGGAGGCTCTTGAGTTCTTCTTTCGTCGGATCTTCGTCGACGAGGTCCTGCTGGAAGAGTTTCCAGAACTTCTTCAGAAAGCGGTGGCAACCGTCAATGCCGTTGGTGTCCCAAGGCTTGCTGGCCTCCACCGGACCGAGGAACATCTCGTAGAGGCGGAGCGTGTCGGCGCCATACTGGCTTACGATGTCGTCGGGGTTGACCACGTTGAACATCGACTTCGACATCTTCTCAATGGCCCAGCCACAGACATACTTGCCGTCTTCGAGGACAAACTCGGCGTTCTTCAATTCGGGACGCCAGGCGCGGAAGGCGTCGAGGTCGAGGATGTCGGCGTGGACGATGTTCACGTCGACGTGGATCGGTGTGGTGTCGTACTGGTCCTTCAGTCCCTTGGAGACGAAGACGGGGTGTTCGGCAGCGTCGGCTGCATTGATACGATAGACGAAGTTGCTGCGGCCCTGGATCATGCCCTGGTTGACCAGTCGCTGGAAGGGTTCCTCCTTGCAGCTTACGCCGAGGTCGAAGAGGAACTTGTTCCAGAAGCGTGAGTAGATGAGGTGGCCCGTGGCGTGCTCCGTTCCGCCGACGTAGAGGTCCACGTTCTGCCAATACTCGTCGGCCTTCTTGCTCACGAGTGCCTGGTCGTTGTGCGGATCCATATAGCGGAGGTAGTAGGCGCTGGATCCAGCGAAGCCCGGCATGGTGCAGAGCTCGATGGGGAAGACGGTCTTATGGTCGATGAGTCGCTTTTCGACCACGCAGCGCTTCTCCGTGTCCCAGGCCCATTTCTCGGCGCGTCCCAATGGAGGCTCGCCACTCTCGGTGGGCTTGTAGGCGTTGATCTCGGGCAGCTGCAGCGGCAGGCAGTCTTCGGGAATCATATAGGGCATGTCGTCCTTGTAATAGACGGGGAAGGGCTCGCCCCAGTAGCGCTGGCGAGAGAAAATGGCGTCGCGCAGGCGGTAGTTGACCTTGACCTGGCCGATGCCCTGTTCGGCGATAAACGCCTTGGTCTTGGCGATGGCCTCCTGGACGGTCAGTCCGTTGAGCGTGAGCGTGGAGTTCACACCCTCGCGCGGCGAGTTCATGACCGTGCCCTCCTTGGCGTCGAAACTCTCCTGGCTGACGTCGGCTCCCTCGATGAGCGGGACGATGGGCAGCTGGAAGTGGCGAGCGAAGGCGTAGTCGCGTGAGTCGTGGGCCGGGACGGCCATGATGGCTCCCGTGCCGTAGCCCGCGAGCACATACTCGGAGATCCAGATGGGGATGCGCTCGCCCGTGAACGGGTTGACGCCATAGGATCCGGAGAAGACACCCGTCACTTTGTGGTCGGCCATGCGGTCGCGCTCCGTGCGCTTGGCGACATAGGCGAGATAGGCCTCCACCTCCTCGCGCTGCTCGCTGGTAGTCAGCTGGGCTACCAGTTCCGACTCGGGAGCCAGCACCATGAAGGTGACGCCGAAGATCGTGTCGGCACGTGTGGTGAAGATGGTGAAGTGGCCGCGGCGTTCCTCCGTGCCCTCGGGTGTGATGCTCTCGAAGCGCATCTCCGCTCCCTCGCTGCGTCCCACCCAGTTGCGCTGGGTCTCCTTGATGGAGTCGCTCCAGTTCACGAGGTCCAGTCCGTCGAGCATCCGCTGTGCATAGGCCGAGACGCGCAGGCACCACTGGCGCATCTTGCGCTGGACGACGGGGTAGCCGCCGCGCACGCTCACGCCATCCACCACCTCGTCGTTGGCCAGCACCGTGCCCAGGTCCTGGCACCAGTTGACCATCGTCTCGCCGAGGTAGGCGATGCGGTAGTTCATGAGCGTCTGCTGCTGCTCCTTCTCATTCATGCTCCGCCAGTCGCGGGCCGAAAAGACGAGCGGCTCCGTCTGGGCCACGTCCATGTCGAGCGTGCCCTCCTCCTCGAAGTGGCGCACCAGCTCGTGGATGGGGCGCGCCTGCTTCGTGCGGTTGTCGTAGTACGACTCAAACATTCGCTCAAAGGCCCATTGGGTCCAATGGTAGTAGCCGGCGTCGCAGGTGCGCACCTCGCGGCTCCAGTCGAAGCAGAATCCTATCTTGTCCAGCTGCTCGCGGTAGCGCTTGATGTTCTGCTCCGTTGTCACCGCCGGGTGCTGTCCGGTCTGGATAGCATACTGCTCGGCGGGCAGTCCGTAGGCATCGTAGCCCATGGGGTTGAGGACGTTGAAGCCCTGCTGGCGCTTGTAGCGCGCGTAGATGTCGCTGGCGATGTAGCCCAGCGGGTGGCCGACGTGCAAACCTGCTCCCGAGGGATAGGGGAACATGTTGAGGACGTAGAACTTCTTACGTGTTGGGTCCTCCGTCACCTGGTAGGTCTGATGGTCCCGCCAGTGCTGCTGCCATTTCTGTTCGATCTCTCTGAAATCGTATTCCATTGCTATGTTTTTGTGTTATCGCTTGTACTGTTTGCCGCCCGAGGGGGTGTTTGGGGCAATTTGCGTGCAAATTTACAAAAAACTTTCCTCATTGAAGCGTTTTTTCCGTGATATTCCCCTGTCGTTCCCTAAATTTGGAATGAATTGTTCCGAAAACCTTGTTAAGGCCCTGTCGGCTCACCCGATAATCCAAAATCACCCCAAAATAGACTCATGAGACAAATCGGAAACAACTCATCGATAACGCCTCAAATTATACTCAAAAAATGAAGTTATATTCATCGGCCTATGAATTAACTTCATTTTTCGAAGGTCTTAGAGATAGGTGTGATTCTACCAAATGACGTCATAGAGACTATCGCATTGACAACTCATGAGACACATAGAACAAGGAGCGACCCACGGTAGCTGAGGGCCCGTCTCAATGGTAGCTTATCCTTCGTCTCGGTCATAGCTTACCCTTCGTCTTGGTCGTAGCTTATCCTTTGTTTCGGTCGTAGGTGAGATTCGGCTGCAGATCTCTTGTGGAACGACCTCATTCAGGCGGCGGATTGTTACAATTCGATGACGTTTGTCTAAAAATATGTTTGGCTACTAATAAATAATTATAAATCGTTTGTTGCTCTTTGGTATTGTCGCTAACTTTGCATTCCTCAAAAAACGCCCCCTCCCTTCGCCTTAGGCTAAGGGAAAGAAGAGAGAAAGTGGAGTGGGGCGGTAAGTATAAGATTATCAATGATGAAAGATCAACAACACATCATGGGGCTTCGTGCCGAGGAGGTGGTGGCCAGTCGTCAGAAATACGGGGAAAATGTCCTTACTCCGCCGAAAAAAGCGTCCGTCTGGTCGCTTTTCCTGGAGAAGTTCAAGGACCCGCTGATCATTATCCTGCTCTTCGCGGGTGTCCTCTCCATCGGCATAGCTTGCTACGAGTATTATGGTCTGCACCACGGCGCGACGGTCTTCTTCGAGCCGGTGGGCATCTTTGTAGCTATATTCCTGGCTACGGCCGTGTCCTTCTACTTCGAGCGCGAGGCCGACAAGCAGTTTTCCATTCTTAACCAGGTCCACGACGATGAGCCCGTGGAGGTGATTCGCGACGGCAACGTCACCTCTATCCCCAAGCGCGAGGTAGTGGTGGGCGATATTGTGGTGCTGCCGACGGGAGCGGAGATTCCCGCAGACGGCGAACTCTTGGAGGCGGTGAGCCTCTCGGTCGATGAGTCGTCGCTCACGGGAGAGCCCGTCTGCCGCAAGAGCATTCACCCCGAAGACTTCGACCCCAATGCCACCTTTGCCACCAACCGCGTCTTGCGCGGCACGAAGGTGATGGAGGGCCACGGCAGGATGCGCGTCACGGCCGTGGGCGACGCCACGGAGAACGGCAAGGTCTTCGAGGCCGCACAGATAGACAATAGTGTCCGCACGCCGCTCAACGAGCAGCTGGACCGCCTCGGACTGCTGGTGACCAACGTCAGTTATGTATTCGCAGCCCTCATCATCGTGGGACGGCTCATCGTCTTCTTCGACTGGGCGCCCGTGGTCTGGACGCTGGCTCTGCCCACGGCGCTGTTCTTCTACCTCGTCATCTGCCGTTTCAAGCGCTGGCGCTGGACGTTCAAGGCCGTGGCTTCCACCAGCTACTTCCTCCTTCTGCTGGCCATGATCTACTATTTCCATCTGTCGCTTGGCGGCGCGGAGCAATGGGACGACCTGGTGACTTATACGCTCAACACGCTGATGATAGCCGTGACGCTTATAGTCGTCTCCGTGCCCGAGGGACTGCCCATGGCCGTGGCGCTGAGCTTGGCCTACAGTATGCGGCGGATGCTCAAGACCAACAACCTCGTCAGAAAGATGCATGCTTGCGAGACGATGGGTGCTACGACCGTTATTTGTACTGACAAGACGGGCACGCTGACGCAGAACAAAATGCAGGTCTATGAGAGCCGTTTCTTCGGGATGCCTTCGGGATGCCTTCGGGATGATGCTGTGGCCGAGGGAATGGCCGTCAACTCCACGGCCTCGCTGGATTTCTCCGACCCGAAGTCGCCCCAGGTGCTGGGCAACCCTACTGAGGGTGCTCTCCTGCTGTGGCTCGACCAGCAGGGCGTGGACTACCGCCAGTTGCGCGAGGCTGTTTCCATCGACGAGGAACTGCCCTTCTCCACAGAGCGCAAATATATGGCTACTGTCGTCCGCTCGCCTCGGCTCGGAGGGCAGCGCGTGCTCTACGTCAAGGGTGCGCCCGAGATCGTGCTCTCGCTCTGTGCCCAGACGGCAGGGGACGTGGCGCGCGAGACCATCGATGGCTGGCTGGCTGGCTATCAAGGCCAGGCCATGCGTACGCTGGGCTTTGCCTCGTTGCCACTCAAGGACGGCGAGGAGGCCATTGCCGAGGGCAAGGTGGTGGCGAAAGGCCTTACCTTCCAAGGCATTGTGGCTATCAGCGACCCCGTGAGGGCCGATGTGCCGGCAGCAGTAGAGGAATGTATGAAGGCGGGCATCTTGATCAAAATCGTCACGGGCGACACGCCAGGAACGGCCAAGGAGATAGGGCGCCAGATAGGTCTCTGGACTCCGCAGGACGGAGACAGGGAAATCATCACCGGGCCGGAGTTTGCAGCCCTCTCGGACGAGGAACTTGCTCGCCGTGTGATGGACCTGAAGATCATTGCCCGGGCGCGCCCCATGGACAAAAAACGGCTCGTAGAGGCGCTGCAGAAACTCGACCAGGTGGTGGCCGTGACGGGCGACGGAACCAACGACGCACCTGCCCTCAAGGCGGCCCACGTCGGACTATCGATGGGCGACGGAACGGCCGTGGCCAAGGAGGCGAGCGATATCACGATCATCGACAACTCGTTCTCTTCCATCGGCAAGGCCGTGATGTGGGGACGCTCGCTCTACAAGAACATCCAGCGCTTCCTGCTCTTCCAGCTCACGGTCAATGTGGCGGCGTGCTTCATCGTTCTCAGCGGCGCCTTCATGGGCACGCAGAGCCCGCTCACGGTCACGCAGATGCTATGGGTGAACCTCATCATGGACACCTTTGCCGCCATGGCCCTGGCTTCGCTGCCGCCCTCGGAGCGCGTGATGCGGGACAAGCCGCGAGACCGCAAGGCCTTCATCCTCACCCGCGCGATGTATGAAAATATCCTGGGTGTGGGCGGCTGCTTCTTCGTCTTGCTCTTCGTGCTGCTCTATATCTTCGAGCACGCCGGCATCACGAGTCTCATGGACTTGCTCCACGTGCGCCTCGGAGCGTCCGACGGACTGACCCGCTACGAGGAGACGCTCTTCTTCACCATCTTCGTGATGACCCATTTCTTCTATCTCTTCTGTTCCAGGGCCTTTGAGACGGGACGCAGCGCCCTCCATTTCAAGGGCTGCAAGGGACTGCTGCTGATCGTGGCCATCATCTTCATGGGACAGATAGCCATGGTAGAACTGCCGGGAATACAGCATTTCTTCAACGTCTGCGACCTTAAAGTCACGGACTGGGCCATCATCATCCTGGGCTCTTCCCTCGTCCTGTGGGTGCGGGAGGGCTGGAGCTGGCTCAAGCGCTGCGTCGGCTAAGGGCACAGAATCTGTGTGCTGGGCGGGCGCGCCTCGAACTTTTTGCGCCCGCCAGGCACAAAAACGCGGGTATCATTTTGCCATTCGGCCTTATTTTTGTATTTTTGCATCCTTGAACTTTCGCGAAGGGGAAGAGCCACGCTGCTTGCTTGATCTTTCCCCCTCTGCGGCAACAATTCAACAAGGCAAAGGCTGACTATGGCAACAAACGACAAGGGACTTACCCCCATGATGCGGCAGTTTTTCTCGATGAAGGAGAAGCACCCCGAGGCGCTGCTGCTCTTCCGCTGCGGCGACTTCTATGAGACATACTGCGACGACGCGGTGGAGGCTGCGCGCATCCTGGGCATCACGCTCACGCGTCGCAACAACGGAGCGGCGAGTGGGGCGGAGATGGCGGGTTTTCCCCACCATGCCCTCGACACCTATCTGCCGAAACTCATCCGCGCTGGAAAGCGTGTGGCCATCTGTGACCAACTGGAGGATCCGAAGAAAAAGCGGGCCGCCATCAAGGGCAAGAAGGGCCTTTCGGAGATGGACAAGATGGTGAAGCGCGGCATTACCGAACTCGTGACGCCGGGCGTGGCCATGGGAGACAACGTGCTCAACTACAAGGAGAACAACTTTCTTGCCGCCATCCATTTCGGTAAGGGGGCTTGCGGTGTGAGCTTGCTTGATATTTCCACGGGAGAGTTTCTCACCGGAGAGGGCAACTACGACTATGTGGAGAAACTCCTGGGCAACTTCCAGCCGAAGGAGGTGCTCTACGACCGCACGCGCAAGCAGGACTTCGAACAGCAGTTTGGCACCAAATTCGTCACCTTTGAACTCGACGACTGGGTCTTCACCGACCAGACGGCGCGACAGAAGCTCCTCAAGCATTTCAAAACCAAGAACCTCAAGGGTTTTGGCGTGGACCACCTGCGCAACGGCATCGTTGCCGCAGGGGCCATCATGCAGTATCTGGAACTGACCCAGCACACACATATCTCTCATATCACCTCGCTGCGCCGCATCGAGGAGGACCGCTACGTACGTCTTGACCGCTTCACCATCCGGTCCCTGGAGCTCCTCCAGCCGATGCAGGAGGAGGGTACGAGTCTGCTCGACGTCATCGATCATACGGTCACGCCGATGGGCGGACGCATGATCCGACGGTGGACGGTCTTCCCGCTGCGCGATGTCAGGCAGATCAACGAGCGGCTCGATGGTGTGGAGTATTTCTACCGCGACACGGACTTCCGCGAGACGGTGGACGACGAGTTTCACCGCATCGGCGACCTGGAGCGCATTATCTCCAAGGCGGCGGTGGGCCGCATCTCGCCCCGAGAGGTCAACCAGTTGCGCCATGCGCTGGCTGCCACCGTGCCCGTGAAGGCGGCTTGCCTGGAGTCGGACAACGAGGCCATGCGGCGCGTGGGCGAGCGACTGAACCTCTGCGAGACGCTCCGAAAGAGAATAGAGCAGGAGATACAGCCCGACCCACCCCTGCAGATCAACAAGGGGGGCGTGATAGCGGCGGGCTTCAGTCCTGAGCTTGACGACCTGCGATCCATCCGCGACAATGGCAAGGAGTATCTGCTGCAGATACAGCAACGGGAGATGGAAAAGACGGGTATCAGTTCGCTGAAGATAGGCTTCAACAACGTCTTCGGCTACTACCTGGAGGTGCGCAACACGTTCAAGGACAGGGTGCCAGCGGAGTGGGTGCGCAAGCAGACCCTCGCCCAGGCGGAGCGCTACATCACCGAGGAACTGAAGGAGTATGAGGAGAAAATCCTTGGTGCCGACGAGAAGATCATCGCCCTCGAGACTTCGCTCTTCATGCAGTTGGTGGAGGACATGAGGGAGTATATCCCGCAGATTCAGATCAATGCCAATGTCATAGCCCATCTCGACTGCCTGCTCTCCTTTGCCAAGGTGGCGGAGGAGCAGGGCTACGTGCGCCCCGTGGTCGATGAGAGCGACGTGCTCGACATCAGCCAGGGTCGTCATGCTGTCATCGAGACGCAGCTTCCTGTCGGGGAGCGATATGTCCCCAACGATGTCTATCTGGACACGGAGCGCCAGCAGATTGTGATGATCACGGGTCCTAATATGTCGGGTAAGTCGGCCTTGCTGCGCCAGACGGCACTCATAGCAATCATGGCCCAGATGGGCTGTTTCGTGCCTGCCGAGCGCGCCCGCATAGGACTGGTGGACAAGGTCTTTACGAGGGTGGGCGCCAGCGACAGTCTCTCCACGGGCGAATCAACGTTTATGGTGGAGATGACCGAGGCTGCCAATATTCTCAACAACGTCACGCCACGCTCGCTCGTGCTCTTCGACGAACTGGGGCGCGGCACGTCCACCTACGACGGCATCTCCATAGCCTGGGCCATCGTGGAATATCTCCACGAGCACAAGCGTGCCCAGGCTCGCACGCTCTTTGCCACCCACTACCATGAGCTCAACGAGATGGAGAAACGCTTCGACCGCATCAAAAACTACAATGTGAGCGTCAAGGAGATGGATGGCAAGGTGATCTTCCTTCGCAAACTGGAGCGTGGAGGCAGCGAGCACTCCTTTGGTATCCATGTGGCCGAGATAGCAGGTATGCCGCCCTCCATCGTCCGCAGGGCTTCGACGATCCTGAAGCAGCTGGAGGCGGACAACGCTCAGGTGGGGTCGGCGGGAAAACCGAATGTGGAGAATGTGGCGACGACCGACGGAATGCAGATGTCGCTCTTCCAGCTCGACGACCCCGTGCTCTCGCAGATCCGCGACGAGATACTACATCTCGACATCGACCACCTCACGCCGATGGACGCACTCAACAAGCTCAACGATATCAAACGAATACTCAATGGGAAATAGCCCCTGGAGAGCGGCGCACAGCATAATAAAATATAATAATGAGTTGGAACGCATGGCTATACAAGCAAAATTGCGTAACTTTGCACCCCAATCGAGTGATTGACTCAATTTATAAGGTAATAAGAACTTCAACAAGGAAAACAGAATGGCATATCTTTTTTCATCAGAGTCTGTCTCTGAAGGACATCCCGATAAAGTAGCGGACCAGATTAGCGACGCTTTACTCGACCAGTTTTTGGCCTATGACGACAAGGCACATTGCGCCATCGAGACTTTCAACACAACGGGACAGGTGGTGATCATGGGCGAGGTGCGCTCCACGGAGTATGTCGATTTGCAGACCGTGGCCCGCAAGACCATCGACCGTATTGGCTACAATAAGGCTGAGTATCAGTTTGACTCGAAGTCTTGTGGTATTCTGACTGCCATTCACGAGCAGAGCGAGGATATCGATCGGGGCGTCAGCCGCGAGGACGAGGAGGCACAGGGTGCCGGCGACCAGGGAATGATGTTCGGCTACGCCTGCAATGAGACGGCCAACTATATGCCCGTCACGCTCGATCTCGCTCATCTTATCATGCGGACGCTGGCCGACATCCGCAAGGAGGGTAAGCAGATGACCTATCTCCGCCCCGACTCCAAGAGCCAGGTGACGGTGGAATATAGCGACGAGGGTGTGCCGCAGCGCATCGTCACCATCGTCGTATCGACCCAGCACGACCCCTTCATGGACGACGACGAGGCCATGCTGGCCCAGATTCAGAAGGATGTGGAGGAAATACTCATGCCGCGGGTGAAGGCGCAGATCGAGTCGGAGTCCGTCCTCGCACTCTTCAACGACGATATACAGTATTTGGTCAACCCCACGGGCAAGTTTGTCATTGGTGGTCCTCACGGCGACACGGGCCTGACGGGCCGCAAAATCATTGTCGATACCTACGGCGGACGTGGTGCCCATGGTGGCGGCGCCTTCTCGGGCAAGGATTCTTCCAAGGTGGACCGATCGGCCGCCTATATGGCGCGCTACATTGCCAAAAACATGGTGGCTGCGGGTGTGGCCGATGAGGTGCTCGTGCAATTGGCCTATGCCATCGGCAAGGCGGAGCCCGTGAGTGTCTATGTCAATACCTATGGACGCAAGCATGTGGCGATGAGCGACGGCGAGATAGCCGCAAAGATAAAGGGTCTTTTCGATCTGAAGCCTAAGGCCATAGAGCGCCAGCTCAAGCTGCGCCAGCCGATGTATCTTGAGACGGCAGCCTATGGCCACATGGGCCGCAAGAACGAGGTGGTGAAGAAAAGCTTTACGAGCCGCTACCACGAGACGAAGACCATCGACGTGGAACTGTTCACCTGGGAGAAACTGGACCTGGTGGAGAAACTGAAAGAAGCATTCGGACTCTAAGCAAATGCCTGTTCTGCTGAAGGATACGCTGACGACGCAACCCGTCAATGAAAACGCGACGCCCAATCCGGGGTCCAATTTTACGACAATAGACGGGGAGACGCGCAACACGGCAGGGATGACTCCCTACCGTGTGTTGCAGGAGTTGCGTCCTGATGCGACCGAGGACCAGAAGGATTCGGCCATTCAGGCCCATTTCAAGGTCGGTGACATAGCCTACAACACGCGCACGGACACGATGACGACTTTCGGCATCCGGGTGCTGAAGGTGAAGCCTTTCGAGAAGACACGCTTCATGGACACGACCTACTTCCATGGCGGGAAGTATTTCCACCCCGAGCTCGGACTGCCACGGGTGGGCGTGGCGGGCGATCCTGCTCCCTATCTCCTGCGCAACAACAACACCATCACCTCGCTGTTGCTGGGCTGCTTCTTGTTGGCTATGTTTTCCTTTTCCTTCTCCAAAAATCTATTCTTGCAACAGCTGAAGAATTTCTTCTTCGTGCCGCGCAGCGTGGCCGAGATGACAGAGACGGCCCTGGAGCGTCGCTTCCAGTGGTTCTTCATCCTCCAGACCGCCATGCTCTTGGGCATTATCTACTATGTCTATCAGGCGTTCTACCTCCATACCGACTTCGTCATCGACTCGCAACTGGCCCTTATCGCACTTTTTGCGGGCTTCTTCACGCTCTATTTCGGAGTGAAGTATGGTATCTATAAGTTTGTCAATTGGGTATTTTTCCATCGTCAAAATAATGAACAATGGAACCGGTCCTGGCGACTGCTTAGTGCCACGGAGGGCGTGCTGCTTTTCCCACTCGTCCTTCTCGTCGTCTATTTCGACCTTCCGCTCCCTTCTGCCTTTATCTACACCGCTTCCATCATCGTTTTGGTGAAGATTCTGACCTTTTACAAAAGCTTCACCATCTTTTTCAGTCAATCGAACGTCCATCTGCAAATTATTTTGTACTTTTGTGCGCTCGAACTGATGCCGATCGTGACTTCGTGGGGCATTTTGGAAATGATAGCAAGCTATTTGAATATAAATTTTTAAGACAACGATGATTAAAAAGATTTTGATATCCCAACCACAGCCCAGTGCCAAATCTCCTTATTTTGACATAGAGAAAGCACAAGGTGTAGAAATGGTGTTCAGACCGTTCTTCAAAGTGGAAGGAATCACGGCCAAGGAGTTTCGCCAGCAGAAGATCAACATCCTCGACTACTCGGCTGTAGTGTTCACTTCACGCCACGCTGTCGACAACTACTTCAAGCTGGCCAAGGAAATGCGTATCACCATTCCTGAGGACATGAAGTACTTCTGTGTCATCGAAACCATCGCTCTTTATATTCAAAAATACGTCCAATACCGCAAGCGCAAGGTCTTCTTTGGCAAGACGGGCAAGATTGCGGACCTCATCCCGACTATGGTGAAGCACAAGGTGGAGAATTATCTCGTGCCGCAGAGTTCGGTCCACAACGACAGTCTCACTATGCTGCTGGACGAGAAGGGCCTCAAGCACCGCGAGTGTGTGATGTACCGGACGGTGAACAACGAACTGACGGAGGAAGAGGTGAAAAACTTCGACTATGACATGGTGGTTTTCTTCTCTCCCACGGGGGTGCAGTCGTTTACTAGTAGTATGCCCCAGTTTGAGCAGGGCGACGTTCGTATCGCAGCCTTTGGTCCTGCTACGGCCAAGGTGATCCGCGACTCGGGACTGCGTCTTGATTTGGAGGCACCCACCAAGGAGTTTCCGTCTATGACGGCAGCGGTGGAAAACTATCTAAAGCGAGAGAACAGAGTACAGCAATAATTCATAGAAGCGCATAGACCAAAGTATATAACGCCCACGAAGATGACTGCGGGTAAGCACACATTCGGCAAAGAAGAGCATATCGTCAGCAAGTTGCAGATAGACCGTCTCTTCAGCAAAGGAGGCAGCCGTGCGTTGTCGGCCTTTCCGATTCGTGTGGTCTATCGTCTCTATGACCGTCCGGAGTATGACCCCGTGGCCGTGCAGGTGCTCCTGAGCGTACCGAAACGCCATCTGAAGCATGCTGTGGCGCGCAATCGCGTGAAACGCCAATTGCGCGAGGCGTATCGCTTGCAAAAGGAAATCCTCGCCGAGGCGCTGCCCGAGGGCAACCATCTGGACCTGGCCTTCATCTGGCTAAGCGATGATTTGGTTGATACCGCGACCGTCCACCATCGCATGGGCAATCTCCTTGCCCGCTTGGCGGAGCGATTGGGTAGTGCCAAAGCCTGACGGACTTAACACATAGCGTGATGATGAGACTTTCGGAAGCCGCGCGGGCACTTTCGCGCATCCTTAGCTGGTTGCTCATCCTGCCCATTCGCTTCTATCAGCAATGTATCTCGCCCTTTACGCCTCCCTCTTGCCGCTTCACGCCGACGTGCTCGGAGTATGCGCGTCAAGCAATAGCAAAGCACGGACCTTTCAAGGGTCTCTATTTGGCCATCCGCCGACTGCTCAGATGCCATCCCTGGGGTGGATCGGGCTACGACCCCGTGCCTTGAGTCAAGAGGCGGGTCCACTACGATGCGTAGCGCCCATGATGGAGTGCTATATATTAATAAGGAGAAATAGAACAATCTTTTAAATACATCTCATACAATTTCTATGAAGAATTTTGTTGAAGAGCTGAAATGGCGTGGAATGCTTGCACAGATCATGCCAGGCACAGAGGAATATCTTTTGGAACATACCGTGTCGGCCTATCTCGGCACAGATCCTACCGCAGACTCCCTCCATATCGGACACCTCTGCGGCATCATGATGCTGCGCCATCTGCAGCGTTGTGGACACAAGCCTTATCTTCTCGTCGGAGGCGCTACGGGCATGATTGGCGATCCCTCAGGCAAAAGTGCGGAGCGCAATCTCCTTGACGCCGAGACGCTCTACCACAATCAGGAGGCCATCAAGAAGCAGGCATCCAAGTTTCTTGACTTCGACGGCACGGCGCCCAACAAGGCCGAGATGGTCAACAACTACGACTGGATGAAGGACTTCTCCTTCCTCGACTTTGCCCGCGAGGTGGGTAAGCACATCACCGTCAACTATATGATGGCGAAGGAGAGCGTGCAGCAGCGTCTCAACGGTACGGCGCGCGACGGTCTTTCCTTTACAGAGTTTACCTACCAGCTCCTCCAGGGTTACGACTTTCTCCATCTCTACCGCGAGCATGGCGTTCGGTTGCAGTTGGGTGGCAACGACCAGTGGGGCAATATGACGACGGGTACTGAGCTGATCCATCGCACTCTGGGCAACGACGTAGAAACCTTCTGTATCACCTGTCCGCTCATCACGAAGGCCGATGGCAAGAAGTTTGGCAAGACGGAAAGTGGCAACGTTTGGCTCGACGCCAAGCGCACCACGCCCTATGCCTTCTACCAGTTCTGGCTCAACGTGGCTGACGATGAGGCAGAGCGCTATATCCGCATCTTCACCGACCTCGACCATGAAACCATCGAGGGACTCATCGCCGAGCACAGACAGGATCCGGGCCGCCGCACCCTGCAGCGTCGTCTCGCCGATGAGGTGACGGTAATGGTCCACTCGCGCGAGGACCTCGACATGGCTATCGCTGCCAGTAACATCCTCTTCGGCAAGGCGACCCGCGAGACGCTGGAGCAGCTTGATGAGGCTACGCTCAACGATGTATTCAAGGACGTGCCCCACTATACGATCTCCCGCGACCAGCTCGGACAACCTGCCGTTGATATCTTCTGTCAGGAGGGTTGGCAGATCTTCCCCAGCAAGAGTGAGATGCGCAAGCTCGTCAAGGGCAACGGTGTGAGCCTTAACAAGGAGAAGCTCACGGCCTTCGACCGTCCTGTCACAGCCGAGGACCTCATCGACGGCAAGTATCTGCTCGTGCAGCGTGGCAAGAAAAACTATTACCTGGTCTCTGTAGGCGAATAGACCAAGGATATCTGTAAGGGCGGGTTGTAAGCGGAAAACCGCTTGTAGCCCGCCCTTGCTCATTCGTACAAAACCTGTGCTCTATCCATTTTTGACTGCCCCCTCTACAAAGAGGGAAATGGCGGAAAAAATGCTCGTAGGCGAGTAATTTCCGGGAAAAACACGCTAAAAATCCAATTTTTCACCTAAACGCTTGGTTGTTTAGGAAAATAGTGCTATCTTCGCACATGAAATATATTAAAGACAAATAAAAACAAATTATCGGTTTAAGTTATGAAGAAAACATTACTCCTTTTAGGTGCAGCTGCACTTTTTTCTTCTGCCGCATCGGCTCAGTCTACTCGTCTTGCCTCCATCTACAGCAACGATGAGTATGAATTTACCCTCTTCGGATATGACGACCAAGGCCGTTTCAACCGTGTGGAGCGTCACGACTACAACGGCAGCATCTACTACGACAGCCTGGTCTTTAACGACAAGAGCCAAATCGAGGTGGATTATGCTTTCCAGAATCGCGACAACGATGAGGGTTATAAGCTCATGGCGAAGTGCACCTACGGCTATGATAAGAATGGCAACGTAGAGTGGCGCGACAACTACAACTCCTTTGGAAGTGACGAGCTCAGCCAGAGTGCCCATATCGTTTACACCTACGACGCAAAAAACCGGATGACACGCCAGACACAGTATTGGGCCAACGACTACGAGAATCCGTTTGCGATCATCACTTATACTTATAATGAGCTTGGCCAGCATATCACTACTGTCGAGAGCTACTCCGACTTCTTCGACCCGTCCGTATTTACCGAGGCCAACAAGAACGTTTATGAGTACAACGCCAAGGGACAGATCACCAATATCAAGCGCTATAGCGTCAACGAGGGTCAGTATGAGTTGGCCAATACCGAGGAGTTTGACTATGACGACTTGGGCAACGTCACCGAGGACCGCATCGTCGTCAGTTCGCGCATCGTCGCCAAAAACGTCTATCGCTACAATACTTCCGTCGATGCTTCGGATATCTATTATCCCGCATCCCACGAGTACAATATCGGTCGCACCTTCGGTTTGAACAGCCAGCTTGAGGAGGAGGATATCTGGGCTGATGCAGACGATGACGATGTCGATGAGGCCATCTATGCCTACACGCTGATCTATCACTATGAGGCCAGCGATCCCAACAAGGTAGAACAGGTGACTTCTACCAAGGCTTATGTTGATGCCAATGCCAAGGAAATCCACTTCGGTGGCGACGTCACCTGTGTCGTTAGCATCTATGGTCAGGATGGCAAGCTAGTCCTCAATACCAGCGCCCGTGGCAAGGCCGACCTTTCCACCCTTCCCGCTGGCATGTATATCGCCCGTGTACAGGGTGTGGGTACAGCTCCTTCTTTCCACAAGTTCGTGATCAAGTAGGCAGCAGACTACGGACGAAAGTCTGATAACAACCACTTGAGACAAAGGCCTTGGGTGGGGGTCCAAAATCAATCGCAGAACAGGCAAACAGTAGTGACTGTTGCCCTTGGATCGGCGGCTGATTTTGGACTTTTTTGTTACTCGTCTCGACCAGCTTTCGCTGGCAAGAAAACAGGGTGCTTAAATCGTATCCTACTAAACAACCTTAAAAAAGGGCACTCGCTTCCCTATTTTACATAATTAACACTTTGAAAATGCGCTTATTTCGATTATTCTGCTTAAATTTGCAAGCAAAACGCCGTCCGAAAGGGTAGGCAAGCCGTTTTGCTGCACTACCGCCAGCTTTAGGCAGCAGCGGCAACGCATAAAAAGTACAATAGATCAAAAATGATGATACGCAAGATTTGGCCGCTCATGGTCGTCCTTTCTGCTGTCGCAATGCTCAGCTCCTGCCTCGGCAACGATGATGACGATGTCGACAACTCCTATACTTATTACAACGATGCGGGCATCGTCTCCTTCTCTCTCGGTACGATGAAGCAATATCGCGACACGGTGGCGAAGGACGGTAGCGACTCTACCTACTTTGTCCACATCGTCGGTAAGAGTTTTCCTTTTGTCATCGACCATGTGAAAGGACAGATTTACAATCCCGACTCATTGCCCTTCCGTACCGACGTGAGCCGTGTGGTGGTCACGGCTACCACACGCAACTCGGCCCTCATCTATATCAAGCGTCTTCCCTCCGACACGTTGGGAATCAACAAGGACAGTCTGGTCCGCTACGATGCCACCGACTCGCTCGACCTGCGCCAGCCCCGCGTCTTCCGCTGCTTGTCGCTTGACGGCACGGGATGGAGAAAGTATGACGTCAAGGTTAACGTCCACCAGCAGAGTGGCGACGACTTCCATTGGAATCGCATGGCCGACCAGCCCATACTCTCTTCTATGACCGCCATGAAGGCTGTCGTCCTGGGCGATAGTCTCTATGTATTCGGACGTGCCGAAGGTAGTGGCCTTGTGCTGGGAGGAAGCCGCAAGGACGGCAACCTGCGGATGCTTACTCCCGATATCAATACTCCTATTGCTGCTGACGCCTACCAAGGCGTGGTGACGATGGGGCGCAAGATGTATTTTGTCAACAAAGGTATCGTGCTCTCTACCCCGGACGGCATCCACTATGAACAGAAGAGTCACGGCGATAATGGCCTCGTGCGCCTTGTCGCTGCCAGTCGTAAGGAACTCTTTGCGCTTACCACTACGGGCCATATCGTTTGCTCTCGCGACGAGGGATCCTCCTGGACAGAGACTACAATCGGCGACGACAAGCAGTTGATGCCCACAGAGATAGCAGGCTATACCTGTCAGCCTGTCCGTACCAACGACGAGGTGGACCGCATTTTGATCGTTGGTAAACTCACGGGAAGAAAGTATGCAGCCTCCTGGACGAAGATCACGGACTACAACGACACCCATATCGTCTATCCGTGGACCTATGTCGATGTGGCCGATGACAACCGCTATGCTCTCCAGGCCTACAACGGTCTGACAATCACGGCCTATAACGACGGTGCATTGGCCTTTGGCACAAATGCAGAGGGACGCTTCTCCCAGCTCCTTTATAGTAAGGATGGTGGTATTACCTGGAAGCCAACGGAGACACAGGCTATTCCGTCCGCGTTTCAGACTTCGGCAGCAGCCTTCACAGGCGTAGCGGATGCCGACAACTATATCTGGTTGCTCAACGGTGACGGACAGTTGTGGCGCGGCAGACTCGATCGTCTTGCCTGGAAGAAGTAGTCAGGCCGACAAGACTTTGCCCGTCGCTACCTATTATATATTAGGAAAAATATAACTACTGGGATCAGTTCGATCATATACTAAGTCATCAAGACAAGAATGAGGAAAACGCTGCTCTATATCTTGCTTCTGCTGCTGCCCGCCGTTTCATTGCGGGCGCAAGAGGAGGATACCTATCTCATGGAGGTGGGTGCTGGTGGCGGCATGATGGGCTATCTTGGCGACTTCAACAGTACGATCACCAAGGACCTCCAGCCCATGGCCTCCCTGCTTTGGCGCTACAATCTCTCGCCTTACATGGGGGTGAGGGCCAATGTCAGCTACGGCAAGATGAAGGGTTCGTCGGCAGACGTGAAGGACTACTATCCCAACCTTGCAGGAAAGCCCCCTTATGAGTTCAACAATACACTTATCGACGTGGGCTTCACCTACGAGTACAACTTCTGGCCCTACGGGACGGGACGCGATTATCGTGGCGCACAGCCAATCACGCCGTTCGTCTTTGCAGGATTGGGTGCAACCTACGTCTCCCTAGATGGTCAGACCGACAAAAGCAGCGTCTTTTCGGCCAATGTGCCGCTGGGTATTGGTATCAAATACAAGGCTGGCAAGAGAGTCAATATCGGAGTGGAATGGGCCATACACTTTTCGTTGAGTGACGAGCTCGACGGCAAGAAAGACCCCTACGATATCCCGAGCACGGGAGCTTTCAAGAATACTGATTGCTATTCCACGCTCCAATTCACCATCACATATAGTTTCAAGGCCAAGTGCAGAACTTGCCACAACGAGGATGAATAACATAACAACGATCAATACGCTCGATCCGAACCGTATTCCGGAGCATATTGCCATTATCATGGATGGCAACGGCCGTTGGGCCAATGAGCACGGGAAACCCCGTTCCTACGGCCATCAGATGGGGGTGGAGACGGTCAGGATAATAACTTCCGAGTGCACACGCTTAGGAGTCAAGTTTCTGACGCTCTATACCTTCTCCACGGAGAATTGGAATCGCCCAGCCACGGAGGTGGCTGCCCTTATGGGGCTGGTCCTCTCGTCGCTTGAGGACGAGATCTTCATGAAGAACAACGTGCGCTTCCGCGTCATTGGCGATATGGGTCGCCTGCCCGACGAGGTGCAGCAGAAGCTCCGCGAGACGGAGGAACATACCAAGGACAATACGGCTATGACGATGGTCGTGGCCCTGAGCTATTCCGCGCGGTGGGAGATCGTGAAAGCGGTCAAGGATATTGTCGATGAGAAATGGAATCCCCTCATCTCCCGCCGTATTGGATCGGAGGATATCACAGAGGAAGTTATTGCCCAGCATTTGCAGACAAGTTTCATGCCCGATCCCGACTTGCTGATCCGCACGGGTGGGGAGCTGCGCGTGAGCAATTTCCTGCTTTGGCAAATAGCCTATTCGGAGTTGTACTTCTGCGATACCTACTGGCCCGACTTCGACGAGGAGGACCTCCACAAGGCCATCATCAGCTACCAGAGCCGTCAACGTCGTTTCGGAAAGACCGAGAAACAAATTGAGAACGAAAATCAACAAGGATGAACAAGATAGATAAGGTGTTGCTGCTTGCCGGCTTTCTCTCGGTGGGAACGGCGGCAAAGGTGTGCGCACAAGAGAAGATAGTCAACCCACCGATCAGTTATGCGGGCGTGCCAGGCAACTATCGTCTGGCGGGCTTGCAGGTGTCAGGTGTGGAAGGCTACGAGGACTATGTGCTCACGAATATCTCCGGTCTGCAGGTCGGACAGGAGATCGAAATTCCGGGCAATGCCGTTACGGATGCCGTGAAGCGCTATTGGAAGCACGGACTCTTCTCTGACGTCTCTATCGCAGCCGACTCGATCATCGGCAACGACGTCTATCTGCATATCTACCTCAAGACGCGCCCCCGTGTCTCCACCATCAATTATAGTGGTGTGAAGAAGAGCGAGCAGACCGACCTCGAAAACTCCCTCGGACTGCTCAAGGGTGGACAGATTACGCCCAACATGATCGACCGCGCAAAGCTCATCGCCAAGAAGTATTTCGATGACAAGGGCTATAAGAACGCCGAGATCAACATCCGCCAGCGCGAGGACGTGGTCAACAAGAACCACGTTATCCTCGACATCGAGATAGATAAACACGAGAAACTGAAGGTCCGCACCATCTATATCCATGGCAACCAGCAGTTGCCAGCCAGCAAGATCAAGGGTGGCCTTTTCCGCAAGGGAGCTTTTGCCAAGATCCATGAGGCAGGAAAGCTGGGCAACTTCCTCAAAGCGAAGAAGTTTACGCCCGAGCGCTGGGCAGAGGACAAGAAGAATCTTATAGCCAAATACAACGAGCTGGGCTACCGCGACGCCCGCATCCTGCGCGATAGTGTGTGGAATGCTGACGAGAAGCACGTCAATGTCTATGTGGAGGTCGATGAGGGTATCAAGTATTATGTCCGCAACATCACCTGGGTGGGCAATACGGTCTATTCCACAGACTACCTTTCAGCCCTGCTTGGTATGCACAAGGGTGATGTCTATAACCAGAAGTACCTCAGCAAACGACTGACGGAGGACGACGACGCGGTGGGTAATGCCTATTGGAATAACGGTTATATCTTCTACAACCTCGAACCAGCCGAGGTCAACGTCGTAGGTGATAGCATCGACCTGGAAATGCGTATCTTCGAGGGTCAGCAGGCGCGTATCAGCCGTGTCCGCATCAATGGCAACGATCGACTCTATGAGAATGTCATCCGCCGTGAGCTGCGCACCAAGCCTGGCGACCTCTTCTCCCGAGAGGCCTTGCAGCGTTCCGCGCGAGAGATTGCTTCCATGGGTCACTTCGACCCCGAGTCGGTCAATCCTGTCCCGCATCCCAACTACGAGAACGGAACGGTGGATATCGACTGGAATCTGAAGCAGAAGTCCAACGACCAGATTGAGTTGTCGTTCGGATGGGGACAGACGGGCGTTATCGGACGTGTGGGACTGAAGCTCAACAACTTCTCCATGGCCAACCTCTTTCATAAGAACAAAGAGCACAAGGGGTTGATGCCGATTGGCGACGGCGAGGTCTTGCAGCTCTCCGCACAGAGCAATGCGTCCTATTACCAGAGCTATTCTGCACAGTATTCCACCAACTGGTTTGGCGGACGCCGCCCCATCCAGTTTAGCGTGGGTGCTTTCTTTAGCAAGCAGACCGGCGTGTCGAGCAACTACTATAATAGTTCCAGCATGTACAACTACTACAACTACATGTATGGCTATGGCAACTACAATTACAACAATTACGAGAACTACTACGACCCCGACAAGTACATCAAACTCTATGGTGTGAATGTCGGTTGGGGTAAGCGTCTCAGATGGCCTGACGATTACTTTACGCTCTCGCTCCAGCTCGCCTATCAGCGCTATGACCTGCGCAACTGGCGCTACTTCATCATGTCCAACGGTACGGCCAACAACCTCAACCTCAGCGTCACGCTCAACCGTACCTCCACCGACAACCAGCTCTACCCGCGCCGCGGATCCGAGTTTATGGTATCGCTGACAATGACGCCGCCCTGGTCTAAGTGGGATGGCAAGGACTACGAGCATTTGGCTACCAACGCCCAGTCGGCTACCTACCAGCAGGAGCAGCAGGAGAAGTACAAGTGGGTGGAGTACTACAAGTGGAAGTTTAAGGCCCGCACCTTCACCGCACTGACCAATTCCACGAAGAGTCTCGTGCTCATGACGCGTGTCGAACTGGGATTGCTCGGTTCCTACAACCGCTTTAAGCAGTCGCCCTTTGAGACCTTCTACGTCGGTGGTGATGGTATGAGTGGCTATTCTACGGGCTATGCCGAGGAGACTATTGGCCTCCGTGGTTACGAGAACGGCTCCATCTCCAACAACGCCCAGGCACAGGTCAACTTCTCTGGCTACAACGCCTATGCTTACGACCGCTTCTCTTTGGAGCTCCGTTATCCGTTCCTCTTGGGCAATACTACGATCTACGGACTCGGATTCATCGAGGCGGGCAACGCCTGGGCACAGACCAAGGACTTCAACCCGTTTGACATGAAGCGTTCGGCAGGTATCGGTGTGCGCATCTTCCTCCCGATGGTAGGTCTGATGGGTCTTGATTGGGCCTATGGTTTCGATAAGGTCTATAACAACGGATCTTACAGCAAGGGTGGCAGTCAGTTCCACTTCATCCTTGGCCAGGAGTTCTAAGTCCGCCTACGCACGGGCCTCTTCCCCTGGAACCATGATCTTCATGGGGGGGGGAGCCTGAGGCAATCCCTGAAGGGATAGGGTCTGACAGAATCCACTGCTCGGACGAGGAATAGCAACGAAAAAATATCGAATAGACAAAAACAATAAAGAATATGAAACAGACAGTTGGCAAGATGATGGGCGCAAAAGCCTGGACACTACTCCTGTTCGCTCTCTTCGCCCTCCTTCCGAAGGCGGCGATGGCACAGAAGTTTGCCCTCATCGATATGGAATACGTCCTCAAGAACGTGCCCGCCTATGAGCGCGCCAACGAGCAGCTCAACCAGGTGAGCAAGAAATGGCAGGCTGAGGTCGAAGCCCTCACTACCGAGGCTGGCACGATGTACAAGAACTACCAGAATGAGGTAGTCTTCCTCTCCGAGGAGCAGAAGAAGAAGCGCCAGGATGACATCATGGCCAAGGAGAAGCAGGCTTCAGATCTGAAGCGCAAGTACTTCGGTCCGGAGGGTGAGTTGTTCAAGAAGCGCACCTCCCTGATGACGCCGATCCAGGAGGAGATCTACACCGCCGTGAAGGATATTGCTGACCAGCGCGGCTACTCCCTTGTCATAGACCGCTCCAGCGATAGCGCGGGCATCATCTATGGCTCGCCGAAGATCGACATTAGCAATGAGGTGCTCCAGAAACTTGGCTATGGCCAGGATTGATCTACGAAGAAACAATAATAATAATATCATTAAGCTAAAAGAAAAATGAAGAAGTTACTGATTGCATTGATGCTTTGCGCACCGATGACGATGTTTGCACAGAAGTTTGGCCACATTGACTCCCAGGCTCTCCTGATGTCCCTTCCCGAGGCAGTAGCAGTTCAGAACGAGCTGCAGGCCAAGGGCAACGAGTATCAGAAACAGTTGGAGGACATGCAGAAAGAGTTTCAGACCAAGGCCGAGGCCTACGACAAGGCCAAGGCTACCATGCCTACCGCCAAGCAGGAAGAGACTGAGCGTGAGTTGAACGATATGTACCAGAAGATTCAGCAGACCGCCCAGGACAACCAGAAGGCCTTCAACGACGAGCAGCAGCGTAAGCTCGGACCGTTGCTCGACAAGGTTCGCACGGCTATTGCATCTGTTGCTAAGGCGGGTGGTTACGTCTATATCATGGAGAAGGACGGCGGTCAGCCTCTCTACATCAACGACACGATCAGCAAGGATATCACCGTCGAGGTGAAGGCAGAGCTTGCCAAGATGAAGTAAGTCGACGCCGCATCGACCCGTTATGCAGTCAAGGGCAGATAGACATCGGGTCTGTCTGCCCTTGACCGCTTTTACTCACAATCGCTTATCAACCAAGAAATGAAGATGAAAAAGACCCTTTACACTCTTCTGTTCGCGAGCCTCCCAATCCTTGCCACTGCGCAAGAGGCTACTGCGCCCCTCTCGCTCTCAGTCACTGAAGAGGCTGCGCCCGAATCTACGCCCACCCTACGGTTTGCTTGGTTCAGCCAGGAGGAAGTGCTGCGTTCCATGCCCGAATACCAGGCTGCGGGACGTTATGTCGATTCTCTCAAGACGGAGTACGCCCGTGAGGCTAAACGCTCCGCTGACGACTTCTCGTTGAAGTACGAGGAGTTTCTCGACCAGCAACGCAACCTAGCCACCTCTATCCGCCACAAGCGCCAGGCCGAACTTCAGGAGCTGATGAGCCAGAATATTGCCTTCAAGGCCGAAGGCGAGCGACTGCTGGCACGTGAGACCCTGCGAGCCTATGCTCCAGCTAAACGCAAGTTGCTGGCCGCTGTGGCAGAGATTGCCCGCCAGCGAGGCTACGCCTTTGTCCTTAATAGTGACGGCGACAACCTCCCCTATGCCGATAGTGCACAAGGCGACGAGATTACGCTCCTACTCAAGCAGGAGTTGAGTGGGAAAAAGTAGGAGCGTCCCGCGCCCTTACCCTCTCGCTTGTCTTTCCACACACGGTCTCGTGGTTTCCTGTGTTTCCTTTCATGGCCTCGCTGTTGTCCGTGTTTCCTCACGATATTTCAAGATAAAAAACTCATCACTATGACTCTCCCACAAACTCCCGGACCTATCGGTATCTTCGATTCCGGCTATGGCGGACTGACCATTCTTCAGGGCATCCGCCAACTGTTGCCCCAGTACGACTATGTCTATTTGGGCGACAATGCACGTGCACCCTATGGTTCTCGATCCTTCGACGTGGTCTATCAGTTCACACGCCAGGCCGTCGTCAAACTGTTTGAGATGGGTTGCCATCTAGTCATCCTGGGCTGCAACACAGCTTCTGCCAAGGCGTTGCGCACCATTCAGCAAAACGACCTTCCCCTGATTGACCCGGCACGTCGCGTGCTGGGTGTGATCCGTCCTACGGCCGAGATCGTGGGCAATCTTACCCGTTCCCGCCATGTCGGCATCCTTGCCACCGAGGGCACGATCCGTAGCCATAGCTACGCCCTTGAGATCAAGAAACTATCGCCCGACATCACCGTTACAGGTGTGGCCTGTCCGCTCTGGGTGCCTATCATTGAGAATAACGAGGCGGGCACCCCTGGTGCTGACTATTTTGTCAAGAAGCGTATCGATCTTATCCTCCATACCGATCCAGCCATTGATACGCTCATCCTCGGCTGCACCCATTACCCCATTCTTCTGCCCACCATCCGTCGCTACGTCCCCAAGGGAGTCAGTGTGGTGGCACAGGGATCGTATATAGCCAGCAGTTTGCACGACTACCTCCATCGCCATCCAGAAATGGAAACACGCTGCACCAAGCAGGGCACCGTTCGCTATTTCACCACCGAGCGTGCAGACAAGTTTCAAGACCATGCCCGCATATTCCTTTCCGACGAGGTGCGCGCACAACACATCAGCTTGGAATAGCTCCAATCCCCTAATACAATTCATCCGATAACGCATGTGGACAGGGTTGCCACAGTGTTATCGGATGAATCCGTTTCTATTTCGAAAAACGTACGTTCAGAAGTTATTTCTTCTGTCCTCGTTCTTGGTCTTCCTTGATAAGCTGGAGAAGGTGCTCCACGGCTTCGGCTTCTGGAATACCACGCTCCACGCATACCTTGCCACGATAGAGGGCGATGCGTCCCACGCCAGCCCCTACATAACCATAGTCGGCGTCTGCCATCTCGCCCGGCCCGTTGACGATACATCCCATGATGCCAATTTTCAAACCCTTCATGCCCTTGGTGGCCTCCTTCACCCGTGCGATCGTCGTCCGAAGGTCGTAGAGCGTGCGTCCGCAGCCCGGACAGGAGATATACTCCGTCTTGACCATGCGCAGTCGCCCTGCTTGCAGGATGGCATAAGCTGTGTCGGTGAGATCTTGCATGGCAATGTCGCCATCGTTCATTAGCCAGAGTCCGTCAGTCAGTCCATCCATCATCAGCGCGCCCATGTCCGCAGCTGCCTCCAGTTGCAGGTCTGCCTTCTCCTGCTGCGAGTGTTTGTAGGCTTGTGCGAAGACCACGGGATTCTCGATTCCCTCTGTCATCAGTTCGTGGACGAGTGCGCGCTGCTCTCCGAGTCGGTTCTGATGCTGGCTCGGTACGACCACCACTACGTTGGGATTTGCCTTCAGGCACGCCTTATACTCCTCGGCACAACTACCATAGGGCAGCACCAGGAAGATGGGCGCCGTGTCGGGCACAGCCGAGATATAAGGCATGGCATTGTAGGGGAAGATAGGAAACATATAGTCGGCCACGTCCATGTGTTTCTGCAGTTCCCGTCCAAAGGCGTTGAAATCAACGATGTAGCGTTGTCCCTCTACGGGTAGGTCAGGCATCTGTTGCCCCACATAGATGTAGTCGGGGCGCAGCGCCTCCTGACCCTGTGTAACTCCCTCTTTCGCGCCTTGCACCTCCGACACGATGACCACGGGCGGTTGTGTGCCGCCGATAGGTCCCACAGCCTGCGTCTTGCGACGCTCCGGCCGCAGGTAGTCGAAGTTCTTGGCCTGTACGCCCGGCACGAGGAGGTGTCCCTGCTTGCGTCGGATGTAGCGCACGAGGTGCTTGGCGACGGGAATCTCCGCCTCCGGCTCCTCGCTCAGCGATACGCGGATGGTGTCGCCGATACCATCGGCAAGGAGTGCGCCGATTCCCACGGCACTTTTGATGCGTCCGTCCTCGCCCTCACCCGCCTCGGTTACACCGAGATGGAGTGGGTAGTGCATGTCCTCGCGATCCATCTCCGCTACCAGCAGGCGTACTGACCGCACCATGACAACCGTGTTGGACGCCTTGATGGAGATGACCACGTCGTCGAAGTTGTGCTTGCGGAAGATGCGAAGAAACTCCATGCAGCTCTCCACGATACCTTCTGGCGTGTCGCCGTAGCGCGACATGATGCGATCGGAGAGGCTTCCGTGGTTCACGCCAATGCGTACCGCCGTATGGTGCTCCTTGCAGAGGTCGATAAACGTCGTCAGTCGTTCCTCGATCTTTTCCAGTTCCTGTGCATACTGCTCGTCCGTATATTCCAGGTGCTTGAAGGTACGGGCTGGATCGACGTAGTTGCCCGGGTTGATGCGCACCTTCTCTGTATGGCATGCGGCCACGTCGGCCACGTTGGCGTTGAAGTGGATGTCTGCACAAAGCGGCTGCGTGTAGCCCTCTGCGCGCAACTGGCGGCTGATGTTGGCCAAGTTCTCGGCCTCTCGCCGTCCCTGTGTGGTCAGGCGCACCAGTTCGCCTCCTGCGTCGATGATGCGCTTGCATTGCGCCACGCTCCCCTCGGTGTCGAGGGTCGAGGTCGTGGTCATCGACTGGACGCGCACAGGATTGTCTCCACCGATGTTGAGCCGTCCCACATGGGCTACGGTTGCGGCACGCCGCTTATAGTTGAACAAATCTGTCATTTCCCTAAGCTATATTTTAGGTAGAACGTATGAGAAAGATAGAAAACACATAAAGAAAAGTAAAGCGTATGGGCCAGGCGTGTGCCTTAGCACTTGAAGCGATAACCCTCCATGTGCGCAAGCTCCTCGTTGGCCTTCTCTATCTTCTTGCCCAGTCCAGCTTTCCAGTTTTCCACCTTGCGTGCGATCTCCTCGTCGGCCAGCGCCATCATCTCGGCAGCCAGCACGGCCGCATTCTGCGCTCCGTTCACACCCACTGTAGCCACGGGAATGCCCGGTGGCATCTGGATGATGGACAACATGGCATCGAGGCCGTCGAGCATACCCTTGATGGGCACGCCGATCACGGGCAGCGTCGTCGAGGCAGCAATCACGCCCGGCAGTGCTGCCGCCATACCCGCTCCGGCGATGATGACCCTGAGGCCGCGGCCTTTGGCCTCACGCGCAAACTTCTCTACCGCTTCTGGGGTGCGGTGAGCCGACAAGGCGTTGACCTCAAACGGTATTTCCTGCTCCTCAAGCCACTTGCAAGCCTTCTCCATCACTGGAAGGTCGCTTGTAGAACCCATGATGATACTTACTAATGGTTGCATATCCTCGTTTTTTATAAATGATCTCGTATTTTATAATTATGATAATCTATCTTTAAGATGTGGCTGTCCGCTCTGTCTCTCAGACACGGCAGTACCATCCCCCTCCTTGCAGGAGGTGCATAGCATGGTGCAAAGATAACCATTTTTTCGCAAACGGGTGGCTCGGGTGGCAGAAAAGCAGAAAACATGTGGGCAGACGGGTGGGGAAGTGGCGTTTTTCCCACCATCCCAGCTCCCTTTGGCCTGCTCCTGCCCGTTCCAAGCCAAAAAGTTGGCAAGAAATTTTGTACTTACAGGAAATAGCGTTACTTTTGCACAACAAACTAAAAACAATTGAAATGTCATTCATAGCACATTGCAACGAGATTTTCAATCAGGCCATTCGTGATTATCACGTCACCGACAATGTCGATACGCCTATCCATAACCCCTACGAGCGCGACTCGATAGAGAATCGCCTCTATTTGAAGTGCTGGATCGATACCGTACAGTGGCATTTTGAGGATTTGATTCGCGATCCCCATATCAGCCCCGTCGATGGCATGAGCCTCAAGCGTCGCATCGACCGCAGCAATCAGGACCGCACGGACCTGGTGGAGCAGATCGACTCCTACTTCCGTCAGCTCTATTGCGATGTGAAGGTGCTCCCCGAGGCCACGCTCAATACCGAGAGCCCGGCTTGGGCCCTTGATCGCTTGAGCATCCTTGCCCTGAAGATTTACCACATGCGGGAGCAGGCAGAGCGCACCGACGCCAGTCCCGAGCACATTGCAAAGTGCAAGACGAAGCTCGACGTGCTCCTGGAGCAGCAGCGCGACCTCTCCACCGCCATTGGTCAGTTGCTCGACGATATCCAGGCGGGCCGCAAGTACATGAAGGTCTATCGTCAGATGAAGATGTACAACGACCCGACCACCAATCCTGTGCTCTATCAAAACAAAGCGTGAAGGCTGACCATATCATCGTAATCCGCTTCTCCGCCTTGGGCGACGTAGCAATGACGGTTCCCGTCATTGCCTCTTTGGCTGCGCAGTATCCGAAGTTGCGCATCTCTGTCGTAAGTCGCCCGATGGCGCGTCCCCTCTTCCAGCACCTCGCTCCCAATGTGGACTTCATGGCTGCCGATGTGGGCAGCGAGTATCACGGTGTGCGGGGGCTCAACACCCTCTACCGCCGTATGGTGGCCAAGCACCCCACGGCGGTAGCCGACCTCCACGACGTGCTGCGCACGAAGTTTCTTCGCCATCGCTTCACCCTGGAGGGCTTCAAGGTCGCCCATATTGACAAGCATCGCAAGGGCAAGCGCCGTCTCTGCGCCCAAAAGGACAAGGAGCTGGTGCAGCAACCCACCTCCTTCGACAACTACGCTGAAGTCTTTGCCAAACTCGGTTACCCCGTTAGTTTCTCCTTTACCTCCATCTTTCCGAAGGAGGGCGCAGACCTCACCCCCCTCGTCCCCGTCATCGGCCAAAAGGGAGCTAAGGAAGTGTGGGTCGGCCTCGCCCCCTTTGCTGCCCATGCGGGCAAGATCTATCCTGAGGAGAAGATGCGAGATCTCATCGCCTTGCTCAACCAGCGTCATCCCTCGTGGCGTTTCTTCCTTTTTGGTGGTGGCGGACGTGAGCGAGATCTCCTTACGGCCTGGGCCGAACCCTTCCCGAAGACACAGTGTGTGGGCACGCTGCTCCATTCCCTCGATGAGGAACTGATTCTCATGAGTCGCCTTGACGCGATGGTGAGCATGGATAGCGCTAATATGCATCTGGCCAGCGTTGTCGGCACTCCTGTGGTGAGCGTCTGGGGAGCTACCCATCCCTTTGCCGGATTCATGGGATGGGGCCAGCCTGCCGAGAATGCAATACAGGTGGAGGACCTCCCTTGCCGTCCCTGTAGCGTCTATGGCAACACCCCCTGCCTGCGGGGCGACTTTGCCTGTATGGCCGGCATTGCCCCCGAGCGGATCGTCAAGCGCATAGAGGAGGTCGTGGCGAAATAGGTATTGCGCGTATCCCCAGTTGTGCCACCCCTCTTGTCCCTCTTTTCCTTGTTGCTCTTTCTCGATTTTCGCGTTCTGTTTCAAGCGTCGTTCTTTCTTTGCCTCTGTTTTTTATATAACAACCCACTTCGATGATGGAAAGTAGCATGAGCACTCGCTACCAACGCTACCTGCGGTTGGAAAAAGGATTCTCCCCCAATACCGTCGATGCTTATATGCGCGACCTGGGGAAGCTGCTCCGCTATCTCTTTACGGAGCGGACCGACGTGCTCGACGTACGCTTGGAGCAGTTGGAGCACTTTGCCGCCTCGCTCGCCGACCTTGGAATCAGTGCGCGTTCCATGGCGCGAATCCTCAGCGGCGTCCGCCAGTTCTACCGCTGGCTCGTCCTTGACGGCTACCTCAAGGCTGACCCCACCGTTCTTCTGGAGTCGCCCAAGCAGCCCGCCCATCTGCCCGAGGTGCTCTCCACTGCTGAGGTCGATATGCTGGAGGCCGCCATCGATCTCGCCAAGTGGGAGGGACAGCGCAACAAAGCCATCATTGAGGTGCTCTTCTCCTGTGGACTTCGCGTCTCTGAACTCGTCAACCTCAAGTTTCAGAACCTCTTTGTCGAGGAGCGCTACCTCCGCATCCTGGGGAAGGGCAGCAAGGAGCGCCTTGTTCCTTTCTCGCAGCGAGCCATCGACGAACTGATGCTATGGAATGCCGACCGCAATGCCATGCACGTCAAACCCGGTGAGGAAGATTATGTGTTTCTCAACCGTCGTGGCCACCACCTCACCCGCACGATGGTGCTCATCATGGTGAAGCAGTATGCGCGGGCAGCAGGCATCCAGAAGACCATCTCCCCCCACACCCTGCGCCACAGCTTTGCCACAGCCCTGCTCGAAGGCGGAGCCGACCTGCGTGTCATCCAGGCCATGCTGGGCCATGAAAGTATCGGTACAACAGAGATCTACACCCATATCGACACCTCCACGCTGCGCGAGGAGAT
>OHMH01000210.1_pt1 | contig 36060 bp, 36 predicted proteins | sample 1569311 | NCBI WGS metagenome assembly OHMH01 (sample SAMEA3879503, study PRJEB24766) | human gut metagenome | biome: human-associated habitat; feature: feces | place: USA | collected 1985/1987
TAGCCTTGTCAAAGGCGAGAAAAGAACACGAAGTGTTCGAAATGCGAATGTGGAGAAGGGGCGTCCTGAATAGTTGCATCTTTGGACAAATTGTTTTTTACCCTTTACCTCTCGCCTAATTTCAGACCGGGCACCGCATTCAGATCCAGTCCGCTGCGCACTCCATTGCGATATTCATAATATCCTGCTGCTCCAATCATCGCAGCATTGTCCGTACAAAAAACAGGATCAGGGTAATATAAAGAATATCCCCGTTTCTCACATTCTGCCCGCATCTTGGCACGCAGACCTTTATTGGAAGCTACGCCGCCTGCCATTGCAATTTTTGAGATATTGTAATTTTTCGCTGCCAACATGGTATGCTGAACCAAAACATCTACTACAGCCTCCTGAAAAGACGCAGCGATATCTGCCTGTGAATATTCGATTCCTTTCATCTTGCAGCCATTGATATAATTTAGAACGGCGGATTTCACCCCGCTGAAACTGAAGTCATACGGTGCATTTTCCACAGAAGCACGCGGAAAGGCAATCGCATCTTTATTGCCGCTTGGTGCAAGAGCATCGATCTTCGGTCCCCCGGGATACCCCAGTCCGATAGAACGTGCCACTTTGTCAAATGCTTCCCCTGCGGCATCATCCCGCGTACGTCCAATGATCTCATATTTACCATAATCGTTGACCAAAACAAGATGACTGTGCCCGCCGGATACCACGAGACACAAAAAGGGCGGTTCCAATTCCGGGTGACAGATGTAGTTCGCCGAAATATGACCTTCAATATGATGTACTCCGATCAATGGTTTTCCGCTGGCATAACTGATTGCTTTTGCTGCACCGACGCCGACCAGGAGGGCACCTACAAGTCCCGGTCCATATGTCACACAAATTCCGTCCACATCGTCTAATGTCTTTTCTGCATCCACAAAAGCCTGCTCGATCACTTGATTGATTTGTTCAATATGTTTACGAGAAGCGATTTCCGGTACCACACCACCATATAATTTGTGTATATCAATTTGCGATGAGATCACATTGGATAGGACTTTGCGTCCGTTTACTACAATCGCCGCCGCTGTCTCATCACAAGAACTTTCAATCGCCAATAATGTTACGTCACTCATTTTGTTTATCCTTTCTGCTCTTCGGTCTTGCTCTCATCCTTGGATACGTTCTTTTGAAATGACAATATCTTCCATTTTCCATTTTCTTTTACCAATATGTATTCTTGGAATGACTTCGTATAATTTCCGTTTTCTTTCATAAAATAAGCCATCTGCACATAGGCGCAGTCCTGGTTCTGAATTGTCTTGTATTTGACCGAACTCCCCTTATCCACGGTATAATTAGCTATTCTTCGCTTTTGTTTGCGAAATTCTTGTATTTCATCCTTTAAATTGTCGCGCTGCTCCTCAAATGGATTCTGGGAAAGCAGACTGTTGCTATACAAAAGGCGCATCTGATTTACCAATTCATCAAACTGCTTGTCCGACATATTGTTATTATAGATGCATTGATTCATTCGACCAAAGAGTTTCAGCACTTCCGTCGGTGTATCCGGATATCCCACTTCCAGATCCTTATTGATCAGCCGCTCCGCTTCTGAAGCGGTAGTATTGTCTATCGTCGTATCCTGCTTTTCTTTATGGGCATAGAAAAACGCAATTGCAACCACGATAAGAAGTCCCGCAAAAAAAGCGAAACCTGTTATATTTTTTGCCATTTTCTTTGCCGGTGCCGGCTGTGTCTGCTGAACATGTCTTTTTGGCATTCTTCGTTCCATCAAAATCCCTCCTTTACTCATCAAAACCAATTTCACGAAACTTGCGATCCTTTCCCGGATAGGCATTCGGGAATATTTTTCTTACATCCCCCATATAATTTTCAGGATGTATCAACGACGGGCTGTAATGCGTCAGCCAAAGTTCTTCTACCTTTGCTCGCTTTGCCAATTCTGCCGCCTCATAAAAAGTCATATGTTTTTTCTCTTTTGCACTTGCAATCTTTTCTTTTTCTCCGTACATTCCTTCACAGATAAACAGATCCGCTCCTTCCGCACAGTCTACGATTCGATCCACCGGGCGGCTGTCTGTACAATAAGTCACTTTGATTCCCTTGCGTTCCGGGCCAAGAACCTGATGTGCATAATACATAACTCCATCTACTTCGACAGAATCATTTTTCTGCAATGCACTCCATGCCTTCATAGGAATCCGGTTTTCCTTCGCTTTTTCCACATCAAATTTCCCGCTTCGCGGAATCTCAATCGTATATCCATAGCATACCACATTATGCTTTACCTTAAAAGCATGAATATGATATCCCTGGCAGATAATATCTTCTTCATCTCCTTCTATCTCGTGATAGCGGATTTCAAAAGGAAGCCCCTGCGCGATAATGAGAAGGGACGCTACCACTTTTTTCAAGCCTTTCGGACCTATGATCAGGATTGGCTCGCTCCGTTCCGCATTTCCCATCGACAATAAAAGCCCCGGCAGACCACTGATGTGATCCCCATGAAAATGCGTAATACAGATTGTATCAATGGGATGAAAACTCCATCCCTGTTCTCTTATACTGACCTGGGTTCCCTCTCCGCAGTCAATCAACAGACTGCTTCCATTATATCTTGTCATCAGCGCAGTCAATGCTCTTTTCGGCAAAGGCATCATGCCACCTGCACCAAGTAAACAAACATCTAACACACAAATCCTCCTTCTAATCCATCACCATCGTCTTTTCCTCCACTTCCACAGGAATTGCAAACGATTGTATCAAGCGGTCATAACATTCTTCGCACAATGCAAAAGAATGCACCTGAAGATCTTTTTTTGAAAAGAATCCCCAGTCTTTCTTCACTGCCAGTATATCTTCCCGCAGGATATCATTTTCATATTGAAGTGCTCTTCCGCATTGATTGCAAAAATTATACTTCTTCATCTCTTATCACTCCGCTCGTTCATAAAATACTCTTTTATTATAGCGGATATGGTTAAGAATTTCCAGTTGTAAAAATTTCTAAAAATGACGGATTATGTATTTTTTTCTTCCCGTTCTCTCTCTGCCTGTGATTTTCGCAGATAAACCGGGCCAAATTTTTCAGCAGGGACAGCCTCGCCTTTCTGATATAAATATTCTCCAAGCAAAGCAATACTTGCCGCACTCTGGTATCTTCTTGCCGGAATCATAAGGCGGCAATCGTCACCCAGCGTTTCCTTTATTACTTTTTCGAAAACAGGAACACCATCTCCTAAAAATACGATCGGTTTGCCTGCCGCTGCCTCACAGGCGCGCTCCAGTGCCGTTTCAATCGGAACGACATCGGGCTCCTCAAGCTGCTCCGGTATTTCCGGTGTGGTTTGGTATACTGCCGTGTAAACTTGATTTCTTCTTGCATCCATGATCGGGCAGACAATCTGTCCCGGCATCTCGACATTCGCAGCCAGTCCCATCAAAGATGACACCGGAACGATTGGAATTTTCAATGTCCATGCGAGGCCTTTTGCAATCGACGCCCCGATACGCAGTCCGGTAAACGATCCCGGTCCTTCAGAGACAGCAATCGCATCCAATTCCTCCGGCTTCACATCTGCCATCGACATCATTTCGGAAATCATCGGCATGAGCGTCTGGGAATGCGTCTTTTTATTGTGTATCTGATACTCGGCCGTCACAATGCCATCTGACATTAACGCGGTCGCAGCCACCAATCCGGAACTATCGATTCCAAGTATTTTCATGATTCTCTGTCTCCTTCCTTGTCGCACGTAATGTGGCGATAGTCGAATCCTTTTTCAAGATCCTTTTCAATCCAAATATTTTCGCAGGTATCCGGCAGGATTTCCTCAATCCGGGACGGCCATTCGATCAGGCAGACTCCGTCTCCGAACAAATACTCGTCAATCCCAATATCATACATTTCTTCCACGTCGCCGATCCGGTACACATCAAAATGATAAAAAGGAAGTCTTCCTTCCATATATTCCTGAATCAGCGTAAAAGTAGGGCTGGTGATCGGTTCCTCGATTCCCAGTCCCTCCGCAAAGCCCTTGGTGAATACGGTTTTCCCCACTCCGAGATCTCCATGGAGAAGGTAGATATCACCGGCTTTTGCCTGCGTACCAAATTGTTTTCCGATCAAAAACGTATCTTTTTCAGAAAAACTTTCCATTTCTTTCTTTTCTGTCACTGTCGATGTCCTCTCTTTTCAACCTTTGCTTTTTTTCTTAACCATTGTCGCAATCTCTGCATAATGACCGCTGCATTCCTGCGCCGGGATGATCAGGGCTGAAATCGAATTCATATAAATATACATTGCTTCTTTTGTCGTGATCACCTTTCGGATCTGTTTCCATTCTACTTTTGCAGTGCCGGCGATATTTTTCACCTCAATCCCCTCTTCTGAAAAAATATAATGAAATGGTTTGCGGAATGCACCGCTTTTTAATTGGTTCCATCCTTTCAGCAAAATGCCAAATGGCTGAATTACAGTAAACATCGCTCCCAGAAATACAAGGATTACCCGTTGGGAAACAGCAAATTCTTTCCAAAACACAATCAATCCGAGGATTGCCGCAAAACTGATCAAAAGCCCTGCCACGCCTCCCGCTCGCAAAAAGTTATTGCGGATCAAAAAGCGGTCTAACGTCTTTTTATCTAATTGAACATCAATCTCATATCTTTCTTCCATTGCTTCTCTCCATTTTTCTTTCTATTGTAATGAACCTGCATAAAAAAATCAAGTGGTGTCATTGACTTTCTATAACAAACGCCATCCCTGGTGATACTTATTCTTCAATGTCATGCCTGCTGCCTTTCCCCAGCCAAGCGGGAATCCATCCACACAGACAAGGTACCAGCCTCCCGGCTTTTTCCCCTCATCGACAATCTGTTCCGGCTGTAACAAAATGGTTTCGCCTTTGAGATATCGGAATACCTCTTCGTCATCTGCCGAAAATTCCACCCGCTTTTTATAATCTTCCCGTTTGAGTGCCATGGCAAGCGACTGGCTTGGCTCAAATCTCTTTTTCTTCATCTCCCCCATAAACAAACCGCTGCGCAAAAACCGCAATCCTTTCATATCCGGAAGTTTTTCCGGCATATAATAGATCATGCCGTTCTTACTCTCCAGACGTTCCGAGTCAAAAGTGCGGTTCATCTGTGTTTGAAATTCTTCAAACAATTTCTTTTCTTCGCCTTTTAGGCCTTTTCTCTTTTGCGAAAAATGTACTTTTTTCACTGCCGCCTTTTCTCCCTTTTGCAAAAGGGCAAGAAAATGTCCTTCGCCATCCAGCTTATGCGGAAACATTCTGACACATTTTTCCAGTTCCTTGTTTTCACTGTCGATCCACGCGGGATTTCCTTTGACAAATCCGGAATATCCTTCCATGTCTACCAGTTTCAGAGAAGGATCCAACGACAATAAATATTGTACACTTCCCTCATCTTCCAACGGAGAAAATGTACATGTAGAATATAAAAGCATGCCTCCTTCTTTTAACATTGGCAACGCCTGCTCTAAAATTTCTCTCTGCAGTTTGGCATAAAATTCCGGTCCGTTTTGTTCCCACGCTTTTACCATCGCCGGATCTTTTCGGAACATACCTTCACCGGAACACGGAGCATCAATCAGAATCTTATCAAAAAAACCGGTAAAATATTCCACCAGTTTTGCCGGATATTCTGTAACGATAAAACTGTTTTCCACGCCAAACAATTCAATATTTTTGAGTAATGCTTTTGCCCGTTTGCTGCTGATATCATTGGCGATCAATAAACCTGTTCCATGCAGTTTCGCCCCTAATTCTGTCGCTTTTCCACCGGGTGCCGCGCAAAGATCAAGTACCACATCCCCTTCTTCTACCGGAAGACGGGACGCCGGTGTCATCGCACTGGGATCCTGAAGATAATACAAGCCGGCAAAATAATAAGGGTGTTTCGACGGCTGCTCTTTTTCGTCATAATAAAACCCATTGGAAATATAGGGAATCGGCGTGAGTTCAAACGGTGTGATCTTCAGGAAATCTTCCACCGAGATTTTTGCGGTGTTCACACGCAACCCGTATTTTCTTGAAGCGTCCATGGAAGCGAGATAATCTTCGTACTCGTCTCCCAGGATCCTCTTCATCTCATCACAAAATTTGTCCGGTAAGTACATGGTTCTATTCCTTTCTTATAGTTCAAATCCATAGGGAAGCAGCTGACGTAATTTCAAAATCTCATACTTCTCTTCCGCGGTCGCAAGGATTACTTCAAAGGCATCGGGATCACAAAATTCCTGCATAACCTGCAGACACACACCGCAAGGAGAAGTCCGTTCCAAGACTCCGTCTTTTTTTCCGCCCACGATGGCAATGCGGCAGAACTCCTTCTCGCCTTCGCTGACCGCCTTAAAAAACGCCGTCCGCTCTGCGCAGTTTGTCGGTGTAAATGCCGCATTTTCAATATTGCAGCCCTGATATATTTTTCCTTCTTTTGTCTGCAGTGCTGCCCCTACCGCAAAGCCGGAATACGGGCAGTACGATTTTCCTCTGGCTTCCATCGCCAATTTAATCAACATTTTCATAGGATCACACTCTCTAATTCAAATAACTGAAGAAACTATTTCCATTGTCTTTAAATAGTTTTTCCGCCTGCGTTCTCTTATACGTTTCCACCTTGCCGGATACCGGATTATAAACGGTTATATTTTTCGTGTCGTATCCGCTTATCACTACAGCTGTAGAATCACCGGTTACCGCAATTACATATTTGTTATTGCTCACGAAATACAGCACTTGGTCTAACGTTGCTCCAGTAAGGTTAACCGGTTCTTCCATGTACTGTGCAAGCATTGGATAAATTGCTGATTTTTTCTTTGACAATGCTGTGGCATCTACCGAAACATGATTTGCCTTCAAAACCATGGAAACACAGGCCGCAAAACCGGATATCTGTCCCTGTGCTTTCTGCATCTCGATTCCGGCGATACTGTTCATCAAAAAACTGCCGCTGCGTTCCCATACCACATGATGGGTTCTGGAAATAACAACGCCCATCTGCTCATCTGCTTTCTGGATCGCCGGCACCGGTTTTTCATACGCTTCCGTAATCTTTCCAAGGGCATATACATAATACTGCGGTACCTGAATTTCATCCAGATGAACGGCTCTTGCGCTGGTAAGAATCTGCTCGTCCGCAACTTCATAAGATGGTACTTGATCAATCGTAAAGCTTGCCGGAAAAGCGATATACCATTCCGTCTGTGCCGCCGAAGTAACTCTCGACACCATCTGATAGGCACTTGCCTGCGACTCCGTCTGATTTAATATGCTGTCATCGGAAATCTTTTTGTATGTTTTTTTCCCTATCTTTTTCAAGCGGGAAAGAGTCATAACATTTCCCTGCACGCTGACTTCCTGCACATAAACATTTTTTTGCTCATATGTCTTTACGGCATTTCCTTTCTCATCGGCAATCACAATCTTATAGCAGGGTGCGATCTCCTCGTCGACCGATTTGGACACAATATCACTTTTATTGACATAACCGTAGATGACCTTATCATTGATCACGCCAAGCAGGCGAATATAGCATCCCTCCGTTTCCGGTTTCAATATCGTTTTTTCCTCAGTTTCCAGATTGAAAACCGTCAATTCGTCTCCATAACCTTTTTCCAGATTATCAGACCAGGTGAAGCAATCATATTCTATGACTTTACTTGCTTCCTTTTTACTAATTCCCTGAATAATCTGAAAACTGCTATTCGTTACATTTTCTGCCAGTTTTATCAAGCGATGAGATTCCATATTATAAGCATATACCGTATTCGCAACGGCAAAATAATACACATTTTTTCCGCTGACATAACCATAATTATTAAAATCTTTATTTAACTGCTGCTCGGTCGTATCGATTGGAAGATATACCAGCTCCTGAATCTGTTTTTCCTGTGCCACATACTTGTATAATACGATGGCAACTTTTCCCTCATACTGTCCGCGTGGCACATAACCGGCCACGGCAAAATACAGATTCCCGTCGCTGTCCGTTTTCAAAAGACGCATCTGCGGCACCGCATTTTCACGGTATTCATAAGATGCTTTTTCACTGTAGGAAGAATATAATTTGGTGATGGAATTTTTCTTTTTATCCATATCGTAGCAATACAGATTGCCTTCTCTGGCAAAAAAGAGCTGCTTTGTCGTTTCATTGTTCATCAGATCCATCGTGATGTCATTGGTGATACCAATCTTTAACTGATTTTTCTGCACACTGGTAAGTGCCGCATCAAATACAGTCTCCATCGTACGTTCATAGTTCAGAAGATAACTGCTGCCGGAAGCATAACGTACACGATAAAATTCATTAACGCGATATGTCTCTTTTCCCGTCGCAGTCGCTCCCTCGACATAATAATTCAGCTGAAAACAAGCCGTCTCCATATTATATTCTTTGATGACCGGCACCGGCTCGGATAGTTTCTTTGGTGAAATTTTTCCCCACGTCACCAGATCGCTGTCCGATTTAATGTTCACTTCTGCCAGCGAATCATTAGATGCCGTACCGTCAGGCTCCAAATAGCGGCTCAATTCTTCTGCTTTTGATTTCGTAAACGTATCTTTATGAAATTGCATTGCAAAATTAAGTTTTTCCTGCAAATACGAATTGTCCATGTAATATTTTAATCTTGTAAAATAATGAATCTTACGTCCGGACTCTGTCGTCGCTGTAATGGAAAGCACATACTCCGTACTTGTCTTAAATCCGTAATCGAACGTGATATCCACCTTTCCCTTCTCTTTGGATATCGCATTGATTTCTTTTTTCTCGTATACTTCCAGTGTATCTTTGTCCACTACCTCGTATTCCATTTTTACAATTTTTGTATCTGCCCCGCCAAGCAGAACATTGATGCTCTTATCCTGGCCTAACGGTGTGATGGATTCACGCACGATATTGGCATCGAGTACCCCGCTGTAACCATACAGCCGGTTCATCTCCACGCCCTGACTCTTTATCGTAAGATAGGGAAATGTTTCGTTTCCCGCTTCTATTACTTTTCCTGTTTCATAACTATCGTTCTGCAGGCGGCTTCCAAAGAAAAACAATGCCCCGCAGAATAATACCATCAAAACAACCACTTTATAAATATATTTAACCATTTACATCCTCGATTCTAACTTCTTACTTACTTTTCCACATAGAAACAGTTTATCACAGTTCGTGAAACAGGGCAAGATAAGAACACACACTTTTTTTATTGTTTCATATAATAAGGATAAAATATCGGTATAACGCCTCGGCTGCCAGAAAGGAATCCGTTATGAATACACCTATTTCTTCCTTTTATGATTATTTTCCCGGTCCGGCTCTGATCCCGGGTATGTCCCCGATTCTCGGTGCCGGAAAACTGATGGAATTCGAAGACGATATTCAATATATGAAGCAATTATACCCGGGAATGTGCAAAAAAATACTACAGAACATTGAAGAACGCTGTGATCGTCTTGAATACGAGGGAAGCATGTTATTCGACTCCTATCCCGATAAGGTCACCCTGGAACGGATGGCAAAGGAAATCCTCGCTGCCTCTCAGGACGAGAGCATTGCCACCTCCGAAAACCTCCTTGCCCTAACAACCATTCTCCTCTATCAGGAGATTCTCTATCGGCGGGCACGTTACCGAAGCCGCAAACGCCTGTATATGTAACAAAGCACTCCCCTGAGAACCTTCCGTGCCATGCACATTGGGTATCTCAAGGGAGTATAAACTTGTCTGTATTTTATACACTCTTCGCAAATGCAATTTTCACAAAATCTTTGACCGGCATCGGTTTTGCAAACACATACCCCTGAATGTAATCACAGTCCATCTCTTTTAGATATTCTACTTGCGACCGAATCTCTACACCTTCTGATATCGTCTGTAAATGCAGATTTTGCGCCAGATGAAGAATACTATTGATAATATCTTTTCCCCGCTTGTCCTCTTCTGTCTTGATAAAAAATACACGGTCAAGTTTCAGCGCATCTACCTTGATGTCTTTTAACATGTTCAAAGAAGAATATCCGCTTCCAAAATCATCGATGGAACAACGCAGTCCTACTTCATGGATCTTATTGACTAGATCTGTCATCGTGGAAATCTCGTTTAAGAATAAGGACTCTGTCAATTCGATTTCAATACTTCCTTTCGGCACATCATATCGTTCTAAAATTTCCTTGTAGCGGTCAAAAAAGTTGGGTACCAGGAAATGTCCACGCGACATATTGACTGAAACCGGGATAATCCGGTATCCGTTTTTGTGCCAGGATTCTATCATTTTACAAACCTGCTCAAACATATACAAATCCAATTCTACAATAAATCCATTTTTCTCAAATAGCGGAATAAATTCTCCCGGAAAAATCATCCCTTCTTCCGGGGACACCCAGCGCACAAGTGCCTCTGCCCCGGCAATTGTCTCATGCGTAAGTTCGTATTTCGGCTGAAGATACGGTACAAATTCTCCATTTTTCAAAGCCTGTTCCATCCGCATCTCCAGATGTTTTTCACGTTCCAATTTCTGATGTTCTTTTTCATCGTAAACGCCTATTTTCTTTAAATGCTGCGGTAACTGCAATGTTTTTTTCAAGGCAAGATTGGCTCTCTCCATCATCGCGGAGACCGGCATTTCCTTATCTGTAACAAGATAAACACCGAAAAACAACCGCAGTCCGTAAGAAACGCCCTGCTCATCACACAAGTGTCCGAGTTGTTCATTCAAACGGTTCAATCTGTGTTCCAGTTTTTTCATGGAATGAAAGCGCAAAAGCATTCCAAAATTATCTGCCATAATTCTGCCTGACGCCTCATCCCAACTGAGTAGTTCGTTGTCGATCACTTTATGAACCTGGCGCAGCACTCGATCACCTTCTTCATCGCCATATAATTCATTAACCAGTTTGAAACGATCAATATTTGCATAAACAAGGGCAAACTCTCCGCTTCCCTGCAACAGAATCCGTGCAATTCTCTCAAATTCCCGTTTATTTTTTCCTCCGGTAATGTCATCTACTCCTGTTTTTTGATAAAACAACACATATTTTACCACAATCGAAAATGCGATGATTGCTACCGTAAATGCCATTAACGCAATTCGCAGCGATGTACTTGACACATTCATCAAGGCAACGTATAAGAAAAAAACAAGCGCCGCACCAAGCATGACGTCCCATACTACCATGCCTATTATATTCCGCCACTCATACAGTTTAGAGCGGATTCGTTTCACTAACAATTTATTCATCCTCTTTCATTTTTATTTGCATTGTGTATTATACCCCAATTATCCCAAAATTACAAGTTTCTTCCTCAATGTGCTTCAAAGACCACTTCTTTGGATATATTTTCTATTTTTATCACAACATACGGAAAACTCGGCTTTTCCAGAACCGTTTCTTCCTTTGACGGGCCTCTTAATTCTGTGTTAAGAAAAATTTTATCCTTTGTTTCCGTCAATTTTTTAACCAGTATACTGTAGCCTCCTGTCTTTTGTTCGCCGTAACCAACTGCCATATATAGATAAGTTCCATCCTGATATGTCATTTGAAACGGATTTATCTTTTTCTCCTCTAAATTTTTCAAAAATTCTTCCGGGCAATCCCGCGCAGCAACAACCGTATAATCGCACTTCGTCCCCGCTTCTTTCTGTCCGGTCGATGTCTGTCCGCATCCACAGAGGACCATCCCTGTCATCATACAGAGGACAAGCAGCACAGCTATTTTGATCTTTCCATTTTTCCCCATAATCATTTTCCTTTGCTTTTCTTTACTTCATGTATATGCCTGCCCGCGGGAAGATATGTCTTGCCGTTTGAGCCGGCCGGATGTATAATAAATAACAGGTTTTACAAGCCGTCACTTGCAGAAAGGAATCAGAATAATGGAAAATTTTCTTTACAGTTTAAACGCCACACTTCCGATCTTTTTGATCATGGTACTCGGCAAAGTATTATTTCGACTAAAGATCATCAATGAAGAATTTACAAAATCCGCGGATAAATACGTTTTTTACGTCGCCCTCCCTGCCCTTGTGTTCAAAGATCTGACGGAGAATAATATCCGCGAATCATTTGATTTAAAATATGTGCTGTATTGCTTTTTTGTCACTTTGTTTGTCATATTAATTCTTTGGTTTCTGACCGAAAAATTTATGAAAAACGAGGCGGAAAAGGGAGCCTTTATTCAAGCTTCTTACCGAAGCAGCGCCGCAATACTCGGTCTTGCCTTTATTGATAATATGTATGACAGTGCCGGTATGGCGCCTTTGATGATTATCGGTGCCGTTCCATTATTTAACATTTTCGCCGTGATCATATTGACGATCAAGGGCGACAACGGCGAACATCCGGACGTGAAACATACCATCGTGAATATTTTCAAAAATCCGATCCTGCTCGGCATTTTATTTGCCCTTCCGTTTGCCTTTTTGGATATTCATTTCCCGGCATTTATCAACAAAGGAATTTCGTATCTGGCTTCCACCGCTTCTCCGCTGGCATTGCTTTCCATCGGAGCCGGGTTTGAAGGAAAAAAGGCGATCAAGAAAATACGTCCTACCCTGCTTGCCAGTTTTATTAAATTGATCCTGCTGTGTGCCATCTTTCTTCCGCCGGCGATCTATATGGGATACCGCCGCCAGGAACTGATCGGCATCCTCATTATGCTCGGCTCACCGGCAACGGTATCGTGCTATATCATGGCAAAGAATACCGGAAACGACGTCGTCCTGACAAGTAGCGTTATCGTATTGACTACACTGCTTTCTTCCGTGACTTTGACCGCGTGGATCTTTGTATTAAAATGCATGGGCGTTCTCTAAATTTTCATTGCAGATTGCCCTGTTATATTATATAATATAAGGGAACGACGGCGGTTTACGATACCGGATCGTTACTATTAAAATGGCCTGCACCGGAACGCAGGTAAAGTATATCGGAGCACCATAGGCTCCGGATAGGAGGATTGTATGAGTAATTGGAACAACTTAGACACTTTGGATTCTTACAAAGCATTGTCACAAAAAGAACAGGTAAATCTTGCTGATGTTATGTCAGGAGAAGACGGTGCAAAACGTGTACAGACTTATCAGGTAGCGATGGCTGCCGGTCTTTCTTACAACTATGCTTCCAAGCAGGTAAATGATGACATCTTAAAGGCTCTTTCCTCTTTGGCGGAAGAAGCTGAATTAGCAGAAAAATATAAAGAATTATACAACGGTGCCGTGATCAATACCGGCGAAAAACGTCTCGTGCTTCATCAGCTGACACGCGGACAGCTCGGCGAAACCGTTACGGCAGACGGCGTTGACAAACGTGATTTTTATGTCAGTCAGCAAAAACGAATCGCTGATTTTGCAAACAAAGTTCACAATGGTGAAATCACCAATGCTGCCGGCGAAAAATTTACAACCGTAGTCCAGATTGGAATCGGCGGAAGTGACCTCGGTCCCCGCGCAATGTACATCGCTCTTGAAAACTGGGCAAAAAAGAATAACACCTTTAAAATGGATGCAAAATTTATCAGCAACGTAGATCCGGATGATGCCGCTGCGGTATTAAAGGCAACTGATGTTGCTCATGCGATTTTCGTTCTCGTTTCCAAATCCGGTACGACATTGGAAACCTTGACCAATGAATCTTTTGTAAAAGATGCTTTGAAAAAAGCCGGTCTGGATCCGGCAAAACATATGATCGCCGTTACCAGCGAAACTTCTCCGCTTGCAAAGAGCGACGATTATCTGGCTGCCTTCTTTATGGATGACTATATCGGCGGACGTTTTTCTTCGACTTCCGCAGTCGGAGGAGCCGTTCTTTCTCTTGCCTTCGGCCCGGACGTATTTGCACGTTTCTTAAATGGTGCTGCGGAGGAAGATGCGCTTGCGAAAAACGAAGATCTTCTGAAAAACCCGGCAATGCTCGATGCTTTAATCGGCGTTTATGAGCGAAATGTTCTTGGCTATCCGGCAACCGCTGTCCTTCCATATTCCCAGGCTCTCAGCCGTTTCCCTGCTCATTTGCAGCAATTGGATATGGAATCCAACGGAAAATCCGTAAACCGTTTTGGCGAGCCTGTTTCCTATCCAACCGGTCCTGTCATTTTCGGTGAACCGGGAACGAACGGACAGCATTCCTTCTACCAGCTGTTACATCAGGGAACGGACATTGTTCCTCTCCAGTTCATCGGTTTTAAAAACAATCAATTAGACACCGATGTGGATATCCAAGGCAGTACCAGCCAGCAGAAACTGTGTGCTAACGTAGCCGCACAGATTGTTGCGTTTGCCTGCGGTAAAAAAGATGAAAATAACAATAAAAACTTCAAAGGCGGCCGCCCATCGAGCATTATCATCGGTGACCAGCTGACACCGGAGACACTTGGTGCCCTTTTGGCTCATTTTGAAAACAAAGTAATGTTCCAGGGATTTGTATGGAATGTCAACAGTTTTGACCAGGAAGGCGTACAGCTCGGTAAAGTGCTTGCGAAGAAAGTACTTGCTCATGAGACCGACGGTGCTTTGAAGGTATACAGTGAATTGCTGAATATATAAGTAACTATTCAGGTCCGATGTGCAAAAACAATGTATTTTCGTGCTTGCACGTAAAAGACATTGTTTTTCTGCACATTGGATCTAATAAGGTCCCCCTCCCCACATGAGCATTTTTAGCCTTGTCAAAGGCGAGAAAGAACACGAAGTGTTCGAAATGCGAATGGAGGGGGGACCCTGAATAGTTACTGAACATTTAATAACAAAGCGGGGCTGAAAAATCAGCTCCGCTTTTTTTCATTTTATACTTGACAAATCGACAAAAAAACGGTATGATAAACAAGTCGGTGCGATTACCGAAACAATTTCATATAGGGGCATAGTTCATCGGTAGAATAAGAGTCTCCAAAACTCCAGAGCTGGGTTCGATTCCTAGTGCCCCTGTTCTTTAGGCAGGATTCCATAGACAGAGTGATGTGGAATCCTGTTTTTGTATTTACAAAAATAAGGAATAGGTGAATCATGGATATTCTTTTTTGCGAAGCTCCGATTGAGGAGGATATAAACAGCATATTAAGTCTGCTAACCTTAAATGAAGAGCATATGCGTGTAAAAAAATACATCTGCGAATATTTTCATATTCCAACAGAACCTGCGCTTCAAAACAATGCGGCATTAGAAACCACCGTCCGAACCATCGTTCAAAACGAGCAAAATAATAATGCCGCAGCAATCGCCGGCAAAGTCGAAAAGATGCATTGCCTGTGGCAGGAAAATCGCGACGAAAATTGTGTCTGCCCTTATGATTTTGAGAACAATCAAATTTACATAAATTACAGGAAATTATCGGAAGAAATGCTGGAGACTTGTGTTCATGAACTGATCCATTATTACTGGTTTCATAAATGGAATGCGCTGTTTAAAGACCAATACTCCTCTTCCCTTGTCTGGATTTTTTCTGAAATAGCCATTGATGCCTTGTTTTTTGAAACGCCCCTGAAAAATTTTTTCATAATCAGAAATTACAATTCCCGCAATAATTTAAACAATTCCGGAAGATTTGACCCCAATTTTCCCTTTTTGGAATCCTCGGTTTCATCCGTACCTATCAACTTCTCTACATCTGTAGAGAAAAATTTTTTAACCTGTGAAATTGCATAATCAATATGATTAAGATAATATTGTCTAAAAATTTTTTCACTGATTTTTTTTGAGTGTCCCGCATGTTCAGAAACTTGAAGACTGGTAAATGTATGCTTGTTTGTTCTTTTCTCATTGTCCCTAAATTTCTGCATATCACCCTTATATTGTTTTTTCACATCCACTAAATGCAGTAAAAGCCAAAATTCAAAGCAAGGTGTCGTAATAAAGAAATGATAGCCTTTTTCAATACATTGCTTTCTAATCTCGTTCAACTGCATAACCGTATGTGTATTATAATCTCTGTCGATTACCACCCCAAATAAATCATCCTGCCCCTGATATTCTTTTACAAAAAATTGATATTCAAGATCAATGCCCACTTGTTTTAACAACATCTCAAACTGTTCCTTTTTATCTTTATCAACACTATCCGGATCTTTCATGTATTGTTGTACAAAAGCATCTGTATATTTTGTTGGAATCACTTTTCTCATCCGATTCGGTAAAATGTCGGATTCTCTTATTTCGATATATTCTTCCAGCAATTCCAACACCTGAGCGGGTGCACTGAAATTATCTCTTTTTCCTCTTCTTAACGGATGTACATGAACACCTGTTTTTATTCCAAGTTTTTCCCTGTATTTTTCAAGCCAGCCAAAATAATTCTGTTCTGTTACATTTCCTTCTACCGACAAAAAAATGATTCGCAATGGCGTTTCAGGAAATATCTCTTCCGGTCTCGAAAACATACCATCTGAACTTAAGCGAAATGATTTCTCCATCTTATTCCCCCTTTTCTTCATCCATATCATCAATCCCAAAAATTGGAATTGCTCCATATCTCCCCAACAGATAATCCTTCGCTACGGAATGATCAAATCTTTCCTTAAATTTATTAAGAGAATATAGTTCTGAACTATGGTCTTCTTTTCTTTCCATAAACCAAATCTCATCCTGACGAAAGATATTTAAATTCATAACATTTGAATCATGCAGTGTTACAATCAACTGAGTCGGATATCCTTCCGTTTTTCCAAAAAACTTTTGTAAAAATTCAACAGTAAGTTTTGTATGAAAACTTCTATCCAGTTCGTCAATAAAGATTATGCCGTTCTCCATCCCTTTCTGGTAAAGCGGAATCAAATCAAACAACCTCTTTGTTCCATCGGACTCATCCTGAATTTCAAACAAATCTAATGGGTTACCATGATTCATCATTAATTGCGAACCAACTATATTACCGTCGTTTGTTTTTTTAAAGCTAAATCTTTTTCCAACTATTGTAACTGTTATCGATGATGTCGTTTTTTCACAATCTTCATCAAATGCTTTTTGAATATCATTCATTATATCATTTTTTATATCTTCCGGCAAAAAAGTAAGAACTTCCTCAATCGGTCTTTTCTCTGTCCGTACTTCTTCAATGCCGGTATCAAAATAATTCAACAATTTCCCCAATGATTCCTTAGTATCGCTTTTAAACAGCTGTTCCAAATTTCGATACTTTGTCTGTGGAAATATCACTATCATGGAAGCAAAAAAATCAAGCGTATCAAAAAAAGGCGTGAAGTCCTTTATTTCTTTAAGTTTATGTCCACATATTTCTGCCAAAAAACTTGTACTATCTTTTACATCGTCAGAGTAAATATTAAATCTCTGCTCATCTTCCTCTTTCGCAAAGCAGATATCCGTACGTATTTTCTCTCCTGCTTTTCTTTCAAATATACATACCTCTTTATTATCACATAAATATAACCACTCTGCTAAAAAAACATTTTCCGTATACGAAATTGCAAAACCATATGAATAGATATGCCCATTACTAACAAAATCGTATTGAAAAACCCCCGGTCGATTCATCGCAACAGGATCAATCCGAAAAAATTTATTATTTGTTCTGCTGCTTTTAACCCCGCCAAGAGCAATATTTTTACCAAAATTAACTGCCTTAATCAAATTGCTTTTTCCCGCTGCATTGGCTCCATAAACCAGTCCGGCCTTTAATACTCTTTTCCCATTTACCACAACTAATTGTTCTTTATGTCTAGTATGTTTTCCCGCCGCCATAGAAAAAACTTGTCGTTGATTAAATGAGAGGAAATTTTCAACAGAAAACCTAATCAGCATAACCAGCACCTCCTTATATATTTTTATTATATGTGATTTTTTCACATATTGCAATCCTATTTTTTGATTTTTTAAGATTTCACAGTATTATACTCTATTTTAATGTGATTTTTTCACATAATTTACGCAAAACTATCCCTGTCACCCACTGACAACAGGGATAGTTCGTATCAAGCCGTACTCTATATCCTTATCTCCCACTAAAATACACTTTCCCGCCCTCTGCCTTTATCTTTTTATAATAGAACAATTCATCCACCGTAACCAGCTGAAATCCTTTTTTCTTTAACCGTGGGATCAATGATTGAACTGCATCTGCTGTGGAAGGGTACAGGTCATGCATCAAAACAATATCGCCGTCTTTTATCTTTTTCGCCCTTTGGAGAATTTGGGAAGCATCCCGCGAGCGCCAATCCTCTGTATCTATGCTCCAGTAGATCATAGGAATCTTGAACGTCTTACGCATCAGATCATTGACTGCGCCTTCCGGTGGGCGGATTGCCGACACTTCCCGTCCGATCACTTGTTTGACCGCCGTGTTAGATTCATCTAACTCTTTCAACATTCCGGCAGAATCCAGTTTTGTCAAATTGACATGATGATAGGTATGACTGGCAATCTGATGTCCCTGACGATATGCTTTCTTCATCACTTTAGCATAGGTGGACACGCGGTCACCAACTACAAAGAAAGTAACTTTCGCATCGTATTTTCCGGCGGTTTTTAAAATACGTGAAGTGACCGGCGTATAGGGTCCATCATCAAACGTCAATGCCACCATCGGTTTCTTTGGATCCAGGTCTTTTCGAATCCAGGAAACCGTTTTCTTTTTTCTCTTCTCCGGCTTCTTCTCTTTCGCCGAAACAACCGGGACAGCAGGGCTTTTTGTCTCATACACCGTATTTGTCTCATTGGCACGCAGCGAGTTCAAAGCCCAGCCCACAAACAAAATATCTGCAAGCAAAATTCCTCCACACATACCAATCAAAGCTTTTTTATTGATCTTCATACTCTAATACCTCACTTTACAAAATATTCCTTTTTTATTATATTCTGAATCCGTTCTTGTGGAATACAAAACTGACACGCCCCCATATACCCGGGCGCCACCTCATATTTATCAAATAACATAACAAGTTCTTTTTTATTATTAATATAAAAATCAGCTTCTTTTCCAACTCCCGTCCAGTTCATCCCCTTTTTGCCAATGAAATATACCTTCTCTTTGTCCGTTTTCATATTATTACGCATCTGTTTCTTAATTTCCTTTGTCAACACCGCGCGATAATCTGTATTGTCTTTAAAAATATCTTCTAAGTTAATACATTTTCCTGTTTTTTTATCTATATGGTATACTTTCGCCTCGTCACTTGAGGTATTTATTTGAACACTCGAATTGATTTTAAGGGAAAACAAACGTTTCGTATTGGTAACAACCTCATAATCTATCGTCACATTTTCGCGTCCTTTCCCTTTCGTTTCTTTTACGTCTTTCCAGTACTCATCTATAATCTTATCCGTATATTTTTTAATCTGAGCATTTAATTTTTTGCTGGCATCTTCATCCGCTTTTTGGTCTTTTCCGGTTACCTTTACTTCGGGAACCCGCACACTGGCACTCATCTCACCTGTATTATCTTCAAAATCCCGGAATGTCACGATTTTTACAATATTCCCCAGTACCGGAACTTTACTTAACGCATAGGCTGCTTTTTCATTAAAATGCAGCAGCAATCCAAACGCCAGCACGGCAGCCGCTATAACACTTCCAATACGGAAACTCCACTTCATACAAATAGTTGTATTTTTACCTTCTTTTTGTTTTCCTGTCTTAATTCCCTGTTTTACGCGTTCTTGCAATTCTTCCGGGATTTCAATATTATCATAAGCTTTTTTCATATTACTCAATACATTTTTTTTCATGATAATTTCTCTCCTTTCGTCATTTCAATCTCTAATTTTTGAATACTCCGATACAATATGGATTTTACTGTATTTGTCTTTAATCTGAGAACTTCTGCAATCTCTTCCAGTTTTTTATCCTCGAAAAATCGAAGAAGAACAATCGTCCTTTCTTTTGAATTCAATTTATCAAGTGCCCTTTTCAGATCCATATCCTCATATGAATCCCACGAAGCCCCTTGAATATAGTATTCCGGATTATCCATGGAAACTTCCCGTTTTTTCCGGCTCAGGAAATCCATCGCACAATTGATGACAATCCGAAACAGCCAGGTTTCAACATACTCTTCCTTTTTCACACTATCCGCATACTGCATTGCCCGGCACGCGCTGTCCTGCACGATATCCAATGCATCTTCCTGATTTTTTACATAGGTAAAAGCAATCCGGTACATGGATTCATAGGAAGAAAGAATGGTTTCCTCGACCAGCTGTCTTTTTTTCTTCGATTGCATATTGTCCCTCCTCTCTTTTCGTTTTACATAAGTTAGACGTCGGACAGTTCTAAAAAGTTGCATAAAAATAGAGCCGCCGCACAAATAATTTTTCTATTGCGCGACATGCTCCTCTATCTTTTACGTTTTTACAAATTATGCCAGTTCCAACATTCGTTCCAATGCTACACTCGCCTTTTTGCTTACTTCTTCGTCCACAAACATTTCCGGTGCCATATTCGTAAGCGCCTGCTCTACTTTGTCCAATGTGATCTTTTTCATATTCGGACAAAACTGGCGATGGCCTACATTGTAGAATTTTTTCTGTGGATTTTTCTGCTGCAATTCATAAAATACACCCATTTCCGTGCAAATAATGAATTTATCATGATCGCTTGCCGTCGCATAATCAATGATCTCCGAGGTGCTTCCGATGAAATCCGAAAGTTCAAGTACATCCCACGTACACTCAGGGTGGGTCAGTACCAGTGCATCCGGATGAAGTCCCTTCGCTTCTTTTACATTTTCCGCATGAATGCTTTTATGTACATGGCAGTATCCATCATGGAAAATAAACTCTTTTTCCGGCAGTTTGCTCGCCACATAGCGGCCAAGGTTATTGTCCGGGATAAAGAAAATGCGTTTGTTTGGCAGGGCTTTTACGACACGCAGCGCATTGGAAGAAGTCACACACACATCCGAGTGTGCTTTAATTTCAGCTGTAGAATTTACATAACACACGACAGCGACATCTTCGTACTGCTCTCTGACTTCTTCGATCCGGCGAACATCTACCATATGTGCCATCGGACAGTCTGCGTACTCATCCGCCATGATAACGCGTTTTCCCGGATTCAGTATCTTCGCACTCTCTCCCATAAAGGAAACGCCACAGAATAATATGTTCTGATTTGGGATAGAAACCGCTTTTTTTGCTAAGAAAAAGGAATCTCCTACAAAATCCGCGATTTCCTGTACGGCACCATCTACATAATAATGCGCAAGGATTACAACATCTTTTTCTTTCTGCATCTGTTTAATATTTTCTATTTGTTGTTTTTTATTCTCCATGTTCTCCTCATTCCTTTTCTTAGTGGATCAGCCTGCAAACTGACTATTATATAATGTAGCATAGAAACCGTTTTGTTGCAAGAGTTGTTCGTGATTTCCCTGCTCAATAATATGACCATCTCTCATAACCAGGATCACATCCGCTTCCTGAATCGTCGATAAACGGTGGGCTACGATGAAACTGGTGCGTCCCTGCATCATTTTTGAAAATGCATGCTGAATATGAATTTCTGTTCGCGTATCGATGGACGACGTTGCTTCATCCAAAATAAGCATCGGTGGCAGGCAGAGCATGACTCTCGTGATACAAAGAAGCTGTTTCTGTCCCTGGGAAAGACTTCCACCGTCTTCTCCGATCACCGTATCGTATCCGTTTTTCAAACGTTTGATAAAGCTGTGCGCATGGCTTGCCTTTGCCGCTGCGATCATTTCTTCTTCGGTTGCATCCGGTTTTCCCATGCAGATATTTTCACGAATGGTTCCCTGACGAAGCCATGTTTCCTGCAAAACCATACCGTAATTGGCGCGCAGACTGTGTCTGGTAATTTCCTGAATATCCTTTTTACTTACACGAATCGTACCTGAATTGACGTCATAAAAGCGCATCAGCAGATTGATGAGTGTCGTCTTTCCACAGCCGGTCGGTCCGACAATAGCAATTCTCTGTCCCGGTTTTACCGACAAATTCAATTTTTCGATCAATTTCTGATCGGGTTCGTAGGAAAAATATACATCTTCCAGATCGACTTCTCCGGTCGCCTGTTCAAGGACAACCGCATCTTCAGCATCCTTTGTCTGGGATTTTTCTTCAATCAATTCAAAAATTCGTCCTGCGCAGGCAATCGCATTTTGCAATTCCGTAACGACGCCGGAAATCTCATTGAACGGTTTGGTATACTGGTTTGCGTAACTTAAGAAACAGGATAACTGTCCTACCGTAATTCCTCCGTGGATGGCAAAAATCGCTCCGGAGATGCCGACTCCGGCGTAAACCAAACTGTTGACAAAACGCGTCGCCGGATTGGTAATAGACGAGAAAAAGATTCCCTTTAGCGAACATTTGCGGAGTCTTTCATTGATCTCGTCAAACTGTTCTTCCGCCCTTTTTTCATAACCAAAGGCTTTTACCACTTTCTGGTTGCCAAGTGTTTCTTCGATCAATGCCGTCTGTTCGCCACGCGTCTCGGACTGCAATTTGAACATTTCATAGGTCCGCTTTGCGATAAAGCTTGCCACAAAGAGCGAAACCGGCGTAATAACGACAACGACAAGGGTAATGCTGACATTGACGCTCAGCATAAAAAGCAACGTTCCGAGGATGGTGATAATACCTGTAAATAATTGGGTGAACCCCATCAAAAGTCCGTCCGCAAACTGATCTACATCTGCGATCACGCGGCTTACGATCTCACCATAAGAATGTCCATCCAAATATTTCAGCGGAAGATCCTGCAGTTTTTCAAACGCTTCGCTTCGGATATCGCGGATGACATTGTACGTGATCTTATTGTTGCACACGTTCATGATCCACTGCGCCACCATTGTAATCGCTATAGCAATGGCAATTTTCATAAGGATCTGCGTAACTTTTCCAAAATCTACCTGCCCCGGTCCTACGATCACATCAACCGCATTACCGGTAAGGATTGGGACATACAGTGTAAGTGCGACCGTGATCACGGCAAGCACCAATGAGCAGATTACAAAAAAGGAATATTTCTTAATATAACGAAGTACTTTTTTAATCGTTTCTTTCTGGCTCATTTAGCGTCCCCCCTTTCCAAATTGCGATTCGTAAATCTCCCGGTATACCTCACAGGACTTCAATAATTCTTCATGGGTTCCCTTTCCTACCATCTTGCCATCGTCTAATACCAGAATCTGGTCTGCATGAAGGATCGATGCCGCCCTCTGCGACACGATGAAAATGGTCGTCTCCGGGAAACTCTTTCGCAATCCCATACGAAGTGCCGCGTCTGTCGCATAATCCAACGCTGACGAGCTGTCATCTAAAATCAGGATTTCCGGCTTTTTCACAAGCGCTCTGGCAATCGTCAGACGCTGCCTCTGACCACCGGAGAAATTGCGGCCTCCCTGCTCTACCTTGGCATCCAGACCATTTTCTTTCTTTTTCACAAATTCTTCTGCCTGCGCTACTTCTAACGCTTTCCACATCTCGTCTTCCGTCGCGTCCTCTTTGCCCCATTTCATATTGGAACGGATCGACCCGGAAAACAAAACCGCTTTTTGTGGCACGACAGCAATCTTTTCACGGAGTTTATCAAGCGAATAATCCGCAATATTTTTTCCAGCGATTTTCACCTCACCGCTCGTGCAGTCGTAAAATCTGGGAATTAAATTTACAAGCGAGGTCTTTCCGGAACCGGTTCCTCCGATCACACCGATCATCTGGCCCTTCTCTGCCGTAAAGGAAATATCCGTCAAGGATTCCTCACCGGCACCGGCATAACACAAACCGACATGCTCAAATTTTACTTCTTCTTTACTTTGTTCTACAGCAGTAGTTTCTCCATCTTTCATACTTGCATTAACTTCAAATACATCCTGCACGCGGTTTCCACATGCGATGGCTTTTGTCACGGTTATGATCAGATTGGCAAGTTTTACAAGTTCTACCAAAATCTGTGACATATAATTTACCAATGCGACAACGGCTCCCTGTGTCAGGATTCCTGCATCGACACGAAGCGCCCCCTGCCAGATGAGTGCAATGATCGCACCATTGATAATGACATACGTGAGCGGATTCATCAGCGCTGAAAATCTTCCAACAAACATCTGTATTTTATTCAATGCGAGATTGGCATCTTCAAATTGTTCTTTTTCTTCTGCTTCTTTATTAAAGGCACGAATCACACGGACTCCGGTAAGATTTTCTCTCGTAATGCCAAGCACGCGGTCAAGACTCGCCTGCACTTTTTTATATAAAGGAATGCTGATAAGCATAACGCCAAATATGACGATTGACAAAAGCGGAATTGCCACGACAAAGATAAGAGCCGCTTTTACATCAATGGTAAAGGCCATGATCATCGCACCAAATACGATAAACGGAGAACGCAAAAACAATCGAAGCACGAGATTGACACCGGACTGGATCTGGTTGATGTCACTTGTCATCCTCGTGATCAGGCTCGTCGTACCAAGCGTATCGATCTCTGTATACGAAAGCGATTCGATATGTTTAAACAAAGCTGATTTCAATTCAGTCGAAAATCCGACTGCCGCTTTTGCCGCAAAATACTGGGCCGTAAGTGATGATGCAAGTCCCACGACACCAAGAAGCACAAGCAAAGCGCCCATCCACAATACATGTGGGGTATCCTGTCTTGCAATTCCCTTATCAATGATTGACGCCATAACAAGCGGCACAAACAATTCAAAGGAGGCTTCCAATAACTTGAACAATGGTCCAAGCACCGACTCTTTCTTATAATTTTTCAAATATGTGAGCAATTTCCACATGCTTCTTTTCTTCCTTTCCGTCTTACTTCACAGTAACGGACTGCTCTGTATCAATCCATTTTCCTTCGTAATAAAGAGATATATGATAAGTATCTTTTTCCATGCCGGAAAGCGGAATGGCAATGGCATAACGCTGATTTTTCTTTTCTTTCATTCCTTTTCCCGCACTGCTGTAATCCATCTGATAGCATTTTTCTTTTCCGGAAAATTCCAATTTTGTCACTGTGTGATCATTTGCCGTCATATAAAGCATCGACTGATAAATTGCAAATGATACATTCACTTTTTTCTTTACTGCCTTCTGCGCCGCGGATTCCTTTTTTTCTTTTGGCGCCTGCAGCGTACCAAGAATGGTCTCGTTCTTTTCCGGCATCGCTGTACTGAGATCTTTCCAGTTAAAGTTCATCACATAACCACGGTAGAAATATTTTTTTGCTGAATATTGATTCAATACCGCCCCGGTTTTGTAATCGTATTCATAGACCATCCCCTTCTGCCCCCCAATGAGCGGATGTAAATATCCGCCAAAGGAAAACATTCGGTTTTTGTCTTTGTCATATTCACAGTTCGATGTAATAATCGATTTCACACTTTTAAACAGCTTGTCCTGGCGCACTGTCATTTTCTTTTCATTGATCGTATAAACCGATACATAAGAATTTGGATCATCGTCCCAAAAATCCACTTTCCTCTTGGTCTGCCAATGATTGTCATACAGCATCACATGAATTGTATCCGGATTGCCATCCAGATCATAGGGGATCTCATAAACGCTGTGCTGCTGGAAATGCCATTTGACATCGCCCTGTGGCTTCAACACCAGATCTTCCTGCTCGGTTCCTTCGAACATCTCCGGATTTGCAAGAATCCATTTTATCTTCTTCGTATCCCAGTCCACTTTTACTGCCGAATGCAGATTTCGCGGCGAAAGCAGGACACTATGGTCTTCTTCTTTATAAGAGACAGTATTCAAATGCGCCCAATCCACTTTATTTCGATAGGTCTTATCAAAAATTTCTTTCATATCCAATTCTTTTACCGTCTCTCCGGTCTTACGGTCAATCTCAAGGACAACATCCTCGGTATGCCCGGCGATCGAGCTTGACAATACAAATAAATTGCCGCCCGGTTCTTTTTCAATGACTTCATGGTGGATTCCGTTTTTCACATAATACTGGCGATAGATCCGTCCGAGGTAATCCATTTCATACATCGAAGTCGTATGCGGCTTCTCTTCCGTCGGTGTCTCCGCCTCATCCGTCTGATAGATCAGCCGTTTGTCCGCAAGCGGAAATACGCCGTAAGAACCTGTCGTCATCGTAATATACCAGCGGATATCTCCCGCCTCGTCGTAAGCAAATGGATATTTTGTCGTTTGACCGGAAAGAATAGTCAGTGCATACGCAGATGCCTTTCCTTTTTTCTCTACTTTGACAGCATCCTTTAATTCCTTCGGAAGCTCTTTTGTCTGAATGATTACTGTTTTTGTCTTCTTTTTTCCATTCTTATCTACGCAGGAAAGATGAACCTTATTTTTTGCATTCGGATATAACCCCACAACCGGAATCCGATGTTTCTTCGTCTTTTCAAATTCTGCCGTAATATCTGTCTCTTTTGTCTTCCCCACTACTGTCATGGTTACTTTGCAGGCATCCTTCGTCTCAAATAAAATATAAGCTGAAAGTGGTGAATTTCCATAAGGATTCAAAAGAACTTCCGGATTTTCCCAGGAAGTTTTTCCATACTCCAGCATTTCTTCAATCTCTTTGTCTTTTTTATAAGAAGCATCCAATGTTGATTTTTTTGTCTTTATGGTATCCGATACTACTTTCGGCCCAGAATGCTCCCCCAACACCTCTGTATTCTGTGTTTCTTCTTGACTTACCGCTTGTTCTACAGCTGTCTCATCATCTTTTTTGCCACAAGCAAAAAGCGATAATGCCATACTACTACCAAGTAAAACAATACCGGTACAATATATAATCTTGTTCCACTTTTTCTTTTTTCTCATATTGACCCTCTTTTCTCAATTTCACTGTATTAGTAGTTTAAACTATATTGCCAAAGAAATCAACTAGTACAATGAAAATTAAATGTATTATATTTTAAGCAAAATGCTCTTTCGATCGTGCTTAGCAAAAGTGCACTCATAGCATAGCTGTATTATAAAAAAGGAAAGTATCGAAAACAATTTCTTTCAATACTTTCCTTACTTTTAGACAAAGTAAATGATCTGCTTATTTTGCATAATCAACAACTCTGGATTCACGGATCACATTAACTTTAATCTGTCCCGGATACTGAAGTTCTGCTTCAATCTGTTTTGAAATATCACGAGCCAGCAATACCATTTCATCATCATTAATCTGATCAGGAACCACGATCACTCGAACTTCTCTACCTGCCTGAATGGCAAAAGATTTGTCAACACCTTTGAAGTTGTTTGAGATATCCTCTAATTGTTTCAATCTGTTTGTGTAGGTTTCTAATGTCTCTCTTCTTGCTCCCGGACGTGCTGCCGATATCGCATCCGCTGCCTGTACGATGCAAGCAATCATGCTCTCCGGCTCTACGTCACCATGGTGAGCTTCTACTGCATTGATGACCAGTGCGGATTCTTTGTACTTACGGCACAATTCCACACCAAGTTGGATATGAGAACCTTCCATATCATGGTCAACGGATTTACCGATATCATGAAGCAGTCCGGCACGTTTTGCCATACGAACATCTGCTCCCATCTCTCCGGCCAGCAATCCGGAAAGATGCGCTACTTCGATTGAATGCTTCAATGCATTCTGACCATAACTTGTACGGAATCTCATTTTTCCTAAAAGGCGAATCAGTTCTGGATGGATGCCATGTACACCGACTTCCAACGCCGCTGCTTCTCCTTCTTCACGAATCATCGTTTCAACTTCTTTTTTTGCTTTTTCAACCATTTCTTCGATTCTGGCTGGATGAATTCTTCCATCCACAATCAATTTTTCCAAAGCGATTCTGGCTATTTCTCGGCGAATTGGATCAAATCCGGATAAAATAACAGCTTCCGGTGTGTCATCAATGATAAGATCAATACCTGTCAGGTTTTCTAACGTACGAATATTTCTACCTTCTCGTCCGATAATTCTACCCTTCATCTCATCACTTGGCAATGGCACTACAGAAATCGTAGCTTCTGACACATGATCAGCGGCACATTTCTGAATTGCATTGATGATGTACTCTTTTGCTTTCTTATCTGCATCATCCTTTGCCTGACGTTCCAACTCTTTTACTAAAACTGCAGTCTCATGTTTTACATCTTCCTCTACAGTTCTCAATAAATAATCTTTCGCCTGTTCGGAGGTGAGTCCGGAAATCTTTTCCAATTCACGCAAATGGCTTTCACGAAGCTCTTCGACTTTTTGTTTCTCTTTTTCGAAATCCGCTTCCTTTGCTGTGAGTTTAGATTCCCTTTTCTCGAGTGCTTCTAATTTCTTGTCCAAAGTTTCCTCTTTACCCAGCACACGTTTTTCATAGCGCTGAATCTCCGCTCTTCTTTCTTTGGTCTCTCTTTCAAGATCATTTTTTGCCTTAAGATTCTCCTCTTTGGCTTCCAAAAGAGCTTCTCGTTTTTTGGTCTCAGCTGTCTTCAAAGCATCGTCAATAATCTCTCTTGCTTTCTCCTCTGCACTTCCAACCTTTGCTTCACCAACTTTAATACGGTAAGAAATCGCACTTTTCCATGCAATTAATGCGGAAATAGCAATTACAGCAAGAATTACGATGATTGAGCCAACCACAAAACCGATCGTCAACTGTGGCACAAGAGCACCTCCTTTATTTAATTATCATTGCACATAAATACAACACTTAAATTTTACACTTTTTATGCTCAAATGTCAAGTTTAGAAAATACTTTCTTTATTTGTGAAATTTCATATCCTTTTCGACCTAAATACGCAAATATTTTATCCCGCTCTTTTCGATCAAGTTCCGTAAACTCTCGGCCTTTTAACCTTTTCAACGTAAGGGACTCAATCGCTTCCTGCTCATCAATCCCTCCTTGGTTAAACACAATTTCTTCAATCAGCTCCTGGGAAATGCCTTTCTGCTGTAATTTAAAATAAATTTCTTTTTTGCTTCTTTTTCCTGTTTGAAACATCAAATAATTTTCCACATATCTTCGGTCATCAATATAACCGAATGACATAACATAATCCATCGCCTGCTTAGATGCTTTTTCCGAAAAACCGGCACGATACAATTTATCTTCCAATTCTTTTTTTGTTCGATCTTTATAGGCAATCCATTCCATCGCCTTTTTCGCCGCTCGTTTCCCCTCTTCATCCGCAAACGAATATCCATCTCTTTTTTCTTCCATTTTCCCTCCTGGTATTCTTTTCCTGCTTTTCATATGATAGAAATCGACGTTACGTCCAATTTGTGTGGACATAACGTCGATTTTTATATCTCTGTGACAAATAATCGCTGATTATTTGTCAGATTCTTGCTTTTCCTTTGTTGTTTTCTTTGCGGTCGGAGTTTTTTCTTTCTCCTTCTCTTCTTCTGCCTCCGGATTTAAGTATTTATTACGGACAAGAAGTTCCACTTCATCAAATACCGCCGGATTGTCTGCTAGATATTTTTTCGCATTTTCGCGGCCCTGACCAATCTTCTCTCCTTTATAAGAATACCAGGCTCCGCTCTTTACGATAATATCTTCTTTAGCTGCCAGATCCAGAACATCTCCTTCACGGGAAATTCCTTTTCCAAACATGATATCAAATTCTGCCTCTTTAAAAGGCGGTGCTACTTTATTCTTCACCACTTTTACGCGAACATGATTACCAATCATCTCACCTGCCTGCTTCAAGGTTTCCACACGACGAACATCCAGTCGTACGGAGGAATAGAATTTCAATGCACGTCCTCCGGTCGTAGTCTCCGGATTTCCGAACATAACTCCAATTTTCTCACGAAGCTGGTTGATAAAGATAACTACGCAATTTGTTTTATTAATAACACCAGTCAATTTACGAAGTGCCTGACTCATCAAACGTGCCTGCACACCAACATGACTGTCTCCCATATCTCCATCAATCTCTGCTTTCGGAACCAATGCCGCTACAGAGTCAACAATAACGATATCCAGTGCACCGGAACGTACCATCGTCTCAAGGATCTCCAACGCCTGCTCTCCACAGTCCGGCTGGGAAATGTAAAGTTCATCAATATTTACACCGATATTTTTTGCATATACCGGATCCAATGCATGCTCTGCATCAATGAATCCTGCAATTCCTCCACGTTTCTGAGCTTCTGCAACCATATGCAGAGCAACTGTCGTCTTACCACTGGATTCCGGACCATACACTTCGATAATACGTCCACGAGGTACTCCACCAACCCCCAGTGCAATATCCAAACTCAGTGCTCCGGATGGAATTGACTCAACATTCATCGTCGCTGCCGTATCTCCCAATTTCATAACGGAACCTTTTCCGTATTCTTTCTCAATATGGGCAATTGCCGCTTCCAACGCTTTTAATTTATTTTGATCTTTTTCTGCCATTATTAACCTCCAATTTTCTATCTATACAAACAGTTTTTCGGAACATTTGTTCTGTTTTATTTTATACTACTACAAATTTTTATGGTTGTCAATTACTTTTCGGGAAATTAAATGAAATAATTTTTATTCAGAACAAAAGGCACAATATAAGTGTATCATGCCTCTTCTTATTTGTAAAGAAGATAATTTTGTGTCAGGTTAACTGATTTACAGAAAATTTCATCTTGTAATTTGGGGGAAGGCGTCTGTGATGGCTCCGCACACGTCAAGTCTTGCTTTTTCTTTTTGGGCGGGTACTAACGGTTCTCCGGTCATGCCTTTCCCCCAAAATCCCCCTCTGGCATGACCCATCTCGCAAAAAACCGCCTCCGCACACGCATATCTCGCATAACCGCTCCCTCCTCACCACGCAAAAACCGAGCCCGGCGCTCCGCGCCGGACTCGGTCCCAAGCTTCCCAGGCTCCCCTAACTCCCCAGTTTTCCCAAACTCCCCCAATCCCCATTTCCTACCTTATCCTCTCAACCCGCTTCCACTTCGCAGATTGCTTCTTCCAAAATTTGTAATCCTTCGTCAATTTCCTCTTTCTTGACATTGAGCGGCGTGGCAAACCGCATGCCGTTTCCGTAAACTCCGCAGTTCAGAGTGAGCATGCGGCGTTTCAGACAGCCTGCCTTGACGGCGGTCCAAAGATCCGGCGCCGGGCTTCCGTCCTCATGCGAGAATTCAATCGCAACCATCAGCCCAAGACCGCGGACATCCGAGATACAGCTGTGGCGGCTCTGCATTTCACGAAGTTTCTCTTTCAGATAAGCACCCATCTCGTTTACATTTTTTAGGAGACTGCCGTCCTCGAAAGCATCCAGCACCGCATTTCCGGCGGCGGCTGCACACGGATTTCCGCCAAAGGTCGTTCCGTGGGTTCCGATCGGCCATTTGTCCATGATCTCCGGTGTCGAGATAACCGCACTCATCGGCAGACCGCCGGCGATGGCTTTTCCTACTGTCATAATGTCCGGCACGACATCAAAATGCTCGCTCGCCCACATTTTTCCGGTTCTTCCATAGCCACACTGGATTTCGTCAAAGATGAGGAGAATGCCATGCTCGTCGCAGATTTTGCGGACTTCCTGCACAAATTTTTTACTTGGTACGACGTAGCCGCCCTCGCCCATAACCGGTTCCATATAGATGCACGCCACGTCTTCCGGATCTACGACGTAACGTAACAGTTTTTTTAATTCAAATAGCGCGTAGTCGGTTCGCTCCTCTTCACCAAGTCCCGGCGGGCAGAGATCCTTTCCCGGATATGGGGCAAAATACACATTTCCCATGAGCGGATTGTAATGCCGGCGGTATTTGGAATTGGATCCGGTAATCGCGGTCGCGCCGACTGTCCGTCCGTGGAAAGAGCCCATAAATGCAATCACCGCACTTCTCGCGCTGTAAGACATTGCCAGTTTGAGGGCGCTGTCTGTGGCTTCCGCGCCGCCGTTACTGAAAAAGATCGAGCTCAATTTGCCTGGTGCTTTCTCCGAAAGCCGTTTTGCCAGCGTCAATGTCGACTCGTAGTTTACAAGGTTAAACGACGCATTGACAAGATTTCCCGCCTGCTCCTGAATAGCTTTCACGACAGTCGGGTAGTTGTGCCCCAGTGCATTGACAGCGATTCCCTGAACAAAGTCAAGGTAGCGGTCGCCATTGACATCGGTCAGATAGCACCCGGAAGCACTTTTTGCCACCAAATTCGTCTGCTTATAAAAAACGGGACTCAAATACTGTTTGTAATCTTCAAATTTAATCATAATAAAACCTCCATTCTAGTGTAACTGACTATTCATATGCTTTTTCCAATATTTCCTCGACATCCTGCTCCGTGATCTTCACCGGATTGACCGCAAGAAGGCGGTATTCCATCGTTCCCTTGATAATCGCCGGGAACATTTCTTTCGTCACGCCAACCTCCGTCAATTTGCTTGGAATCCTCAGATCCACAGCAAGTTTTTGAACTGCGATAATAGCACAATGCGCCGCTTCCCACTTACTGAGGCCTGTGACATTTTCTCCAAGCAGTTTTGCAATCTTTCCAAACTTTTCCAGATTTCCCGGAATATTTTTCTCGATTACAAATGGAAGCATCATGGAATTGGCGGTTCCATGAGCAACGTGCGCCACACCTCCCATTGCCTGCGAGATTCCATGCACCGCGCCCAGACCGCCATTGACAAAAGCGGTCCCGGCAAGTGTGCTCGCGACTGCCATTTTTTCGCGTGCCGCCAGATTCATCGGATCATGTACCGCCGTCCGGATATTTTCCCCGATCAGGCGGATCGCCATTTCGCCGTAAGCATCGCTGAACGGATTCGCATTCAGTGAGACGTAGGACTCAATCGCATGCGTCAGCGCGTCCATTCCCGTCGTTGCGGTGATAAACGCCGGCATATGTATTTGCTGCAGCGGATCAATAACGGCAAATTTTGGCATTAGATATTCATGCGAAACGGACAATTTAATGTCGTTTTCTTCATCCGTTATGACGCTCGCCGCCGAAACTTCGCTGCCGGAACCGGCTGTCGTCGGCACGGCGATTAACGGAAGAGATGGATTTTCAACCGTTTTGCTTCCACCAAAGAGGTATTCTTTGACGGAGCCTTCATTGGTAACAAGCATGCACATGGCTTTGGCGGTGTCGATCACGCTGCCACCGCCGACCGCGACGCACACATCACAACCACTGTCTTTCAGCACTTGCGCCGCCGCATCACAGACATCAATCGGAGGATCCGGCTGTGTGTCTGTGAAAAGCTGCACGGAATACCCTTTTTCTTCCAATGATGCAATGATCTTGGCAAATTCGTCGGTTTTGCCAACATGCTTCCCGGTAACAATAAATGGCTTTTTTGCGCCCATTTCCTCAAATATTTCATACAATTGAAATGATATGCCTGCGCCAAATTTGACTTTGGTCGGGCTTTTAAATAAGAAATCTTTCATGCCCGTCTCCTTTCCATATACAACACAACGAGGCACAAAAGGAAAATTCCTTTCATGCCTCGTCGCATTTCTTACTTATTTGCGCTTATCTTATCATCTTTCTTCGATTCTGTCAATAGGCAGCCGCTAAATATACTGCGATAAAGTTTTCACTGCATCCATCCATTGGCAGCCCTTTTCAAAACCCCGTCACATTGTTCTGGTGATTGTAATTTTTCATCTTCGCCTGCCATTTATTTCCTTCGTGTTCATAATAGCGGTACGTCTTTTCATTGATCTTACCACTCTCTTTCAGTTCTGCCATGCGTTTCCAAAACGTCTCGTAATCCGCCTTCGCCGCATCCTTATAATTGTTGGAACTGTTCATCTGTACGGAAGTCAGTAGCTGCTCCAGTTCCGCGATTCCCCTTCTGCCAAACATTTACATTTCCCCTTTCCATGTCACTTTCGGCTGCGCTCCATGCTCCCCGATGTGCTTTTCCATCCAAGCCATGTTATACCAGCGTCCAAACTTAAATCCACATTTATAAAATTCACCCACCATGCGAAATCCCAGATGCTCATGAAAATGTACGCTGTCGCACGTCAAATATTCATCCTCGACCTCCGGCACGCCGATACAGGCTCCCATATTTTGGATGCCCATTTCCCGCAGTTCTTTCTCCAGCGCCGCATACAGTCTACCGCCTCACGAATCTGTATATTGGGTTCTAACATCGTATCGCTTCGTTTCCTTTTTCTTAAGTATAACACAAATGGAGCGAAAGGGGAATAGTCCGTGCAAGGCTGGGTCTTGTGGGAGCACAGCCGCCGGCTTTGTTGACGCTAGTCAATAACTCTATTGCCGGCGACGTCCTGCTGACGTGGCTTAGACGCGGGGCACTTCCCTGCACCACTGGGATGACTTGCTTTTCCTTCTTCCGCGGTGCCGGGCCGCATCTCTGCCCAAACCTCTCTCTACCATCTCTCCGCCACAGCCTTATTTCCCCCCAAACATACTCCTCCAGCAAACACCCGCACCAAAAAAGGCGCCCCTCCGGGCGCCCTCTTATCCGGCAAACAGCTAACCATCGTCCTCGCTGCTTTTACTGCTGTACTTCAAATGTCGTGTAGACATCTTTTTTTGCTGCCATATCTTCTGTCACTTCGTCTTTCCCTTCTGCTGTGGTGTCAATCCCCGCTTCTTTGCCAGTCAGAATTTCTGTTCCGACTTTTATATCAACGGATTTCTGTGAGCCATCTTTGTATGTGGCTGTGCAGGTGATTACTGTGTCTCCGATCAATTGCTGACGTGCTTTCAAATCTTCCTGCAGATTTTTTCCGACATTTTCAAACAACGCTGAATAGCCTTTCTTTGTCAAATTGCCTTCCCCGACAAATGCGATACAGAATTTTTTTTCCGGTTTTTCTGTGCCGCTGACCGTAAAAGATGTGTATTCATTCTGGTCATAAAGGGAATCTGCTTCCGGGTCTTCGGAATCCGAAAATTCCAAAGCGACACCAAACTTGTTTTCCTGCTTTTTACGCAGTTTACTCTCGGAAGCGATCAGATATTTGGAATCCTTTTTTGCAGCCACTGAGAAATAGCCTTTATTAATCGTATATGTGACACTCTTGATATTGTCGCCTGTGCAGCTAATCGGCGCAAGAATCCAATACGATGCCTTTTTTCCACTTTCATCCCCACTCCAGGCACTTCCATAACTCGTACTCGCTGTCGCATATATTTTCGGCTGTGCCTTCCCGGACGCCTCTTCGCCCTGAGTCGATGCGCCGGAGGCTTTATTCTTTTTCACCTCTGCCGCACTGACTGTTACCGTAAAGGAATTCAATACACTCTGTGGTGTTGTCTTTGTCATTTTCGTGCCGGACTCTTTCCGATATCTGAAAAATGTCCGTATCCGATGCCTGCCACAAGTGCCAGACAAGCTGCTGCCGCAACCGTAGATTTTATTATTGTATGTCTTCTCATAGTATGTTCACTCTCCATTCGTGGTGCCCTGTCCCAGACTTCCAATTCTTCCTCGGAAACTTCCGGTCTAAGGGATTTCCTGAGAATTTGATCCAATTCTTTATCGTTCATAATCTGCAACCTCCAATTTCTTTTTCAAGATACTTTTTGCCTTGCGCAATCGACTCTTTACTGTATTTTCTGAGATTTTCAGACAGTCGGCGATCTCTGCGATCTTCATGTCAGCCGAATAAAACAAGTAGATTGAAGTGCGGTATTTTTCCGGCAGTTCACTTACCAGGTTTCGCACCAGTTCTACGGTTTCCTTCTTCAATACCTGATTCTCCGGAGTTTCCTCCGAAGTCGACATCGAAAGCTGATCCCCGCTCTCCAAATGTGCCTCATAACTTTCAAAAGATGCCAGCCGCTTTCGCCAAGCAAATTTTCTCCGTCTATTCTTCCACAAAAAGACTGCCACAGACAATGCATAACTCTTTATGTTTTTGTCAGAATCCAATTTATTTAATTGTTCAAGCAATGTCAGCATCGTGTCCTGATACAATTCCTCTCCCTCGATATCACTTGCTGTCGTCATTTTGCAGAAGCGGAGGATATCCGGACCATGCGTAAAAACATATTGGTCAAATTCATGCTTTGTCATCTTTACTTCCTTTCCCGGCAATCATTCCGGACTAACTGCCTTTCAATTCTATATTGTAATAACCCGCAAAAAAGTTTATAATTAATTCGTAATTATTTAATTACATTATTGTAACTATTCAGGATCCAATGTATGGAAATCAATGAATCGTCGTGCTTGCACGTA
>OHMH01000217.1_pt1 | contig 35510 bp, 29 predicted proteins | sample 1569311 | NCBI WGS metagenome assembly OHMH01 (sample SAMEA3879503, study PRJEB24766) | human gut metagenome | biome: human-associated habitat; feature: feces | place: USA | collected 1985/1987
CACGATGGCAGGGATCAGGCCCTTTTCATCAAATTTCAGATTCATAACGGTTCTCCCTCCCCGGATGGGGATATTACTAGTTTAGCGTATTCGGTGCGCAAACGCAAGAGTTTGCGGGTTGTTTTTGTGGAAATCCAGTTTCGCGTTACGGCTTCTCCCCGCGCCGGGGAGAAATACCCCGGCGTTACAGCCGCATCTCCACGCCGTTTGCGTTGAGGTATTCTTTCAGGTCGCGGATGGTCAGCAGCTTCTGGTGGAAGATGCCCGCCGCAAGGCCTGCGTCGATGCCCTTGTGGTGGAACAGCTCCAGAAAGTCTTCCTTTTTGCCTGCGCCGCCGCTGGCAATGATGGGCACGTTCACCCGCGCCGCAACTGCATCCAGCATCTCAAGGTCGAAGCCGCTGCGCACGCCGTCGGTATCGATGCTGTTCAGGCAGATCTCGCCCGCGCCGTGGTCCACGCACCAGCTGATCCAGTCCAGTGCATCCCGGCCGGTGTCCTCGCGCCCGCCCTTGGCGAACACCCGGAACTGGCCGTCTACACGCTTCACATCGGCAGAGAGCACCACACACTGGTTGCCGTAGCGCTGTGCTGCCGCCGGGATGAGGTCGGGATTTTTGAGTGCGCCCGAGTTGACGCTGACCTTGTCCGCGCCGCACTTGAGCACCCGGTCAAAATCTTCCAGCGTGTTGATGCCGCCGCCCACCGTGAGCGGGATAAAAATTTCGCTGGCGACGCGGGTCAGGATATCCGTAAACAGCGCCCGGCCCTCGAAGCTGGCGGTGATATCGTAGAACACCAGCTCGTCGGCACCGGCAGCGTTGTACATGCGGGCCATTTCCACCGGGTCGGCCACGTCCCGGATGCCTTCAAAGTTCGTGCCCTTGACCACGCGGCCATTGCGCACATCAAGGCAGGGAATAATGCGTTTGGTGATCATGTCATTTTCCCTCCGTTCACTCCTGTACCAGCTGCACGCAGCGCGCAAGGTCCAGTGCGCCGGTGTACAGGCTCTTGCCTAAAATGGCAGCGGCAGTGCCCATTTTTTTCAGTTCCAGAAGCTCTGCTTCGGACGAGATGCCGCCGCTAGCCGTAAAGGCCACGCCGGGCACCTCTTTGGCAAGCGTGCGGTACAGGCCGAGGTTCGTGCCCCTCATGGCACCGTCGCAGGCAATGTCCGTGTAGATGATGGCGGTGCATCCGGCATCTGCCAGCCGCTTGCAGAAGTCCACACCCGGCTCGGCGCTCACTTCCTTCCAGCCATGGATGGCCACATAGCCGTCCTTTGCGTCCACGCCCACGGCAATTTTATCGCCGTATTTTTTCAGCATCCGGGCGGTAAAGGCAAAATCCGTCACCGCTACGCTGCCCAAGATGCAGCGGCCCACGCCGAGGGAAAGATATGTTTCAATGCGCTCCTCGGTACGGATGCCGCCGCCCACCTCAATGTATAAGCCGCCCTGCTTTGCCAGTGCGGCAATGGTATCATAGTTGGAAAGGGTGCCGTCCTTTGCGCCGTCCAGATCGACGACGTGCAGATTTTTGGCCCCCGCTGCAAGGAACTCCCGCGCCTGTGCACAGGGATCCTCGCCGTAGACGGTCATGCGGCTGTAGTCGCCCTGCGTCAGGCGCACCACCTTGCCGCCCCGCAGGTCAATGGCTGGAAAAAGCTGCATAATTTTTCTCCTTACAATTCCGCAAATGCTTTCAGAATGCGCAGGCCGGTATCCCCGCTCTTTTCCGGGTGGAACTGGGTGCCATACACCCTGCCCGCCCGCACCGCGCCGGTGACGGGAATGGAATAATCGCTCACAGCCAGTGTACTCTCCGTACAGTTCTTGCCGTAGTAGCTGTGGACGTAATAGACGTATTCTCCCTCACGGATGTACTTGAACAGCGGGTCGTCCTTTACAATGTGCAAGGCGTTCCAGCCGATCTGCGGCACCTTCAGGCTCTTGTCCGCAAGGTCGGGCTCCAGCGGGCAGACCTCGCCCTTCACAAAGCCAAGGCCTTCGTGCTCACCGTACTCGTAGCTCTTTTCAAACAGCAGCTGCATACCGAGGCAGATGCCCAGCAGCGGCTTCCTTTCGGCTTCTTCTTTCATGACCGGTACAAGGCCCGTCGCCTCCAGCTTGGCCATGGCATCGGCAAAAGCACCCACGCCCGGCAGGATGAGCCGGTCGGCTTTGCAGATGGTGTCCGCGTCGGCGGTGACGACCGCTTCCAGCCCCAGCTGCTTCAGGCTGGACTTCAGGCTGAACAGGTTGCCCACGCCATAATCGATAATTGCGATCATACCAGCAGTCCTTTCGTGGAAGGAATTTCGTCCTTGTGGGCTTCGTCGATCTTCACGGCCGCGCCCAGTGCATGGCCTGCGCCCTTGAAGCAGGCCAAAGTGGATCGTGGCGGGCACGCTGCGGGCAAAGCCCAGCCAGAATTCCTTGGCGCACTCCACGTCAAAATCGCCTACTTTTTCGGTGCTGCAATGGATGTCCCAGTTCAGGGTGCAGCGGCCCGAAAGATCGACGGCACACAGGATCAGCGCTTCATCCATGGGCAGATAAAAGCTGCCGTAGCGCTGGATACCGCGCATATCGCCCAGCGCCCGTGCAAAGGCCTGACCCAGTGCAATGCCCACATCCTCGGTGGTGTGGTGGTAGTCCACCTGCACATCGCCGTGGCAGGTAAGCACCAGATCGAACCGGCCATGGCGGGCGAACAGCTCCAGCATGTGGTTCAGAAAGCCGCACCCGGTGTCCACCTCGTAGCGGCCGGTGCCGTCCAGATCAAGGGTAAGGTCGATCTGGGTCTCATTGGTGTTGCGTTCCAGCGAGATCATTCGGTTCGGCATGGTTCATTCCTCCATGATCTTATCCAGTGTTTCCATAAACGTCTGCATCTGTTCCGGCGTGCCAATGGTGATGCGCAGCCAGTTCTGGATGCGGGGCGCGTCGAAGTGGCGCACCAGAATGCCGTTTTTCTTCAACTCTTTGTAGAGTGTTCCGCCGTCTTTCCGGTTGGTACTTGCAAACAGGAAGTTGGAGCGGCTGTCCAGCACGGCAAAGCCCCGCTGTTCCAGCTGCTGTTTTGTCCATGCGCGGGTGTCCACGATGGCGGCGCGGGTCCTGTCAAAATAAGCGGTGTCTTCCAGCGCGGCCTGCCCGGCCTTCAGGGTCAGGCGATTGATGTTGTAGGGGTTCAGGCTGAACTTGACCCGGTTCAGGTCGGCAATGAGCTTTGCATTGCCCATGGCCAGACCCAGACGCGCACCGGCCAGCTGCCGGGACTTGGAAAAGGTCTGCACCACCAGCAGGTTCTCGTACTGGTCGATGAGGGGCACGCAGCTCTCGCCGCCAAAGTCCACATAGGCCTCGTCCACAATGACCACGTTGTTCGGGTTTGCTTTCAGGATGCCCTCAATTTCCGCCCGGGGCAGTGCAATGCCGGTGGGGGCGTTGGGGTTTGCAAGGACGATGGTCTGGTTCAGGCCGTAGTAGTCCTTCGGGTCAAGGGTGAAATCCTCTTTCAGCGGGATGATGTGGCTGGGAATGTGCATCAGTCCGCACCACACGCCGTAGCAGCCGTAGGTGATGTCGGCATAGGCCAGCGGGTGGTCTGCGTCGCAGAAGGCACGCAGCGCAAAGAAGAGGTTCTCGTCGCTGCCATTGCCGGGCATGATCTGCTCCGGCTGCAAACCGAAGTGGGCTGCGGCCGCCTTGAGCAGGTCGGCACAGGCGGGGTCGGAGTAAAGGCGCAGCTTTTCCACCTCGTGCTCGCTCACGGCAGCGATCACCGCCGGGGAGGGCAGATAGGGGCTTTCGTTGGTGTTCAGCTTGATGTACTGCTGGTCCTGCGGCTGCTCCCCCGGGGTGTAGGGGGTGACAGCTTCCAGCGTGGGAGAAAGAAAACGGCTCATAATGATCCCCCTTTATTTATCGTATCGTATGGTCACACTGCGGGCGTGGGCGTGCAGGCCCTCCCGCTCGGCGAAGTCAGCGATGCGGGGTGCGGCCTTTTCCAGTGCCTCCCGGGTGTAATAGAGGAAGCTGGACTTCTTGACGAAGTCGTCCACGCCCAAGGGGCTGGAGAAGCGGGCCGTGCCGCTGGTGGGCAGGGTGTGGTTCGGGCCGGCGAAGTAGTCCCCCAGCGCCTCGGGGACGTTCCGCCCGAGGAAGATGCTGCCCGCGTTTTTGATCTCGTTCAGCACGCTGAAGGGGTCGTCGATGCAGACCTCGAGGTGCTCCGGTGCGATGATGTTGCAGGCCTCGATGGCCTTGCGCAGGTCAGAGCAGACGATGATCTTGCCGTTGTCGTCCACGCTGGCCCGGGCGATGGCGGCGCGGGGCAGCTGGGGGATCTGTACTTCCAGCTCGGCCTGCACGGCCTTGGCAAGGTCGGCGCTGTCGGTGACGAGGACGGGGCTTGCCAGCTTGTCGTGCTCGGCCTGACTCAGAAGGTCGGCGGCGACCCATGCGGGGTCACAGCCGCCGTCGGCCAGCACCAGAATCTCGCTGGGGCCGGCGATCATGTCGATGCCCACCTTGCCGAAGACCTTCCGCTTGGCGGTGGCGACGTAGATGTTGCCCGGGCCGACGATCTTATCGACGGCCGGGATGGTCTGGGTGCCGTAGGCCAGCGCAGCCACGGCCTGTGCGCCGCCGGTCTTGAAGATCTTCGTCACGCCTGCGGTGGCCGCGGCAGCGAGGATGACGGGGTTCACCTTACCGTCCTTCCCTGCGGGAGTCGTCATCACGATCTCCGAAACGCCCGCCACCTTGGCCGGGATGACGTCCATCAGGACGGTGGAGGGGTAGGCCGCTGTGCCGCCGGGGACGTAGACGCCCGCCTTCTCGATGGGGGTGTATTTCTGGCCCAGCACGATGCCGGGCTTGTCGTTCATCACAAAGTTCTTGTGCACCTGCTGGCGGTGGAAGGCCTCGATGTTGGCCGCAGCCTCCCGCAGCGTCTCGAGGAAATAGCCGTCCATCCCTGCAAAGGCCTCTTCGATCTCCTCCTGCGTCACTTGGAGGCTCTCGAGCTTTGCCCCGTCGAACCTGAGGGCGTATTCCTTCAGGGCCTCGTCGCCCCGGGCGCGGACGTCGGCGATGATGCCGTCCACCACGTCCTCCACGTTTTTCTCCGCGCGGATGTCGCGGTTCAGGATCTCTTCGGGCTTCAGATCGTCGAAGTTGTACAGCTTTATCATTTTTTCTCCTCCTTTGCGGCAAGGGCGGCGCGCAGCTTTTCCAGCATCTCGTCCATCTCCCGGTGCTTGAACTGGTAGCTGGCCTTATTGGCAATGAAGCGGGCCGAGATGGGCATGAACTCCGTCACCACCCGCAGGCCGTTCTCCCGCAGGGTGGTGCCCGTCTCCACGATGTCCACGATGACGTCCGACAGGCCCAGAATGGGGGCCAGCTCGATGGAGCCGTTGAGCTTGATGATGTCGATGTCCCGCCCGATGGATGCATAGTAGCTCTTGGCGATGTTGACGAATTTGGTGGCCACTCGCACCGGGCGGCTGGGGTCGTCCTGATAGTCGGCCGGGGCGGCGACGCACATCCGGCACCTGCCGAGGCCGGTGTCCAGCAGCTCGTAGACATCGGCGGAGGCCTCGGTCAGGATGTCCTTGCCCACGATGCCCACATCCGCTGCGCCGTGCTCGACGTAGATGGCCACATCGCTGGGCTTGACGAGAAAATAGCGGATGCCTGCCGCCGGGTTCTCCACCACTAGCTTCCGGGTGGCGTTGTAGTCCTCGGGACAGCCGTAGCCGATGCCCGCCAGAAGGTCATAGACCTTATCGCCCAGACGGCCCTTTGGCAGGGCCACGTTCAGCATGGTCTTTTCCGTGGGCTGCTTCTGCACCGGCGGCAGCGGGGCGCTCAGGCGGTCCAGCTCGTCGAGGTAGACCGCGAAGCCGATGGCTCCCGCCCCCGGGGTGAATTTCTGCATCAGCAGGTCGTACCGCCCGCCTTTGAGCACCGGACGGGGGAGGGACTCCAGATAGCCCTGAAAGACGAGGCCGTTGTAGTACTCCATCTCACCGGCCAGCGTCATGTCCAGACGGATGCTTCCGTCCGCACCGTTCAGCTCGGCGGCGATGGCGTTCAGCTCGGCGGCGGCGGCCTGCATCCGCTGGTTCCGGCAGGCCGCTTCCACCCGGGGCAGCACCTCTTCGCTGCGGCCGCAGAGCTGCATCAGCCCGGCCAGCGCCTCTGCGCCTGCCTCGTCCAGCCCGGCGGCAGAGGCCGCCGCCCGCAGCTCGTGGAGGTTCTTGGCCCGCAGCTTGGCCAGCAGGGCTGCGCGGGAGGCCTCGGGTACGCCCAGCGCGTCCAGCAGGCCGAACAGATAGCCCATGTGGCTCACTTCCAGCACCCACGGCTTTCCCAGCTGGGCGAGCGACTGGGCCGCCAGCGACACGGCCTGCCGCACCTGCGTTTCGCCCACCTCGCCCAGCAGCTCAAGGCCCATCTGGCCGATCTCCTGAAAAGTGTGGCTCTCTGCCGAGGGACGGTAGACGTTTTCGTGGTAGTAGTAGCGCAGCGTTTCGCCCGGGGCGGGCTGTGCCGTCTTGGCGATGGAGAGGGTCACGTCCGGCTTGAGGGCCAGCAGCCGCCCGTCCAGATCGGTGAAGGTGATGACCTGCTCCGACGAAAGAAAGCTGCGGTTCTCCTGATACAGCCCGTACTCCTCGAAGCGGCCCATGTGATACTTGCGGCAGCCCGCCGCTTCGTACAGCGCCCGCAGCGCAAAGGAGGCCTGCTCCTTCGGCTGCAAGCAGGAGATGTCAAATTTCATACCCTTTTCCTCATTTCTGCCGGACGCCTGACTGCGCCGGCCCTCTGCGTCCCGCCGCGTTCCGGGGATGCTCCTTGATGTAAGACTATTTTACTTTATCAAGGTAAAGCTGTAAAGCGTGAAAGTGACTGTGTTTTCGATTTTATGATACGATTTTTCTGTGCGTTTGTACAGAAAGGCGAAATCATTTCACGAAAGCCCGCTTTGAGATGATGGGAGCGCAAAAAAGGAGCCGCTGCACAGCGTTTTCCTGTGCAGCGGCTCCCCGCAGTTCCTTTTTCTCAGCCCAGCAGCTCCAGCACGCCGCTCTTGGGGCGGGCACCGACGGCCTGACGGGTCAGCTTGCCGTTCTCGAACAGCAGCAGGGTGGGGATGCTCATGACGCCGAACTCAGCCGCCAGCTCGGGCTGCTCGTCCACGTTCACCTTGCCCACCTTGACGTCGGTGCGCTCCTCGCCCACCTCGTCCACGATGGGGCTGAGCATCCGGCAGGGGCCGCACCAGCTGGCCCAGAAGTCCAGCAGGACGGGCTGGGCGCTCCGGAGCACCTCAGCGTCGAAGTTTTCTTTCGTGATGGTGATGACTGCCATATTTACTGCCTCCTGAAAGAGTATTTTTTCATCTGACAGGGACAGTATACCCCAAAGCGCGGCGTTTTTCCGTGACCGAATCACAAAAAGCCCGGCACAGGAGGCTTCCTGCGCCGGGCTTTGGAAAAGATGGTCTCAGGCTCAGATGTCCTTCAGAGCATTCTTGCCGGCGACGTAGCAGTCCTTTTTGTTCATCCGAGGATCTCTTCCCCGCTGGAATTCGTGACGGTCAGCTCCTGCCCGGTCACACTGGTGACGAGGGCGATATAGCTCGTGCCCGCCTTGATGTTCATGGTGCGGCCGTCGGCGTCGTAGAACAGCAGGGTGTTGTCCTGCCCCTGTGTCCATGTGATGGTCCACAGATGTCCGCCGTTGAGCCAGACGCCGCCGCCCATGCTCAGGTCGAAGTCGTAGGTCCTGCCGTCGTCCCGCAGCGCGGAGGCGCTGAACAGCACCAGCAGATTGTCGAATCCGGCCTGCTGGCCGTTGTTGGCGTCGAGCTGGGGCGTGTCGTCGGCGTGGAGCATCCGGTAAAGGCCGCTGTCCGGGTCGTAGGCGAAGCCGGTGGCGTTGTTGTCGTCAAAGCAGACCCGGACGTTCACGGCGTCCGGCGCGGTGGCATCGGGCAGCTTGCCGTCTTCTTCCTGTGGCAGAAGCGCCGGAACGGTCAGTACGGCGTCTGACCCGGAAGAGGCGCTGGCGGCAGCCGCAGACGCAGCACTCGTCACCCGGGACTCGGTCAGGACGGCGGAGATGCTCAGTGCATCCAGCACCTTGGAGATGGCGCTGCCGCTGGTGTACCACAGCGGCGCATTGCTCCACTCGCTGTCACAGTCGAAAGCGGTGCGTCCGGCTTCCAGCGCGTCCACGGCGCGGATGGAGTAGTAGTCCAGATAATTCTGGTCAAACTGTCCCCCGCCCCGCTGCACGGGAAGCGGCTGCTGACCCACCAACAGCCGCCAGTAGATGTCCTGTCCGGCAGCCACCGGCCCGACCTTGGGGGTGGCGGCCAGCGCCGGATAGACGAGGCAAAGCTCGGTGGCCATCCCGGCTTCTGTGAGGGCCTCCAGCACTACCGACGCGGAGGAGATGCCCCACTGGGTGGCGGAGGCGGTGCTGTTCTCGATGGTCACGGCCACCGGGCGCTGGCCCGGCCATTCCAGCGGATGGCCGGTGAGGGGGTCGGCAGGCGCCAAGGCCTCCGGTTCGCTCTCGCTGGGCAGAAAGGCGCAGCCTGCCAGCAGCGCAGCGGCTAAAATGAGGCAGAGCGCGGTTCGAATGCGTTTCATCATCGTGTCCCTCATGGAGCGTCACTGGTAGCTGAAATTGCTTCGCTCGTCCTCGTCCACCAGCGCGAAATAGGTCTTGCCGCGGTTGAGGGTCATTTCCTCGCCGGACTTGGTGTAGAGCTTGAGGGGGTTGGTGGGATAGGTCTTTTCCCAGCGGCCCACCTGCACGCCGCCGCGGGTGAAGAGATAGGCCTTTCCACCCTGAATGTACCGGACCTCCTGCACATCGTGGGAGTCGCCTGCGTAGGCGTCCATGTCGGCGAAGCAGACCACGACGTTCTCGAAGGTGAGCTGAGCGCCGGTCAACTCATCGACGGTGTTCTCGGTGGCCTTCTTGGAGGAATTGTACATCTGCATCGCATAGGTGTGGCTGAATGCGGAATAGCTGAACGAGGTGCGGTAGCTTTCGGAATGCAGGATGGTGAGCTTCTTGGCGGAAGGCTCGCCCGGGAGCTTGTTCACCTCGTCGGTGCGGTAGTCGGCGAAGTGGAAGATGGTGCCCTCGCTGGGAGCATAGAGGCTGATCTTGGCATCAGAGGCGGCTTTGCAAATCTCCTTGCCGGAGGTGAACTCGGTGTGCTCGTAGGCAACGTCCCGGCCGCGGTTGTTCCGATGAGAGACGATGGGGTGGGTGGGAGTGTTGAAGTAGCTCTTGCCGCCGATGTTCAGCCCGGAGTAGCCGTACACATTGACGAACTGGGTGCAGAAGATGCTCTCGCCGTCGTGGTAATAGAGGATGTTCCACGGCATGAGCAGCTGGAGGAACTGGTCGCGGCCCGAGCGGATGGGGCCGACCTCGGGGATGCTGTCAGCGTCGCTGAACACGGCGCACAGGCGGGTGATGCCGCCCTCGACCTTCGCCTCGATAAGCAGGTCGGCGCTGCCGATGCCCCGCTGGGGGCGGGCGTTCTGACGCTGGGAGTTGGCGATGTTGTTCACCATCACGGCCACCGGGCGGCTGTTGGTGCTGCGCTCGATGCCGGTGAGAAGGTCGGCGTCGTAGTCGGGCAGGGCGGAGGGGCCGGGTTCCGGCTGTTCGATTTCGGGCAGCGAGGAGGCGGCCATCTCGCTGGATGCCTCGGACGGGGCCGACGAAGCGGCCGCTTCGCCTTTCCCCAGCAGGCCCTTGAGCAGGCCGGGCAGTCTGCCGCCCAGCGCGGCGCTGCCGGACGCAGAGCAGCCGGTCAGAGCCAGCGCTGCCGCTGCCAGACCGGAAACATGAAGGACGGACCGACGAGAGATCTTCATAATAAAACAGCCTCCTATCAAAAAGCCCCGCCGCATACGGGACGGGGCGGTGCGTTCTGTTTTGATTGTACTGGTTTGCGCCCCATTTGTAAAGAGGGAGTTGCCGCCAGAGCACAGGGCTGGCCCGGAGTCTTTTTCATAAAAGGAAGCGGACGGCTCCGCTGTGGGTGGTGCACAGGCCACTTTTTTGCACTTCCCCCTTGCTTTTTGGGCGCGGTTGTGGTATTATTATTCGGCAATATATGCAAAACTGAAAATATGCGCTCGTAGCTCAGCCGGTAGAGCATCTGACTTTTAATCAGAGGGCCAGGGATTCGAGTTCCCTCGAGCGCACCAAAATCCCACGAAGAATCGTAAGATTCCTCGTGGGATTTTTCGTTTTCTGGGGCTCTGCACACTTTTGCACACTTTTTACACACCGGCGGGAAAGCCGTGTTTTTCCTTGCATTGTCTGCATTCTGTGCATCGTGAGCGTTTTTTCCATACTTTTTTCAGGCGAACAGCAGGCGGGTAAACTCACGCCGCTGCTCGGGGTTCATCTGTCGGACAACTTTCAGCATCCCTTCCGGGGTGATCTGGATGCTGTCCGGCAGATTTTCTTTTACCGGCACAGAGCCGGATTTGGGGGAACCGATGTCCTGCGAGTAGAAGTCTGCTTCCAGCTTCTCAGCCAGCTCCAACCGGGGCTTGTCCTGCGTGTGGGCGTAGGTGTCCATCAGGATGCCCGTGGTGGCGTGGCCAGTGTTGCCCTGCACGGCCTTGATGTTGCCGCCGGATTCAATCAACTGGTAAGTGGCACTGGAATGGCGCAGACCGTGGAACACGATCTTCTCAAACTCCGGGTGCTCCGCACGCCAAGTGCGGTACCATTTAGAAAGGGCTTCCGGGGCAACAGGCATACCGTTGGGCAGGCGGAAGAGCTGACCACAGTTGCGATATCTGCCATCCATGGCAAGCTCGTCCTGACGGAGCTTTTCCAGCCAAGCCAGCAGTTCCTCTTTCAAGGGTCTCGTCAGATAAAGGGTGCGGCTGGATTTCTTAGTTTTCGGCTTCTTCAGCACCAGTGCGGAGCTACTGCCCTCACGCTGGTCGGGGAAGATGTGGTAGATCTGATTCGGGTCGGTCTTTTCCAGTGCAGCCTTTTCGGTGCGCTGTAAGCTCCTGCCGACCGTGATGGTCCCACGTCCATCCGCTGCATCGAAGTCGATGTCTCCCGGCTGCAAGCCAAGGATCTCTCCGACACGCAGCGAGAGAATCATGCTCAGATGAACAGCAAGGTGGAGCGTAGGGTCGGTCATGGTCTGCAACGCAGCAAGCATGGTCTTTTCGTCCCAGATGGCACGTTCTTCCGAGGTCGATTTCGGGGCTTCTCTCGGAATCGGTGACTTGAGGAGCAGACCCCACTCAACGGCATAGGAAAAAGCAGTCTTGAGCATGGCGTGGACTTCCCGGATGGAAGCACCCGTAAGAAACTGCCGCTTCTGTTTGTCGGTGAGCGTTTGCTTGACACCCTGCTTATACAGCCCACGCGGTGTCCGGCTCAGCGTGGCGTAGAACTGTTCGAGGTCATACGTCTGAACCTTCTGAATCTGTTTCTTGCCAAGATAGGGCACGACAAGATTCTGAATCATGGCTACCGTGTGGGTGTAGGTTTTGGGTGCCCACTTGTGCTTGCTGGACTGGATGGGGAGCCACTTGTACAGCATTTCCGCTACCGTCATTGCATCGGGTATGAGGAACGTACCGTCCAAGAGTTCTTTCTCTACCGAGATCTTGCGGTCTTGCGCTTCCTTCTTGGTTTTGAAACTCTCCCAGCCTTCACAGATCCGGCCAGCATGGTCTTTGTATTTGAAACGAACGGAGTAGGAATCTCCGCGCCTGAGAATAGATGCCATAGATGTTCCCTCCCTCAGACCGCTGCAAACCAATCATCGAAGCTCTGCTTGCTTACCCGGATGCTGGTACCGAGGCGGATCACCTTGAAGTCTTTCGTGGTGTTGCACAGATTGTACGCAGCACGGTTGGAGATCGCCAACAGTTGGGCAATCTCCTCCACCCGGTAAACGAGCGGGGCGTGTCGGACGGTTTTGCTGGTCTGGTCAGAAGGTTCTACGGCAGGGGTTTCGGACAATTTCATTGTAGGGGATTCGGGCGCGATTTTCAAGTCCTCACGGGTCAGTTTGGCGGAATTTTTGCGGACATTCGTCATAGGCATGTCTCCTTTGCACTTCTCCAGACCCGGTGCAGCTCCGGTTGAGCTGCACCCTTGTGGGCCGGTAAATATGTAAGGGCCTGCCGCTCCTGACCCGAAGCAGCAGCCCAAAAAAGTGCGAGAACTTGAATTTACGCGCCCCACGCGCCCCAAACCACACAAAAGTACCTTCCTGTGTTGATTTTATAGGGCGCATGGCTGGGATGCACGCGCCCTCTTGGGGCGCATCCTGGTTTCTCTCCCGCCCCGCATCCGCCCGAAAGGGCGAACACACGCCCCGAGAAAACAGCGATAACAAGTCAAAACCACTGCTTTGGGGCGCGTGGGGCGGGAGATTTTCACTTTTCGTGTGTTTTATGCCGCAGCAAAGGCGGGGTGGACGCATACGCCCCGGAAGCCGCGGTACTTTCCCTCGATGTGCTTGGAAAAGGTCAGACCATACTTCCCTGCATTTTTCAGCAGGAACTGGCTGAACTTCTTTTGCGGAACGGGTGATTCCAGATTATCCTCGCACCACTTGGTGTAGGCGCGGTAGAGATAGGTGGAGCGTTCCTCGGTGTCGGGCTTGAAGCGGACATACGCACTGGCCTGCATGAACTGGGTCAGGTTGTCGCTGTCTGCCATGGCTGCTTCGAGGTTCTGGATGGAGCGCTCGCTGATGGTGAACTGATAGCGGTTCGCCAGCAGACGATGCAGACCCTCCAACATCCACAGCAGGATGCCGGGACGCTCCTCGGACAACTCTTCGATGAGGAACGGGTTATCCACCCGGGCAGGGTCACGGTCTTTCACCGTGATGAGGATCTGCCTACGCCAGAAGCCGTCGCTGTCATCGTGAGCAGCCACAAGGTTGCCATTGCCGAAGCAGATGAAACGAACATACAGCAGGCCTTGGACAGCCTGCTTGTTTTTCCGCTCGATGCACAAACGGTCCTCGGCGGTGACGATGGACTTGATGTTCCGTGTTTCGGGCAAAGCCACCATATTCAGGTCGTCATCGACCATGACCAGCTTGTACTCCAGATTTGCACTGGCAAAGCGGTTCGTTTCGATGCGGAGGATGGATTCGGAGTGAGAGGCTTCCCCGAACAGCTTCTTCAGCAGCAAGCCGATGCGGGATTTTCCCTCGCCGCCCTTGCCGGTCATGACCAGCATCTTCTGCGCCTTGGTAGACGGGATCAGGAGATAGCCAAGGTATTCCTGCAAGGTCAGAATATCCTCCGGGATCAGCAGACCGTCCAGAAATTCCAGCCACTTGGTCGGTGCGGGGGCATCGGGCTGGTATTCCACGGGGAGCCGGTTCAGGCAGAGTTCCTTTTCCGGCACAAAGCCCCGCTCGTCCAGAAAGTAGGTTCCGTTCTGGAGATGGATGCGGTCAAGCTGGGGTTTCCATTCAGGGGTATAGGTTTCGATACGGAGTGCGTCCAGAACCTGCTTCTCCTTCTTGGCAAGGTTGTCGAGCACAAAGTCACGGAGGTCGCTGTGGACTTCGTAGAGCAGTGCGTCCTCGTCCACCTCGCCGTTCTGGTCGAACAGCTTCTGTTTCAGGCACATCATGGGGTGTTTCTCTAAAAGGTACTGGCAGTAAGCGGTTTCACGCACTTTGCCCTTACTGTCTACCCAAGGGCATTCGCATTCTTCCTCTTCTTCCAGTTCGTCTTCATCACGCCAATCTTCGTTCCTCTTTTTCCAGTCGCTCATGCAATCCCTCCCAATACTTCCGTAGCTCGTTTTCGGTCTGCGGGTCCGGGAGCACCGAACAGTCCAGATAATATTCAACGATGTCAAGGTTCTTTATCGCTTCAAGAAAGCAGGGGTGAAGTTCTTCTGTGGGTGACTGTGGTGCATATCGGACCCGCCAACGCTGCAGACAGCGGTAATAGTCCAGCAGCTGCTGCCGGACGGTGGGCGGTCTGCGGGGAGCAAGCCGCACCTTGCCGTCGGCAAGTGCCATGCCGAAATCCTCCTTCAACTTTTCCACAGCCTTGTAGGGAGAAAGTTGAAAAAGTCTGCCGACAAAATCGATCACATCGCCATCTGCCTGACAGGCGAAACAGTGGAAACGGCTGTCCACCTTCATGCTGGGGTGTTTATCCCCGTGAAAGGGACAGCACATCATACCGTTCCGGTTTACGGCGAAGCCGTATAGCTCCGCTGCCTGCCGGGTCGAGATGGCGTTCTTTACGTCCGAAAAGACAGAGGGGCTACCCTCCGTCCCAATGGGTGGGGTACAGGCGAAAGGACGAAACCCGGTGAGGGGCGTGGGTGAGGTTGGGTTTATTCACACATCGATCCGTCAGAGTGTTGTTCATTTGACCTCCTGCTGCGGTACGGCGTGGCTGCGCTCTTCCTTGCGGAAGAAGGCTTTCACGTTCTGTTGTGCGGTGCGGAGTTCACGCAGTTCGATCTGCGCTTTCTTGTAGCGGGTATAGAACCCGTTTTTCTCCGAGGAAAGGGTCTGATATTCGGCATCCAGCTTTTTGAGGTCCGGCAGTGTCCTGAGCCCGTTGGCCTTGAAATAGGCGCAAGCGGCCTCGTACACGGCAAACTCTGCACGGTGCTGTTCCTTGAACTTGGCGGGATTCCGCACCGTCTGGAGCTTCTGTGCAAGAGGTTTGTACTGCCGATAGACCACAAGATGCCCGCGCAGCTCCTTGAGGGAGACCATGCGGGCATCCAAGTCTTTGACCACCGCCAGTGCATCGTCGTGCTGGGTTTGCAGTTCGGCAATGCGCCGTTGCAGGGCATCTTCGCTGAGCAGCTTCTTCTCCTGCAGGAGACACAAGGTTTGCGACCAGCGTTTGAGGTTGAACTTTTTCGCCCAACGCTCATAGCCGATGCCCTTGCCCGCAGCAACTTTCGCCTGAATGTCAACCAGTTTCCTGATCTTATCCGGCTTCTGTTCGCCGCTGGGCTTGATTGTCGGTGTGAGCTGGATGTTCTGGGAGAGGGCGGTCAGCACCTGCTCCTTTTCCAGCTTCTTGCTCAGTTTCTTGGCGGTGATGAACTTTGTCCGGCCGGGCGGGCAGTAGCTCAACTGGCCTCGGCTCTCCTTCACGGCGATGCCGTGTTCCTGCATGAGCAATGCAGAAAATTCCTCGAAGGTGGTGGTCTTGTTCAGCACAGCGTAGATCTGCTTTCGCAGCTTGTCCAGCTCGGTCTGGTAGACGGTCTGGGTGGGCTGCTGCCCTTCGGCGGCGAGTTTGGCGTTGGCATGGTCGAGGCGGCGTTGTCCGCGCCGCTGCGCCCAATACTCGCGCTCCGAAACATGGTCGCCTTGGGCTTCCAGCAGGTTGATCTGGTTCAGGTCGGCTTGCTCGCACATCTCCATGACTGCGACACGGAGGTGCCGGAGCATGGCAGAGGTGCAGCGGTGCTTCTTGCCCGCTTCCCAGTCGCACGGCTTGTCCATGAAGGTCTGCCGTTCCACGGTGCGGACACGCAAGCTGCCGATGACGATGTGGACGTGGATGTTCCCGCACTGTTGTGACCGTCCGGGTGGGTGCAGACGATGGCGGGATGACCGGGGAAGTTGTCCTTGCAGAACTGCAAGCCAAGGGCTTGCGCCCGCTCCATGGTCAGGCCGTTCTCTACTGCGTCCTTCGGGTCGAAGCTGATGATATAATGGTGGGTCTTCACGTCCTCCCGCCCGCCGTTCTTGCCGTATTTGCGATTGGCAATCAGGCAGGCCATAGCAAACGAAGATTCGCCGCACTCAAGGGTGTCGAGCAGGTACGAATCCCGCAGCTTGGGTCTGCCCTTCTCGTCCAGAATGGGCAGACCAGTGTACTCGTTGTGCTGAAAGGTGAGATAGCTTTCGGCGGCGGCATAGTTAGAGTTCTTCGAGCTTAAATGCTTGATGGTTGCCATACAGTTCACCAACCGTTTCTTCGGCTTTCAGCCGAAAGTTCGTGAGTGCGGACAGTTCCTCCAGAATTTGCGCCCGGAGCTGCTCGGTGTCTTTGCCGCCGGAGTTGAAGTGCCGTGCAAGCTGGTTGAGGTTGCTGCCCACCTTGCTGCACTGGGCAGACAAGGCGGCAAGCGCCGCCAGTGCATCCTCGCCGCCCTGCGCCACCACAACGGTGTGCTTGACGTTTACGCCGTACAGGACACGGCGGACGAGTTCGGACTGGGTGAGGTGGAGTTCTTTGCAGGCGTATGCAATCCGCAGTTTTTCTTCTGCGGTCACCCTGACTTTGATGATGTGTGTCTTTCGTTTTCGCGGCGTGTCATTGCGGTTCTTCTTTGCGTGTACGTTCGGACTTTTCATTTCAGCCATATTCGACCTCCTGTGAAAATGATAAATGCCCGCTCCGGGATGGAGAGGGCTATGTAATGCGACACGCCGCTTTCGCACCAACGGTGCGAAGCTAGAGCAGGGTTTGGGGAAGGCACTCCCCAACAAGTGGCAGACCATGTGACAGAACATTTTCAAGCATTGAAAATTTGTGGCCACAGGTCGATACTTGCTTTCGCCCTTTCCGTGCAACACTGAAAATTTCAGAATTCGAACCGCAATGCACGTTGAAAATTTTGCAGAGCAAAACGTGTGAAAAGGCAAAACCCCTGCTCATGGTCACCGTTCACACCGAACGCAGTTCCTACCCCTGTTTTGCAGCGGCGTTGTCCGGCTCGCCCACAGAAAGTGTGAGGTCATGGCGCAGTATCTCGTTCAGACGGCTTATGTAAGATTCAAGGTTCAGTATGAAGAAAGCTGGGCGCAGTGCAGACACTACAGCCTGCTTCTTTCAAGCATCAGAATAACACTTTGAGGTTGTGCGGTCAACAACTGAAAACAAATTTTGGAAGATTGAACAACTACATAAGATTTTATTTGTGAAAAAGAAAAATACCGCCCATGCAGCGCAGCGATGGATTTTGTCGGGTGAATCGGCGGCAAAATGAATCGGGTGTGTTGCGGGGCGGTAAAAATCTTCATGGGGAATAAATCCTCGCCGCTCTGTACTTTTCTACAAAATTGGTGGGATTTGCGATAAAGGGTATCACGGATTGCGGCGAGCGTCAAGATGGTTTTGCAAATTTTATTGCAGTAAAGCAGTGATAGTAAGACTTATACAAATCAAAACACCGCCCGATTCTGGTGAAGGAGAACCAGAATTGAACGGTGCAAATGGAAGAAGGAGAAAAGCGTAGAAAATCAGACGATGCAATCTGGGAGCAGCGCATGGAGCTGTGTCAGCAGTTCTTCGCAGGAATCGGAATAAATCACAAGGGTAAGCGGATTGCTCAGGTCGAGACTGTAAATGCCAAGCAGGGATTTGGCATCAATGGTATATCGCCCGGAGACTAAGTCCATCTCATAGGGATATTTGGACAGCAAATCTACAAAGTCCTTGACCTGATCGACCTGCCGCATTCTGATCTGTAATTTTGTCATAGGGTATCCTTTCTTTTACATCAGTGGGATAGAGGCAATGCAGTTCTGAATTTCCACCATGGAGGGCATTGCAGGGATTGCGCCGCCCTTTGTCGTGGTCAGACTGCCCGCTGCATTGCCGAAGCGGACGATTTCTTCAAGCTCAAATGCAGGGAGGGTACGCAAATCCTCCGCAGCTTTTCTCCGCAGCTGGTAGTGAATTGCGCCCATGAAAGCATCGCCTGCACCCGTCGTGTCCACGGTAGGCACATCATAGGTGGGAAGATGCCCTGCGCCCACAGCGTTCCGGTAATAAGCACCCTTTGCACCCAGCGATACCAGCACAAGAGATGGCCCCATTTCGAGCAGGGCTTGTGAGCCGCAGGCAAGGTCGCTTTCGTTTGTGATAAGCTGCATTTCTTCCTCGGAAACTTTCAGAAGATCCGCCAGCTTGACACCTTCCTGCATCTGGACAACGGCATCTGCCGGGTGCTCCCACAGAAGCGGACGGTAATTGGGGTCAAAGCTGACCAGCTTGCCCTGCTGCCGTGCATACCGCGCAGCTTCCAACGTGGCGGTGCGGCTCGGGTCGGAGGTCAGAGAGACAGAGCCGAAATGGAAGATGGCAGCATCGTCAATCAGATTCCTGTTGACTTCTGCCGAAGTCAGCATCACATCGGCACCGGGGTTCCGGTAAAAGGTAAAGGAGCGGTCTCCCTTGCTGTCAAGCTGTACGAAGGCAAGGGTCGTGGGAATCTTTTCGTCAATCACCAGACCGGACACATCAATGCTGCTTTCCACAAGGGTCTGGCGGAGAAAATCGCCAAATCCGTCTTTGCCGACTTTTCCGATGAATGCTGTTTTGCCGCCCAGACGGGCATTCATGGCAAGGACATTGGCGGGTGCACCGCCGGGATTCCGGGCAAACAATTCGATGCCCTGTGCATTGATTCCGTTCGGGGTAAAGTCGATCAGGCTTTCTCCCAAAGCTACAACATCAAACATGGTATCACCTCAACCTGTTTTTTTAGCGTTCAGTTCGGACATGATCTGGTTATACGAACGCTTACTGATTCGGTAGAAGAACAGGACAATCGCTGTTATCAGCCACAGCACACCGGGAAGCAGCGAGAATGCATAGTGCATCGCATTCTGCACGGCAGCATTCTGCACCTGATTGGGGGCAAAACTCAATGCACTCAGCACACCAGCCAGCGCAGAGGTGCCAATCGCCATGCCCAGTTTGTTCCCCAGTGAAACGAATGCGTACTGGAAACCATCGTTGCGGACACCGGTTTTCCACTCGCCATACTCCACGCAGTCGGGAACGATGGCGTAGATGGCGGTATTGAATCCGCAGAAGAAGAACTGGGACAGTGCAGCGAATGTATAGAACGGAATGGGAGAAGAAACTGCACTGAAGAAATAGAGCGCAATCAGGGAAACGCCGGTTCCGGCAGCGAAAAGGGAAGCGGTATGCCCTTTGTTGCCCAGCTTTTCAAACACGAAGGGGAATGCCGCAGCACCCAGAATGGAGGGAACGATCAGGATCATCGAGTAGATGGTAAACAGATTCTCGTTGCCTTCCACATATTTGAAGTAATAGAGCAGGTCGGCATTGCGGCCATACAGCGTTACACCGAACAGGAACTGACCCGCCAGTGCAATCAGGTAGGGCTTGTTCTGAAGCGCTGCATCCAACTGCTTTTTCAGTGAGACTTTTTCCCGCTCCGGGGGCTGGACGACCTCTTTGGTTTTGGCAAAACAGAACCAGTGACAGAGGGTGAAGATACCGCCGTAAAGGACGGTCACCAGAAGATATCCCCGTGCTGCATTATCACCGCCAAAAGCAGAGATCAAAGGCAGGGTGATGATGTTGATGATATTGATGGCGATCATGGCACAGACGGAGCGGGAGGTGTTGATTTTCGCACGCTCCTCGATGTTCTGGGTCAGGGTGCCGCAGAGCGTACCATAAGGGATGTTCACGCAAGTATAGCCCAGAACCAGTACACAATAAGTAATGTACATATACAGGCTCTTAGCACTGTCTGACCATGTGGGGTGCGCCCAGAACGTCAGCACGAGCACCACAGCAGTTGCCGGTGCGCCGAATAGCAGCCATGGACGGTAGCGTCCCCAGCGGGAACGGGTGCGGTCGCTCAGCGAACCGATCACGGGGTCATTGATGGCATCCCAGAAGCGGGAGACCAGCATCAGGAGGGACACTGCCGCCATGCTGATGCCGCAGACATCGGTGTAAAAAATCATCAAGAAGTTGCCAACGAACATCCAGCTGAAGTTGCAGCCCACATCGCCCATGCCGTAAGCGATTTTACTGATCAGAGGGACTTTGATGTTCGTATCCTGCTGTTTCGGCTCTGCTGTGTAACTCATACGACGCGCTCCTTTCTCCTCTTGACGCGATGCTTATAATTTCTGGCAGAACTCTATTCTCTCTTTATTCGGGCCTTCGACCATGAAAAAGCGAACACCGTTTTCCCAGAACGGCAGTGACTGGATGCTGGAATGCAGCAGGTGCATCCCTGCCTCTTTTGCCGCAGCAAAGGCGGCTTCGATATCGGTCGTTGCCAGAGCTACATGGTCGATTGCTCCGGCCTTTTCCGCCGCACGATGGTTTTCATAGGTTTCGATCATCAGATCGCCAAGCTGAAGAAACGCAACGCGCTCCCCGGCGGCTTTGTTCACCGTTTCCAGCGCAGAAACAAACCCCAGCTTCTTGTAAAATGCAATGGTCTTGTCGAGATCATTTGTTGGGATGCCAATGTGCGCCACACCGGTCAGAACCTGCGGAAAGCTCATACCTTCGTTTCCTCCGCAATCTTCACCACTGCTTTGACGATGTTGGCCTTGTCCGAAATGCTCTTGTCCATGGCATTCTGGATGTCGTCAAAGTCAAAGATGTTGGTCACAATGCCCTTCAGATTGATTTTGCCGGAAGCAACGGCATCGATCGCCATGGGGTAAATGTGGCGATAACGGAACACGGTCTTGAAGGTCAGTTCCTTGTCCAGTGCAAGGCTCATAGGCAGGGTCATCTCGCCGGATTTGGAGTAACCAACCAGAACGATGTTTGCGCCCTTCTGCGCCATCTCAATGGCCTGGCGGGTAGTGATTTCTGTGCCAGCAGTCTCGATAACGAGGTCGCAGCCCAGACCATCGGTCAGGTCGAGAATCGTCTGGACAGCATCCTTTTCGCGGCTGTTGATCACACCGTCTGCACCCAGTTCAAGAGCCTTATCCAGACGCTTCTGCATGATATCTACAACGTAAACACGGGAAACACCCTCGGCTTTCAGCGCCATCATGGAGACCAGACCAATGCAGCCTGCACCCATGACCACCGCAGTCTGACCGGCATGAGCACCGCCCTGATTGGCGGCGTGGAAACCAACGGCCAGAGGCTCGATCAGCGCACCTTCCATGGTGCTTACGTTGTCCGGCAGCTTGAAGCAGAGGTTTGCTTCATGTGCCACATACTCCTGAAAAACACCGTCTACCGGCGGGGTAGCGAAGAACACGACATCCGGGCAGAGGTTGTATTTGCCCTCACGGCAGAACTTGCAGTGACCGCAGGTCTTGCCCGGCTCCAGCGCAACGCGGTCGCCGACTTTCAGATGCTTGACAGCACTGCCAACTTCCACGACTGTGCCGCCCGGCTCGTGGCCCAGCACGAACGGTGGCTTGACCACATAATTGCCGATCGCACCCGTTTCATAGTAGTGCATATCGCTGCCGCAGATGCCAACGTATTCCAGCTTGACAAGAACCTCGTCCTCTTTGGGTGTGGGGATCGGGCGGGTGGTGTAGCCCATCTTGCCGATGCCGTTCATGACTGCAACTTTCATTGTGCCTTTCATAAGATGACCTCCGTTTTTATTTGTTTATTAACTTTTATAAAGTGTTTATGAATGTGACTACAAATTAACACACCGCACAACCAAAGTCAAGCCCTTTTTCGCGGATTCGGAAAACTGCACAAGGAAAAAGCGGCGGAATTGTGCAAAAAATCGAGGACGGCAGGTGCCGTCCTCGATGGGAAGGTTTATAGGTTCTGAATAAAGGCTTCGATATGGAGCAGAGCGGCTCCCAGCGCAGAGGCTTCCAGCCTATAGCGGCTGAACTTCAGGTAGGAACTGTCCGGCTCAAACGTATTACGCTCGACCAGCATTTCCCGGAGCGGTTCGCCAAACTCTGCCAGAAAGCCGCCAACGTAGCCGCCAACGATTACATCACAGTCGAAGGTCATGCGCAGATTATTGACTGCTACAGCAAGGTAAGAAAGGTATTCATTCCATGCCGTTTGCAAAGCTGCATTGCCGGAGCGCAACCCGTCAAAGAATAGTGCAAGATTTCCGTCGGTCAGCTGGGAGAGGACTTTTGCAGAGCAATAGGCATCCAGACAGCCCTTTTTTCCGCAGTAGCAGGGGCGGCCATCGGGAACGAGCGTGTTGTGCCCGAACTCTCCGGCACGAAGATGGTCGCCGCCATAGAGCGCTCCACCGGTCAGAATCGCACCGCCGACACTGTTGCTCAGAGAAAGGTAGACAAGGCTGCGGGGAGATTCGAGGTCGCGCACTTCAGCAAGTCCGGCAGCGTTCGCGTCGTTGATGAACCGGCAGGAGAACGGGATGTAACGGCTGAATTCTTCGGTAGGAACATTCCGCAGACCCAAGGCATGAGAGTAAACCAATGTCTGCCCCTCTTTGTCCAGAATACCGGGCAGCGAAATGCCGACGCCCAAGATTTTTTCGACCGGGCAGCCCTCTTTTTCAATCAGCCCCTGCACGATTCCGGCAAGCATTTCCGCATAGGTGTCCGATCGCTCATAAAGACGCTTTTTACGCTCATAGTGGAGAAGGTTACCGGACAGATCGACCAGAACTGCTCCGACATGATTCTGGGTGATCTCCAGTCCGACCGCAAGTCTGGCATTCCGCACGGGAGCAAATGCTCTCGCCTTGCGCCCACCGGTAGATTCAAAGGTGCCGACCTCCTGCACCAGTCCCATCGCCATCAGTTCTTTGACATTCTGCAATACGGTCGGCCAGCTGTTGTTGACTTTTGCCGCAAGCTCCGGCTGCGAGATTCGGTCGCAGGAAAAAATGCTGCGAATCGTTCGGATGCGGTTGATTTTTTTAACATCACGGTTATTTGCGCCGCTGCCGGTCATGGGCTTACTCACCTCCAAGAGCAGATTCAACATTTGAAAGAAGATTTATAAAGCTCTTTCTTATTATAGAGAATCTGGAAAGATTCTGCAAGGGAAACATTTACAAAAAAGCGTTAGCCGAAAAGAGCGAGTTGCTTATGGATAAGAAGCGATGCTACCAGCTTATGGCAAACCATAGGTCGGTGGGCATCGTGTTCTTTATAGGGACTTAATCTTCCAGCCTGCCGTGGTCGCATCCCAGCGAGAGATAGTGCTCCATCTCTCCTCCCAGCACAAGCTGTGCATACTCCAAAGGCTTATGGTAGAGCAGCCAGTCAAGTTCTGCCCGTTGTTTCGGGGTGCTGCCGTACTTGTCCTCGATGGCGACGCAGTCGATGGCAACGGCAGAGCCATCAGCGAACCGGGCTTCCACCCGGTTGGTGTCCATGTTGTAGCGGCAGGAAAGCAGTTTGTTCATGGGAAAACTCCTTTTATATAAGGTGGTGTCAGTTCGATTGTCCGTATCCCTGCCAAGAATCAAATTGTTGATGTACATTTGATGTGTGGTATAAATTGGTGATATAGAGTGTGCCTTTCGCCGGATGAAACAGACCTGTTTTCACCCCATTGCATAAAAATCCGATACCTGTTTTAAGGTGCTGATTTTGGCTCTGCACATTTTTGCACACTTTTTGCACACCGGAACGGCTGGATAACGGATGCAAGAGGGGATAACAGGTGCAAAGAATGCAGCAGATGCAAAATGCAAATTTACGGTGAAACGATAAAAATAACGATTTTACGCAACTCTGGAAATTGACGATTGTTGCACGTTGGTTTCTCTTAATCAGTGGGCCCAGGGTTCGAGTCCCTGGAGGTGCACCACAACAACAAAATCCGAACTTTTTTCCAATAGGAGAAGGGTTCGGATTTTTTGTATTCTATGGGAGAAAAATTTCCATTGACTGTACCGGGGTTGAGGATGCACTGGATGTGACCATGGCGCAGCAGACGGAACTGGACTACCTTATCTACAATGACCCACTGGACTATGCGGATTTGATTCTGAACGGCGACCCGAAGGAATATTTGAAGAATGTGTCCGGTAGTCGTACACTAAAAGATTAAAAAGTAATTGTCTGTCGAACAAAAATATTCGGCAGACAATTTTTTTCATAGATTTAGAAGTACTGTCAGTTCCAACCATACAAAAACGTTGGGTTCAACAGGTGAATCTTTGCACCGGAAAAATCAAGAATCCTCTCATCGCGCATCCGGCACAGCTCACGGGAAAGAGCACTGCGGTCCACACAGAGGAAATCTGCCAGTTCTGTCCGGGTGTAGGGCAGACTGTAACAGCCTTTTTCATCGGGTGTCAAGGTTTGAAGATAAATCTTCAGACGATCTCGAAGCCGTTTTTGTGCTAAAATACGCACTTTGGTGTTAAAAAAGAGAAGCTGCTGCGCCATATCCTGCATAAGATTTGCTGTGACTTGCATCCGGCAGGGACAGGTCAGCGTCTTCTGTGACATCAATGCGCTGAAATCCAGCTGCATTACGGTACAGTCCGAACTGGCACGCAGACAGACCGGACTTGCCGTCCAGCCAGTACAGGCCAGTTCTGCACCAAATACTTCTCCGGGACAAAAACGGCAGATGCTGATTTGATTGCCATTTTCATCATAAAAAAATTCTTCCATCGTGCCATCCAGCAGAACACCCGTATTGTGGCTCTGCTCACCCAGCTCGACGATGTGCGCACCACGAGGATATTCACGGACAGTCGCATTCAAGCAACTAAGGACTTCCCTATATTTTCGTGGCTGGATGCCGTTGAACATGCCGCATTGCTGTAAAATTGAATAATATTGCTCCATCTTAAAATTTGCTTTGCCGTTGCCATAACAACGGAAACTCCGAGGTAGTTGTGTTAAACTCTTGGTTAGAGATGTCTAATTAAAAGGCATCATTATTATACGGTATAAAGTTTGAAATGTCAAACCCTATAACGTTCAGGGTTGATATCGAAGGAGTGACACAATGCTTTCGTTGGGAATGGATATCGGTACATCAACGGTCAAGTTGGTGCTGTTGAAAAATCAAGAAATTGAAAAGCAGTGGATGGCGGTGCATCACGGCACCCCTTTTGTCTGCCTGAAAAAGGGTCTTTCTGCATTGGAACTGGATGCAGACACACCGTTTTCACTCTGTGTGACCGGAAGCAACACGGAGGCTCTGCTGGAGCAAGATTCAGCCATTCCCTCTTTAGGCGATATCCCAGCTATCGTCGAAGGTGTGCGCTGGATCATTCCGCAGGTGGGTTCGGTCATTGAAATTGGCAGTCAGGGCGCGCGATTCATCACGGACTTGCAGAGCCGCGCACTTCAGTTTTCAGTCAACGAACACTGCGCGGGCGGTACAGGTTCGTTCTTTGAAGACCAGATGTCCCGTGTGGGCTGCAAGCTGGAGGATTACTCTTCGCTGGTAGAGCAGGCACAGAGTGTTCCGCGCCTTTCCGGTCGGTGTGCGGTCTTTGCCAAAACAGATATCATCCACCGCCAGCAGGAAGGCGTTTCCACGCCGGATATCCTGCTAGGATTGTGTTATGCCATGATTCGGAACTATAAGGTGACCATCGTGCGGCGGCTGCCGATCTGTAAACCTGTGGTATTCTGCGGTGGTGTTACCTGCAATGCAGGCGTGATTCGAGCCATCCGGGATGTGTTCGGCCTGAGTGAGGAAGAACTCATCGTTCCGGAGTTTGCCCGATATGAAGCGGCTCTTGGTGCTGCACTCAAAGCATCCGGCTCGTTCACGTTACGTCAACTGAATGATTCTCTGGACCGTACACGAACAACACACCACACGGTCGGAACATTGCCCAAACTGGAACTGCGCCCCGGCACGAGCCTTGCGGAGCCAAACGCTACCAAGATCATTCCAGAAAGTGGCTGCGCATTGGGCATCGACATCGGTTCTACCAGTACCGATCTCGTTCTGGTTGGTGCTGACGGCGAACTGGTAGACTTTCAATATCTGCGCACCGCAGGTGACCCGGAAGGAGCTGTCCGCAAAGGCCTTGCAAGTATTCGCCAGCGGTTTGGTGATATCCGGTTCACCGCAGTCGGTGTGACCGGTTCAGGACGAGAGCGCATCGGCAAACGTATCGGAGCAGATGCTGTCCGGGATGAGATCACTGCGCAAGCCAAGGGAGCTGCTCATTGGGTGCCGGAAGTCGATACCGTGTTTGAGATCGGCGGACAGGATAGCAAATACATCAGCATCCAGAACGGTGAAGTTGTGGATTTTCAGATGAACAAGATCTGCGCTGCCGGTACCGGTTCTTTTGTGGAAGAACAAGCTGCCCGTATGGGCATCCCACTGGCGGAGTTTGGCCCATTGGCCTTATCCTCTGAGCATCCGGCATCCTTGGGAGAACGGTGCACGGTGTTTATCGAAACGGCCATTGCGTCCGCTTCCGCTGAAGGTATTTCACGGGCGGATATTGCCGCAGGCCTTTGTCACTCCATCGTACAGAACTATCTGCATAAAGTGGTTGGTTCTAAACCTGTGGGGCAGCACATCGTTTTGCAGGGCGGTGTCGATTACAACCCCGGCATTGTGGCGGCATTCCAATCCGCATACGGCGACCGCGTACAGGTCAGCCCGGTCTTTTCCATCAGTGGTGCGTATGGCGCGGCTTTGCTGGCACAGGAAGCTGTGGGCGACGCACCCAGCCGATTTGTGGGATTTGACAGCCCGGCACAGGACGCAGAGGACAGCCGCAGTGAGGAGATTCAGAAGAATATTGACTTCTACAAGCAGGCAGACAAACTGCTTTTGGAGGGTTACACTGGCAAACGTGACCCACGTAAAAAGACCGTAGGTGTGCCTTTTGCGTTGATGATTCACAAGTTCTTCCCGATGGCGAATGCCTTCTTTACCTCGTTGGGCTTCAATGTCGTCCTGACTGACCCCACCAGTGAGGAAACGATCCGGCTGGCTCAGCAGACCGCACAAGGGGAGACCTGCTACCCGGTCAAACTTATTTACGGCCATATGCAGCAGCTCATCGACCAAAAAGTAGATTATATCTTCCTGCCCACCATCCACACGATGAAGCACGAAAAGAGCCGTGTGAAACACAACTACGGCTGCGTCTATATGCAGACGGCAGCCGCATCCATTGCCAAAGCTCTGGACATTGAGAGCAAGGGCATCACTCTGCTCAGTCCGGTATTCGATCTCGATTTTGGGCAGGAAGCTATGGCATCTGCAATGCTGGGACTGAGCAAGATCTTAGGAATCCCGAAACCGTTTTGTGCCAAAGCTCTGCTCAGTGGTGCCATGGCGGTGCGCCGCCATACCGCCGCCGTGGAAAAACAGGGCAAAGCTCTGCTGGCGACCCTGAGACCGGACGATAAAGTGTTGGTGCTCATCACCCGCAACTACGGCGTTTCCGACCCCATCCTGAACATGGGCATCCCGGAACTGCTGTTGGAACGCGGCTATAAAGTCATCACGCTGAGCCACCTGCCCGGTCATGCGCTGGACATCTCCGATGAATACGATAATCTTTATTATCCGTTCGGGCAGCATATCCTGTCCGGAGCAAAGCTGATTGCTCACCACCCGAACCTCTACGCTGTCTACCTGACGAACCACGGCTGCGGCCCGGACACCATGCTCTCACACCTGTTCAAGCAGGAGATGGGCGATAAACCCTACCTGCAAATCGAAGTGGATGAGCATTTTTCCAATGTGGGTGTCATCACTCGCATTGAAGCGTTCCTGAACAGCTTGCAACACCGCCCGGCGGTGGCTCTGCCGACAGATTTCAACATCGAGCAGGTCGATATTCACCCCTGTCGTCTGGCACAGACACCATCCCCCAATGTGCCACTCTATCTTCCGGCGATGGGGGCTTATACGCCCTATCTGGCCGCATATTTCAAACAGCAAGGGGCAGACCCCTACGAGCTGCCGCACCTGACGGACGATATTCTGAGCCTTGGCCGAGCGGAGACGAGTGCAAAAGAATACCTGCCTTTCCCGGCACTGCTGGGCAGTATCCTTGCTGAGCGTAAAAACGACCACGCACATGCGCAGTTCCTGATTCCGCAGACGCAGGGTGCGGAGGCAGACGGTCAGTACGCCCGTGTCATCCGTGCAGTGTTGGACCGCAGAAAAGAGCTGAATGCTCAACTGGTCAGCCCGATGCTGGAAACACTGCCCGAAATGGCGCAGAACTGTGACGCACTCTTCCGCGCACTGTTGGCGGGAGATATCCTCTATGCTGCTCCGGCAGATAAACGTGCAGACATTTCGGCACAGTGGGATGCTCTGCCCGGCTGGGAGCAGCTGCACACAGCGGCGAGAGAGATCGGCGCACTTCTCACCAAAGGCCGCCGCATTGCCGCTGTTGGTACGCCGCTCTGCCTGACAGAACTGGACAGCGGCGTACTTGCCGCGCTGGAAGCCGAAGGCGAACAGGTGCTTCGCGCCCCACTCAGCGAGGCACTCTGGTTTCTGTGGAAAGACAATTTGGATGACAACAAACCATCGGCTGGTTGGCTTGACCAGATGCAGAGGCAGATGCAGACCCTTGGTAATGAACTTGGAGCGCACAGTGCCTTTGCGGAAGACGCTGAAACACTGTTCCTCATTGCGGACTCTGCCTTGCCGAATTTTTCAGGCGGGAACGGTCGATATCGGTACGCCAAGGCCGTGGAGCTTTCTAGCCGTACCAATGCAGTGCTGACCCTTGCACCCCGGTATGAAAATACCGCGATGATTCTGGATATGCGCGGCCTGCACGATGCCTGTCGGGCTCCGCTGTTCCAGATTTCCCTTGATAATGACTGGGATGAAACTGCATGGAGCCGCCTGCGTTCGTTCCTCTACTACTGCTGAATCTGGCAGACGCAAAAAACCCGTCCGGTACGTCCGGACGGGTTCTTTGCGTCTGTTATGAAACAGAAAATCGCTTATTCGATGACCAGCAGCAGGCTCATTTTGAATTTGCCCTGTGCGGTAACGCTGTGCAGGCCGTTCTTATCGAAGCGGAAGCTCTCGCCTGCGTTCAGTTCGTAATCTTTACCCTCATAGCCAATAATGGCCTTGCCTTCGAGGGCGGTCAAGATGGCATTGCCGGGAGCGCGGTGCGGAGTCAGGCCGGTGCCCTCGTCAAAAGCCATCAGGACAAATTTCATGTTGTCTGCATGAGCGATGTCCAGATTGGCGATGCTGCCCTCTTCATAAGAAATGAGCTCCTTCAATTCGGTGGGCTGGCCTGCCTTGATAATGTTGTTCATGGTAAAATTCTCCTTTTTCAAAATGATTTCGGTATAGATCATTCCACTGTCGGTTTTTGTGCCGCACAGTGTTTTCGGCGGTACATACAGCAGTTCTCCGGGTTTGACAGACACTTCCTGCCCATCGACTCCCAGAAGAAACTTGCCGTTTCCCTCACCACCCAGATAAAGGGTGGTGCAGTCATAGTATTCCGGGGTAATAGAAGTGCCTGTGCCCAAGGAAAACCATGTTACCGGCACTCCATAGCCCAGTTCGGAAGGTCGGGAAACGGTCATAGCATCCCGGATCGGGCGAACCTGAGAAAGTGTAAAAGGGACATTGTTCATACAGCAGTTTCCTCCCGCAGACCGACCGGAACGATGCTGCGCACCGACCGCCCCTGATAATGCAGTTCATCCACCAGCACCTGAACATCAAAAGAATACGAGATGTTCTCCTCGTTCAAGATCTCCGCAGCCGGACCGTAGAAAAATTCGCCTTTGCGGTTCAGCATCAGGGCTTCGTCCGCCACGCTCATGGCATTGGTGGGATAGTGGGTATTCATGATGGCACTGATGCCGGATTCATGCGCCAGCCGCTCCACCATATTCAGTACTAAGATCTGATTGTGGAAATCCAGACCGGTTTCCGGCTCGTCCAGAATGATGAGCTTCGGCTCGTTGATGAGGGCACGGGCAATGAGCACCATTTGTAGTTCACCGCCGCTCATCCGGTTGCAGTCCTTGTTGGCAAGACGGGTGATCCCCACTCGTTCCATCATGGCTTCCGCCATTTCAATCTCCTCTTTGCCGGGCTGCTGAAAGGTCCCAAGATGTGCACTGCGCCCCAGCAGAACCATTTCCAGACCGGTGTAGGAAAAAGCGAAGCCACGAGACTGCGGAATGTAGGAGATGGTACTCCAGACATCCTTCGGCTTGAGGGTGTGAATGTCCTTCCCGTAAAGCAGAGTCTTGCCGCTGTGCCATGGCAGCAGACCGATCATGCACTTGAGCAGGGTGGTTTTACCAATGCCATTTGGACCAAGAATCGCAAGGATGTGACCTTCTTCCAGACGCAAATTGATATTTTCGAGAATCACAGGCTGCTTCGGGTAGCCGAAGCAACCGTTCTGCACTTCTAAGATCATTGCAGATTGCTCCTTGTTTTATTCAACAGAGAAATAAACGCCGGTGCACCGATGATAGCGGTGAGGATGGAAAGAGGCAGCTCGATAATGCTGATGCTGCGGGACAGGGTATCGATCAGGATCATAAAGCTGGCTCCCAGACTGAGACTGAGGGGCACCACATAACGGTTGTTGCTTCCAACCAGCATCCGGGATGCGTGCGGGATCAGCAGACCGATCCAGCCCACCTGACCGCACATGGAAACGGCTGAAGCCGTGACCAGCGTAGATGCAACAATAAACAGCATTCGGGTCTGTTTGATGTTGATGCCGCTGGCACGAGCCTCGTCATCACTCAGTGAAAGGATGTTCAGCCGCCAGCGCAGTAGATAGATGATGATAATTCCGGCAACGATAAGTGGGCAGCCAATCAGGATCTTTTGGTAACTGGCACTGGTAAAGCTGCCCAGGAGCCAGTAGGTGATCTCCGGCAGCTTGTCCTGCGGATCGGCAGTATATTTCAGCAGCGAACCCAGTGCGTTGAACAGAGAGGATGCAATCGTACCGGCCAGCACCAGATAAACCATAGAACGCCCATCACTCTTGCCTGCGATTTTCAGAGTAAAACAGACGGAAATCAGGCCAAAGACCAAGGCGATGAGCTGCGTTTCCAGAATACTGCAAGACAGGATAATAGCAAGAATTGCACCCACACAGGTACCGCTGGTTACACCCAAAATATCCGGTGTGGCAAGCGGATTGGAGAATAAGGATTGATAGGTATTGCCTGCACAAGACAGACCTGCGCCGACGATGATGGCCATCAGAATGCGGGGCAGCCGCAGATTGATGACGATGGAGTAGTTCTGTACATTTGAGGTGCTCTCACCCGTCAGAGCAGTGCGCAAAGCTGTGAGAACTTCGCCTACCGGAACATTCATTCGCCCAAAGCACAGGCAGATGAGTGCGGTCACAAGGGGCAAAGCAAACATCAATACCACGGCCAGAGGAGTGAACCGGCCTTTTTTTATCCAGATGGTATCTTTCATCAGTACAGCAGCATTTCCTCCAACTCGTCATCTGTCACATCGTAGCCGTACCATGTCTTGTAATATTCCTTGATGGTATCGCCCAGCGGATAATCGGCAAAAGCATCCGGGTAGGTGTTGCAGGCCAGCCATGCCAGCACCAGCGGAGCATCCGGATTCGGGGTGAACCAGTTCCACATACCCAGCGTAGTGTTGTAGACCCGGCCGCTCTTCACGGCAGTCAGGGTGGAGAAGTCAGCACCGTCCACATTGCCGCTCAGCACGTCCTCGGTGCGCAGGGGCTGCAAGCCGGGACCATCCAAGAAAAGAATATCGGGATCCCAGCTATAAATCTGCTCCATGCTGGCCTGTGCAAAGCCAGTGGCTTCCAGTGCCTTGTCTGTTACGCCCAGACGCTTCATCCAGTAGGTGCCAAAGGTGCCCTGACCGGATACCTGCGGCACACCGTCTGCATACTTCCACAGAATCAGCGCACTGGGGCGATCCGTTTGAGGAATTTCCGCAATACGGGCTTCCACATCGGTCACGATCTCATCACCGGCAGCAACAAAGGCGTCGGTCTTGCCCGGTTCGTTGAAGATCTGCTCCAGCAGCTTCAGCCACTCTTTGTAACGTTCAATGGGATCAGCTTCCGTAGATGCGCCCACGGTAGCGAAACCGATGGAGGGGATTCCGCTGGCCTTCAGGATTTCGGCATGGGAGGAGTTGCCAGCATTGTACAGGATAACATCAGGGTTCAGCTTCATGATCTCCTCGATGTTCAGGTCGCTCTGAGCATAGACCGTATCGCTGGACTCCAGAAGCTCCGGAGCGATATTCTTCAATACAGTGTCAGAAATGACCGACTTGAAAGAGCCGCAGTAACCCACGATGTAGGGAGCACTGCCCTCAAAATAAGCCATGTAGGTGGACAGGATTGGAATCTGGTCGATGACGACACGGGTGACCTTATTAGGCACTTCTACTTCGTTGCCGCCGTGGTCTACGACGGTATGGGTACCAGTCTCATCCATAGATGCGGCAGAGGAAGTTGCTTCGCTGGATACAGCGGAAGAAGCCACAGAAGAAGCCGTGCTGCTGGAAGAAGAACCGCAGGCGGCCAGAACACCGGCTGCACTTACAGCAGCCATGGCAGTGATAAACGAACGACGAGAAATTTTTTTCATGGAAAACTCCTTTGATAAATCAATGGTTCTTTGGTTGTGGCGGTTAGTTAGCAATAACCAACTGCAGAGAATTTTATCAAATTCACTTTCCTTTGTCGGTTGCTATGGCAACGGCATCGCAAATTTATGTGATGGTAAAAATAGCCACAAAAACAGGGTGCGCCCCTGAATAGGACGCACCCTGCCATCGCAATTCACGATTTGATTCGTTGATAACAACCGTGAATTGCATATCGTAAATCGGTCGTTGAGAATTGCGCTGTTTGTAAAACTTGCGATTAAGACCACAGACAACAGCGATATGTACAGCAGGGAGTTCCCCAACGGGAACTTCCTGTTTTTCTCTTCCTGCAAGATGAGCCTGTTCCGCCTGCCAAGGCAAGCTCGCGTTTGCGCAGCAACAAAAGCCCCAGTGGGGCTTTTGAGCGACCGAACGGTCTTGCGTTAGCAAGATGGAAGGGCCTCCGCCCCGACAAGTGACCGCTGCCCTTTCTCGCTGTTCCAGCAGGCAAGGATGGCTGAGTAGAATGCCCGCGCCAGACGGTCGATGACTTCATCGGGGTAAGGGGAAGTGTTTGTGGACTTTTTCTTTTTGTTCAAACGCACGCTCCTTTGATCGTCCCACCGTGGCAAAGCCGGGCAAGAAAATCAAAGTTCCATTTTTTATCAGGCGCAAGGGCGCGGATGCTTTCTGCCCTGCTCTTGCGGCTGGTGGCTCGTTGATGGCTTACAAGTGCCTGTCGTTATGCGATTTCTTTCTCGTTCAGCATTTCTTCAAACTGTGCCATATACGCCTTGTGCTGCTTGAGGATTTTTAGCGTTTCAGTTTTGGCGTAGGAATCATCTGGTAGCTTAGGCAAGTATCTCATCAAAAAATCAAAGTCCTGCTGAACCCGCCGGACAGCGACTTCCAGCGCGGAGTAGTTGATTCCAGAGTAGTGTGAGTAGCTCGACTGCGGAGCGGGACGGTCTTCCGGGTGCAGAATCTCGTGCACGATCTGCTTGCGGTTTGGGAAATCGGCTTTGGCGAGGCGGTGCATATCGGCATCACGGACTTTGAATTGCCCGGACAGGATTTTCTCCTGCATACCGGGCACCATCTGTTCCATGATCTCTACGCCGCGCATAAACTTTTCAGAACGGGCAACGTAGGATTCGCTGACATTGTTCCGCTCTGCGATCTGCCTACGAACGCTTGCTTCTGAGGCAGTGGGAGGAATTGTGTCAAATTGACACAATTCCTCCGGGACGGTTTTCTTGGCAGCAGCCGTGTGCTGGTTGTTGCCGTTTCCACCGGGCTTCCGATGCTCCACACTGTACTGTTTTCCAATGAGGAACTTCTTCTGCTCCGGGGTCAGATTACGCCGTCCCAACTGATTCCGGCAAATCCACGCAATGGTTTCTTCGCGGTTCTCAAATTGGAGCGGCGTAGTGGAAAAATAAATCTCAGGATGCTTCTGGAGAATGGCATAACGGTTGTGGCCGTCAACAAGGGTATTGTTCCAAACGATCAAAGGAGAGAGCAGCTTGCCTTCCTTGAGGATGTTTTCTTCAAGCTGCTTGTACTCATCGTCCGTCAGCGGCGGGATCTGATTCTGGAACTCCGGGTCGATTTTCAGATTGATCATACGCGCAACTCCTTATCTCTCGTGATGCTGCGTCCGTTCGTCCTCCCGGAAGAACAGCGCAACATTCTGTTTCGCGTCTTTCAGTTTGAGCAGCTCGGACTTGGCTTCCTTGTACTGCTCGTAGAACTGCGCCTTTTCAGAAGCAAGTGCGCAGTATTCTGCTTCCAGCTTGTTCGGACTTGGCAGCTTCGTGATGTTGTTTGCCTTAAAATAGGCCACTGCTTTCCGGTACGCTGTTAGCTCTGCACGGTGCTGTTCTTCAAAGGCTGCGGGGAATTTGGCGGATTTCAGTTTCTGTGCAATCGGGCGGTACTGCTGGTAGGCGGCAACGTGACTGTGCAGCTTCTTGTTTTCTGCCATACGGGTTTCAAGGTCAAGCACAACTTCCTTTGCACTGTCGTACTGTGTTTGCAGTTCTTCAATGCGCTGGTTGAGTGCGTCCTCGTTGAGCAGCCCCTTCTCCTGCAAGAGAATCAAGGTCTGGGACATCGCTTTGAGGTTGTGCTTTTTCGCCCAACGCTCATAGCCGATGCCCTTGCCCTGCTTCAGCTTTGCCTGAATATCGACCAGTTTCCCGATGCGGTCAGGCTTAAACTGAATCGTGCGCTTGCTCTCAGCATTTTCCTGCAAGGCGGCAAGCACAAGTTCTTTCTCGAACTTGTCACCGATGCTGCGCGCTCGGATGAACTTTGTTCTTCCGACAGGCAGATAGCTGAGCCGCCCACGGCTTTCCTTGACGGTGATGCCGTACTGCTGCAAGAGCCTGTCCGAGAAATCTTCAAAGCTCACTGCATTGTCCAACACATCCGAGATCTGTCTCCGCAAAATTTCCTTTGCGGTTTCAAACTTCGTTTGTGTGGGCTGCTGTCCGGCTGCGAGCAGGGCGGCGTTCTCACGGTCAAGTTTCATCTGACCGCGTCGTTTCATCCAATACTCGCGTTCGCTCACACGCACTTTTGAGCCGTTGAGCAGATCAATCTGGCGCAGCTTTGCGTTCTGGCACATTTCCATGACCTCGACACGCAGGTGCCGCATGGTCTGGGCGGTGCTGGAGTGCTTCATACCCTCGCGCCAGTCGCGGGGCTTCTGCATAAAGGGCTTGCGCTCCACTTCCCGTGTCCGGACACTGCCGATCACGATGTGGACATGGATATTTCCCGCATGGTTGTGTCCGTCCGGGTGGGTGCAGACGATAGCAGGATGACCGGGAAAGTTTTCTTTGCAGAAGTTTAGACCGAGAGCCTGTGCCTTTTCCATCGTCAATCCGTTTTCCGCTGCGTCCCGTGGGTCGAAGCTGATGATATACTGGTGACTTTTAATATCATCCGGGTGGTTGTTCTTGTTGTACTTTCGGTTTGCCAGCAGACAGGCAGTTGCAAACGAGGCCTCGCCGCATTCAAGGGTGTCCAGAATGTACGATTCTCGCAGCATGGGTCTGTCCTGTTCGTCCAAAAGCTGCTTCCCGGTGAACTCATCGTGCCGGTAGATCAGGTACGCTTCAATAGCGGAGTAGTCCGAATTTTTAGAAGCGATATGCTTGAGCGTTGCCATACAGTT
>OHMH01000262.1_pt1 | contig 31514 bp, 23 predicted proteins | sample 1569311 | NCBI WGS metagenome assembly OHMH01 (sample SAMEA3879503, study PRJEB24766) | human gut metagenome | biome: human-associated habitat; feature: feces | place: USA | collected 1985/1987
CTACAAGTCCGGCCGCGTGAACACCCTGCGCCTGTGGAGCGCCAAGAGCTACGACGAGTTCGATCTGCTCGCCTTCAACCGCTCCGAGTACATGGAAGCCGTGACCCCGCAGGTCAAGGCCGAGAACATCTCCAAGATTCTCTACCCGGAAGACTCCACCAAGGTCGGCAAGGAACTGCGCCTTGAGCAGCAGTACTTCTTCGTCTCCGCCTCCCTGCACGACGCCATCCGCGTCTTCTACCCGGGCCAGGACAAGCCGGATCTGACGACTTTCCCGAACAAGATCGTCTTCCAGCTCAACGACACCCACCCGGTGATCGGCATCCCCGAGCTCATGCGCATCCTCATCGATGAGTACGGCTACGACTGGGATACCGCGTGGTCCATCACCACCAAGACCTTCAACTACACCTGCCACACCCTGCTGCCGGAGGCCCTTGAGGTCTGGCCGGCCAGCCTGATCGGCGAGCTGCTGCCGCGTCACCTTGAGATCATCGAGAAGATCAACGCGCAGTTCGAGGACGAGCTCAAGTCCAAGGGCGTCGACAAGAACACCATCAAGGACATGGCCATCTACACTGGCGACGCCGTGCGCATGGCCTACTTGGCCACCTACGGCGGCTCCCACGTCAACGGCGTGGCCGAGCTGCACTCCCAGCTCCTGAAGGACGTCACCCTCAAGAACTTCTCCGACGTCTACCCGGACAAGTTCACCAACGTGACCAACGGCGTGACTCCGCGTCGCTTCGTCAAGCTCGCCAACCCGCGCCTGTCCGACCTCATCACCGAGGGCCTCGGCACCGACAAGTGGCTCTCCGACCTGGAGATGCTCAAGGGCCTCGAGCCGCTGGCCAAGGACGATGAATTCGTCAAGAAGTTCGCCGCCGTCAAGAAGGCCAACAAGCACGCATTCGTGGGCTTCGCCAAGGACCACTACGGCATCGATATCGACGAGAACACCCTGTTCAACACCATGGTCAAGCGTCTGCACGAGTACAAGCGCCAGTCTCTGAAGATTCTCGCCGTGATCTCCACCTACGCCGACATCAAGTCCGGCAAGGTCAAGGCCGAGGACATCACTCCGCGCACCGTGTTCTTCGGTGCCAAGGCCGCTCCGGGCTACTACCTGGCCAAGATGACCATCGAGCTGATCAACAACGTTTCCCGCGTGATCAGCAGCGATCCGGCCGTCAAGGGCAAGCTCGCCGTCCACATGCTGCCGAACTACAACATCGAGATGGCCCAGAACCTCATCCCGGCCACCGAGCTTGACGAGCAGATCTCCCAGGCCGGCAAGGAAGCTTCCGGTACCGGCAACATGAAGTTCGCTTTGAACGGCGCCCTGACCGTGGGTACGCTGGACGGCGCGAACGTCGAGATTCGTGAGCGCGTCGGCGCCGACAACTTCTTCCTCTTCGGCATGACGGTCGACGAGGTGGAAGCCCAGTACGCCAACGGCTACAATCCGGCCAAGTACTACGAGGCCGACCCGCGCCTGAAGCACGCCATCGATATGGTGGCCGACGGCACCTTCTCCAACGGCGACCGCAACGCCTACTCCCCGCTCGTGGCCGACTGGCTGACCAAGGACTGGTTCATGACCTTGGCCGATTTCTCCGCCTACATGGACATTCAGTCCGAGATCGAGGCCCTCTACGCCGACGAGCTCGAATGGAACCGCAAGGCCGTGCTCAACGTGGCCAACTCCGGCTACTTCAGCTCCGACCGCTCCATGGAAGACTATTTGGAACGTATCTGGCACACTGCTCCTCTGGCTGACTGAGTGAGCGAGTTGCTAGCGTGCGGTTTTCACGAAATCAGCCTTGACTTCGTGAAAACCGTACGCTGAGTTGGAGTAAGCGTGCGGTTTTCACGAAATGAACCTTGATTTCGTGAAGAACGTACGCTGAGCGCGACTCAGTGTACGGTTTTCACGAAGTAGGGCTTTATTTCGCGGAAACCGTACGCTGACTGAGCTACCTCTAGCCCCCTCTGATGAGGGGGATGTCAGCGAAGCTGACTGGGGGAGAGACTTCTCCCAGACGCCCAAGACATACAAGAAAGCCCCGCAATGATATATCGATCGACGATATATCATTGCGGGGCTTTCTTGTGTTGAAAGAAGAGAGGGGGTATCAGGCCTCGGCCGGAGCTTCGGCTGCGGGCTTGTCCTCATCCTCGGCCTTATTCAGACCCAGGTCGACCGGCGAGGAGCTGTTCTCCCACGGCTCCTCCCACGGATCGTAATCCGGGTTCTGCTGCTTGTAGATGTACAGGCCAACAAGCGCGGCGAGCAATCCGCCGAACAGCAGCGCGAAGAACTTCCAACCGTTAGAAGACTTGTTCTCCATGACGGCTCCTTTCCCTAGGGATCGTCTGGTCGGTATGCCCATTCAGACCGACTCTGCTCCCTATTCTAGGCCGCTGTTTGTGACGATTGGGTGGAATGACATTCGTGGGCGATTCATCCGCGCCCGTCTGCCCTTGGCCGGCTCGGCATCTTCGCGGCGCGTGGAACGCATCCGAGACCTTCGATACAGTGGGCTGCATGCATATTCCTACACAACGGGAGATTCGATACCAGTGGGAGCGCGGTGGTCCGGTGATGACCTGGGCGCTGATTGTTGCGTGCGTGGCAGTGTGGCTACTGGAGGTATTGCTGGGATTTATTGCCCCGGGCCTGAGGGCTTGGTTGATGTACCTCGGCATGGCGGCTCCGGTCAGACTGGTGGCTGAGCCGTGGACGCTCATCACCTCGATGTTCCTGCATGCGCCGAACTCGCTATTGCATATCCTGTTCAACATGATTGCCCTGTATTCCGTGGGCCCAGTGCTGGAACGAATGATCGGCCACTGGCGGTTCTTGGGACTGTATGTGATTTCCGGCCTTGGCGGCTCTCTGGGACTTATGGTGTGGGCTGCGGTGGCTCCGGGAGGCATCGGCTGGCAAATGGCAGCCTATGGGGCTTCTGGAGCCTTATTTGGCCTGTTTGCATCATTGCTGGTGGTATATCGCCGTATCGGCGCCGATATCCGCTCCATGTTGATCTGGATGGCGGTGAACTTCGCCTTGCCGTTCGTGGTCGGTGGCGTGGCGTGGCAGGCGCATGTCGGCGGCTTTGTAGTGGGTGGAATACTCACATGGCTGCTGGTGGGTGGTGTGCCGGCGTGGCGCGGTAAAAGCCTGAAATGGCGCATGCAGGTGTACGGCTGGGCCATGGTGGTGCTGGTCATTGCGTTGATTCTGTTGTGCAATATGGCCAATCCTTACGGGTGGATGAGTTTCGGCTCCCTGCACTGATATGGCTTGATATGGCTTGATATGGCTTGATATGGCTTGATATGGCTTGATATGGCTGTAAAAAAAAACGATTGATGCCGGGTATTGCGGAACATGCAGTGCCCGGCATCAATGTATGTGCGGAAAGCGACGATGTGGATATTAGCGATGTGGATATCGTCGTTCGGCGAGTGGGTGTGTGCCGTATGAAGATATCCACAGTAATGAGATGCGCGCAATGACGAGTTATCCACGATAATGAGTTATCCACAATGGTGACTTGTGCACAAGTGTGTAGAAAAGTGCATAAGACTGTGGATAACTTATGTGGATAAGTTAGGAATGCCGCGGTATTATTGGGTTTGTTGCAGTGGATAACTCGGGTGTATAACTGTTCCCTCGCTGTGGCGATGTATGCCAAGCCAAAGTTATGCACGAGATATACACCGAGAAACGCCGCTTATCCACCACTTATCCACATGGTTTTCCACATTCGGTGGAAAACTACATGGGTGTAATTCATCCACAGGCTGTGGATAACGTAGTGGATAAGTCGTGGATAAGTGGTGGATAGCTGTGGATGAACAGGCTAAGGCACGAAAAAGGCCGACCTCCGCATACGGGAGGTCGGCCTTTCTCATAAGAATTAAGGACAACCTAACGATAGAAAAAACAATCTACCGATAGATAAGCGCAACGAGCCGGAACTCAGCGCCATCCCATCGTCATCAGGAATCCGATCATGATCAGGGCGAAGCCGATGCCGAGGTTCCACGCACCGATGTTCGGAATCGGCCAGGAACCGGACGGGGAGAGGTAGTACACCACGCACCAAATCAGGCCGATGATCATAAACGCGCAGAACAGCGGCACGAACCAACGCGGGTTCGACTTGGTGCCCTTAATGGTTTCTTCAACGCGCTTGGTGTTCTCCGCCTGGCGGTTCATCATACGCTGCATCTGCGGGGTCAGCGTGGCCTTATCGGCAGTGGCGTTGAGCACGGCCTGCACCTGCTCCATATTCACGCCGTAAGCCGCGCCTTCCTCGGCAGAAGCGTTCTCTGCGTTCTGCTCGGTGTCTTTGCTGGCGGTCTCGTCAGCAACGGTGCTGGATGAGGTCTCGCTCTGCCAGTCCTTCTGGTTGTTCGAGTCGGTTTCGTGCAGCTCTTCGTCAGCCATCAGCATAGTCTCCATTCAATAGGCTAAAAGTCATAATAGTGGCTACACTCGAAAGCGGCGACCAGAGTCGGCAAGAAGACAGGAAATTCATGGCCAGACATGTAGGTAAGCACGGTGCACGGCACTCCCTATGGGGTGGTGTCGCGGTATTCGTCGTCATTGCCTTGACCGGTTTTCTGCTGAGCACCAACGTGAGGGTCAATCGTACGGTTGCCGCCACCAACGATACGGCCGATCTGGTGGAGCAAGGCGTGGACGAGGCCAACCAGCTGCAGCAGGACGTCAGCGATCTGACCAAACAGGTCGCCAATCTTACGGACGCGCTCAAGGCCGATGGCACCGATGGCACCGACAGCACACAGAACCAAGGCAAGGACTCCAGCAATGTGGATTCCAGCCTGATGCTGCCCGCGCTCAGCGGCAGCGGCGTAACGGTAACGCTGGATGATTCTCCGTTGTGGGAGAACGCAGTCAACAACAACGGCACGACCGCCAATATCAACGATTACGTGATCCACCAGCAGGACGTCGAATCGGTGGTGAATGCCTTGTGGGCCGGCGGTGCCGATGCGCTGATGATTATGGATCAGCGGGTGCTGTTCAATTCGGCGGTCATCTGTTCCGGCAACGTGCTGTCGTTGCACGGTAAGAAATACTCGCCGCCGTTCACCATTTCCGCGATTGGTGACCCTCAAAGACTTCGCGCAGCGTTGAACGACTCCGAAGCCATTACCATTCTTAAGCAATATGTGACCGCGTTTGGCATTGGCTACAAGGTGGAGAATGCCGAGGACCTTCAGTTCCCCGCTACCGCCGCCTTGCTGCAGCAGTTGAAATATGCCACGGTCGATACGTCAAAGACCACAGATGAGGAGCAGACTCAGCAATGAGACACGGCAGGCACAACAGCGGCGTACCGGCGCCCATTGATCTCGCGTCCGTGTCGGACGTACAGCCCTTCCCCGAGGACGATGCCGCACGAATGGCGGCAGACCCGGCCAACGCCAGTAGGGCAAGGTCCCGTCGTGCCGCAGTACGCGGCGCGTCTTCGCCCCAGCGGAGCCCGGTCTGGCAGGCACTCGGCATCTGCGCCGAACTGCTGATTACCGCTGCCGTGATTTGCGCCCTGTACATCGTCTGGCAGATGTGGTGGACCGGTGTCGAGGCGGAGCGAGCCCAGAACGAAACCACCCAGTCCGTCGACTGGAGCGACCCCAGCAACAACGGGGGAACGGTCACCATCGCCAAAGCCCAGGAGGGCGATGCGCCGGTACAGCCGAAAGACGCGAAATATGGCGACTTGATTGCGCAGATCTACATTCCGCGCTTCGGCTCCCAATGGCACCGCAACATCGTGGAAGGCACCACGCTCGAGCAGCTCAATCGCCACGGTCTGGGCCATTACGACACCACCCAGATGCCGGGGCAGGTCGGCAACTTCGCCGTCGCCGGCCACCGCAACGGCTACGGGCAGCCGTTGGGCGATGTGGACAAGTTGCAGGAAGGCGATCCCATCATCGTTCGTACCAAGGATTACTGGTACGTCTACCACTACACCCGGTACGAGATTGTGCTGCCCACGGACGTGCATGTGATCGCCCCCAATCCGGAAGACTCCACTGCCAATCCCACCAAACGCATGATCACACTGACCACCTGTGAGCCGAAATACTCCACCCCCACCCATCGATGGATCAGCTATGGTGAGTTGGCGTACTGGGCCAAAGTGTCCGACGGTGTGCCCAAAGAGCTGGCTACTACTGATTCGTCCGGTGCAGTGATGTTCTCCACCACCGAAACCCCCTCGATCGCTTCCCGCATTGGCTCGCTGGACAAGGTGGTATTCGGCGCGCTGGTAGTGTGGCTGGTTCTGTTCATTGCCGCTGCGGTGGCATGGCGCTGGCCGGTGCTGCGCGAGATTCGCGCGGGTGAGCGTCGCCGTCCGGATGCCAGCATCTATGGCGGACTGTTGCGTCTGCAGCCCGGCGTGGCACCGATTCGATGGTTGCTGCTGGCTCTGCTGCTGTTCGCAGCCGCCGCGGCGCTGTTCCAGTGGGGATTCCCTTGGGCCGCCGCCAATATCCCATTCCTACAGCAGATGTCGAACTTCGTGGCAGCGAGCTGACGGCATCCTAGTACTATGGCTTGCAGTACACGTCCCTCAAGGAGAGCCCTATGACCGATTCCGCGCATATTTTGGTGGTGGATAACTACGATTCCTTCGTCTACACGATCGTAGGCTATCTGCAAACCCTTGGCGCCACTGTTGATGTGGTGCGTAACGACGCTATCGACCCAGCCGCGCCGGGTGTACTGGACGGTTACGATGGCGTGCTGATTTCTCCCGGCCCTGGTGCTCCGGCCGAATCCGGTGCCAGTGAGGATATGATTCGCCTGTGCGCGGCCAGCGGCGTGCCGATGTTTGGTGTGTGCCTGGGCTTGCAGGCGCTCGCTGAGGTGTACGGCTGCACTGTGGACCATGCGCCCACCATCATGCATGGCAAGACCAGCTTGGTGGAACATATCGATGACGAGATTTTCGAGGGCGTGGCCAACCCCATGACCGCCACCCGCTACCATTCGTTGGCCGTCGAGCCCGATTCGGTGCCGGATACGCTGGTGGTTACCGCGTGGACGCAAGGCGACCACATTATTCAGGGCGTGCGTGTCAAGGGCAAGCCGATGTACGCCGTGCAATTCCATCCCGAATCCGTGATGACCCAGGACGGCTACCGTCTGCTGGCCAACTGGCTTAAGGTCTGCGGCCAAGACAACGCCGTGGCCAAGTCCGCCGGCCTCCAGCCCAAAGTTACGAAGTAGCTTTTCCGCGCGGCGATACTCTCCCCGGAATGTGTCGCTAGAACGAGGCTTGCGTACTGGTTTTGCGACGCTTCCCGGGATTGTTGCGCTGGGATAGCTCTTTATACAGCAAAGGGGAGGGGCGCAGAAGCCCTTCCCCTTTGTGTTGCGTGTATGTGTTGCGCTATTTGCGTTGCATATGCGCAACACATACACGCCCGGCGCTTACTTGCTACTCACCGGTTCACTCACCGGTTCCGCCCCCGTTGCCAGTACCGTTGCCACCGTCTCCGGTACCGGTACCGCCGCCAGTGCTGCCGGCCTTCGTGGTAATGGTGACGGTCGATCCCGCATCTACCTGGCTGCCAGCGCCAGGATTGATGCTGACTACCACAGCGGTGCTGCCGGTTGGACCATTGGCCTGAGCCTTGAGGCCCACGGCCTTGAGCATGAGTTCGGCGGTGACGTAGTCAGTGCCAGCGGTGATATTCGGCACAGCGACCTTCTCCTTGCCCGTGGACACCCAAATGGTGATGAACCCGCCCTGTGCGATGGAAGAGCCCGAATCAGGGCTTACACGGGTAATCAGACCGGCCTCCACCGTATCGGAGCTCTCCTGCTCCACAGTGAAGCTGAACTTGCCCTCATACTGCTGTAGCACGCTGTCCTTCGACTGACCGACCAAATTGCTCGGTACGGTGGTCATGCCGGAAGAAACATATATGGTAATGGTGGTGCCCTTGGGAACCGACTGACCGGCGGCAGGATCGGTTTTCGTCACCATATCCTTGGCGATGTCGGCGCTGTCTTCGGTTTTGACGGCGGCGTTCACCTTGAACCCGGCGCTTTCCAGAATGCTGCGCGCCTCTTCCTGGCTGCGTTCCTTGACATCCGGAACCTGAGTGGACTGCGGGCCTGCGGAGAACCACACCTTCACGGCAGATCCCTTGGCCACCTTGGAGCCGGCGTCCGGGCTCATCTTGGTGCAGGTGCCTTCCGGCTCGGTGGAGTCGGTGTCTTGCTTTTCGGTCATCTTCAAACCCGATGCCTTGAGTTTGAGCTCGATGCTGTCCTTGGATGTGGAAGCGTTGCACACCTCAGGGATGGTGACGGTGTCTTCCGAGGACTTGTTGCCGGAGCCGTTCATGGCGAACACGATGCCCACAATGACAAGCACTGCAACAATCGCTGCGATCACCGAACCGATGATGATCTTCTTGCGCTTCTTGGCCTTGGCCGCCGCCGCACGCTGCTGCGCACGGGACTGCAACGCCGCTGAGTTGGCACCATTGGCCGGTGGAATCTGCTCGAACTGACCGGTCACCGGGTTGAATGCTTGGGTGGGTTGCTGATGCGGTTCCACCGGCGTGGTGGGCAAATCACGTTCGGCTTCCTTGCGGGCCTTCATATTCGACAGGTCCGTCAACGGGTTGAACGCGGCCGCCACCGGCACGCCGCCGTTCATGTAGGTCAGGATGTCGGTCTTGAATTCGGAGGCCGTGGCATAGCGATTCTGGCGGTCCTTGGCCATGGCCTTGGCGCAGATCGAATCCCACATCTTCGGCAGCCCCGGCACCACGGCGGATGGCGGCGTGGCGACTTCGGAAACATGCTGGTAGGCGATGGCCACGGCGGAATCGCCGGTAAACGGCGGGCGGCCGGTGAGCATCTCGTAGAGCACGCAGCCGGCGGAATACAGGTCGGAACGCATGTCGACGGTCTCGCCGCGCGCCTGCTCGGGAGAAAGGTACTGTGCGGTGCCCACCACGCCCTGCGACTGGGTCATGGTGGCTGCGGAATCGTCCAGAGCGCGGGCGATGCCGAAGTCCATGACCTTGACCACGCCCTGCTCGGAAATCATGATGTTGCCGGGCTTGATATCGCGGTGGATAATGCCCATGCGATGCGAATAGTCGAGCGCGTTAAGCACGCCCAACATCACCTGTTCGCAGTCGCGCTGGCTGAGTGCGCCGTTGACCTTGATGATGTCGCGCAGGGTCTGGCCCTTGACGTATTCCATGACGATGTATGGCAGACGCTCGGCATCGCCGCTTTCGGAAGAAACCAGTTCTTCTCCCGAATCGTAGATGTTCACGATGTTCGGGTTGTTCATCTGGGCCACGGCGTGTGCTTCGCGGCGGAAACGGGCCAGGAAGATGTCGTCGTTGGCCAGATCGGCGCGCATGATTTTCACGGCCACGGTACGGCCCAGACGGGTGTCAAGAGCCACGTGGACCTCGGCCATGCCGCCACGACCGATGAGCTGGCCAAGCTGGTAGCGTCCGCCGGCCAATGCGGTGGGCATACTGGTGCTCATTGCTTATTCCCTCCCAATCTTGAGGCCGGGGCCTCCAAAACAATGCGTGGCGTGCTGGTCACTCGGCGCGGCAGTCGATTGCCGGACGTGGCCATGGCGGTGTCGGCCATTTCGGTCTGCTGATCCAGCAGACGGCGTTCGATGCGTGCCAGCGTACGGGACACCACCAGCGCGTCTTTCGGGCGATCCAACGGGTCCTTGGCCAGCATTGACATGACAAATTCGCGTAACTGGACGTCCACCGAGTCCGGCAGCGGAGGCACGGGATTGTTCACGTGCGCTGCGGCGATATCGACCGGAGTGGTGCCGGTGAACGGACGATGCCCGGCAAGGCCCTCGTACGCCACTACGCCCAGTGAATAGATGTCCGATTGCGGCGTGGCCTGCTGGCCCTGCGCCTGCTCGGGGGAGATGTATTGTGCGGTGCCCACCACCATGCCGTCCTGGGTGATCTGGCCCTGACCCGTGGAGTAGCTCACACCGAAATCGGTGATTTTCACTTCGCCGGTGTCGGAAACCATGATGTTGGCCGGCTTGACGTCACGATGAATCACGCCGTGCGAGTGGGCCACGAACAGGCCTCGCGCGGTCTGAATCAGGATGGGCAGCAGTTCGATGGGATCCATCGCGCCCTTGCTGTGGAACAGGTCCGCCAACGATTTCGAGGGGACGTATTCCATAATCAGAAAGCCGATGCCGTCATGCTCGTAGTATTCGAACAACGCAGCGATATTCGGATGCGCCAGATTGGCGGAATTATGGGCTTCGGCACGCAGACGGCGTAGCTTGGCCTCGGCGTTGGTCATGTCCGAGCGCAGCGCCTTGATGGCCACTTCACGGCCGAGCTGAATATCGTAGCCTTTCCAGACCTCGCCCATACCGCCTTGCGCAAGACGCGAATCAAGACGATATCGGCGGTGAATAAGCTGTCCTTCGATAAGTTTCACTGCTGCAAAGCCTCCTGCATCATCGCGCGCATGATCGGGCCAGCGGCGAGCGAACCGTATACATCTGTGTTATGCACCAACACCGCGACGGCGATTTGCGGATCGTCCGCCGGCGCGAAACCGATCACCCAGCCGTCGATGGCAGAGTTGTCGGTACCGATTTGTGCGGTACCGGTTTTGGCCGCCACCTTGATGCCGTCGATGGCCAGCTGCGGATTGGCCTCGGTCACCACGCTTTCCATCATCGTGGTGAGCTTGTCTGCGGAATCCTTGCTGAACGCATTGGCCATGGTCTGCGGCTTGGTCTGCGAAAGCACGGTGAGATCGGCGGCGCGCACACGATCGACCAGCGTGGGCTGCATCAGTTTGCCGTTGTTGGCGATTGCCTGCGCGACCATCGCCATCTGCAACGGCGTGGCCGTGGTGTCGCCTTGGCCGATGGACGCCAGCGCAAGCTTGTCGTCGGTCGGATCAGAGGGGAATGCGGACGCGGTGGCCGTCATCGGGGTGCCCGTGGATTCGGTGCCGTCAATGGTGATGGTGCTGCCGAAACCAAGCTTGGTGGCCATGTCCGAAACCTTGCTCGCGCCGAGTTTCACGCCAAGCTGGGCGAACGCGGTATTGGACGACCATGCGACGGCCTCTTGCAGGGAGATCTGCCCGTTGACGCCATCGCCCTGTGCCTCGTCGTTCGGCAACTGTGTGGCGGTTCCCGGCAAGGTATAGCTGGCGCCCGCAGGAATCTTCGTGTCCGTCTGATAATCGCCGGTTTCCAGCGCAGCCGAGGCGACGATGGTCTTGAACGTGGACCCTGGTGGGTACAGCTGCGAGGTGGCGCGGTTGATTAGAGGGCTATTTTGGCCCGCAGAAAGTTCGTTGTAGGCCTGAGACGCGGCTTTGGTGTCATGGGTCGCCAGTTTGTTCGGATCATAACTGGGCGTGCTCACCATGGCGAGGATACGGCCGGTGTTGACTTCGATGGCCACCGCCGCACCATCGCGCGTACCGAGCTGATCGTAGGCAACCTGCTGCAGCTTGGGGTCGATGGAGGTTTCGATGGACGCGCCCTGATTCGTAGTGCCGGTGAGCATGGCCTTGGCCCGCTGCCAGATCAATGAATCGGCCTCACCGTTGAGCAGCATGCTGCGGGAGGCTTCCAGGCCGCGATCGGCGGTCTGGTTGATGGAGAAGAAGCCGGTGACCGGAGCATACAGAGGACCGTTGGAATAGGTGCGCAGGTATTTGAACGCGTCGTTGACCGGTTCGGATTTGGCCATGACCGTGCCGTCCGAGGCCAGAATGGCACCGCGGTAGGCACCGAGCTGGTGGTACAGCGAACGGGCGTTGCGCGGATCGTTGTTCAGCGCGTTGGCCCGTACCGCCATGATGATGGTGGACGACAGGCCGAGAATCACGAACAGCGCTACCACGGCGGTGAAAAGCTGACGAAGATATTTGTTCATACGCGAGTGCCTCCGTTAACGGGAGGAAGCGGGGGAATCGTGCCGGTAGGCGTGTACGGTTCATCGGCTTCGGCATACGACGGAGTGGTGGTATCCACGATGGGGTCGTCAAACGATTCCGACTCGGACTGCGACGCCGTAGCCGACGCGCTGCGAGGCTGAACGATCGGCTCAGTGGCGCGGGCCCGGGCCTCAAGTTCCTTGTTGCGCAGCACGGCCAAAGCCTCGTACTGGAACGTATCCGAGGTCAGCTCCGGCTCGGGCGCATTGGCCGAATTCGAGATGATGATGAGCAGGGTCGCGAGAATATAGTTGGCGATCAGACTGGAGCCACCGGCCGCCATATAGGGCAGGGTCAGACCGGTCAGAGGAATCACCAGCGTGATGCCGCCGACCACGGTGAACACCTGGAAGGCCATGGTGAACACCAGTCCGGAAGCGAGCAGCTTGCCGAAGCCATCCTTGATTTTCATGGCGGTGATAAAGCCGGAGGCAATGATGAGCAGGTAGAGCATCAAAATGGCCAGGACGCCCATCAGACCGAGTTCCTCGCCCAGAGAGGCGTAGATGAAATCGGAGTTCGCAAACGTAACGAGCGAAGGATGGCCTTGGCCGAGACCGGTGCCGAGCATGCCGCCTGATGCCAGGCCGAAAATGCCGGTGACCAGCTGCCAGGAGCCGCCGGGGGTCTTGTTGTATTGCTCGTTGCTGAACGGGTGCAGCCAGGCATCGACTCGCTGACCCACGTGGCTGAACATGCCTGCGGCCAGCACGGCACCCGCGGCGAACGCGATCAGACCGATGATGATCCAGCTTGTACGGCCGGTGGCCGTGTACAGCATGACCACGAACATGGCGAAGAACATAAGCGAGGTGCCCAGATCGTGCTGCATGACGAGCACGCCCATCGAGGCGATCCACACCACGATGATCGGGCCGAGATCCTTGATACGCGGCAGCTGCAGACCGAGCATCTTCTTACCGCCCACGGCCAGCTGGTCGCGATGGTCGAACAGGTAGGCGGCGAAGAAGAACGCAAGGAACAGCTTGGCGAACTCGCCCGGCTGGAACTGGCCCAGTCCCGGAATCCTGATCCAAATGCGCGCGCCGTTCACTTCCTGGCCGACAAACGGCAGCATCGGGGCGAGCAGCAGCACCAAGCCCACCACCATCGACACGTAGGAGAAGCGCCGCAGCACGCGGTAGTCCTTCAGGAAGATGATGAGCAGCGCGGAAAGCACGATGGCGATGCACAGCCAGATCAGCTGACGTTGGGCAACCGCCCAACCTTCGCTCTGGTCAATGCGAGCGATCATGGTCACGCCGGTGGCGGTCAGCAGTAGCACGCAAGGCAGAATCGACTGGCTGGCGTACGGCTGGAAGCGCACAATCAGCCCCCACAGCACCAGAAACAGCACTACGGCCAATGCCAGCATGCCGGCGTATTGCATAGGGAATTCGCCGGCGGTGCGCTGGAACATCTGGATGAACGCCAACGCACTGATTGCCATGGCAATCAGCAACAAAGAAATCTGACGTAGACGGGTAACGATCATTGAGAATCTCCCGTGGCCGCGTTGTCGGCCGCTCCGATACCGGATTTATCCGAGGAATCGGATGAGCTTGACGAACCGGACTTGTCTGACGAGGAGCCGGACTGGCTGGACGAATCCTCGGTGCTGTCCTTGGAATCGCTCTGGGAGCTGTCTTTGGAACTGTCCGGGGAATTGGACGCCTCGGCCTTCTTGGCGGCGTCGGCTTCCTGCTGCTTGGCCAGTTTGCGCATTTCGGTGCGGATAATACCCACATGCGACTGCGCTTCGTCCAACGAACCGACTGTGATGCCTTGGCTCAGCTGGTCACGCCATGTCTGAGGCAGGTCCGCGGTGGCGATATTGGTGGTCTGCACTTCGTGCGAAAGCTCAAGTCCAAAGAGATTGGTCGGCACGCCACGATAAATGGCCACGGTGCCGTTGCTATCTCCCACGTAGTAGTGCGTCTGGCTCCACGTGTACGCGCCCCAGCCAGCGCCGGCCAATGCCAGCACGGCAAGAATGCAGGTAATAATCACCGCAAGCTTATTGCGGCGCTTCTTGGTGCGCGTGGCCTTCTTCTGCTCGACCTGCTCATCGCGGATGGCTTTGGCCACATCCGGGTCGTTGGGGTCGGCGGACAGGCGCCCATCCGGCTTTTGCACCACCGGAATCTCACCGGTATCGGGATTGGCTCGTTCACCGGTCTCCTCGCGGACGGTGGACGGCTGCACCACGCGTGTGGACGACGGTTTGGCCGTGGTTTGCGCGGTCTCCGCCTCGTGCGCGCTGGCGGGCTGAATCAATGCTGCGGCGCGCTGGGCGGGGGAATCATCCTCCCGCAGTGCGGGCGCGGTAGCCACCGGCTCGTTGACGATGTCGGCAATCGGCTCAAGATTACGGCTGGCGGCACCGCCGACCAACGGCGTTTGGTGCGGCAGATCGAACGCATCGGCATCCAACGCCAACGTGGCATCCGCAATAACGGCCGTGACATTATCGGTGCTGCCCGCCCGCAGTGCCATCTGCACCAGACGCTGCGCGCATTCGCCCTGATCGGACAGCGTGGTCATCGTCTCTTCGATGGTGGAATCTTCCAGCACACCGCACAGACCGTCCGAGCACAGCAGCCAACGGTCGCCCGGATGCGCCTTGCGGATGGGCTCGGCGAATCGAAATATCCGGGCGCGGGTCAATGTCAAAGTCGCCAAGCACGCGCATCACGACGTTGCGCTGCGGGTGGTTCTTGGCTTCGGACGGGGTGATACGACCGGTGTTGATGAGGTGCTGCACGTAGCTGTGGTCGCACGTGATGCGGCTCAGGTGTCCGTCGCGCAGCAGGTAGGCGCGCGAATCGCCGATATGGGCGATGACCCAGTAGCCGGCCACCAATGCCACTGCGGTAACGGTGGTGCCCATGCCGGCAAGCTTGCGTTCGCGCTTGGCCTTGCCGACGATGGCGTCATGCGCGGCCATAACGGAGGTTTCCATCATGCGGGAGATCGTCTCGACGTTGCCACCGGTGTCATCCTGCTCGATGTGGGCCAGCGACCGGATGGCGATGGAGGATGCCGTATCGCCGCCGGCGTGACCGCCCATGCCGTCGCACATGGCGATGAGATGCTCGCCGGCGAAGGAGGAATCCTGATTGTTCGCGCGCACGGTGCCCACATCGGACACCGTGGTGGAATACAGGAACAGCGGTTGTGAAGCGGCGGATTTTGGCATGCGGCTACCTCAGTTCGAAGGTGGTGGCGCCGATGCGCGCAGGAATACGAGCGGGCAGGATGGTGGGGCGGCTGATGCGCTGCTGGTTGACCACGGTGCCATTGGTGGAGTTCAGGTCTTCAATGGCCCACTGCCCGGAGCGCGTGTCACGGTAGACACGGGCATGGTGGGAAGACACGAATTCGTCATCGAGCACCACGGTATTCGAGGCGGCGCGGCCAAGCGTGATGTCGGCTTCGGCCAGCGGCACGGAGCTGCCGGCAAGCGGACCATCGATGATGACCAACAGGGTAGGCTGCGCCGAGGCGGCGGACGACGCGGAAGCGCTGGGCTGGCGATGCGGGCGCGGCGCAGCTGCCTGCGGCGTTTCGGCCTTGGCCTTATGCGCTTCACGCTCACGGCGACGACGCGCGCGCGAAGGTCGCGGACTGAACGTCTCGATGTCCTTGCGCAGCGAACGTACGGCCAGCCAGATGAATATCCACAGCAGGATCAGGAATCCATACTTGAGCAGGGCGAATGTCAGTTCGGTCATAAGTGGACGACTTTCGGGCGTGTGCTCGACTACTCCTGGGCTTGGGCGGAGGCCCAGTACAGGATGCGGGTACGGCCGATGGTGATGGTGTTGCCGTCGAGCAGCGTGGCGGCGGGCACTTGGTGGCCCTCCACGTACGTGCCGTTGGTCGAACCCAGGTCGCGGGCGATCACGCCGTTATCCGTGATGTCGATTTCCAGGTGCTTGCGGGAGATGCCCGGATCGTCGATGACGATATCGCAACCGGAACCGCGGCCGATTACCGTCTTGTCTTTGGTGAGCAGGTACTGGTTGCCGTTCACCTCGAGCACCGGGCTATCCTCGGTCTGCGCATCGGTGGTGACCGGCACGGCATTGCCCTGCACGGATTCGGAGGTGAGGTTGAAGTTGCCCTTGGACAGGTCAAGGTCTTCCTCGAAGATCACGATCACCGGGCCCACGAAGGCGTAATGCTGGCTCTTCGCGTACTCGGTGAGGTTATCGGCCAGTTCGTTGGCCAGGGTCTCGCTACCCCATGCCTCGATACGGTCGAAGTCAGGAGTACTGAGCTTGAAACGGTATTCATTCGGGGCCACCGTGCGGTCACGGCCCACGGGCATGGCCTCGGCGTCAATCTCGCGCTCCAAGGCGCTGGAAAGATCGACAGGCTGCAGGTCTTTGGAGCCAAACTTGGCGAATACTCCGTTGACTGCACCCTCCACGCTTTTTTCAAAACGGTCGAGAACGCTCATAGTCCTCCCTTTCTAATCTTCACCCATCCTACGCGGTGATGGGAATATGAGACAAAAAACCGGTCTTTCACGTGACGATGAGTGCAAAATATCCAAAAATTCAGGGCGGAAATGGGTGCGGCGCACCACCCGAGGTGCTTTACCGGTGGAGCACCTCGGGTGGGATGCGCGTGTTATCGATTTGTCAGGCCAGCGCGTCGCGCAGGAAATCGCGCTGGAGGGTGAGCAGGTTTTCGGCCACGGTCTCGTCATTGGTCATATGGGTGATGCCCGTCAACGGCAGGAAGGTGTGCGGGCGACCCGCCGCCATCAGGGCTTGCGAGAGGCGCAGGCTGTGGGCGATGGTGACGTTGTCGTCGGCGAAACCGTGGATCAGCATAAGCGGGCGCTCGAGTTTCGGTGCGTCCTGCACGATGCCGTTGCGGTAGTAGACATCTGGGTCGAGGCCCAGATAGCGCTCGGTGTAGTGCGTGTCGTACAGCGTCCAGTCGGTGGGCGGGGCACCGGCGCATGCGGCCTTGAACACGTTCGGTGCGTCCAGCACGGCTAGTGCGGACAGGAAGCCGCCGTACGACCAGCCGATCATGCACACCTTGTCGAGGTCCGGCATGGGAATCGCCTCCCGCTGGCGGGAGGCGGCGCGAAGCGCCGGTGGGTGGTTCTCGGCGTCTGCCTGATTGCCCGCAGCCGGCTGTGCCGCACGTGATTCCGCATCGGCGTTGAGCCGGGCGACGGCCTCGGGCAGGGCGTTGACGGCTTCAATCTGGTCGGCCAGCGTTACGTCCTTCATATCCTCGAAGATTTCGCGGTCCCATGCCGGGCCGCGGCCGGTGGTGCCACGGCCGTCTGCCGTGACCACCAGGAAGCCTTGGTCGGCCCACCACTGGCCCTCCCAGTAGAAGGACTGCGAGGCGATGACCTGCTGGAAGCCGGGCCCGCCGTACGGCTTCATCAGCACCGGCAGCTTCTCGGCGTGCGCGTACGGGCTTTCCGGGCTCGGCGCGATGATCGCCGTGTACAGCTGGTGCTCGCCCAGTCGCGTAAACGTGACGTTCGGTGTAAAGCCGGGTTCGGCCGCCGTGGACGCGATAGTGGCGCTCTGTTCTCCCAGAATATGCCGCATCTGGGCGCGGGCGGAACGCATATCGCGGCCGGAGACCACGATGCCGCGCTCGCCGCGCGAGGCGGTCCACTGGCCGGGATCGGTCGTGACCGGCGTGATCGTGCCGTTGTAATCGATACTCACCACGTCGAAACTGCGGGCGTCGTGGTCGCCGAATACGGACTCGGTGGCGGCCGCATCGGCCCAAGCGTCCGGCACCTCAGGCGCGATTTCGGGCGCGCGCTGCACCACGGCCAGCACATCCTCGTCGGTCACGGCGAGCACCGTGCGCACGTTCCAGCCAGCCGGCGTGAACGGGCGGCCGTCCATTGTCAGACGGTTGGTGTCCGTGGCCATATCGTTGAGCGAGCACACCAGACGACCATCCGGCGTGTAGGCGGGCGTGCCGTGAACCAGGTCGATCCACTGCTCGTTCGCGTGCTCCTCAAGCACACGCGTGGCACCCAGCGCGGCCCCATCCGCCGCGACTGCCACCTCAAGCACCTGATCGCGGGTCTGACGGCGGTTCTGCACCAGCACCAGCGGATCGTGGCCGCGACGCCAGTTCACGGCGGCCACATACTCGTACGCCTCGCGATCCCAATCCACATCGGCGTTGCCGGTGATGCCTGCGTACCGGTCGTTCTCATCGAACGCCAGCGTGATCACGGTCAGATACACGTCGGCATTGCGGGTCAGCGCGCGCGGGTAACGGCGGCCGGCGTCCGGCTTCTCGGGGTCAGCCGGATCGCTGATGTGCCAGGTCGGCTCGTCGGCGGTGTCGAAGGACTCGAACAGCACGTGCTGCGAATCCGGGGCCCACCAGAAGCCGTCGTATCGGTCCATCTCCTCGCCGGCCACGAACTCGGCCAGACCGATTTTCCACGTGTTTTCGGCCGGATTGCCGTCCTCATCCTCCACGCTCACGCCGTAGACGGCGGTGATGCGGTCACCTAGTTCGCCGCCGATATCGACCAGCATCAGGTAGCTGCCCGTGGTGTACAGCACATGTTCGCCATCCGGGGCGATGCGCGGGTTCAGCACCGGCGTGTACATCGCCGGGTCCTCATCGAGCCATTCGCCGGCCAGTTCACGGGTGTGCGGCTCGGGTGCGCCGGTCTCGTCATTCCAATCGATGTCGGTCAGGAACAGGCGGCCGTTGATGGTGAACACGATGCGATTGCCGTCGTCATCTGCGGAGTATCCGACGATGCCGGTGCCGCCTTCGCGCGCACGCTCGCGGCGGGCCTTCTCCTCGGCCGGCACGTCCTCGCTGTCGGCGGTTGCGCCCAGCAGTTCGCGCGGGTCGGCCAGCTTGGTCTCATGGTGTTCGCCGGACTCGTCGAACCAGCTCAGCCACAGTGCGGTCACCAGATCCTCGGGGCCGTCGGAGCGCAGGAACAGGGCCCGCGAGCCGTCGCCCACGGTCTGTGCGGAGCGCGGTGCGCCGCAGCCGAAGCGCAGCGCGCCCGGAGGCGTGGGAAATGCTTGATTGCGTCATTGACATCATTGGTTTCGCTCATACCTCACAACCTACGCGCCTGTGCGGTCAGTGGCGCGCAGGCTTGCGACGCATTCCCGGGAATGTGTCGTGGTGTGGGTGCGAGGTGTGGGCGTGAGGCTTGTCCTAAGATGGGAGCCATGCAGGTGACGATGATCGACGAAAACAAGTACGCCGAAACGATGACCGACGTGGTGCTGCCCGCGCTCGAACAATGCTGCGAGGAGGGCTGGTTCGATCCGTCCGCCGCCGAACGTTCGGCCGGGATCGAGCCGCTGTCCGGCATTATGGACACCGGCGGCCGCTCGGGCCAGCTGCACTACCTGTGCTACGACTCCGCCAAATTCGACGCGATTCGCGAGCAAGGCGCCACCGCCACCTTCCGCGGGGCCATCGTCATCAGCCACGGCTTCACCGAGTTCGCCGAAAAGTACGACGAGCTCGTCTGGTACTTCCTGCTTGCCGGCTACTCGGTGTGTGTACTCGAGCATCGCGGCCACGGCAAGTCCGCGCGCGACGTGGACAACCGCTGCATGGTGTGGATTGATGACTGGCAGCGCTACGTGGCCGATCTGGCCGGCTTCGCCGAAACCATCGGCCAGCAGTACGCGGCCGGCATGCCGCTGAACCTGTTCTGCCATTCGATGGGCGGCGGCATCGGCGCGGCCGTGTTGGAGCGATACCCCACCCTGTTCGACAAAGCGGTGCTCTCCGCCCCGATGGTCGCCCCCGCCACCGGCATGCCGCTGGGCGTGGCCCGTGTGCTGGTCGGCGCGCTGTGCGGACTCGGCTTCGGCAAGAAGCGCGTGTTCGGGCAGTCGGACTTCACGCCGGAGTTCTCGATGGAAGGCAACGAGGGCGCTTCCGAGGCGCGTGAACGCTGGTACTTCAAGCTGCGTTGCGAGAATAGCGAATACCAGACCTACTGCGCGGCGTTCGAATGGGTGCGCCAAGCGTTGAAGCTCAACCGGGCCATACTGAATCCGTCCGCCTGCGCCGAAGTGGAGACGCCGGTGCTGCTCTTCCAGTCCGGACGCGACATCTGGGTACTCAATAAGCCGCAGAATCACTTCGTCCAACTGGTCAAGGACGGCGGCGGCGAGGCGAACATCGTGCGCTTCCCCGAATCGCGCCACGAAATCTTCTCCATGCCCAACAGCACTTACAAGCCCTACCTCGAAAAGATCCTCGGCTTCTACGACGACCCCATGATTGCCTGCGCCGCGTACTGATGTAGCTCTTCACCCATTGTTCACCGTGCGGTCACCTTGTGGCCCGACCCGCTTTAGATGGCGGGAGAGCCATGGAATTATGGGCATAATGTCTTCTCTCCGCCGCCGCGGTTGCGGCCGCGGTATGTGCCGGCGTGCTCGCGTTGACCGGTTGCACGGCGTTCAATAATTCCGATGACGGCACAGCGGACGGCAACGGCACGTCCGCCACCACGCAGACCTTCCAGCCGTCCGGCGGCAAACCGACTGCCACCCTGAGCATTGCCTCCGGCTCCGAAAACAAGGAAGTCGCCGTCGCCATCCAGAAAGCGGCCGACCAATCCAACGTAGCCGTGACGATGCACTACATGGGTTCGCTGGAGATTATGAACGCGCTCAAGGCCGGCGGCCAGGATCACGACGCCGTCTGGCCTGCCTCCTCGATGTGGATTTCGATGGGAGACACCAAGCACATCGTCAAAGACGCGGCCAGCACCTCCACCACGCCGATCGTGTTCGGCATCGCCAAATCCAAGGCCGTCAAACTCGGCTGGGCTGACGACACCGGCGCCACCAAGCCCGTCTCCACCGCGGACATCCTCGCCGCGGTCAGCGACGGCAAACTCACGTTCTCCATGACCTCCGCCACGGTGATCGACAGCGCGCTCAACGTCTACCAGACCGCGCTCAGGAAACCCAGCTGGACCATTTGGGTGGTCGATTACTCCGGTTCGATGTCTGGAGAGGGCAAGAACGGCGTGGTCAAAGGCCTGAACGCGGCGCTCGACCCGGACCAGGCCAAGAAGTCGTACATCGAGCCCGCCAGCGGCGACGTGAACATTCTCATCCCGTTTGAAACCGAGGCCCACCGCCCGGTCAAGGCCACTGGCACAAGCACCAGCGACCTGCTGCATGAGGCCGATGCCACCGATGCCAGCGGCGGCACCGATATCTATGAAGGCCTGCTGAGCGCGCTCGACGAGCTGCCCAGCGAGTCGGAAGCCTCGCAATACACCACCGCCATCGTGCTCATGACCGACGGCCGCTCCAACTCCGATCATCAGGACGAATTCGAAAGCGCCTATAAGTCGCGCGGCCGTGATCTGCCGATCTTCTCCATCATGTTCGGCGATGCCGATCCCAGCCAGCTGAAGTCTCTCGCCACCCTGAGCAACGCCAAGGTATTCGACGGCCGCTCCGGCGACCTCGCCGCCGTCTTCCGCCAAGCCAAGGGCTTCAACTGATGCTCCAGGTAATCTGTGGATTCGTTGTCGGACTGCTGCTCGCCGGGCTCGGTTTCGGACTGGTCGGCGGCGGAGTGCCCGGCCTGATCGTGGCCGTGGTACTGGCCGCACTTGGGTATATCGCCGCCTCCACGCTCACCGAGCCGGAGCGACGCATCGGCAAAATGCTGGTTTCCGCCTTGCCCAACGGTCAGAAGACCGCCGATACGATCGACGCGGCGAACGCTCGACTCAACTCGATCGCCATGCTCACCAAGCAAGTACGTGACCCAGCCGTCAAAGCCGAAGCCAACGACTTCATCGCCGCTACCAAAGATTTAGTGCAATACGTGACCCGAGACACCTCCGCCTACCCGACGTTGCGCCACTACATCACCGTGTACGGCGAGCAGACCGAGAAACTGTTGCGCTCCTACGTGGACGTGGAAAGTTCCGGCGCACGCGATCAGATAGCCACGGCACGAATCGAAACCATCGAGGCGCTGCAAGTGCTCGAACAGACCGCCGCCGGCGAACTCAGCCGGGCGGTAAGCGCCAAGACGTTGGGCATTACGGCCGACTCCGACGCCATCCAACGGTTGGCCCGCATGGATGGATACGACGACGTCGCACCTTCGCCTGTGCCTTCCTCGGCTGCTGATGAAGGACGGCATGCACCCAGTCAGACTCCATCTGGCGGCCCGGCTCACCAGTCGGACCAGAAAACGGACGCACAATGAAACTCTCCAAATCAAAAATCATCGGACTGATCGCCCTGCTTGCGGTAGTGGGCGTGGTCTGCGGCACGCTGGTGTGGCGGCAATCGCAACCAGCACCGGCCGAACCGACCGAACAGGTGAGCATCACCGGCTACCTGGGCGGCGAGAAAATCGGCCTGTTCGATGACGCCAAGTTCAAGGCGCTCGCCGCCAAGCAAGGCATTGCCATCGACTATCGCAAGGCCGGATCGCCGGCCATGATGGATACGGACCGGAAAGGCATGGGTTACCTGTTCCCCTCCTCGCGCGCGGCCGTCGAATACGGCAATGCGAAAGGCGTCAAGGCCCCCCAAAGCGACATCGTCTTCAACTCACCGATTGTGCTATACACGCACAAGGCCGTGGCGGACGGGCTCGTGAACGGCGGACTTGTGACCAAGGACGATTCTGGCGCGTACACATGGATATGGCCAAAGCCGTGGACGCGATGGTCGCCAACACAACCTGGGCCGACGTCGGATACACGGCAGGCTACGGGCAGTTCCGCATCGACTCGACCGATCCGGTGAAGTCGAACTCAGGCAACGAATACGCGGCGCTTCTTGCCACGGTGCTCAACGGCGGGCAGCCGGCCATGGTCGATTCGGTGGCGCGCGACGGCAAGACCATCGCCTCCATCTTCGCCAAATCCGGCTGGATGGAGACCTCTTCCGAGGATTCGTTCAACCAGTTCCTGACCTTGGGCGTGGGCTCCAAGCCGATGATGGTGGGCTACGAATCGCAGCTGCTTGATTTGGCCGTGAACCAGCCGGATGCGTTCAAGCAGATCAAGGACGACGTGGTCATCGTCTACCCGACGCCGACCGTGTGGAGCACCCACACGCTGATGGCCTTGGCCGAGAAAAGGCGGCACACTGCTGAACCTGTTGAAAACACCGGCGGTGCAGAAGCTGGCGTGGGAGCGCCATGGCTTCCGCGCGGCCAACTTCGCCGGCACCGATTCGATCAGCCGATTCGGCGTGGCCGGCACGCTCGACCAGATCCCGGCCGTATCCGAACTGCCCAACAACGATGCCATGCAACACCTCATCACCACCCTCCAATCCGCGCAAGCCAAACTCGTGGCCGACATCTCCATGTACGACACGATGTACACGCAGAACGCCCAGCAATACCGCGAGCTGAAAATGACCGTACTGGCCGGCAAGAAGGCGCTCGCCGACTTCAACGCCAACCAGCTGCCAGCGCTGGAGGCCGAGGCCGCCGCCAGTGGCGACGCCATGCAGGCGCAAGTGCTGAAGGACTTCAAGTCCAAGCTCGACCGTTTTGCCAAGCGACTCGACGACCTCGACCGCATCAGCGTGGTTACCTTGCAGACCGCGCCGCAGATCAAAATCATCCAGAACGCGGACCAGACCATCGTGGACAAGATCGACACCACCATCTCCACCACGATTCCGGTGTGGAAGAGTCAGATGGTGATCGCGCTGGGCCTGTCCAACCAGCGCAAGGTTCTCGACCTGCAGAACAAGGCCGACGATGTGACCAACAAGCTGCTGGCGCGTAACGCGGCCGCCCTGCACAAGGGTGCAGTGGACGCGGAAAAGGCCAACCAGCGTTCCGTGGTGGAAATCGACACGCTGGAGAAGATCAACGCCGAACTCGTCGCCACCCTGAAGGAGACCGTGCAGATCCAGAAGGAAGGCGAGGCCAACCGCGAGGCCGCCCAGGTCAAGATGCGCCAAATCGAGTCCGACCTCAAAAACGCCTTGCTCGAAAACGCCCAGCAGATGTGAGCCGTTCGCGCGCCAGCATGCTCCCGTTGGCGGAGTTTGCGGGAACGTGCAACCATGCTCCCGTTGGCAGAGGTATATGAGTACGCCTACTGGTGTGCGTATATATGCTCCCGCTGGCGGGAGCTGGCAGCCGTAAGACTGGCTGAGGGCAGCCATTCCCGCCGCAATTTCTCTGTGGGCATAATCCCGGAATGATTGCCGCGCTCGGGAATTGGGTGAAGTGAAGGTTAAAGGTTGAGAGCCCGGGAGGGTTCCGGAACCGGCCACGATAACCGCTGCTAGCCCCGCGATACGGGTTGGCGGCCGGCAGCCAAGCCGATTCTCTCCTAATCAAGGAGTACCGATTATGGCAATGTTTCCGGCTTTGATGAATGACACGATGTTCTCGGATCTGTTCGATGATCCGTTCTTTGAGGGTTGGCGCAACACGGACAACACGATGAGTGCCGTAATGCCCGCCAACATGATGACCACCGATGTGCGCGAGACCGACAAGGGTTACGACGTCGACATCGATATGCCTGGCTTTAAGAAGGAAGATATCAACCTTGAGCTCAACAACGGCTATCTGACCGTGTCCGCCTCGCGTTGCAGCGAGCATGAGGACAAGGCTCCGGCCGCTGAGGACGAGGCTTCCGACAGCAAGTGCGCTTGCGCGTCCGATTCGGGCAAGTGGCTGCGTCGCGAACGCTACATGGGCTCCTGCTCGCGTAGCTTCTACGTTGGCGAGGACGTGAAGGAGTCCGACATCCACGCCAGCTACCGGAACGGCACGCTGTGCATCCAAGTTCCGAAGATGCAGGCCCAGCCGCAAGTCGAGTCCAAGCACCAAATCGCGATTGAGGGCTGACGATACTTGATTCGTCCCGAAGTCCCGCTTCGAGTAGCTTCGCCCCCTCTGACGAGGGGGCTCCCGCGAAGCGGGTGGGGGAGAGATAAATCGTAACCAAACCATGCTTCCCACGCCGTCTGCCCTACGCTTTCAACGCCGACTAACCTGACAGACGGCGGGAAACATAGCCAATGCAAATGCCGGGTAGGGATTTACCCTACCCGGCATTTTGCTGTTTCAATCACCGAACCCCACCCTGTTCGCGCGCCGGTCGCGTGCCGTTCTGCCGCTGTACACATCCGATGGGTAGAGTGACTTCGAAACGATGCGAGAGAGGCGGACATATGGCGAACGGCGCACAGAACGCAAGCGGCACACCGGCACCGGCGGCAAGCCATTCCGGCGGCCACGTCGTATCCGCGCGCGCCACGACCATCGGCCTGATGGCAATCCTGCTGTGGAGCTTCATGGCCGGCACCGTGCGCATCGTCTCCGAAAACTTCGGCGCCACGCTTGGCTCGGCCCTGATCTACACGGTCGGCGGCATCCTGCTGCTGATGTTCCGGCGCCCGGCCCCGATTCGCGAGTTCCCCAAGAAATACCTGATTATCGGCGGCCTGTTGTTCGTATTTTACGAATCGTCGATATCCCTCTCGCTGGGTCTGGCCTCTACCGGCGCATCCTCGGTGGAAGTGAGCCTGGTCAACTATCTGTGGCCCACGATGATGGTGCTGCTGTCGGCGGGCGTATCCCATCGCAAGCACGCGGTCGTCAAGGTGCTGCCGGGCGCGATCGTGGCCACTGCCGGCGTGGTGTTGGCGGTCGGCGGTAATTCCGGGCTCGACTGGCATGCGGCCGTGCAGCATATCGCCGCCAACCCTTTGCCCTATGCGCTGGTGTTCGTGGGCGCGCTCGCTTGGTCGGTGTACGCGGTGTTCACGCCAGCCATGAGTCATGGGGTGGACGGCACTTCATTGTTCTTCCCCTGCGTGGCCGTGGCGTTGTGGATTATCCACTTCGCGTCCGGGCAGGGGTGGCCGGCCGAGCCTCCGAGTCTGGTCGCATGGCTGTTTGTGTTGATTGCCGCGGCGGCGATTGGCGGTGGTTATGCCTGCTGGGGCTATGGCATTCTGCATGGGTCTATGGAGCGGCTTGCTATTGCGTCCTATGCCACGCCGGTGCTGTCCACCGGGGCCAGTGCGGTGTTGCTGGGTTTGGCGCTGTCGCTGCCGTTTTGGTGTGGCGCGCTGCTGGTGGCCGTCGGATCGGTGCTTAATTACTTGGTCAGTGCGCGCAAATAGCGGGGTGGCTTTGCTCATGGGGCGGTAATAATCCCATGGGGCGGTAAAACCCTCATGGGGCGGTATCCCAAAATGGCTTTATTCTGCCGTTTCACAATTTCTTCAAACCGCCCCATGGGCCTTTTACCGCCCCATGGATAAATTACCTCCCGATGGGCAGCAGCAACTTACTCGCCGCGACGCTCGGACGGGCGGCGAATCGGGTCAAGCAGCGTATTCGGATCGGAGATGCCGAACATGCTGCGCCCGCCGGTGGATTCAGGGTGCTTGGCGAGAACGGCCAGCGAAATCGCCCCCGGAATCATAATGATCACCAAAAGGGCCGCCAATCCCCAGTTCACGAAGAATCCGAGCCCCAGTACGATGGCCACCACAACCACCACCGTGACGATAATCGTCAACAGTGCTCGACGTGGGTTGGTTTCCCTGGCCCAAGAGGTGCTGGCTGCGGGTTTTGCTGTTGAACTGGCCGCGGCGTTTGTGGCTGTTGTGCCATCAGCCGTGACGGTCGTGGGCCTTGCCGCCGCGCTCGTCGCGGGGCCAGTAGGGGCGTCAGACACGTTATCGGCGGCATTGCCGGTCGCTGCTGGACGTTGTTCGTTTGCGTGAGTCATATCCACCAGCATATTCCCTGCTTCCGGCTGAAGCTGGGACAAGCCTGCGCGCCGCTAATCCAGCGCCGACACTGGCCTTGAACTGCGGGCGCCAGACCGGATGTGAACAGGCGCTGAACGGAGTCTGGGGAAACCATGAGAACTCGCGACAATTTTTGTGAAATTGGGTGACGCTCTATGAATCGCGCGCTAGTGTTGCGTGAGCTTACAAGGCGAGGAGCCTGGAGCGCGGGGGTGAAGGATGAAGAACTCCGTTTGGAAAACGTTCATGGAATTGTCTCTGGTCCGCGGAATCGTGCCGCGGACCGTGTTCGGACTGACCGCGATCGCGGCAATCATACTGATTATTGGGCTGGCATTGAGCAAGAGCAAGAAGCGCGGCCGCCTGCACCCGCTGATTGTCTCGCTGATTGCCGCCGTGCTCGCCGGCGCGGCTGGACTGCTGGTTGCATGGCTGGTGTCCGACGTGTTTATGGTGTTCGGCGTATCGCTGGGCTGGCCGGTGATCTTCACCATCGCGGGCGGCATCGCCGGCGTCGGCTTCGTGATCGCCGCAGCCGTGACCCTGCGCGGGGTCCGCCGTGCGCTGGCCGTCGTGCTGGTGCCGCTGGTGCTGCTGTCCACCGCGCTCGGCGTGGACTCGATTTACGGCGAATACCAGACCATCGGCACCCTCGTCGGCTACACGCCGTACGCCTCGCTCGGCTCAATCGAGGTACACAAGGCCGCGATGAGTGTCAGCGACTGGCATAGCAAGGCGCGGAAGGGCAGCCTGCCGTCCATGCCCAGCCAAGGCAAGGTGCTCACCGTCGACATTCCGAACACCGAATCCAACTTCACGGCCCGCAAGGCGATGATCTACCTGCCGCCCGCCGCGCTGTCCGACCGTCCGCCGGCCTTGCCGGTGATGGAGCTGTTGGCCGGGCAGCCCGGTAGCCCCAGTCGCCTCATCGACGCCGGCAACATCGCCGCCACGATGAATGCGTACGCCGCCAAACATGACGGGCTCGCGCCGATCGTGCTCGTGCCCGACCAGAACGGCGAGGCCACGCACAACAGCCTGTGCGCCGACACCACGCAAGGCAACGCCGAAACCTACCTCACCACAGACGTGGTGAACTGGGCCAAGAAGATGCTGCCCGTGGCCAAATCGGCCCGCATGTGGGCGATGGGCGGGTTCTCGCAAGGCGGCACCTGCACCACGCAGCTCGTCCCGCGCCACCCCGACATCTACGGCGCGATGCTGCCGGTGGACGGCGAACTCAAGCCGACCAATGGCAGCGTCGCCAAGATGGTCCAGGAGTATTTCGCCGGCGACCGCAAGGCGTACGACGAACAGGTGCCGGTCAACGCCATCGCCGCCACCGGTACGCCCGAGCAGGCGCTGTTCACCGGTGCTGGCGAACGGGACAAGGAATCGATTAGCAACATGCGCACGATCGCCGACGCCGCGCGCAAAGCCGGCATGGAGGTCACCGAGCTGATCGTGCCCGGCACCGGCCACGACTGGCACGCGGTGCAGGCGGTCTGGCGGCCCGGTCTCGACTGGTTCGGCGAACGGACCGGCTTGGGCGAGATGACGAAATCGTTGAAGGAGTACCCACAAGTGGAGGTGTTGCAATGAGCGAAGAATCGCGTAAGCACAACAGTCATGCGGCGGAAAGCTGGCGCGAACTGGCCGGCGACGTGCGACAGTGGGCGGACGGTCATCGACTGGCCATCACTGCCACGGTGGCGCTGGTGGTGCTGAACTTGGTGGTGTGGCTGGTGGTCGCGATGGCCGGATTCGCGTTCCCGCTGCGGCTCGACACCAGCATGGCCGAATTCGATTTCGGCAAACTCTTCTGCACGCTGTTCTTGGCGCGCGGCGTCATCCAGCTCATTCTTGATGCCGCGCTGTGGCTCGTCATGCTGTCAATCGCCGAGCCGTGGCTTGGCCGCGCACGTACCGTCGGCACCGCGCTCGCCTGCGCGCTCGGCGGCGTGATCGTGGGCCTGACCTTGTGTGCGGCGGCCGGATGGCTGTTCCAGGACTCCCAATTCGTCTCCCGCATGCAGTTCGCCCTGAGCCCGCTGGTGTTGCCGGTCGGCGCGCTTATGGCGGCCAGCGCGTTCTGCAGCCATCTGTTGCGGCGGCGTATTCGGCTGATCGGCTACGTGGCGATTCTGGTCGCGCTGCTTTACAGCGGCAATCCTGGCGATTACTGCATTCTCGCCGCCGCGCTGATCGGACACGCGGTCGGCCGCGTGATGGCCGGGTCGCCCGCGCACGCCGAAACCGGATGGCACTGGCTGCGCAGCACCTCCTTCGAGGCGCGGCGCATGTTCGCGGCCATCGCCGTGGTGCTGGCGCTGGGGCCGGTCATCGCCATCACCTCGCATAATCACGCGGGGCCGCTCAGCACAGTCGGCCTGCTCATGAGTCCGGTCTCCGTCGACGACGGCACGCTCGCGCGCTGCCTGGCCGGCGCCACGCACAGCGGCTGCTTCCTGCAATTCGACCTGATGCGCGCCTCGATGCCCGGCGCGGTACTGCGCTCGCTGCTGCCCACCGCCGTGACTCTGGTGCTGGCGTGGGGCCTGTATCGCGGACGTCGGTTCGCGGCCACCTGCGCCGTGGCCATCAACCTGTTCACGGCGGGCGTTGCCATCGCCTATTACCTGGTCGTGCCGCTGAGCTTTGCGCCGGATGGCATGACCTCCCTGCTGCAGCACGGCGCGATCACCGCCTGCGTGACGAACACCTTGCCGCCGCTGATCTTCGCCATCGCCTTGGCTGCGGCAATGAAGCACTTCCCGATTCGCGTCGGCTGGCGCCGGCTGATCGGCGGCGTCGGTGCCATCGTGCTGGTTCTGCTGGCGTGCGCCGCCGTGTACCTGATGTACGGCATTGCCCAGCCGGACGCCTTCTCGCCGCGCGCCACGGCCTCGTCGCTGTTGGCCGAACTGCCGGGGCGCTTCCTGCCCATCGGCTTCCTGAGCCATATGAAGTTGTCGTTCGTGCCGCGTACCCCGATGGCCTCGATCGTGTATCAGGGCGTCGGCCTGGTGTTCTGGATCGTGGTGCTGGTCGTGGTGATCCGCTGGATGAGCGACGTGAGCGAATCGAACGAGCGGGCGCAGGCACGCGCCGAGCGGCTGGTCGAAACCGGCGGCGAATCGATGAGCTTCATGACTACGTGGGAAGGCAACAGCTACTGGCTCTCGCCCACGGGCAAATCGGCCGTGGCATATCGCGTGCTCAACGGCATCGCCTTGACCTGCACCGGGCCGTTCGGCGAGCCCTCCGAGTGGATGGACGACCTGACCGGCTTCACCCAGTATTGCGTGGAGCGGTCGCTTTCGCCGGTGTTCTACAGCGTGCATCGCGAACAGCGCGACGCGTTGCTGGAGGCCGGCTGGAGCTCCATCGAGGTCGGCAGCGAAATGGTCGTGGACCCGCGCGGCTGGAAGACGACCGGCAAGAAATGGCAGGATGTGCGCACCGCCATCAACAAGGCCAAGCGCGACGGCGTGACCGATGTGCAGTCCACGTTCCTGGAAGCGTCGCTCGATGTGCGCGAGCAGATCGAGGACATCTCCGAGGAGTGGGCGCAGCTCAAGGCGCTGCCGGAAATGAAGTTCACGCTCGGCGGTGTCGAGGAACTGCGCGACCCGCGCGTGCGGCTGCTTTACGCCATCGACGCGGACGGGCGCGTGCTGGGCGTCACCAGCTGGCTGCCCACCTGGCGCGACGGGCGCATCGTCGGCTGGACGCTGGACTTCATGCGCCATCGCACCGACAGTCCCAACGGCATTATGGAGTTCCTGATCGCGCGCATGGCCGAGCGGCTGCGTGACGAGGGCGAAGCCGATCCCACGCACGCCGTGGAGTTCATGAGCCTGTCCGCGGCGCCCCTGGCCGGCATGAATCCCGATCGGGACAACGCCGGGGAGGACGGGGCACCGGCCAGCGAAGGCACGCAGGTGCTCCAACACGCGCTGCAGATCGTGGCCGACTGGATGGAACCCGCCTACGGCTTCCACTCGCTGTTCAACTTCAAGCGCAAGTTCCAGCCCACCGAAGCGCCGGTCTACGTGTGCTACCCGGACCCGGCGGCGTTGCCGCAGATCGGGCTCGCGGTGGTGCGCGCCTACGTGCCCAGCGTGACGCCCGCCGAAGTGGCCGGCATGCTCAGCACGCTGCGGTCGTGAAGGTGTGCACACGGGTACGCAGGTTAGCCGATTCGAGCCTGAGACGGGGCATCTGCTTTCAGAGAGGTACATTTGGCCCCTTGCGGACAACTAACTGCCTTCAAAGAAGTGCCTGAACTCTGAAATCTCGAGTATGAGAGTTGCAATGACAACGTTTGTACTCGGGGTTTCCCGTATTCGGTGCCTCTTTGAACGAAGATAGCATTCTGCAGAAGCCCGAATGTACCTCTTTGAACGGAGAAAGCCTGACAAGGAGGGCGCGGCAAGCGCTATCTCCGTTTCGAGGGGCTGATTTGGTCTCTCCCGGAGGTCTACTCCCGTTTCGAGGGGCTGATGCCGAAGTATTCACGCTCCAAAATCGGCGGAATGGCGTTGGCGCGGATGGGTTTTTACATGCGGTCTAGCGGCCGACCAGCCCCTTGAAACGGGAGTAGACCTCCGGTGGGGGTCAAATCTGTATTTCGTCAAGTCGGTGTTTCGTGTTTAGTCATGTATTTTTTTCGGGTTTAG
>OHMH01000270.1_pt1 | contig 30960 bp, 27 predicted proteins | sample 1569311 | NCBI WGS metagenome assembly OHMH01 (sample SAMEA3879503, study PRJEB24766) | human gut metagenome | biome: human-associated habitat; feature: feces | place: USA | collected 1985/1987
GGCGTGCAAACTCACGCTGCTTGGGGAAGGCAGTGCCGAAGATGTTCTCGATGACCCAGTTGTACAGCGGACGGTGGTTCTCGAACTCCAGACTGCACATGCTGTGGGTGATGCCCTCAATGGCATCCTGAATGGGGTGTGCGAAGTCGTACATCGGGTAGATGCACCACTTGCTGCCCTGACGGTGATGCTCGGCGTACTTGATGCGGTAGATAGCCGGGTCACGCATGTTCATGTTGGGGCTGGCCAGATCGATCTTGGCACGCAGGGTCTTTTCGCCCTCCTGGAACTCACCGGCACGCATCCGGCGGAACAGATCCAGATTCTCTTCCGGGGTGCGGTCACGCCACGGAGAGGGACGGGAAGGCTTGCCGGCATCGGCACCGCGGTACTCGCGCATTTCATCGCGGGTCAGGTCGTCCACGTAGGCCTTGCCCTCCATGATGAGCTTTTCGGCATACTCGTAGCATTTATCAAAGTAGTCGCTGCCGTAGAAGATGCCGCCGTTGGGGTCGGCACCCAGCCAGTGCAGATCCTCGATGATGCTGTTCACGTACTCCTCACCCTCGCGGGCAGGGTTGGTGTCGTCCAGACGCAGGTTGAACTTACCGCCGTACTGGTTTGCAATGGACCAGTTGATGTAGATGGCCTTGGCACTGCCGATGTGCAGGTAGCCGTTGGGCTCGGGCGGGAAGCGGGTATGGATCTCGCTGATCTTGCCCTCGGCCAGATCCGCGTCGATGATGTCGGTCAGAAAGTTTTTATCTGCCATGTGTTTTCCCCCTGTCAAAGGCACAAAGTGCCTATATATTCCATAATACTATATAATACACTATTCTGCCGATTTCTTCAAGAGAAAACCCTCTCAGTCTCGCATACGCTCGCCAGCTCCCCCGAGAGGGGGAGCTTAACTCCTCCAGTCACCTTCGGTGACAGCCCCCTCAGAGATGGGGCCCTTGGCAGTACGGTAAAGCTTTTCCTCTTTGCCAAAGGCTTCCCTCCCCGAGGGAGCTGGCAAAGCCGTCAGGCTTTGACTGAAGGAGTTCTCCCATCCGAAAAATCCCCAATTCATGTTGTTTTCCACAACTTTTTCCCTATCCCTTGACACCGCCGTGCAAGGAGAGTATATTTTTGCATGGCATACAGCGCATTTTGCCGTGTTTAAAATAGGAGGAACCCCATGAACAGTTTAAAAGAAGCGTTCAGCAGGAAAAATATGCTGAAGAATTTAAATTTCTTCGGTGAGCTGAATCTCGGCCTGATCCTGACGGCGGTCGGCATCGTTTACTTTAAAAATCCCAATCATTTTGCATTTGGCGGCACCTCGGGCCTGTCCATTCTGCTGGCAGACCTGTTCCCTAAGATCAACGTGGGCGGCTTTATGTGGATCATCAACCTGATTCTGGTGGTGCTGGGCTTCGTCTTTCTGGGCATCAAGACCATGGGCTGGACGATCTATTCTTCCTTTGCGCTGTCCTTTTTTGTGTCGGTGTGCGAGTGGCTCTATCCCGTCAACGTTTCCATGAGCGGCGATGCCATGCTGGATCTGGTGTTCGCCGTGTTCCTGCCGGCTCTGGGTGCGGCGATCGTGTTCGACATCGGTGCATCCACCGGCGGTACGGATATTGTGGCCCTGATTCTGGCAAAATATACCTCTATGGAGATCGGCAAAGCCCTGATGGCCAGCGATATCCTCATCGTGCTGGCGGCGGCATGGCGGTTCGGCATGGGCACCGGCCTTTACTGCATCCTTGGTCTGATCGGCAAGAGCTTTGTGGTGGACGGTGCCATCGAGAACATCCGCCTGCGCAAGGTGTGCACCATCGTGACGTCCAACCCGCAGCCCATTCTGGACTTCATCATCAAGGAAATGAACCGTTCCGCTACCGTGGAAAAGGCTTACGGCGCTTACACCCACCACGAGTTGAGCGTGCTGGTGACGGTGCTGACCCGCCGTCAGGCCCTGCAACTGCGCAACTTCCTGCGGGAGAACGACCCCCGGAGCTTTATCACCATCGTCAATTCCAGCGAGATCATCGGCAAGGGCTTCCGCTCCTTTAATTAAAGGCACGGCAGGGCCACGCCGCTATTGACGAACCGCTCCAAAAACGATATACTATATTCCGGCGGTGCAGCAGTGCCGCCGGATGCCGGGGTGTTGCGCAGTTGGTAGCGCGCCTGCTTTGGGAGCAGGAGGCCGCGAGTTCGAGTCTCGCCACTCCGATATGACAAAAAGCCACGATGAACCGTTTACAAATGCGGTTTCGTCGTGGCTTTATTTGTTGCCAGTCCCCTGAGATTCGGCTGGAAGATACCTTATTTGTGCGTTACCATCTTAAAAACCGCCCCTGCGCTAAAGGGCAAATGCGCACCCGGCAGCTTTCCGATTTTGTTCTTTTTTTATTTACAAACAGTACCTTGACACCGAAATATCCTTTTTGTAATCTTAAAGAGTATTCTGAATGTAAGTGAATGCCGTCCCGAATCAATACGGTTTTTTCGGGCAGGACGGCAGGAAGTTTCTCCAGCGAATGTCCTGGGGGTGGTACCCTGCTGCCACAGGCAGTAGGGCGGGACTGAAGTTCCGGGCTGTTCGCAGAGAAAACTTCCTGATGGCCTGCCAAGTGAGCGCAAGCTGACGGCAATGGGAAAGGAGCAACTACCAATGGATCATCTGCAGAACGTAATGGGATACTTCGACCAGCAGCAGCCGCTGTGCGCCGAACACGACCGCATCAGCAAGGACCTGTACAAGGAGTTTGGCGTTAAAGCGGGCCTGCGCGACGAAAACGGCAAGGGCGTGCTGGCAGGCCTGACCAATATCTCCGATATCCGCGCCTTCCAGTATGTGGACGGAGTGAAAAAGCCTGCCGACGGTCAGCTGCTCTACCGCGGCTACGACGTGAAAGACCTGATCCGCGGGTCGTCCGGCAGCCGCTTTGCCTTTGAGGAAGCGGGCTATCTGCTACTGTTTGGTGAGCTGCCCACGCAGGAAAAGCTGGAAGAGTTCTGCCGCGTGCTGGGCGAGTGCCGCACCATGCCCACCAACTTTACCCGTGATGTGATCATGAAGGCCCCCAGCCACGATATCATGAACTCCATGGCCCGCAGCGTGCTCACACTGGCATCCTACGACCCCAAGGCCGGTGATCTGGAAATTTCCAATGTGCTGCGCCAGAGCATCCAGCTGGCCGGCATCTTCCCCATGCTGGCCGTGTACAGCTACCATGCCTATAACCACTACGAAAAAGACGGCAGCATGTACATCCACCGGCCGGACCCGGAGCTTTCCACCGCAGAGAACTTTTTGCGGATGCTGCGCCCGGATATGAAGTACACCGAGCTGGAAGCCCGCGTACTAGATGTGGCATTGCTGCTGCACGCCGAGCACGGCGGCGGCAACAACTCCACCTTTACCACCCGCGTGGTCACTTCGTCTGGCACCGATACCTACTCGGCCATGGCAGCTGCCCTGTGCTCCCTCAAAGGCCCGCGCCACGGCGGTGCCAACCTGATGGTGATGCAGATGATGCAGAACATCCGCGAAAACCTGCACGACACCGAGGACGATGAAGAGCTGGAAGCCTATCTGAAAAAGCTGCTGCACGGCGAAGCATTTGACCGCAAAGGCCTGATCTACGGCATGGGCCACGCGGTGTACTCCCTCAGTGACCCCCGTGAGGTGGTATTCAAGGGCTATGTGGAACAGCTGGCCCACGAGAAGGGCCGCGACAAGGACCTTGCCCTTTACAACAAGATCGAGCACATGGCCCCGCAGCTGATCGCGGAGGAGCGCAAAATTTTCAAGGGTGTCAGCCCCAATGTGGACTTCTACAGCGGCTTTGTGTACGATATGCTGGGCATCCCCATGGAGCTGTACACGCCGCTGTTCGCCGTGGCCCGCGTGATGGGCTGGAGCGCCCACCGCATTGAAGAGCTGCTCAGCGCAAACAAGATCATCCGCCCGGCCTACAAGAGCCTTGGCGGCACCCACGAATATATCCGCCGCAATGAGCGGGAATAACAGGGAGGATGCATGATGAGCGTGGAACTGAAACATCACCCGGAAGAATGGTTCTTCCTGCACAATTTTGATATCGACAAGGTGTTCAGCACCATCCAACGGGCGGATTACCTGATCTTATATTACATCAAGATGCAGGCCGAACAGCACCCGGACAGTAAGGTTTATCTGGCTGACCTTGCTGCCGTGATGGGCCTAAAGGTGACAGAGCTTTCCAAGGCCGTTGAAAAGCTGCAGGACAAGGGCTTTGTGGCATGGAAGACCGACCGTGAAGCGGGCCGCACCTATGTGGAGCTTTCCAGCAAGGCTGTGGAGCTGATGGCGGAGGAGCGCGCGTTCATGCAGCGCTGTTACGCCCGCCTGCGTGCAGAGCTTGGCGACGAAGAACTGCATCGTGCAGTAAGCACCATGCAGAGCGTGACGGCCATCCTGAAGGATGAACGGGAACACAGCGGCGTATAAAAACAGCCTCAACGAAAAAATGAGATAGACTTCCCCGAAAGGGGTTGCCTATCTCATTTTTGTTGTAAACTGAGGTTCCCGGATCAACAAATAAATTCTACTGAAAAAAGCCAGAGCGGCTATTTTAAATCCTTTACCGGATCAGGTTCACAAACACCGGGCAGAGCACTGCGGTCAGCACACCGGCCACCGCAATGGAAAGGCCGCTCATGGCACCTTCCACCTCGCCCATCTGCAGAGCTTTGCTGGTGCCCACGGCATGGGCCGAAGTTCCGATGCCCACGCCCTTGGCGATGGGGTCGGTGATGTGGAACATCTTGCACACCGTCTCAGCCAGCAGCGCCCCCACGATGCCGGTAACAATGACGATCGCACCGGTCAGGGCAGCAATGCCGCCCAGCTCAGCGGCCACATCCATGCTGATGGCGGTGGTCACGGATTTGGGCAGCAGGGTGGCATACTGCTCACGGGTCAGGTCCAGCGCCAGTGCCAGCGCCAGTGCGCTGCCAAGGCTCACCAGCGTGCCCACCGAGATACCCGCAATGATGGCGGCGGCGTTCTCTTTCAGCAGGTCGATCTTTTCATACAGCGGAATGGCCAGTGCCACGGTGGCGGGCAGCAGCAGATAGTTCACCGGTGCCGCGCTGGCCTTGTAGTCCGCATACGGGATGTTGCACACCGACAGAAAGATGATCACAAAGATGCTGCCCAGCAGCAGCGGGTTAAAAATGGCTTTGCCTGTCACCTTATTGATAAGGGTGCCCAGTGCAAACGCGGCCAGCGTAAGCAGAACGCCCCATGCTGCGGAGCCGGACAGAAAATCATTCAGCAGCTGCGTCATTGTCAGCCTCCTTTTTCTTGCGGCCGGTCAGGGCCTGCGTGGTCTTGCCTGCACTCACCATCACCAGCACAGTGACCGGGATAATGGCAACGAGGATGGGCAGCAGCATCTCGCCCATCTCTGCCCACAGTTCCATCACACCGGCGGCAGCGGGCACGAACAACAGCGGGAAGATGCCTGTGAGATAGGTTCCCACCTCTTTCACATCGTCCAGCTTTACCAGCTTGAAGTTCAGCGCTGCCAGCAGCAGCACCAGACCGTAGACGCTGGCCGGGACCGGCAGCGGCAGCACTACATGAAGGATCTCGCCCAAAAAGCAAAACGCAAGAATGCGCGCGAACTGAAAAATATATTTCGTAGTAAAGTTCCCCTTTCCTCGATCAAAAGCGTAAATGGACACATCAAGGGTAAAGTATACCGCAGGAGCCCCAATCCATCAACCGTGATTCTGGATAAGAAAAATTGCACATTTCGCCGAGAACTGTGCAAAAAAAGGCGCGCCGGTCAAGCCGGTGCGCCTTTTTGCATGTTATCAGAAATACCGTCAGATCACATAATCATTCCCAGCCTGATCAGGCCGGGCGAGATCGGCCAGCGTGATATTGCCGAAGTAGTTGGAGATCAGATCGTCCAGCCCCTTCCACATCTCGTAGGTGCGGCAGTTTGCCATGCGGGAGCAGGGGGTCGCATTGGGGGTCAGGCAGCTCACCGGCGCAAGGCTGCCCTCGGTCAGCATCAGGATCTCGCCCACGGTGTACTGATCCGGGCTGCGGGTGAGCCGGTAGCCGCCGCCCTTGCCGCGCAAGCCCTCCAGAAAGCCGTTCTGCACCAGCACCTTAAGGATGTTTTCCAGATATTTTTCCGAGATCTCCTGCCGGGCAGCGATCTCCTTGAGAGGGACATATTTTTCAGACTGATGCTCGGAAAGGTCGATCATCACGCGCAGTGCATAGCGCCCTTTGGTGGACACGATCATAATAGTGTACTTCCTTTGTTGGTTATAGATTGAGTTTTTAACCTATTATACAACAGGGTAAATAATATTTCAATCCCACTTTTTTCAAAAAATCCATTGACAACCGCACAGAACGGGTCTATAATACCATCAAACCCACAAACAATGTTGGTATAAAGGTTTTGGAACCAGGTCGTCCCGCAGGGCACATGTGCCCATAACTGTATCAGAGAGGAAACTACAATGAGCAAGATTTATACTGCCGCAGATCAGCTGATCGGTCATACTCCGTTGCTGGAGCTGACCCACATTGAAAAGGAGCAGGAGCTGCCTGCCCACATCATTGCCAAGTTGGAATACTTCAATCCGGCCGGTTCTGTCAAGGATCGCATCGCCAAAAAGATGATCGATGATGCCGAGGAAAAGGGCCTGCTGAAGGAAGGTTCCGTGATCATTGAGCCTACCTCCGGCAATACTGGCATCGGTCTGGCCGCTGTGGCAGCCGCCAAGGGCTACCGCATCATCATCGTGATGCCCGAGACCATGAGCGTGGAGCGCCGCCAGCTGATGAAGGCTTACGGTGCAGAGTTGGTGCTGAGCGAGGGTGCCAAGGGCATGAAGGGTGCCATTGCCAAGGCCGACGAGCTGGCAAAGGAGATCCCGAATTCCTTCATCCCCGGCCAGTTCGTGAACCCGGCCAACCCTCAGGCCCACATCGAGACCACCGGCCCCGAGATCTGGGAGGACACCGACGGCAAGGTGGATATCTTTGTGGCAGGCGTGGGCACCGGCGGCACCGTGACCGGCGTGGGCCAGTACCTGAAGAGCAAGGATCCGAACGTCAAGGTGGTGGCTGTAGAGCCTGCTTCCTCTCCTGTGCTGAGCAAGGGCACCGCAGGCGCACACAAGATCCAGGGCATCGGCGCGGGCTTTGTGCCGGACGTACTGGACACCAAGGTGTATGACGAAATCATCGCCGTGGAGAACGACGATGCCTTTGCCACCGGCCGTCTGATCGGCCACAAGGAAGGCGTGCTGGTGGGTATCTCCTCCGGTGCTGCTGTTTATGCTGCCCTGCAGCTGGCAAAGCGCCCGGAGAATGCCGGTAAGAACATCGTGGTCCTGCTGCCCGATACCGGCGACCGCTACCTGTCCACCCCGCTGTTTGCAGACTGATCTTTCAAAAAGCTCACTTCTCCCGTTCTGTGACTTCACAGGATGGGAGTTTTTTGTTACAATATCCCTATCAAACACTTTGGAGATTTGCCCATGAATTACTATGCTGCCCCCATGGAGGGCCTGACCGACCGGGTGTGGCGGCAGGCACACCAGAAATGGTTCGGCCCTGCTGGCAATGCCGACCGCTACTATGCCCCTTTCATCTCCCCGCCGGAGAACCGGGTTCTCATTAAAAAGAAGATGGCCGAGCTTGCCCCTGCGGCAAACCCCGGCGCACCGGTGATCCCGCAGCTGCTGGCAAAGGACGGCGAACTTGCCGCATGGATGATCGGCGAGCTGCGCGGCCTTGGCTACACCGAGGTGAACCTGAACCTCGGCTGTCCTTCCGGCACCGTCACCGCCAAAGGCAAGGGTTCCGGGATGCTGCGCGACCCCGTCAAGCTGGACGCTTTTCTTGCCGCCGTATTTGCCAATGCGGAAGGGCCTATCTCGGTCAAGACCCGGCTGGGCGTGGAAAAGCCGGCAGAATTTGCTGCCATTCTGGACATCTATAACCGGTATCCCATCTGTGAGCTGACCATCCACCCGCGTGTGATGCGCCAGCTCTACCGCGGGCAGGCCGACCGTGCCGCTTTTGCTGCCTCCCTGCCCGGGTGCCGGATGCCCGTGTGCTACAACGGCGATGTGACCACCGCTGCGGACCTGCACACGTTGGAAGCGCAGTATCCGCAGCTGTCCGGCATCATGGTGGGGCGCGGCATCATTGCGGACCCGGCGCTCTTCCGTGAAGCACGCGGCGGCGCACCGGCCGCACGGGAAGAGCTGCGCGGATACCTTGACGACCTCTACCACGGATACTCCGAACTGTTCGGCAGCGCCGGGTGCGCGGTGAGCCGCATGAAGGGACACTGGTTCTACCTCATCCACAAGTTTGAGGGGGCCGAAAAGCTGGAAAAGCAGCTGCGCAAGGCGCGGGAACCGTGGGAATATGAGGTCGTCGTAAACCAGATCTTTACGCTGCCGTTCCGGCCGTGACGGTTGGAATGGCCTCCGTTTCGCTCTGGCCATCTTCAGCGAAAATTTTATTTTATATAGTTGCAATTCAGAAAGATCTGCGGATTTTTCTGAATTGCGTTTTCACCGGAGGGGCTGTAACGGTAAACGGCATCTGCATTCTATTATGAAAAAGCCCCGCCATCATAGCGACGGCGGGGCATGAGCAGACAAGCGATATCAGACGTTCAGATAACTGCGCAGCATGGCCTGCAGCAGATCGTCACGATCCACCTTGCGGATCATGGAACGGGCATTTTTATAGGTCGTGATGTAGGTGGGGTCTTCGGACAAGATATAGCCCACCAGCTGATTGACCGGATTATAGCCTTTTTCCTTTAAAGCATCGTACACCTGCTGTACGATCTCATGGATCTCATAGTCCTTTTTGTCGTGGATCGAAAAAATAGCGGTCTCGCCACTCACGGAATACACCCCCTTAGGAAGAACTACATTCATTGTACACGAATTGCGAGGAAACTTCAAGCTAAACAGACCGGATTTGCACAGTTTGCATAAAATTTCCGGTCCTGATTTTGCAGGCTGACGGCCTGCACCGCCGCAAATGCGGCAGAAGGAGGGCCTTTATGCTGTATGGCATCGGCTGCGACCTGTGCGAGATCGCGCATCTGGAAAAAAGCCTTACCGGCGCACACGCTGCAGCCTTTATCCGCCGGGTGTACGGCGAGGCCGAACGCGCTGCGCTGAGCCTTGACGAACCACTGCCCGCCGGGCGCAGCGCCGCCCACCGGCTTGCCAGCGCCGCAGCCAACTTTGCCGCCAAGGAAGCCTTTTTAAAGGCGGCAGGCACCGGCCTGCGGGAGCCGTTCTCCCTGTGTGAGATCGAGGCTGTCCGGCTGGAAAGCGGTGCACCTGCCTATCATTTTTCCGGCCAAACGGCGGAATGGATGCAGGCCCATGGCCTTGCCGCCCGGCTTTCTCTGAGCCACGAGGGCGGCATGGCGCTGGCCTTCTGCATACTGGAAACTCTATAAGCCTTTGTGCATACAATGGAATATCCCCTGCGCTGCATAACCGGCGCGCAGCCGGCTCATACTGAGATCAGACGAAGATGCGCCGGACGCATCACATAAGCGGGGCGCATCCTCCAAATGCAGGGAGGGAGATTCCATGGAGGTACACAGAGGAGAAGTTTTTTACGCAGATCTTTCGCCGGTGGTGGGGTCGGAGCAGGGCGGCGTGCGCCCGGTACTGATCGTGCAGAACGAGATCGGCAACCGGCACAGCCCTACCGTGATCGCTGCGGCCATTACATCCCGGCTGGACAAGGCCCGCCTGCCCACCCACATCAATATCCGGGCAGCGGATACCGGCCTTGCCAAGGACAGCGTGGTGCTGCTGGAGCAGATCCGCACGCTGGATAAACACCGCCTGCGGGAGCGGGCCGGGCAGATCACGCCGGAAGATCAGAAACGTGTGGATCAGGCTTTGGATGTAAGCCTGGGGCTTACTTCATATTAAGGGGCTGTTGCAAAACAGCTCTCTGAAAAGATCATGCACAAAACCCGGAACCTTTTTTCGGCCAAAACGGCTCAAAAAGGCTCCGGGTTTCTGATTTTACGCTGTTTCTTTGTGCAAGCTGCGATCGTTTTTTCATTTTCCAGCTTAATTTTTTTGAAAAGGCGCGCGAAGGCTGGTTATTCCCGCCAGAAAATGCTATACTTTTCTGTAGAATGGTTGTGCTGTCGTGTGCAGCATATGCAGGTTTTATGATGATATCGGAGGGCTGATTATATGATCATCCAGAGCAAAAAAGTATGGATCGCCGACCAGTTCATTTCTGCCGCAGTCGAGCTGGAGCAGGGCAAGATCACCGGCATCTTCCCCTATGGTGAAAAGCAGGCCGATGTGGACTATGGCTCCAAGCGCATCGTGCCCGGTTTTATGGATATCCACTGCCATGGTGCCTACGAATTCGACACCAACGACGCAAAGCCGGAGGGCCTGCGCTACTGGGCAAAGCATATCGTCTCTGAGGGTGTGACCAGCTTTCTGGCCACTACCGTCACCCAGAGCGTGGAGGTGCTGACCAACGCCGTGGCCAATGTGGCCGACGTGATGGAGGGCAGCTACGAAGGTGCCGAGATCCTTGGCATCCACTTTGAAGGCCCCTACCTCGATATGAAGTACAAGGGCGCACAGCCTCCGGAGTACATCGCAAAGCCCAGCGTGGAGCAGTTCAAGCACTACCAGCAGGCAGCACGCGGCCACATCCGCTATGTGACCCTTGCACCGGAACACGACGAAGGGTTTGCACTGACCCATTACCTGACCGAGCACGGCGTGGTGGTCAGCATCGGCCATAGTGCCGCCACCTATGAGCAGGCCGTGATGGCCTATGCCAACGGTGCCCGCTCCATGACCCACGTGTACAACGGCATGTCCCCCTTCGCCCACCGCGCCAACGGTCTGGTGGGCGCAGCCTACCGCATCCGCACCATGTACGGCGAGATCATCTGCGACGGCTGCCACTCCACCCCTGCTGCCCTGAACAACTACTTCATGAGCAAAGGCCCGGATTACGCCATCATGATCTCGGATGCACTGATGGCCAAGGGCACCCCCATTGGCAGCGAGTACATCTTTGGCGGCAACCATATCACCATCTACCCGGACGGCAGTGCCCATCTGGACAACGGCACGCTGGCCGGTTCCACTTTGAACATCAACAAGGGCCTGCGCATTCTGGTGGAGGAGGCCATGGTGCCCTTCAACTATGCACTGAACGCCTGCACCATCAACCCGGCGCGCTGCCTGCATCTGGATGACCGCAAGGGTTCCATCCAGATCGGCAAGGATGCCGACCTTGTGGTGCTGGACGACAACTACGATGTGCTGCAGACCTACTGCATGGGCAAGGCCCAGCTGTAATTTCTGGCTGACGCGAGCAAAGGATGTGTTAAACCCGTTATGATCCAGATCGCCTTCTGCGACGATGACCAGACAGTTCTGGACCAGCTCTCTGCCCTGCTGGAAAAATATCGCGCCCAGCGCTGTGTCCAGATCCAGTGCACAGTCTTTCACAGCCCGCTGGATCTGCTGGCCGAGATCGAAAAGGGCACCCGGTACGATATCCTGTTTCTGGATGTCATCATGCCGGCCGAAAACGGCATTACCGCCGCCAAGGAGATCCGGCAGTACGATAACGTCGTCAAGATCATCTTTCTTACTTCTTCCGCCGAGTTTGCAGTGGAATCCTATGTGGTGGGTGCCTATTTCTACCAGATCAAGCCCATCTGGGAGGACAGCTTTTTCCGTCTGACGGATTCGGTGATCGCCGAGTGCCGCCGCGCCGACCAGCGCAGCCTGATCCTGCGCTGCAAGACCGGCATCTCCCGCATCGATCTGGACCAGCTGCTCTACTGTGAAGTGCTGGGCCGCACCCTGCTGTTCCATCTGGTGGACGGCACCGTGCTGGAAAGCACCGGCAGCATGGACGAACTGGCCCGCCAGCTGATCCCTCACGAGAGCTTTCTGCGCACGCACCGCTCTTTCCTTGTAAATATGGAGTATATCCAGAACATCTCCACCCGCGCCGTTACCCTGACAAACCTTGCGCAGATCCCCATTCCGCACGGCAAGTCCGCGGAGATCCGGCGGCAGTATCTGGAATATGCCTTCCGCCGAAAGCAGGTGATGATATGAGCACACCCTTTGCAGATGCGCTTTCGCTGTGCAACCTTACCTCGGTGGGTATTTTCGGCATCGTGCTGTCCGCCGCGTTCTGTGAGCTGGAATGGACCCGCCAGCGCAAGCTCCTGCTTGCGGGATGCACCGTGCTGATGCTGGCGCTGCAGGGCGTTGTGAGCCTGCGGTGGAGCACCAGCTTTGCCCGGTATCTCTACCCGGTCATTACCCACCTGCCGCTGGTCATACTGCTGGCCGCCATGACCCGCAAGGTGCTCTGGTCACTGATCGCCGTGCTGACAGCCTACCTGTGCTGCCAGCTGCGGCGCTGGGCCGCACTGCTGGTCATTGCGCTGTTCCCGACAGGCGGCACCGCGCTGCAGGATGCCACCGAGCTGGTCGTCACCCTGCCGCTGCTGCTGGCACTGGTGCACTGGATCGCGCCTTCGGTGCGCGCGCTGTCGCACTCTTCGCTCAAGCTGCAGCTGCAGTTCGGCGTGATCCCGCTGCTGAGCTATGTCTTTGACTACTTTACCCGCATTTATACCGATCTGCTCTCCAGCGGCAATCAGGCTGCAGTGGAGTTCATGCCCTTTGTGTGTAGTCTGGCCTATCTGGTCTTTGTGCTGCAGACCACACAGGAGCAGAAGCTGCGCAGCCAGCTGGAGCAGACCCAGAACAGCCTGAACCTGCAGGTAGCGCAGGCTGTGCGCGAGATCGATGCCCTGCGGGAAAGCCAGCGCAAGGCCAGCACCTACCGCCACGACCTGCGCCATCATTTACAGTACATTTCCGCCTGCATCGAAAATGGCCGTGCCGAAGCCGCGCAGGAATACATCCACAGCGTGTGCACAGAGATCGAAGCCAGCAAGGTGAACGTCTACTGTGAAAATGAGGCCGCAAACCTCATTCTCTCGGCCTTTGCAACCCGCGCGCAGAACAGCGGCATCGACTTCCGGGTGCATGCCGCCATCCCTCTGGTGCTGCCTTTGCCGGACAGCGACCTGTGTGTGCTGCTTTCCAACGCGCTGGAAAATGCCCTGCACGCCGGGCAGCGCCAGCGCGAGGCTGGAAAGCCCGCTGTTGTGGAGACTACCGCCTACCAAAAGGACGGCAGACTGTTTTTACAGATCGCAAACTCCTGCAGCTTCCCGGTGCAGTTCTGTGCCGAGGGCATCCCCACCACCAGCCAGCCCGGCCACGGCCTTGGCGTGCGCAGCATCTGCGCCATTGTGGAGCAGTATGGCGGCATGTACAGCTTTTCGCAGCAGCAGGACCAGTTTGTGCTGCGCATCTCTCTGTAAAAGGTCGATTCAATGCATTTTATGGGCGACTCGTGCCAATTGCACCAGTCGGCACTGCTTTTGCGCTATAGTAAGCTCAGACGGTTCTACTGCCGCCTGAGCTTATTTTTTCAGGGAGGGTCTTCTATGGCATTTCTGCTCATCCCGGTCATTTTGCTGGCCGTGGTCTGGCTCAGCTATGTCCGCCGCCGTCTCAGCGAGCTGAACGAGAATGTCAACACTGCCATGAACCAGATCGGCCTGCAGCTTTCTTCCCGCTTCCGTGCTTTGGAAGCCCTGCTGGAACTGGCCCGCACCCACGGCCTTTCGGCCCAGCTGGTGCTGCTGCCGCCCTCCATCAATGCCCTGTCCACACCGGCGCAGGTGCTGGAACAGGAGCAGCATCTTGCACAGGCCATGTCCTACATCACCGTTGCGGCCAAGAGCCACCCTTCCCTGAAAGCAGACCCCGCCTACCAGCGCTGCATGGAAGCGGCCAACTGCTACAGCCGGATGGTCTATACCAGCAGCCTGATCTACAACGATTCCGTCACCCGGCTCAACTGTGCACTGGAGCAAAAGCGCTTTGGCCTGCTGGCCGGTCTGCTGGGCATTGCCCCGCGGGAATACCTGCAGTTTGCACCGGATGCACCGGTGGCCTGTCCTGTCCAGCCCTCGCAGCCTTTTCGGCGGGGACCCGAATAAAACTTCTTCTTCATCGTAAAAGCCCGGCAGTTCCTTACGGAGCCGCCGGGCTTTTTCATCGCATTGCCGCGGCCACCGTTGGGGCGCGGCTGGTGTCCATGCTGGTAAATTATACCCTGGAAAACCTGCTCAGCCAGTACGACTGCCTTGTGGTGGTCGAGCCGGATCGTGCAGAGCAGCGGATGCGGCAAAAGCACTTCGGCGTGGACGGCAGCGCAGACTTTTACCGCATTGAAAAGTCCGGCACCTTGCTCCGCCTGAAGGCAGAATAAAATCACGGTGCGCATTCGTTCCACCCTTAATACGCAAAACACCCCTCGGCTTCCGTAGCAGGAAACCGAGGGGTATTTGTTATGCTTTATTTGTGTTATTTGTGTTGGTTCAAGCCCTTACGCCATTACTTGCGGGGATTCTTGATCGCAGCCTGAGCGGGTGCCAAAATTGCAGAGCATTAGGGTTTGCGGTGGTACGTCGTTTTATCAAATCCCCTGCCGAAGAACAAACATTGTCACGCCTACGTACTCGTCTCAGATATCCTGAGCCTGCATATCGGCAATGATTTCTTCCACTCTTTCCGGGGATAATTCATTATCCTCATCCAGAACCATCAGCATATCCTCTGCTGTTTTATATGCATCTTTCCGCTTCTTCACGAGTTCTGTCGCAGTATTATAGGAATCTGTAAGCTGAATAAAAAAATAATCACCGATCATTGAATGTACTGCTGCAAATGGGTTTCCGCCGCAGAAGATCATTGCACCCACAAAGCCGCCGCAAAACAGCGAAAGGATAACATTTTTACTCCAGATGGCGAGAATGACCGCAACAACAGGCGGCAGCAGACTCAGGAGGCCATAGTTCATGATGTTCCTTCTTTCTTGGCAATTCACATTTTGTTAATAGAACGACTTCTTTATCATACCTGAAAATAACAGAAGCGTCAATGCATTTTCTACGATTTTCAGCCATAAAAAGTCCCCTATGATAAAATACTTGTTGAGCGATAAATTCCCCCAAACGGATTCTGGCAATAACACAAACAAAGACTCCCCTTGCGGAAATATGCTATCTGTCAGTCGCATATTTCCGCAAAGAGAGAAAACAGAAAAAGCCTGATTTTTTACATGGTGCAACGAAAAATCATCCGTGCAGACTTTTTAAGGAATCATCATTTTCCATGTGCAGGCAGCTTCTTACAAGATTTGATTATGCAGAGGCCTCCCGGCTTTATAATTCTGGATATTTTCAATCACAAGTTGTTCCAGCATGGCGTGGTTTTCATAGCACAGGCCGGCGGCGTGTGGGGTGATCACTGCCTGCGGCAGGTTCCATAGAGGGGAATCTGCTGGCAATGGCTCAGTTTCAAACACATCCAACCCAGCATAGCCCAGTTTTCCACTGCGCAGTGCCTGGATCAAAGCAGCTTCCTCGACTACACCGCCTCTTGCAATGTTGATCAGAGCAGAACCTTTTCGCATCCACTGAATTGTCTGCGCATTAAGCAGATGTTTTGTTCCAGCATTGAGATCGACTGCAACAACTACGATATCGCTCTGTTCCAGGACTGTCTTCAGCCCGGTTTCTCCATAGTACAGTGCGTGGAACCATGGGAGCGTGTCAACTTTTGTGTGCTTATATCCGATGACCCTGCACCCGAAGCGGTCCAGACGTTTGGCTGCTTCACTGGCGATGGAGCCGGTTCCCAGAAAACCAATGGTCAGGCTGCTTAGACAGCGGCGCTCAGCTGTTGCTTGATAGATTCGTCGTGCTTTCTGTTCGGTGTACAGCCAGGCATTCGTGGAAAATGTCAGAATTTTGCAGACGATATCTTCTGCAATAGGAACTGAGTACAATCCTCTTGCATTGCAGAATGCGATGCCTCTGGATTTCAGATAGCCGAGATCGGCAACGTCATAGCCTGCTCTGGAACCAAGTACAAGCTTCAGCGCCGGCATAAGTTCCAGAAGCTGTGGATGCAGATTCTTTGGTTCTGAGATCAGGATATCCGCCTGTTCAAGATTCTCTTCCAAAATCTGGTCCTCGGGAAATGCTTCTCGAAGCCCGGAGATCAGATAAGGCTTTTTGCAGACAATATTCATTCACCAAGATCCTCGCCATTGGACAGGATGCACTTTTTATACCACTCAAAGCTGTCTTTCTTTTTGCGCTCGAAGGTGCCATGCCCCCAGTCATCGCAGTCCACATAAATCACGCCGTAACGCTTGCTCATCTCAATGGAACCACAGGATACGAGATCGATGATGCCCCACATCGTATAACCAAACAGGTCAACGCCATCCTCTACGATAGCATCCTTCATACAGCGGATATGATCCCGAAGGTAGTCAATGCGGTACGGGTCGTGAATGCTTCCGTCCGCTTCAACTTTATCAACTGCACCAAGGCCATTTTCAGCAATGAAGAGCGGCTTATGATAGCGGTCGTACATCTGGTTCAGCGTAATGCGCAGACCGAGAGCATCCTTCTGCCAGCCCCATTCACTGGATTCCAAATAAGGATTTTTGCTGGCAATGATCAGATTGCCGTCTGTCTTTTCCCATGCGGTATCCGTGGTAGAGATCTGAGTGAAGTAGTAGGAACAGGAAATAAAATCAACCGTGTATTTGCGGAGCAGCTCTTCATCGCCCGGCTCCATCTGAATCTGGATGTTTTTCCGTTCAAAATAGTTCAGAATGTATTCCGGATAATAGCCGCGCGCCATTACATCCGTGAAATACCAGTTGGTATACTGTTCGTCATGAATTTGCTGCATCACGTCTTCCGGGCGACAAGTAGCGGGATAGTAGCAGAAGCGGGCAATCATGCAACCGACTTTACTACCCGGAAGCATTTCATGCGCCATTTTTACCGTCAGTGCATTTGCCACAAACTGATGATGGAGCGCTTGCTGTACAGCCTGGTCATAGTTCTTTTCGCGATCTTTGATCAGTCCGCAGCCATTATACGGGTTGAACCGTCCTGCATTGATCTCGTTAAATGGCAGCCAATAGTCTACGATATCACCGTAATTTTCAAACAGGGCACGGGCGTAGCGGCAATAGAACTCGACCAGTTTGCGATTTTTCCAGCCACCATATTCATTTACCAGATGTACCGGGATAGCATAATGCAGCATTGTTACAAAAATTTTAATGCCGTATTTCTTGCACTCTTCAAATACGGCCCGGTAATAGGCCAGCCCCTTAGGATTGGGGGTCGGGTCATCTCCGTTTGGAAACAGGCGCGACCAGCTTACCGACATCCGGTAGACCTTCATGCCCATTTCGGCAAACAGGGCAACATCTTCCTTATAGTGGTCGTATTGACGGGAACCCCATCGGAAAGGATAATCACCCTCGTCCTGACAGGTTAGCGCCTTTTCAAATTTTTCGCTGGTCATCTGTTTGTTTTCCCAGCTGTTGCGCTGGGCACGGGTCAGGCCTGCATTGTTGGGACGACAATCTTGCGTGTCCACTCCTCTTCCACCTGCATTCCAGCCACCTTCTACCTGTGAAGCAGCTGTTGCACCACCCCATAGAAAATTTTTCGGAAACCCCTTTTGCATGACGATACCTTCCTTTTCAGACTTGTTCATCCGGCTTGAGCGTTACTTCCGCTTGCCCAGTTTGACATTCTTTTTTTCGGCAGCCAGTGTGCGCTCATCCTTTGCAATTTCCTCGTCCAAACCGACTGCATAGGAAACAATGGCCGATACAACAAATGCAATTGCCAGGCCAGTCAGCATCACAGGAATCGTACCTGTGTATGCAGGCAGAGAGATGATGGATGGCATTGCGTAGGAAACAGCCTTGCCACCAGCGGCTGCAACAAAACCGCCAGCCACAGCACCGCCAACAACGGCACCAATCAGTGGTTTTTTGAAGCGGAAACCAACGCCGTACAGAGCAGGCTCTGTAATGCCGATGAATGCAGAAATGAATGCAGAACCAACGCTGGCCTTGTTTTCAGCTTTCTTTGCCTTCAGGAATGTGCCAAAGCACATGCCTGCGCAAGCCATCGTAGCAACGCAGTTGACCGGTCCAATCATATCATAACCTAGTGTGCCGATATTGTTGATCATGATAGGTGCAAGGCTCATATGCATTCCTGCAAAGACAACAAACTGTCTTGTGCCGCCAACAATGACACCGGCGAGCAACGGCGATACCTCAAACAGGAATTTGATGCCTTCGCCCACATAGATGCCGAAGTAGTAGCCGATTGGCCCGAGGACTACCAGTACAACAGGTGCCATGACAATCAGAGTGCCCAGAGGTACAAACACAACACGCAGAAAATCAGGGACAACTTTCGTGAGCCACTTATATACATAGCTCATGATAAAGACACTCATCAGGATCGGAAGAACGGAGCTGGAGTATTTGACCATTGTGAACGGGATGCCAAAGAACGTACTGGCGGTGCCAGCGTTGTTCAAAATATTGGGGTACATCAGGATGCCAGCCAGCACGGCGGCCAGAGGTTCGCTTGTTTTCAGCTTTTTGGCTGCGGTAACCGCCAGCAGGAACGGAAGGAAATAGAATACGGCATCACCGGCAGCGTTGTACACGGCGTACATGCCAGTCGTATTATCAATCCACTGGTATGTACTTGCGAGGGTAAGCAGTCCTTTTAGCACACCTGCGCCGGCCAATGCAGGGATCAGCGGATTAAAGCATGCTGTCATAAAGTCCATGAACTTCGTCAGAATATTATGGTGACTCTTTTTCTGATCTTCGCGGGTATTTTCGTCATCTGCTACGGCAGCTTTGGCAGTAATGCCGGTCTGGTTACAGACCTCAGCATAAACATCTGGAACAGTCTGCCCGATGATAATTTGCAGCTGCCCGATCTTGCTGGCACAACCCCATACTCCATCAATCTTTTTGATCTTTTCCTGATCTGCCTTAGATTCATCGACCAGAGAAAATCTCAATCTAGTAGCGCAGTGAAACAAATCCCGGATGTTTTCTTTTCCGCCTACACAGGCAATGATCTCACTTGCCATTTTTGAATAGTTCGCCATTGAATAATGCTCCTTTTCTTTTTTATCTTGTCAAATCGTCTCCATTTGACCGAATACATTTTTGATACCATGAAAAGGAATCTTTTTTTGAACGTCGCAGAGTTCCTTTTCCATAGTCATCCTGATCCACGTAGATCACACCATAACGCTTGCTCATCTCGTGTGTTCCGGAAGAGATCAGGTCGATTATACCCCACATATAATATCCGCGCACATCCACTCCATCCCGCACAGCTTCCTTGAGCTGTGCAATATGAGAGGCCAGATAATCAATGCGGTACGGGTCATGGATGCTTCCGTCCGCCTCCAACTTGTCAACGGCACCCAGGCCATTTTCCAGAATGAAAATCGGTTTATGATACCGGTCATACATCTGGTTCAGCGAATAGCGCAGACCAATGGGGTCCTTCTGCCAGCCCCATTCGCTGGACTCCAGATAGGGGTTCTTGACGGCTGTGATCAGGTTAGAGTTGGTCTGCTCCATATTTTCCTTGTCTGCGCTATCGATTGAGGACTGATAGTAAGAATAACCGACCCAATCGGCAATACCCTCCCGCAGAATCTTCCGGTTTTTTTCCGTCACTGCAATGTGCAGGCCCTTTTCTTCATAGAAACGTTCCATGTAGGCCGGGATCTCTCCCCGCAACAGGCAGTCCGTAAAATAGTAGTTGTCATAGTTTTCATCCAGTGTACACTGCATGACATCCTCCGGACGGCATGTTGCGGGATACATGGTAAAACGTGCAATCATACAGCCGAACTGAGCATCCGGATCAATCTCGCGTCCGATCTTGCAGGCCAGTGCATTTGCTACGATCTGATTGTGTGCAATCTGGTATTTAGACTGCTCCATATGATCGCCTTCCACATCGGTCAGCAGGCCAGCCCCCATATAATGGATAAACAGGATAGCATTGATTTCATTGAACGGCAGCCAGTATTTCACCTTGCCTTTATACCGGGTCATAATGGTACGGACGTACCGCTCCCAGTAATCCAGCATTTTGGGATTTTTCCACCCATCCTCGTGCTCAATCAGATAAAGCGGGGTATCGTAATGGTTCATAGTAACCATTGGTTCGATTCCGTATTTTTTCAACTCATCAAATACTTCATCGTAAAATCGTAAGCCTTCTTCATTCGGCTCAGTCTCATTACCGTTTGGAAAAATTCTTGTCCATGCAATTGACATTCGGAAGCTTTTCAGTCCGAGTTCGGCAAACAGGGCAATATCCTCCCTGAACCTGTGGTAGAAATCGATGCCATATCGTTTTGGATAAATCCCGTATCCTTTTTCCTCGTGAGCCTTTTTCAGAATCTCACTGTTCATAGTTCGCTGCTTTTCCAAATCGGTACGCTTGTATTGCGGACGATACGGTTTCATATCACCTACTGACAGGCCGCGTCCACCTTCCTGCCAGGCTCCTTCACACTGGCAGGCGGCAGTAGCACCGCCCCACAAAAAGTCACTCGGAAAATTTTTCATAAAAGGTCTTCCTTTCTGCTGCGGAGTTCATTTGTTGTGTATTCAGTATAAAAGGAGTTTGCCCCAAATGCCATTCTTTCTTTTTCCGCTTTGTGCGGAAATGATGTTGACATTTTGAAACGTTTTTGTTAGCATTGCTCAGGAGGAGGTGGTCGTTGTGCTGACAAACCGTCAGGAATTGATCCTAAAATATCTGACCGGACATGACAAACCGGTATTTGGCAGTGAGATTGCTGCATCGCTCGGAATCTCCACCCGGACACTGCGTACAGAAATGCGAATCATCAACGAATATCTGGAGGAGCTTTCCATCACGATTCATTCGTCGCCCCGCAGCGGTTACTGGTTAAGCCGTCAGGATCGGACGCTATTGACACAACAGATCCCGAGCAATGTTCCAAATAGTCTGCCAACGCTTGCCGAGGAACGGGAGATTTATCTTTACTTCCGTCTGCTAACCGCCGAGGACTATCTGACCATGGACACCCTTGCCAACGAGCTGTATACCTCCAAAACGACTATCTCTCGCGATATTCACTCCATGATGGATTTGATTAACGCAGTGAACGGTATCTCGCTGAAAATCTCACGCAAAAATGGAATCATTCTACAGGGGGAAGAACAGTGCATCCGGCGGCTGATCTCCGGAATCCTTCTTTACTACCAAATGCAATTCATGGACTGTCTGCACAAAACCATTAATCGGTTTTATGCTCAGCATGGTATGCTGGACAAACTGTACTATCTTCTGATAGATGCCCTTCTGGAGCAGGGACTTGTAGTGACCGGAATCAGTATGACATTGCTGGCAATGGAATACTTTTTGTTTTTTCAGCGAAAACTGGCCGGCCATGAGCTGACCTCTAACCTGGAGTTGGAATACATGGAGATACCGCTGCCGTTTCAGGAAATAGAATCACTGTTCGGCATCACGCTTACCAACATGGATCGTATCTGTATGTTCCAGCAGCTTCGGTATAAACGGTTTCTTCATTCGCCTGCCATGCTGGAATCCCACAATCAGCAGATGAGTGCAGTATCGCAGCGTTTTTTTGATACGATCCAGAAGGAATACGGCTTCGATTTCCGCAGTAATCCTACGCTGCAAGATCATATTTTTGCCATGCTGACCTACCATCATCTTACCTTCCGCAAACGTTCCATGCTGGTTTCAGAAATCAGGCAAAATTATCCGTTTGCCTATGAAGTTGCCTGTCGTATCATCCCGATTGCACAAGAAATCATGGGCTATCATCTGCTGGAAAACGAAGTGTCTCGCCTGGCAGTGCGGCTGGTTGTTGCAATGGATGAGACTCCTCAGCGTAAACGCACGCTAGTAATCGTGGACAGCGCCAGCTATGCTGATCTGCTTCGTCTAAAACTGCGGCACTACTTTTCTCGAGAGATCGATTTTCTTGGAACATGCCCGGCCTATCAGCTGGAAAAGATGCTAACGGCCTCCTCTTTACCGGTGGAACTGATCCTTGCAACAACAGCCATCCCCTTTGCCACGGAGATCGACATGCTACGCATCTCTCCAATCCTGAACCAGCAGGACATCAACCTGCTGAACGATTATTTCTTCCGGAATAACCGTTCCTATCATAAATAATCAACAGGCGTCGATTTTGCAGATAGAGAAAAGCCTTCCCGTTGTCTGCCCAGTAAAGGGATAAGGTCGTGATTTGTACAATAATAATTCACATAAAGCCGGTGTGCAGAAATGATATGCTACCCCTAGAGTAGACAGAGTAAAAACAAAAACTCTGAATACTCTGGGGGTATTTTCATGTCAAGAAAAAACCATCACTACTCATCCGAATTAAAATATCAAGCGGTAGGAGAATATCTAAAGGGGCAGAAAACGCTAGATACGGTCTGCAAAAAATATGGGATTTTGTCAGATCGGCAGTTGCGAAACTGGATAAAGATGTATAATAGTCATACGGAATTAAAGAGCTATACAGGAGGCAGCCGTATGACCAAAGGGAGAAGTACTACCTACGAGGAACGAATCGCACTTGTAAGAGAGTGCATTGAAAAAGGGTACAATTACGGAGAGATAGTGAAAAAGTACAAGGTCGGTTATCAGAAAATCTATACATGGGTCAAGAAATACAAAGAAAAAGGAGAAGCAGCTTTAAAAGATCACCGTGGCCGGCACAAGAAAGATTACGCTCCGCAGACAGAAGAGGAACAGCTTAAGTTAGAAGTTGCCACATTGAAGCGTCAGCTCTATTTAGCACAGATGGAGAATGACGTGCTAAAAAAATTGCAAGAGCTGGAGAGGGGGAATCGTTGAGCCTAACCAGACTTCTGATTCGATACCAGACAGTAAAAATCCTGCATGAAGAGAAAGAATACTCCATTCAGGATTTGTGCCCGCTCGTACATATTGCACGTTCATCCTATTACAAATGGCTGAACCATCCAAAAAGTCGGCACGAACTCGAAAGCGAGAAAATTTCTGTGTCGATCCAACAGATTTACGCAGAACACCCGGATAAAGGTCACCGTAGGATCCGGGATGATCTGGAAAAGGATTACGGCATTCTGACCAGCAATAAGCGTATTCTGAATCCTCACCTTCACCATCGACTTTGAAACCGCCAAACGTTACCGGGAAGCCAACCAGATGCCCCACCAGTTCCGCCGTGCAGCGTGGACCGACCTTACCGTGGAGGTGTATCTGTGATGCTTCTGGGAAGCAGCTCTGTGTTAAACATGATTCATCTCATACATGAGCAAACAAATAAGGCTCACCGCCAAAATTGACGGTGAGCCTTATTTTATTCTCGATTTTTAACGATAATTCGTTATAAAAGCCTTATGCTCTCGGGTTTTTAATAGCAGCCTGAGCGGCAGCCAGACGTGCGATAGGCACACGGAAGGGAGAGCAGCTGACGTAGTCCAGACCAACATTGTGGCAGAACTCGACGCTGGAGGGATCGCCGCCGTGCTCGCCGCAGATGCCCAGACCCAGATCAGCACGGGTCTCACGGCCATCGTGAGCAGCCATCTTGATCAGCTTGCCAACGCCGACCTGATCCAGATGCTGGAACGGATCGCTCTCGTAGATCTTGTTCTCGTAGTAAGCGCCGAGGAACTTTGCAGCATCGTCACGGCTGAAGCCGAAGGTCATCTGGGTCAGATCGTTGGTGCCGAAGCTGAAGAACTCAGCCTCCTTGGCGATATCACCAGCAGTCAGAGCTGCACGGGGGATCTCGATCATGGTACCGACCAGATACTTCATATCAACACCGGAGGCAGCGATCAGCTCATCAGCGACCTTGACGACAACGTCCTTGACGAACTTCAGCTCCTTGACCTCGCCGACCAGCGGGATCATGATATGCGGGGTGATGACGTAACCGGTCTCAGCAGAGACGTTCAGAGCTGCCTTGATGACAGCGCGGGTCTGCATTGCTGCGATTTCGGGGTAGGTGACAGCCAGACGGCAGCCGCGATGGCCCATCATGGGGTTGAACTCGTGCAGAGAAGCAACGACATTCTTCAGGTCATCGAAGGTCATGCCCATATCGGCAGCCAGCTCCTTGATGTCCTCGTCCTTGGTGGGCAGGAACTCGTGGAGAGGCGGATCCAGATAACGGATGGTCATCGGGCGCTCACCCATGATGCGGTACATCGCCTCGAAGTCGCTCTGCTGGAACGGCTCGACCTTGGCCAGAGCAGTCTCGCGCTCCTCCACAGTACGGGCGCAGATCATCTCGCGGACAGCCTTGATGCGGTCCTCTGCGAAGAACATATGCTCGGTACGGCACAGGCCGATGCCCTCAGCGCCCAGATCCACTGCCTGCTGTGCGTCGCGCGGGTTATCCGCATTGGTCATGACCAGCAGCTGACGAGCAGCGTCTGCCCAGCCCATAAAGCGGTTGAAGTTCTTGTTGCCGGTAGCGGCGACGGTTGCGACCTGCTCGCCGTAGATGTTGCCGGTGGAGCCGTCGATGGAGATCCAGTCGCCCTCGACGAACTTGTGGCCGTTGATCTCGAAGGTCTTAGCCTCTTCGTCGATCTTCACCTCGTTGTCGTTGCCGCAGCCGGAGACACAGCAGGTGCCCATACCACGGGCAACAACGGCTGCGTGGCTGGTCATGCCGCCGCGGACGGTCAGGATGCCCTGAGACACCTGCATACCGACGATGTCCTCGGGAGAGGTCTCCAGACGGACCAGAACGACCTTCTTCATCTTGCCGGACTTGACCATCTCCTCAGCCTCCTCGGCGGTGAAGACGATCTGGCCGCAGGCAGAACCGGGAGAAGCTGCCAGACCCTTGCCGACGACCTCGGCAGCCTTCAGAGCAGCAGCATCGAACTGGGGATGCAGCAGGGTATCCAGCTGCTTGGGCTCAACACGCAGGACAGCCTCCTGCTCGGTGATCATGCCCTCATCCACCAGATCGCAGGCGATCTGCAGGGCAGCCTGAGCGGTACGCTTGCCGTTGCGGGTCTGCAGCATATACAGGTGGCCGTCCTCGATGGTGAACTCCATATCCTGCATATCGCGGAAGTAGTTCTCCAGACGGGTTGCGATCTCAACGAACTGATCGTACACCTCAGGCATCTGCTCGTGCAGGTGGCTGATGGGGGACGGAGTGCGGACACCAGCAACGACGTCCTCGCCCTGTGCATTGATCAGGTACTCGCCCATCAGCTTCTTTGCGCCGGTGGCGGGGTCACGGGTGAATGCGACGCCGGTGCCGGAGCGGTCGCCGGAGTTGCCGAAGGCCATCTGCTGGACGTTGACAGCGGTGCCCCACTCGTAGGGGATCTCGTTCATCTTACGGTAGACGTTTGCACGGGGGTTGTCCCAGCTGCGGAAGACAGCCTTGACGGCCTCGATCAGCTGATCCTTGGGATCCTGCGGGAAGGGTCTGCCCTCGTTGTCCTCGTAGATCTTCTTGAAGGTGCCGACCAGCTCCTTCAGGTCCTCGGCAGTCAGGTCAACGTCGTTCTTGACGCCCTTGGCTTCCTTCATCTTATCGATCTCGACCTCGAACAGGCTCTTCGGGACCATCATGACGACGTCGGCGAACATCTGCACGAAGCGGCGGTAGCAGTCGTATGCGAAACGGGCGTTGTTGGTCTTCTTGGCCAGACCCTCGACTGCCTCGTCGTTCAGGCCGAGGTTCAGGATGGTGTCCATCATGCCGGGCATGGACTGACGTGCGCCGGAGCGGACGGAGACCAGCAGCGGGTTCTCGTTGTCGCCGAAGGTCTTGCCGGTGATCTTCTCGAGGCCCTTGACGTGCTCGAAGATGTCAGCGGTGATCTCGTCGTTGATCTGACGGCCGTCTGCGTAGTACTGGGTGCAGGCTTCCGTGGTGATGGTGAAGCCCTGCGGGACCGGCATACCGGCTGCAGTCATCTCAGCCAGACCAGCGCCCTTGCCGCCCAGAATGTTCTTCATGGTGACCTTGTCGCCGCCAAAGGCATCGTTGCCTTCGCTGAAGTAGTACAGATACTTTTTGCTCATGCGTGTTTACCTCCCAAATGATGGCCCCCGGCGCGATGCTCCGGCGGTCTTATCGATGCTCTGTCTTGTCATACGATAAACATTTCTCTGTGAATGCTAAACTATTATACCAGAATTTCGCGCCCATTCCATCGGGCAAATCACCGAATTTGTTTGATATTTTTTGTGCAAACTCTTGCATTTTACTCTCTTTTTCGGTAATATAAAATGGGAAAGATTTGAAGAGGATTTTCGAGTTTTGACGCCACTTTTGGGCAGTTGGATACAACTTTCTATCCATTAAACTCATTGCCCCTTTTGTTTGTCTTTCTTCCTTTCGAATTTCTTTTATCTTGGATACAACAATCCCTCTTCCGCAGAGGCCGTCGCAGTCTGTTTGGCTTCTGCGAAAGGCAGAGTTGGAGGAGGTTTTTCCTTATGCAGAATATCGATGCATCCGCACTGGCCGCCGCAAAGGCCAAGCTCGACGCCGCCGAGGCACAGCGTGAAGAGGTGCTGCTGCGCCACATCGCAAACGGTGTGGACATCCGCAGCCGCAGTGTCGAGATCGACCCCGAGGTCGTCATCGCCCCGGGCGCTGTCGTCCTCGCGGGCACCATCCTGAAGGGCCAGACGGTCATCGGCGCAGGCTGCGTCATCGGCCCCAACACCCTCATCGAGGACAGCACCGTGGACGAGGGCACCTCCGTCAACGCAAGTCAGGTCTACAGCAGCCATCTCGGCCCCCACAACAACATCGGCCCCTTTACCCATGTCCGCATCAACACCGTCACCGGCTACGGCGTGCATCTGGGCGCTTATGTCGAGACGAAGAACTCCAGCTTCGCCCGGGGCAATACCGTCAGCCACTTGACCTACATCGGCGACAGCGATGTGGGCAAATACTGCAACTTCGGCTGCGGCACCGTCACCTGCAACTACGACGGCAAGGATAAGTTCCGCACGACCATTGGCGACTACTGCTTCATCGGCTGCAACACCAACCTCGTGGCCCCCGTCACCATCGGCGACGGAGCCTACACCGCCGCCGGCAGCACCATCACCAAAGACGTGCCCCCGCAGGCACTTGGCATCGCCCGCGAGCGCCAGACCAACCTCGACGGCTGGGCCGAGCCGAAGATGGAAGCGTACATTGCAAAAAAGCAGAAACTGGAACAGGAGCAGGGCTGACCCCCGCTCCCCACGCCGCCGTGTCGCCCGCACGGCGGCTTTTTTTGCGCTTTTTGTGTATCTTTTTGCGCGCGCGTATGTTATAATAATATACTGTTCGAAAAACAGCTCAGACACAAAAAGGCAGAATACAGTATGAATACCAATGACATCTGGCTCATTGCCGGCCTCGGCAACCCAGAGCCAAAATACGACGGCACCCGCCACAACGCAGGCTTTTCCGCGCTGGACGATCTGGCGGGCAGATGGAGCATTTCCGTCTCCAAGACCAAGTTTCAGGGTCTGTGGGGGCAGGGCGAGGTGGACGGCCATAAGGTCGTGCTCCTCAAGCCCCTGACCTATATGAACCTCTCGGGCGACTCCATCGCCCCGCTGGCGGGCTTCTTCAAGATTCCCGCCGACCACGTCATCGTCCTCTGCGACGACATCACCCAAAGCCCCGGCAAGCTGCGCATCCGGCCCTCCGGCTCGGCAGGCGGCCACAACGGCCTCAAGAGCATCATCGCCCGCCTCGGCGGCGAAAACTTCCCCCGCATCCGCATCGGGGTGGGCGCAAAGCCCCGCCCGGACTACGACCTCGCCGACTGGGTGCTGGGCAAGTTCCCGCCCGACGACGCCAAGGCCCTCGCCGACCGCCTGCCCGACCTCGAAGCCGCCGCCAAGCTCATCATGGACGGCAAGCTCGGTCTGGCGCAGAGCAAGTATAACGGGTGAAACCCTCTCAGGCGCTGCCGCGCCAGCTCCCCCAAAGGGGGAGCCATTGGCAGGCCGGGCCACTTCACGCTGCCCGCTGAAAGCCCGCGCATACGCAAAAGGCCGGGCCTCGCTTACGCGGGCAGCGGCATCTGAACAGGCGCCTCCCCTAGGCAGCAGGGCACTATCGCTTCCGACAAAAAGAAACCTCTCTCATCCAGCGCAAGCCTGACCGACACGCCAGTGGCTCCCCCTTTGGGGGAGCTGGCATCGCGCAGCGATGACTGAGAGGGCGAAAGGAGGTCTCCCATGTACGAAGCGCTCCTGAAAAGCACCCCCGAATACCAGAAGATCGCGGCCAGCCTTACGTCGCCGGGGCCGGCGGCACTGTTCGGCCTGCCTCCGGCGGGCCGGGCGCTGCTCTACGCCTCCCTCCAGAAGGACACAGGCCGCGTCCTCTGCATCGTCACCCCCGGCGAGGCCGAGGCCACCCATTTCGCCGACGACCTCAAGACACTGGGCCTTTCGGCGGCGGTATTCCCGCCCCGGGACTTCATGCTCCGCCCCGTGGAAGGCGCGGGCCGCGAGTACGAGTACCGGCGGCTGTCGGTGCTGGGCGCACTGGCGGGCGGACGGCTGCAGGCCGTCTGCGTCCCCGCCGAAGCCCTGCTCCAATACACGGTGCCGCAGGATGAGTTCCTGAAAAACACCCTCACCCTCAAGCCCGGCATGGTCTACAACCGGGAAGCGCTGGTGGAGCGGCTCTTCGCCGCCGGGTATGTGCGGCGCAGTCAGGTGGACGGCCCGGGCCAGTTCAGCGTCCGGGGCGACATCGTGGACATCTACGCCCCGGATATGCACCAGCCCGCCCGTGTGGAATACTGGGACGATGAGATCGATTCTCTCGCCTCCTTCGACCTGCTGACCCAGCGGCGGGACGGCGCACTCGAGAAAATTTATCTTTCCCCTGCCCGTGAGGTGCTGTTCGGCAGCACGGCCGACACGGCGGATGCCCTCCGCGCCGCCCAGAAAAAAGCCCGGGGCAAGCGCCGCACCGCCCTTGAAAAGGCGATGGAGGCCGACCTTGCCCAGCTGGACAGCGGCGTCATGCCCGAGGCCATGGACAAATACTACGGCCTGCGGTATGAGACGCCCGCCACCCTCCTTGACCATCTCCGCAGCCCCATCTTCATCCTCGACGAGGTGGGCGGCATCCGGGACGCCCAGAAGGCCACCGAGTTCCGCCGCAGCGAGGAGCTGACCGGCCTGCTGGAAGAGGGCGTCCTCTGCCCTGGCCTCGATGTGCTCTACCAGACCATGGACGACCTCGCCATCGCAGCCCAGAAACAAAGCACCCTGCTCTGCGAGAACTTCCTGCGGGGCATGAATGAGTTCAAGCTCAAAGACCTCATCAACGCCGAGGCCTTTGCTGCCCCCAACTGGGGCGGCGACCTTGCCTCCCTGCGGGAGGACCTCGACCCGCTGGTGGCACAGGGGTACGCCGTCGTCCTCTTTGCCGGTACGCCCAAGGGCGCGGCGGCCCTCACCCGGGACCTCGCGGACAAGGGCTACGCCGTCAGCATGAGCCGGGACGTCCGGCCCACAAAGGGGCTGGTGCAGGTGCTGCCCGGCCACCTCACGGCAGGCTGCACCTTCCCCTTCGCCCATGCCGCCGTCCTCTCGTCCCGGCGCCACGGTCTGGGCGACGAGGCCGCCGAGGCCAAAAAGCGCAAGAAAAATAAGAACGCCCTCTCCAGCCTGTCGGACATCAAGCCCGGCGACTATGTGGTGCATCAGAGCCACGGCATCGGTATGTATGCGGGCATCCAGCGCCTCGAGGTACAGGGCGCGATAAAGGATTACCTCAAGATCCAGTATTCCGGCTCGGACGTGCTCTACGTACCCGTCACCCAGCTGGACCTGCTGAGCCGCTATACCGCCCCCGGCGACGAGGAAAAGGTGAAGCTGGCCAAACTGGGCGGCACCGAGTGGCAGCGCACCCGCGCCAAGGTGAAAAAGGCCACCGAGGAGATGGCGCAGGAGCTGATCGAGCTTTACGCCCGCCGACGGCAGGCCGTGGGCTACGCCTTTCCCGCCGACGGCGACTGGCAGAGCGACTTTGAATCCCGCTTTGAGTACGACGAGACGGACGACCAGCTCAACGCCACCGCCGAGATCAAAAAGGACATGGAAAAAGGCTGGCCCATGGACCGCCTGCTCTGCGGCGACGTCGGCGTCGGCAAGACCGAAGTCGCCCTCCGGGCGGCCTTCAAGTGCGTTATGGGCGGCAAGCAGTGCGCCATCCTCGCCCCCACCACCCTGCTGGCGTGGCAGCACTACAACACCATCATCTCCCGCATGGAGGCTTTCCCGGTGAAGGTCGGGATGCTCTCCCGTTTCCGCACCGCAAAGCAGCAGAAGGAGACGCTGCGGGGCTTACAGTCCGGCAGCGTGGACATCGTCGTCGGCACCCACCGTCTCCTCTCCAAGGACGTCCGCTTCCACGACCTCGGCCTTGTCATCATCGACGAGGAGCAGCGCTTCGGCGTCAAGCATAAGGAGAAGCTGAAGGAGAACTTCATCGGCGTGGATATGCTGACCCTCTCGGCCACCCCCATCCCCCGCACCCTGAACATGGCCATGAGCGGCATCCGCGACCTTTCCACCATCGAGCAGCCCCCCATCGAGCGCCAGCCTGTGGAGACGTTCGTGCTGGAATATAACGACGTCATCCTTGCCGAGGCCATGAAGAAGGAGCTGGCCCGGGGCGGTCAGGTCTACTATCTCCACAACCGTGTGGACAACATCGAGTCCACAGCCGCCCATGTCAGCCAGATGGTGCCCGGTGCACGGGTGGGCATCGCCCACGGCAAGATGACCGAGGAGGAGCTGAACCCCGTCTGGCAGCATCTGCTGAACGGCGAGATCGACATCCTCGTCT